>Ga0316228_1001403_pt1 | contig 25116 bp, 16 predicted proteins | sample TBH18021metaG_FD_206005 | JGI IMG/M metagenome (GOLD analysis project Ga0316228, IMG submission 206005) | Freshwater microbial communities from Trout Bog Lake, Wisconsin, USA - TBH18021 | ecosystem: Environmental > Aquatic > Freshwater > Lake > Hypolimnion/Profundal zone | place: USA: Wisconsin... | reverse complement strand
CATGGCGCTAAACCTAGTTGGTAATGCACGTGCTCGGCATATTCTTTGTAGTCAGCCCATTTTTTGCCAGACAATACACGAACTCGTGGAATTCCATTAAAAAGCTGTCGGACTTGACGATTACCGATTATTTCAAAAGTGTGGGTTGGAAAGCGCTTTTGCACCTCCCTCACAATCGGCACCAACCATTCAATCTCATGTCGATGCGCCCATGTGCCATGGTAAAAATAGACGGGCTTGGCCTCGGACTGGGGCCGCTCTTTTGGCACATAAATTGGCGCTATTACCTTGGCTTTTAACTCCGGGAATCTTTTAGCCAATTCTGGGGTAGAACACCACATCACTCCCTTGACGCGCTTAATCCAGAACCAATATAAATGAAACTTCAGGGTGGTTTTGAGTCCGTACCGCCAACTGAGTTCGTGGGAACTAAAGGCCCTAGGCATATCGTCATCAATGAAATAGGCTATTTTTGAGAACTCTAAGTGATGCCAATATAGCCACCAAAGCCAGCGCAACCCAATATATCGACTGATAATTAGCACAGCACCAGATCCAAAAGACTTGCTAAAAGGTGAGCAATGGGAAGCATCAATACATTGGATATCTAAGGATGGATCCAGCTCCGCCCTCGTCTGAAAATAGTAATACACACTTGGTGTAATTTCAGAGGATAAAACAATATATTTCAATGACTTATTCAATATTTTTAATTCTTAATATGAAGAATTGATGCGCTTGTAGCGGCAATAAAATGAGGATTATCTAAGCCCTTTTTCCCATAGCTAATAGGAACTCCCGACAAATCTTGCACCACTCCACCGGCTGCCAGTACAACAGCATGCCCGGCAGCGATACCCCACTCCATGGTCCTTCCTAACCTAGGATAAATATCAGCTTCACCAGCAGCTACTAGACACAATTTTAAGGATGAGCCAACAGAGCGTGTTTCATGGATTAATTGACCATTTAAAAGCTCATGAAGTGCATCATCGTCACCATGCGATCGACTAGCGACAACAATAAGACCATCCTGATGAGGTTTTTTGCAGCGAATTGGGGTCCTTGCAGACTCAAGGCCGCTTTCTTTAAAGGCGACATCTCCATAGCCAGCATATAAGCAATCAATGGCTGGTGCATACACCACCCCCAATATAGGTTTACCAGCCACAATCAGAGCGATATTTATGGTGAATTCACCATTGCGATTGATGAACTCCTTAGTACCATCTAAAGGGTCAACTAGCCAGAAGGTCTCAGATTCGGCCAAATTTACCTCAAAATTGACCGATTCCTCTGAAATAACGGTAATTTCAGGGGCTAATAAAGCTAATTGCTCAGAAATATAGGCATCTGCCATTTCATCGGCTAAGGTTACTGGCGACCCATCAGATTTATATGAACTTGATATCTCACCCTCATAAATAGGGATGATGATGGTGCCTGCTACCTTGGAAATACGAATGAGCCCCCCACTACTAAATCCTTGCTTGCTAGATCCATAAGTTTTTAAGCTTTTATAATTTAAAATACTCATAGGATCTGATTTTATTATTTATAGTGTTCATGATCTGTCTTGAATTATCGAACCAATTTCATCCAGAAACTGTAGCTCGCGTTGTTAATTCTTTTTTACTGTCCAGCGACAAACTCTGCTGGAGTTTGATAATCTAAACTTGAATTTCGTCTGATTAGATTGTAGTGCTTTCGCTAGGTTTCAATAATTACCCTGGCATGGGCTCTACTATGAAACCAGGTCATGGCTAAGCACTCATCTCTGAACTTACCGTTAAGATTCTCATTAGTACCGTTTTGACAAGGTTTACCTGGTTCAATGTTTAGATTGCATAATCCTCGCTCTACAGCCCATTCCAATAATACGGTACTGACAAACACAGGACCGTGATCACTGCGAAGAACCTTAGTTTGACCACGCTCTTTAATCACATCCTCCAAAACCTACACCACTCGCTTGCCTTTAATCAAGCCGGCCATATCAATACGTAGACTCTCTTTGGTGAACTGGTCTATCAGGGTTAAACACTTGAGCTTTTGTCCGTTGGCACAAGCGTCAAATACGAAGTCGTAAGCCCAACTTCATTAGGTCCGGTTACTGCATGCGGCTGTCGATTTTGACAACGATAGCGCTTGCGCGTCGTTTTTGGCGGGTACCTGCAGACCTGATCCAGCCCAAATGCGCGCTGCGCGATCACGTCCAAGAACAAGTCCATCTCGCCCTAAAAAGAACCGAATCCGTCTTGCGCCATAGCGAGGGTATTGCTCGGAATACTGGCGCATGGCCGCTACGATAGGCTGATCTTTAACAGGCATCTTGCATTGATAACCCAGTCTAGGTCTGGCCACGCTAAGCAGCATACAAGAAAGTCCTTGAGAGATGCCCGCTGAACTGCATAGCGGGCCTGCTCCAATCGATCTTGCAGCCTCACCACTTTTTTACTGCAATCTCCTTCATCGCTTCAATCTCGAGATCGCGTTCTGCCAAGATCTTCTTAAGGCGACCGTTCTCTTGCTCGAGTTGCTTTAAGCGTTTGACGTCATGCACCTAGATCGCCAAACTTCTTGCGCCAGCTGTAAATCGAGGGTTCGCTGACCCTGTGGCGCTTGTCCACCTCTGCTATTGGCGAACGATCTACCTCTTGCAATATCCAAACAATCTATTCATCCGAAAATCCCAGGACAGGTTACGCATATAATCAAAAATGATTATTTGTTAATTTTCAGTCATATATAGCTCAATAATCACCATTGTTGCTATCGTAAGCTATCATATGAAACGTATTAATCATGGGTAACAATCCGAATTTAACCCAAGAAATAAAATAACATGGTTCCGTCATCAAAAAACATAAAAAATATTGATTGCAATATCTCGTTTTTTGCCGATTTTCATAAAACCCCAGATACAAGTCATAGTTAATTTTTATTGATAGCTTTGGATACTTTACATAACTTCAACCAGAGGTTTTTGTTGCGATTTGCTCTTTGTTGCAATGATGCTAATAAAAAGCAATTCTTTCGTAGATTGCATCAGCCAGCAAGCCAAATGATGCCTGCAAAAAATTCTATTTCCAAATCTTTTGCCCCCTCATTCTGGGTTGGGCATAGAGAATTCATTTCAGTCGGTTTAATGGTATGTGGATATTTAAGACAACCTATTGAACAAGGCTCATTAAGAGTGAATATTGCCATTGCAATAATTGATGCGTCCGAAGAGCTCAATCTTAAAATTTTAAGGGAAATTCAACTTGCATATTTGATGGGTGCCGATTATTTTATTTTTGCAGTTAATGAACTGCATATAGGACATCTCAAAGAATCAAAATTTAAAAAAGTTAGCGAAAAATATCGTGCTTTTGCCCAAAAAATGGGGGCTGAAACAATTCATTTTATTCCTGTATCGATTCTACATGATGATAATATACTTCACGCTAGTAAAAAAATTCCTTGGTACCAAGGGCCAACATTACTAAAACATTTAAACAATTACTCACTGAGGGATAACGATTATTCCAAAAAGCCCTTACGTATTCTGATAAAAAAGGATATTCAAGTTAAAGTGGAAGCCTGCGAGGCTGATAACCCATCTGAAACCTACTTTGGATTTATTGCAAGTGGGATCCTGAATAAAGGAGATGTCGTTCAGATACAGCCGAGGGGAAAGAAAAATGTCGTTACTAGAGTTTTTTTACTCAATAACGAAGTAAAAACAGCGACCGCTGGACAAAACATTTCCTTCGCTCTACAAGAATCCATTGAAATATATACGGGAGACATAATTTCCAGTATTGATGCAGCGGCTGAAGTGGCTGATCATTTTGAGGCAACTCTTATTTGGTTAAGCGATGAATCTTTATTGCCGGGAAGACAGTATGGACTCAAAATTTGTGAGCAGACTGTCACAGCTACTGTTACTAATATTAAATACGAAGTTAATACTAATAACTTAGAGCATTTGCCTGCTACAAATTTAAGGTTTAATAGCATTTCATGCTGTAATATCAAGACAAGTAAACACATTCCATTTGATAACTTCAAAGATAACAACTGGACTGGGTTTTTTACATTGCTTCATCAAAAAACAAATGATGTTTTAGGCGCTGGCTTTCTTCGCTTTGCACTTCGCCGCTCTCATAATATTTACATCCAAAATACCGATATCAATAAAGCTGCTCGGGCAAACCTTAAGCGGCAGCAACCTCGGGTTATTTGGTTTACTGGTCTATCAGGATCAGGTAAATCAACGATTGCTAACACAGTAGAAAAAAAACTCCATCAGCTTGGTATGCATACCTACATATTGGATGGGGATAATATACGCCATGGATTAAATAAGGATCTTGGGTTTTCAGATGAGGATCGAGTGGAAAATATTCGTAGGATTGCAGAAGTGGCTAGACTAATGACTGATGCTGGGTTAATTGTTTTAACTGCGTTTATTTCACCCTTTCGATCAGAAAGACAAATGGCAAGAGAATTATTTAGCGATGGTGAATTCATTGAAGTCTTTGTAGATACGCCCATAGAACTTGCCGAGGAACGAGATCCAAAAGGTCTTTATAAAAAGGCAAGGAACGGTGAGTTAAAAAATTTTACAGGCATTGATTCACCATATGAAAAACCCGACAATCCTGAAATTACCCTTAAAACAAGTCAGAATAGCGCTGAGGAGCTGGCTATCCAATTGTGTAATTTTTTGCAAAATACACAATAATTTAAATAAACTAACCTAGTTATCTCATAGCTGAAATGCAAAAAAAAATCTTAGAAATTAAAAATAAAGTGATGCACGTCTATAAAAATTTGGAGGCAAAATCAGGCCGTCTTTTTATGGCAATAGTAATTACCCCCACTTTATGCTCAATTATTTACTTTGGCATCTGGGCTTCTGATATTTATATTTCTCAGTCTGAATTTGTGATCAGGACTGCTCAAAACCCAAACAACCCTTCAATAGGAGATTACGCGATCGCCAGCTCGTTAACTACCAGCGCCATTTTGCAAGATAGTGCTGTAGTAGCTGGCTATATTGTATCCATGGATGGCCTAAAGGAAATAAATAAAAAAATTGATCTTATTAAAATATTTACATCGAGTGATATAGACATCTTCAACCGCTTTGCCTCATTCCGCTGGAATAAAAGCCCAGAAAGATTATTAGTCTATCTTAATAGTAAAGTTATATCAGTAACAGTTGATCCCATTTCATTCATCACGACTCTAGAAGTTAGAAGCTTTACAGCTGAATCTTCTCAAAAAATTAATGAAGCCCTTCTAGCGGGGAGCGAAGATATCGTAAATGAAATAAATGAACGAACTCGCCGGGACCTGCTTACATTCTCAGAAAAAAGCGTAAATGAGGCCAAACAAAATTTAGAAAAAGTAAGTGTTGAACTTGTTAGACTTACTAAACAAGGCAACCAAAATACCTCGCTTGACTTTGTGAGTAAATTTCAGATCCTTTCCCTTGAGAGGGATGCAGCAGAAAGAAGAATGGGTATTGCACTTGACGCACTAAAGCAAGCGGGAATTGATGCGCAACATCAGTCAATATATCTAGAAAGAATAGTTAAACCTAATTTGCCAAGCTATGCAATCGAACCGTATCGGATTAGCGGAATTCTAGCCACCCTAGTTTTATCGTTGATGGTCTATGGAATACTTAGAGTAGTTTTAACAAGCCTAAAAGAGCATGAAGAATAAAGGTGTAGCTTCAAATTTTTTGCCCTTAATTAAAGTTCAGTACAGAATAATTAGGGCATTATTTATCAGAGAAATACTCACTCGATGGGGTAGAAAAAATATAGGATTTTTATGGATATTTGGAGAACCCCTAGGTATGATGATATTTTATTTCTCATTTTGGAAAGCAAAAGGTGAATTTTCAGATCTGATATGGGCTCGTTATAACATATCCATTATAGGATTTATTATTGTAGGTCATTCATCATATTTAATGTGGAGTAATTCATTAAAGCTATGTACAAATGCAATTCGAAGCAATGGAGGCCTTCTTCATCATAGAAATGTTACCCCGCTTGATATATATCTTGCAAGAATTTTTCTTGAACTCGTGGCATCTACTGGCTCGTTTATTATTATCATGTCTCTATTCATTTTTATTGAAATAATCCCTCAACCAAAGGATTTAAGCCTAATGCTACTCGCCTGGTTTTTATGTGCATGGTTTTCCTTAGGCTTTGGAACAACTTTTGGAGCACTACTTGCTCAATATGAATTCTTAACCGCCCCATGGAGACTTATTTCAGTACTGCTTTTTTTCTCATCGGGTGTGTTTTTCTATGCAGCCTGGATTCCACAGCCATATTTTAATATTCTGATTTGGTCCCCACCCTTACAAATTAATGAAATGCTAAAGCATGGGTACTTCGGGTCAATTGTTAAGACGTATGAAAGTATTGGCTATATATCAATAGCCTGCCTAACGCTAACATTTTCAGGTTTTTTTTTGGTAAAGCACTTTGGGAAACATTTGCCCTCTAGACTATGATAGAAATAGAGAATCTCACTAAGGAATATAAGACACGTTCTGGAAAGCGACGAGTGTTAGATAATATTTCCCTCCAAATAAAACCAGGAGAGAAAGTGGGTATATTAGGTAGAAATGGGTCTGGGAAAAGTACTTTAATAAAGCTTATAGGGGGTTCAGAGGCACCCACATCAGGAGTAATTAAAAGGAATATGACCGTTTCATGGTCTGTTGGAATTAATGGAGGATTACAAAATACTCTTACAGGAATGGATAATCTAAAATTTATCTGTCGTATTTACAATAAATCCTACGACGATAAGATAAGTTTTGTTAAGGAAGTTACCGAACTTGGCAAGTATTTATTTGAACCTGTTGCGAATTACTCAAGCGGAATGAAGGCAAAACTTGGTTTAGCCATCTCAATGGTTCTAGATTTTGACTGTTATTTAGTTGACGAATCTTTATCGGTAGGTGATAAGAATTTTCAAGAAAAATATAAATCCCAACTAGAAAATAAAAGAAAAGATAAAAGTATGATTTTGGTATCACACCTTGAAAATCATATCAAACAACATTGCTCCACCATTTATGTTTTGCATAATGGAAAGCTAAAATATTTCCCAGATGCATCGGCTGCTTATGAATATTACAATATTCTAAAAAATGATTCCTCAATGGAACTAAGCAAATAATTAAAATAACCTATTAAAGTGACATTTTAAAGGGATCTGGAAGCAATTTGATCGCGAAGTTCTTGTATTTCTGATTCAAGTCTAACCAATGCCTCAATCGCACTTACCGCCAATTTCTCAAGCATATCTATATCTAAATTTTCACTCAAGGCTACAAAATCCTCCAATTTTACCGCCGTCTCATCATAATCCCACCATCGCTCATCATTGAGCATTAAATTCCTCTGCTCAGCAGGAATTAAATTCAACAAATTTTTATTGCTTTCATGGTAATAATCCATAAGCTCCAGGGCTATGTCTCGAGAAATTACCCATGGAGGAGGGGTTTCTGGCAAATACAAGTGCCTTCTTAATATGAAATCTATCGCAGAGTCATGAGGGCCTGGTCGAAGTTTTCGATTTCGAAGATAAAGACTCAGGATAACTTTTGATAAACCCCCATTACTTTCAAAACCCTCATCAAGCTTGGGAAGATTCAAAAAAGATAGAAAATCATAAACTATATTTGGCGTATGTAAGCGAAGATAAACTTCATTAACCCATGGGATAGAATGCCATCGGCGCTCAAGTTCATACCAGTCGGCATTTTTTTTATTTCTTAAGATCCACTTATCAATTGAAGCCGAAGACCATGCCCCCCACTGCCACCATGCTGAATTCATCCAAGAAATTTGAGGGCGAACATAACCCAAGACAGCAATATTAAATTTAGAATGCGATAAAAAACACTCAGGTGAAAAATTCTCCGGAAACTGACCCCAGCCTTCATTGGATAAAATTATGAACTCATAATTAGACCCTAATTTTAAAAAATCTTTTATCAACCCATTTTTAATATCTACCGATAGATTATTAAGATAGGATACTGGTGCTGATGTTGCGTATCCGTAACTTGATTTTTTGGCGCTGCGATTTAAGTCTTTGCCATAAAGAAGCTCCCCTTTGCTAGTAACAACGACATAAATAAACTTATTTTGATTAGATTGGGGGGCTGATTCAGTCGATAAAAATGACTGTAATGCACTTGAGCCACACTTTGGCATCCCAATATGAAGCAGAATATTAATCATGATTTTTCTGTATTATTAGTACTAGAATAAATATATAAAATTGGCGTATTTTTATTTATCACTATGGCGAAAATTTTATATTATATTATCGTTTGATTAATTAATATTTAATGTAATAATTAAATCATAATTAATTAATAAAATTTATTAATAGTAGGATAATTAAACAGATTAAAATCTACCCTATATTTATTAATAATAATTTCAACTTCGCTATTTGAGAGAGAATTTAATTCCTCAAAATATAAATTCTGAGGTGAGCCCTCTACACTTTGATTTAACTTGGGGATATTTTCTATATTATTTTCGCAAATAGTGGGAATTAATTTAACTATGTTAGGCAGACATTCCTCAAGACTCTCGACCTTCCCAACATGCTTAACTAGTATTAAAGTGGGATTCTGCGGAGACGTTATCCAATGTGCTTGAGGCAAGAATATATCGTCAGGCCCATTTGTTTCATTCCAAATTTTAGATCTTATGAATTCTTGGAATGTATCAACCCGAGCCATTTTTTCATTAAATTTTACAGAACCACCCCCCCACTTCTTTAAGAAATAAAATGTAGAAATAGCTCTAAAGAAGGGATTACGAACCAAGGTAAAACTCACATAGTCATCCCATGTATTTTGGCCTAGTAACCTTAAAATATCTTGAGCTGATGAATGTTTTCCAACTCCAAATCTTTTTTTATAGTAAGGTTGTATAGATTCTCCAAATTCAGTCCCCCCAACTTCGAGATCTCTAAGCTCGGTATATTGACTCAATATTGAGGTAACTGAAGTGCCGGCAGTCTTGGGAATATGAATAAAGATAAAGCGATGAGTGCTATTAATAATCAAGTAAAAAACCTCTGGGTATTTTTAATTGTTAACGAGCCACTTTATTCAATGCATCAATTACTGATTTAATTGAATTTGTTGGGATACAAACCACATGACTGTTTTCAGGTTTTCCATCCAGCCCTAGCCGCATAAATTGAAGTCTAGCTACCCCATTATGAATTGCAACTGCTGATATTCCATCAACAAGAAAACTTTGATTATTAATCGTCATCTTTAACTTACTTTCTTCTTTTATATTTTTCAATTAATTACTAGCCTAATTAAATCTAGTTTTGTTTAATTTTAAACTATTAAGTCGCATTTAAAATATTAATAATTATTTTTTTGTTTTAATTCCAGACTAGACCTTTTGGACTGGGACTTACGTATAACTCAACCTCGCTTAATGCCTCCTGCATCATATCAACCCCTTTGCCTATGCCAAAGCTTCGGATGGCGAGCTCCTTTGCTGCTTTGGACATTTTTAACCATAAGACGTCGTCATTGTAAATTTTTAGAATCTTATTGGCCCAATCCTGTGGATTACTCGCCACAAAGCTATCTACTCCATCAGAAATAGCAATACCCTCGGCTGCGAGAGGAGAGAGAACGGAGGGGACGCCGTGGGCCAAGGCATCAGCTACCTTGCCCTTTAATCCAGCCCCACTTTGAAGTGGCGCTATAAAGACTTTGCAGTTGTCATAAACCTCATTAACATTCTCAACCCATCCCTCAAGCAAGATATTAGAATGCTTCTTCAAAAGTTGCTCCAATTCGGTAGAAATTTTGCTTCCATATATTCTAATCTTTAGATCAGGCTGGGATTTCAAAAGCAAGGGAGCAACTTTATCCGAAAACCAAATCACCGCCTCATGATTAGGTTTGTGATTAAATCCGCCTAAAAACGCAATATCTTGACGCTTTTCAAAAGTGGGAATGTGTTTTGGTATTTTTACTACCCAAGGACATATTGCAACCTTAGTGCGATCTAAGTTATGACTAAGAATCACTGCTCTCTCAACATTGGTATACGCGAGAACCAAATCAACAGATGCCATTACCCCCAATTCATCTTGTCGCGTTTGCATAACCTTTTGCAAATCACGATCTCCTTCAATATTTAATTCGGCCCGAAGCTCTCTTAAAAAATGAAGATCAGCATTCATCAAAACTACTTTTGCTTGTGGTGAATACTCTCGAATGACGTCCAAGAATTGTCTTGCAACATAATAACGAGTAATGTATACGAGCTCAAACTCAGAACCGCGTTTTTGCAAAAGCTCATTGACACTTCCAGCGAATGGTGAGTAGATGACCTCTACACCCATCCTCTGGAGATCTTCAGTATAACCAGCCATCCATGCCATATTGCTTGGAACAAAGGTGCACTTAAAACCTAGGGATTGAAGTAATTTGATTTCCTGGATTGCCGCATAACTTCCAGCATTTTGATCAGGCATTGGAGTTTCAGCATCAATTACAAGAGCTCGTAACTCTATATTTCTATCCTTGACTAAATCTATATCCTGATCTTCCTGTCCATTTTCTCGGCATGCTCGCATCCATCGCGTTTTAAATTTAGGGCGATTAATTTCTTGATACTTTTTAATGCCTCCCTCAACACTGGTGCCGTTACTCATACCCTCAAAATGAATTACTTGAGCGAATGGTGAAAAAACTGTTTTATAACCGAGATCACGTACCGCAAAGGCTAAATCTGTATCCTCAAAATAGGCTGGGACATATACATCATTAAATCCACCCAACTGATCCCACAAAACTTTTGGCAACATAATGCAGGCCCCAGAAAGATAATCTGCCTGGCGAGCATAGCAATAGCGAGGATCTAATGGATTGGCCTCACGACCATATTGCCAAGGATTTCCAGAGCTCCAAACAACGCCACCAGCCTCTTGCAACTTTCCATCAGGATATAAAAGCTTGGCTCCAACCATTCCTACCATATTGAAGTTTTCCATGGAACCCAACATTTCATCAAGCCAGTAAGGGGTTACCTCAGTGTCATTATTAAGCATCACTACATACTTACCTTTAGCTAGAGATGCTCCCTTATTACAAGAACGAATAAAACCCGAAGCCTCTTCATTGCGAACATAAGTAACTCCGAATATTAGCTTGGGAATTTCTATAGTTGCATCTTTTGATCCGTCATCAACCAGAATCAACTCGAAGCTGGTATTGTTGGGTGCCAGCAATAAAGAAAGTAGACAATGGTATGTAACTGAGAATTTATTATGCAAAGGAATAACAATTGAAACTCGAGGATTACTTAACTTCGGAAAAGCTAAAGGCAGAAAACCCTTATCCAACTCATTAAATCCTTGTACCAAACGATCGTGTGCATAACTTAATTGAGTTAAGTTTTCAGCTAGAGGAAGGGCAAAGCTTTGTGGGCTGGAGGTCGCTTTTTTGATTGACTCAGAGAGGCTCCGATATCTAAAACCAGCTAGCAATGACATTGACGGGCGCATAGCTTGACGTGCATATTTTAAGAGCACATCTTCAGGACTTAATGCATTGGGCATAATGAAAGCAGCAGCACCAAGACTAATGTTTCCATCTTGCGTTCGAATAGAGAAAGCATGTGGGCGACCATCAAACACTGAAGGTGGAAGTGGGGCAAAAAAATCTACCTTGCCAGCCCTACCCTCATCTCGCCAGCAACTGCCTACGCCAATAATATCGCCGTTCTCGATAAGATTTATATGACCGACTCCATCAAGAATATCCAAATCAAATGCAGATCCCCGAATCAGATTTCCGTCAATGCTAATTGATTCCCGAAACAAGGCCTTTCCGTAGATTGTTAAGGGGGAGCCTTTAATTTTTACTCCGCTTTCAAGATCACGTAATTCGATCTGATGATCTACACCATCAAGCAATATCTCGGGAATGGCAACTCTAAAGCCATGAGCACCATTACCAACACCAGCTGAAAGCAAATCCTCTCTATAGTTGTCAGCTAGACCACGATATATTTGCTGGCCTTTACAAAATAAGCCAAACTCCAACGATTCCAATGGTTTATTTTTGCTATATAACCATCCGCTTATAAATAATCCATCACAGGACTCCAAATAACCTTCGATGGAACTAAATTTTGAGGATATTGTCTTTTTTGCTCGTAATAATTTCATCATTTTAATTTTTTAGTCAACCTCTGTTGAAGTGCCCATTATTCTTTTTTGGCTTTGAGAAAATTCAATTAGCGAAGAGTTTATTTTCACTGGGAAAGCAAATTCTGATAAGGGTATCAATAAATATTTTTGTTTGTAGAATTCCATTAATCGCTCAGCAATAGCGCCAATATTGAATGCGACAATTGGAATATTGCTTTTCATTGCAATGTCTAAAGTATAACTATATGTCTCAGGCCAGATGGCTGGAAACCAAATCAAATCGGGCTTTAAATTTTCAAGCAATCCATCAGCATCGGCATCAGAATATCGCCCTGTAATCTCAACACCGTAAGACTCCAATAACTTATCATTAAGGGTGTAGCCTAAAACTACAAAACATATCTTTTGCTGATTAACTTTAGCCCATTTTGCAGACTCCAGCAGAATATTAAACCCTTTAATAGTGCTAATTGCACCAATAATAATAACTCTCACGATTCTTGGAATTTGATCATTACCGCCCTGGGGGGTATCTGATACCGTAAAAACACTGGATCCATGAGGGTGAAACTCAAAATTTACAAGTGGGTAGTATTTTTGAAGTCGAATGAGAGTATCTTTACTTGGCACAATCACCGTCTTTGCATCTAATAAGCTTCGATAATGGTCCTCCCTCCATTCTCTAATACTAGTTACACCAAAATCATTTGGCTCGTCATTTAAGCATTTATCACATTCAATCTCTGGAGGTTCGCCACAATAAATACTGTTATAGCCGTATTTAACTAAATTAATTCTTGGACAGATAACTTTGTAGTCATGTATATCCACTACCATATCGGCTTTTATCCTTTTTGCTAAATTCGCAAAATATAAAGGTGCTTTAGCATCATAATCAACTAAACCATGACTATGTAATGTTGTAATTTTAAGTTGATGCAATTTTGTAGCAAGCAATCCTGAATCCCTTAAGTCAAAATTTGGAAGATTTAATAACTGCTTTACTCTTCCATGTTGAATCCGAACTAAATGCGGATTTCCACGTAATGGCCTCAAGTAAAAAACACCCTCATTTTTTTCCAAGATTCGCTGAGCATCATCTTGCAGATGTCGCTCGCTACCACCCCCTCGGTTATGACTAACCATTAGAGTATTTTCTTGTTTAACCTGCAATTGCAGCCGACCCCAATCCAAGCGCTCTCGAGCTAACCTTAAAGGATCTAAATTAATGAAACGCTGGACATCTCGATGATAGCTGGGATAACGCCTTTCTAGCACTATCATGGCACGATTTAAATATATATCCTTTCTACCTCCAAATGAAGAGTGTCCGATGTGATACACAAAAATATTGGTAGCAATAAGATTTTTCCAGCCTTTTTGAATGGCGCGCTGACACCAGTCATTCTCCTCACCATATCCCAAACCAAATGCTCTTTCATCAAAAAAACCAATTTCATCTAAAGCTGATTGCTTGATATAAAGGCAAAATCCAACCCCTGTTGGAGCCTCAACAGACTCTCCTTCATTAACTTTGGCTGCTAACTGGTCTAGATGCTCATATGAAATGTCTAAAGGATAGGGATTATCGTGGAGCGTACGAGGGTATGAACAGATCGTGGCATTATTTGATAGCGGAGTGATGCTTGCTGCTTTGGGATTTTTATCCGCTAAGGCTGTCAAACGATCAATCCAGTCTCCGAACACCTCAGTATCGGAATTCAACAATACAACATCCCTGTTGTGATGAAGTTTCATACCTCTATTTACCGAGTAAACAAAACCTCTATTTTCTGGATTTTCTATAAGAGTAATTAGCCCCCGTTGCGATAATATTTTAAGATAACCACCAAGATCATCTTCGGGACTTGCATCATTAACAACAACGAGTTCAAATGGACGAACCCGTCTAGTCAACAAAACACTAGCAATGCACCTCAGGGTTACCAGAGTATTCTTGTACACTGGCAAAATGATGTCGATAACATCATCTTTTTCACAATTTTTATACTGAGACTCCATTGATAGAATTTTCTCAATCAAGTTTTGAGTAGTGCCATTACCTGGGTTTGTATTTACATTTTTATCGCCTCCCAAGTAGCTCTCTAGCTCTCTAGTTGGCAAACCATGCCATCGTCCGTACTCTAAATAATGTAGGAGTGGATTTACCTTAATATCCAAAAGCTCGGGATGCTCTTGGATATAAAACTTTCCATCAAATTGTGGGTTGGGCGATCTACCTTCTATACCGCCATACTCCAAATAATGCCTTAACGGCTCACCACCCGAATTGATCACATCTCTATTATTAGCAATATAAAAATTGATATCAAACCATGCACTAGGTGAGTAACGCCGATATTGCCCGCAATAAAAATAGTGTAAAAGTGAATTTATATTCTTAAGCCTACTTTTTGCCTTGCCCTTATAAAAGCGGGGGTCAAATAAAGGATTTGGGAGTCTTCCCTCCTTGTCTCCGTATGCGGCGAAATGATAGAGAGCCGGTATGCCCTTCTGCTCCACATCCGCATAATGACTTAAATAGTAATCCGCATTAAATAAATAAGTTTTTTTGATAAGCCGACTCAAAAGCAGCCAATATGAACGCTTAAACCTAAAAAAATAAGCGCAACCCCTTATTACCCATAAGGTCCATAGCAAGATAACTCCGTAGAACTCTCGCATATACCTTTGATTGATGGGGGAAAGGGCAAAAAGACTCACAACCCTCCCCAAAAAGTATTGAATTTGATTTAAACGCTAAATTTACCAAGGGGGATAATACACCCCCCCTTTTTTTCCAAGTATATGCACATATCAGCGCAATAGCACCACACCAATTTTGGGAATTAGCTTTTTATAGCTCAGGCTATATGTCATAAAATAAGCGGATGATATTTAAATCTTGCACTTTTAGAGCTTTTCTCCTATTTACTACCCTTAGCAGTTTTTTACTACAAGGCTGTGCAGGCTTTCTCCCCTCCTCTGGTGCCAGCCGCTCTCAGGTAGAGGCAGCTGCGGTTGCGACCCCTGAAAATGCATCTATTCAGATCATCCCGGTCACCAATGCTGTGGCAAACCGTGTAAAGAGCACCCAAAATTCACTGAACTTCAAAAATATGACCCAATTAAAGGGGGGTCAACCAGCAAATTTAGTTCATCCTGGAGATGTTTTACAGGTTCTTATTTGGGAGGCCTACCCGCCAATCCTCTTTAGGCAGAGCTCATACTCGAACTCCATCAGTACTGCACCAGCCTCTGTGACTATTTCACCAACCGTTTCACAAGCTAGTGGCATTCCAGCGCAAACAGTCAATCAACAAGGGGAAATTACCATTCCATTTATTGGTAAGGTCAATGTTGCCGGTAAAACGATTAGCCAGATTGAGTCTACTATTGTGAAAAACCTCCAGGGACGTGCAAATGATCCCCAGGTTATTGTTCAAAACGCAGATAACAACACTTCTTTAGTCACCATTATTGGCGAGGTGAATCAAAGCAAACAGATGCCACTCACCCCAAAAGGAGAGCATCTTTTAGATGCCATTGCTTCAGCTGGGGGACTTAAGAATCCAGTGAACAAGACCACGGTTCAGATTGCAAGGCAGGGACAAATTCAGTCTCTCACGATGGAAGCCATCATTCAGGATCCAGCGCAAAATATCACCCTTCAGCCAGGCGATGTCATTACTGCATACTATCAGCCACTCAGTTTTACAGCACTTGGGGCAACCGGACAGCCTAATAGTGAAATCGCATTTGAGGCAAACGGCATCACCCTATCGCAGGCAATGGGACGTATTGGCGGACTAAATGACATGCGGTCTGATTCTATGGGGGTTTATATCTTTAGATTCGAAGACCCAAGGGCAGTTACAGCAGATAAATCTGCTCAACTTCCTATGACGCAAGAGGGAAAGGTTCCAGTCATTTATCAGTTTGATATGAATAAGCCCGATACCTTTTTTGCCGCCCAAAACTTCCCTATGCGCAACAAGGATGTTGTTTTCGTTTCAACCGCATCAGCAGTCGAACTTTATAAGTTCCTGGGCTTAATAACCTCAGTATTTGCTCCGGCAGTGTCCATTAACAACCAATTTAGCCTTGGCTTTTAATGCCTGAGCAAGAAAGCCTTAGCTGAACTACTTACATCAGAGCCAAAGCTTTAACTTGAGGGCAAACTAGCCTAATGGCGCCTAATCAAGCTTATTTTCTATCAAATGGCTACACGCTTATTAAAATTAGTATAATTACTATTAGCCCTAGAGATAATAAGATTTTTAATTACCCTCAGAAATGTCTATGCCAACCTTAAGCTCAGCAAAAGTTGATTTAAAGCCTGAGAGCTTAGAAAAGCCTCTTCCCCCTAGAGCGCTTGAGTGGGATGATTTGCCTAGCTACAGCAACGTTCTATTGCTTCAAGGTCCAGTGGGTCCATTTTTCAGCAATCTCAGAAAGTATTGGGTAAAGCGCGGCGCCGTAGTCAGCAAAGTTAACTTTAATCCGGGGGATGATTTTTTTTACCCCCCTAAAACCCCCGAAACCCTTCAATATACTCACCGTATTGAATACTGGTCTTCCTTTATTTTTAATTATTTAACCGAAAAAAGAATTGATGCTGTCATTCTGTTTGGTGACCATCGGCCAATGCATGCGCCAATTAAAAACCTTTGTAAGATTTTGGGTATCGATTTGTACTCTCTAGAAGAGGGTTATATCAGACCGAATTACTACACTCTTGAAAAAGGACGCGTTAATGCCTACTCTCATGTCAGCAATCTAGATCTGAATGAGATAAAGCAGCGCGCAACTAGAGAAATTGAATTATCCCAAAGTGGAAAAATAGGATATAAAAGCTTTAATCATATGATGCGGTGGGCATTCTTATATTGGGGCGCAAACATACTTCGCCCACTAGCCTACCCTAACTATGACCACCATCGTGAGCTTAATCTAAAGCAGGCTAAAAAGTGGTTTAAGAGTTTCTTTCGCTACTGGAAATATCAATTAACAGAGAATTCTCAAAAACGATCCATTCGAGAAGCGCTTGAAAATCAGTCAAATTGCTTTCTCATGCCATTACAGGTTCATGATGACACGCAAGTCACAGTTCACTCTGACTACGACTCTATTGAAACCATGATCGAGGAGGTCATCACCTCATTCTCGCGTCATCTTGAGAATGGTCAATACCTTCAAACACCAAAGCTTGTCATTAAACACCACCCTATGGACCGTGGCCATAAAGATTACAAAGGCTTTATTTCAGGCCTTGCCTCTACTTTAAATATTGACGAACATGTCATTTATGTCCATGATCTCAATTTAGATGAAGCCTTCGCCCTCTTCAAAGGATGTATCACAATTAATTCAACCATAGGCCTTCAAGCACTTAATTGTGGAGTTCCTGTAATTAACTTAGGTCGATCTTTTTATGATAAAAAAGGTTTAACTGATCAAAAAAATCTAGATCAATTTTGGGAATCCCAAGATATTTGCGCCAAGGGTGATGTTCTAACTTTTAGAAATTACCTCATACAAAGCACTCAAGTTAATGGCTGCCTGTATGACCCAAAACACAAGCTATAAAACCTTTAGTACTGGGTTTGAAATCCCCTTTTAAGCCAATCAGCTAATAATAAAAAACTCACGCCTATAAAAAACTTTAGAATCAATCTCATGAGATCGAAAGAATCATAAATTGCAAAAGAAAAAATGGGTTTAATAAAAAAGAAATCGGCTAGGAACAATGATAAGAATAGGGCAAAAATAGCCCACTTAAGTCCAATTAGGCGATAGATTAAATAAGAAGCGATCCAGAAGGATGTATAAGGTAGATAATCATCTAACAGCGGTGTTAATAAATACCTAAAAATAGATGCTGCAAAGAGTAAAAGTAGCGTAATTGCGATTTTCTTATTGACTGAAACATTTTTTTTAAATACGTACATACACTTTTAAAATATTGATATCAAACTGATTATCTACGTTGATTTTATGGCCTTAAATACTGGAAAATGGCTACTATCGAAAGTAAGATGCAACTTTACGAAAATCATCTGCATCCAAAGAACCACCCAGCTGACTCAACTTTAGATATGCCAAAAGATAATTGTATTTCACCTGAGCCAAATCTCTGCGAGTATTGAATAAACCTTTTTCAGCCAACAAAACATCTACGTTGATTCTCTCCCCCGCTTGAACGCTTTTACGCATAGCGCTGACTAATTGAGTTGCAGAGTCTTGAGCAGCAGTTAAAGCCTGGATTTTTTGTCTGCCTGAAACCACCGCATCATATTGCTTACGCAGTTCTGTTATGACTCTTTCGCGCACGACATCATAATCGGCTTGGGCTTTTTCATAGTTTGCATAAGCTTGATTTGTTCGACCATTAATCTCACCACCACTATAAATAGGCAAGTTAATCTGCACACCCACATAGCCCTGATTAAACGTTTGGTTAATACTGGTGACAGTGTTAGATGTCTGAGTGGTCACTGCGCCAATTAAGTTCGCTACTGGATAATGCCCCGCATGATTTTTTCGATATTCTTGTTTGGCAATTTCAATATTATTTGTTGCAGCTTGTAATTCAGCATTCGTTGTTAGTGCTTTACTCTTCCACTCTTCAAATTGGATGGTGGATAAATTAATAAAATTAAAGTTTCCAAACAATTTAGAAATTTTTGTAGGGTCGCCAATTGGTTCGCCAATAATTCCATCTAATTTACGCTTAGCATTTTCTACGGCGTCTTTAGCATCAACAACTTTAGCTTCAGAAACCTGATACGATGCTTCGGCTTCAAGAACATCAGTCTTGGCAACCTCCCCTTTTTGACTCAGACTTTTCTCAACCTTGAATTGCTCAAAAAAAGCATCGCGCTCAGCCGTTTGAAAATGTAGTTGATCGATGGAATACAGTAAATCAGTGTAAGACTGAAGTACTCGAATCAGTAAATCCTGGGTGTTATATAGGTACTTTGATTGACTTAAATCAGCCTGAGCAACCCCCTGGCGCCAACGAGCAAAAGCCTCTAAACTGAAAATTGGCTGGGTAACTTGAACGTATGAATAGTTACTTGGGTAGCTCCAGTTATAAGAAACATTGGGGCCGCCTGTGTATTGGGCACCCCATTGCGTGGCTTTATTCACATTCTGGTTGTAGCTTGCGGCAAGCTTTGGTAAGACTGCTGAACGTCCTATTGGGTCATTCTCCATGCCCGCTTCATATTCCTTGGTTGCCGAACGAAAAGTTGGGTCATTTCTTAAGGCCAACTCATAAGCTTCAAGCAAGCCAAAGGCATGCGCACTCTCCCCTATGAGAATGAGGGATGCGCAAATAAATAATCTAGAAAATCGACTAACGGGACGCAACTTAATCTTCCCTTAAAGCTGAATGAGTGCGATCAAATATTGGCTTGAGCAAATAAGTCATCATCGACTGTTCCCCAGTTTTAATGAAAAGCTCAACCGGCATCCCTGGTTTTACCTTTAAATCCTTTAACAATTTAGCACCCTGGGGAGTAGTTATGGCCTGAATTTTGTAATAAGGATTACCAGTTTTTTCATCAACTATTCTATCTGCACCAACTGAAATTAGGACGCCAGGAATATGTGGGGTGCGGTTTACATTGAAGGCGGTAAACATCATTTCTACTGGTAAATCTACATGAACCTTATCAATCAGGTGAACGGGTAATTGCCCCTCAACCAATAAGGATTCATTCAAGGGAATAATCTCCATCAATTTTTGCCCTGGACTTACCACTCCGCCCTTGGTAAAAATTGTCAAATTCACTACAGCCCCATCAACAGGGGATTTAATTTCAGTATTTGCTAAATCAAAGTCATAGGGATTGAGCTTTTCTTGTTGCTCAGAAATTTGCTTTTGAATATGCAGTAAATTCCCTTCATCCTCTAATACGGAGGCCTTAAGTTGAGTTTGTTGACGCTCTAGCTCCAAGACCTTGTTTGGCGCAAAATAACCCTCTTTAACCAGCTCACGCTGTCCTGCTAATTGCTTCTCAAAGGACGATATTTGAACCTTCTTTTGGGAGATTGACTGCTCCAAACCCTTAGCTTGTGCTTCGTACCCACCAATGGACTCACGTGTAGCATTTGACTGGGCTTGGGCGCTGATAGGGTTAAGCTTAACCAATAGCTCCCCTTCCGAAACCTTCTGCCCTTCTTTTACATAGATCTCATCAACTATCCCAGAAAAAGCCGGTTGGATAGTTTTTTTATTGCTGTCCGTCAGAACAATGCCGGAAGCAGAAACCCCTTTTTCAATGGGTGCAATAAATGCCCATACTAGAGTCAAGCACAAACCCCATATAACTACCTGCCAACCCAACCAAGCATAGTAGCTTTCATCTTTTTGCCCTGCCTTCAAGTCATGCCAGTTGGCATAGGCATGAAGTGCTTTTGTAAACCCATCTTTTACCTTATTCATCCACTGAATAAAGGCATCTTTTAATCCCCCACTAGCTTCATCACCACTCGGTGTCATCTCTGGTTTTAATTGATCATTCATTTTTAAGCCTTACCCGAGTCTGGTGCGGGCGCAATAGCCGGCGGCGGGGAAGCCTGTTGTTTTAACTTTTGCAGAACCTCTGCGGTAGGACCAAACACCCTAACAGACCCATCTTGTAAAAATAAGAGTTTATTTGTTACCTGCAAAATAGGCACTCGATGAGAAATCACCACAACCGTTGCTTTGCGTGCTTGAAGCTCTTTAATCGCCTTTAATAAGGCTAGCTCACCAGAATCATCTAAGTTTGAATTGGGTTCATCTAAAACAAGCAGGCTTGGCTTGCCATACAACGCCCTAGCCAATGCAATGCGTTGTTTCTGACCGCCCGATAAGCCAGCACCCCCATCGCCAATAATCGTGTCATAGCCCTTCGGAAGATGCAAAATGAGGTCGTGAACGCCGGCTGACTTTGCAGCTTCGATGACATCTTCAGCCTCAAATTGAGCAAAACGGGCAATATTTTCACTAATAGAGCCAGGGAATAATTCAATATCCTGAGGAATATAGCCAATAGATGGGCCTAACTCATCCTTATTCCAGCGATAGATATCAGCACCATCCAAACGGGGTGCTTGAGGGGTCGATGGCCAAATCCCAACTAATACGCGTGCCAATGTGGATTTCCCAGAGGCGCTAGGTCCTATGATCCCCAATACATCACCTGGTTCAATTGCAAAACTTACATTTTTAAGAACCGCTGTTTTAACCCCTGGCGGTGCAGCAAAAATACCCTCTAAAGATAAAAACCCCTCGGGCCTGGGCAAACTCATACCAACCACTCGCGGTGGATTGCTTTCTAAAAGCTTAATAAGCCGATGGTAAGAACTTACCGCCCCACGCCATTGCTTCCAAGATCCAATCATGGCCTCTACGGGACTTGTGGCCTTGCCTAACAATATGGTTGCCGCAATCATCATTCCGGGTGAAAGTAAGTTTTCAATGACAAGATAAGCGGCAAAGCCTAATGCAAAAGATTGCATTAGATTTCTAAAAAATTTTGTCAAGGCACCCATTGTGGATGCGTGCTGACTTGCCAGAGACTGCTTATTCAGAAAGTTGCTGTGTAACTTAAACCATCTAGTACGAAGTGCGGGAAGCATACCCATTGACTCAATGACTTCGGCATGACGTAAGTTGTTCGATGCAGTACCGGTTGACTGAACCGATAATGCACTAGCCTCGGAGAGGGCTTTATGTGTCAAGGACTCATTAATCAACGCCAAGACAAATAAGATCAGAACACAAATTGTTGAATATACCCCGAGCCACACATTAAATAAGAAAATGACAATTAAATAAAACGGGAACCAAGGGGCATCAAAAAATGCATAAAGTGTTGGGCCTGTTACGAATTGTCGTATGGTCGTCAAATCATTTAATGCTTGACCTGCACTACCCCCTTTTGACTTTAAATTTTCTTCAAAGGCAGCGGTGTAAATGCGATGATTTAACTTTGCATCAATTTTTTTGCTGACTTCAATGACCGTATAACTGCGAATGACATCCAATGCTGAATAAATAATATACAAAACCAAAATAATCAAAGACAGCATTAATAAGGTAAATTGATTGCGCCCAGAAAGGACGCGATCATATACCTCAAGCATATAAAGTGATGGGACTAAAAGCAGCAAATTCATGCACGCAGTAAAGAATCCCACGGACTTAAAGATTCTTTTGTATTCAAATAAAGCTTGAATAATTTCGTTTTCGTGCTTTTTTTTAATGGCTTGCATTTGATTATTTTATTGGGTAACTAAAGTCATATTCAAATGGCTTATGGGATTGCAAATTTTATTTCAAATTTCAGATTTAAATCAGAGTGTTTGAACTTATAAATAAAAATGCGAATTTACTGCAACTTTTGCAGAATTCGCATTTTTATCTAAGACTTTCAAATACGGTAATTAGAGTAGATTTTAACCTCTCCAGCCCTACTTTTCCCTGCCCCATCCATTTGACTTCAAATGGATGGGATTCAGAATGTATTAGGAGTGGTGAAAATCTCCCTGAGCTACTGTGCCTGTTGTTACGCCTAACAATTCGATATTGGTAGCCACAATCGGAGCAGATCCTGAGCCGTGGACTACGTGATAGATTGCCGCCGCACCAGAACCATCATTAGCAGTAGCATCATTCACTGCTACGATAAAGTCCATACCTGTTGAAGGAGTATTCGTTAGAACCTCATTGATGAACTTAGTTACTGTCGCAACATCAGTGAAATTGCTAACATCCAAGGTGTCTACAACAGCCGCAGCATTGACAACTTGTGCGCCACTAAAGACGTAAGCATGATTGTCTGCTGCCACTTGACGGCCTGCGGATGTATCAACAAGCGCACCATCTAGGAAGCTAATCGAATCATGACCAGTAGAGAAATCTAGCAACTGGTCATAGTTACTAAAGGTTCCATTGGTGGTTCCAAAAGCGCTACCATCACCTGATACGTATAGGTAGGCATTATTACCTCCGCCGCCATACATCAGATCTCCGCCCTTACCACCGCTGATAATGTCATTACCATTCGATCCGACAATATTATCAGCGTAGCCACCGCCTTTAATAGTCAAACCATGCATATCACCAACGTCAGACATATCAATGGTGCTGGCAAATACACCGCCATTAGCAGTTACCGTACCCGTTGCACCCTCTAAAACATAAGCAGTTTGAGAGCTGCGCGCTAGAGCCAATATTCCGGTGTAGGAATCGGTAATATCGACTGCAGTTAATAAGCCTGAAGTATCACCGCCAGTACCGACAAGGGTATTAATCCGTGCATTTGTTAATGCATCAGTCACAGTAATTGCTTCATGACCTAGGCCGGTAATACCAGTCACATGAGAATAAGAGTGAATATCTGCATAAGCTCCACTTAATGAGCCAATTGCCGATGCATTCACTATGCCAGATGTGTCTAAGTCGATAGCGTGTAAATCCGATGTGGTGATCGAAGAATCTGTCAAAGTCACTCTTTCATTGCCCAAGCCAGTAATACCAGTTGTGTGATAAAGAGCATCAACATCAGAAGAATTGCCAGAGATCAAGGTTACTGTCGATGCACTTACCAAGCCAGTCGTGCTAAGGTCGAATGCGTGGAGCGCACTCGCATCCACACTAGTATCAGTCAAGGTAGCTATCTCACCTCCAAGACCAGTGATACCAGTAGAACTTGATACAGCAAACAAGTCAGAAATCGATCCAGAGAGTGAAGTAAGGCTAGTAGCATTGATTACATTAGAAGTATCGCCATCCAATAAGTTGAGTGTACTTACGTTTAGTGATGTATCAGTTAAAGTAATGGCCTCGCTACCCAAACCAGTCAGACCAGTTAAGCCTAATATAGCTGACGCAGAGCCAACTATGGTTCCAACTCCTGATGCATTAACTACTCCATCTGTGTAACTTGTAGCAGCCTGAAGTGCGCTGGTAGTAATGGAGCTATCCGTTAAATCCAATGTCTCTGCTCCCAAACCAATGATATGGGTGCTAGATACTAATGTGTGAATAGCTGCAGCAGATCCACTAATAGCACCTACTGTTGTTGCATCGACCGTGCCTGAAGTTTCACCGAGAACAGCATTGAGTAAGCTTGCATCAACAGCAGTATCAGACAGAGTTACCGCTTCGCCACTTAAACCTGTGATGGTTGAAGTAGTTAAGGCGGCATGAACGTCTGATGCCAAGCCAGTGATGGTACTTACTGTTGAGGCATCAACTGTGCCTGAAGTTTCACCGAGAACGGTATTTAGCAACGTAGCAGCAATGGTGGTATCGGACAGAGTTACTGCTTCGCTGCCTAGACCAGTAATGTGGCTTGAGTTAGCTGCAGTATCAATATCTGATGCATAGCCAGTGATGGTGCTTACTGATGAGGCATGAACTGTACCAGTGGTATCACCAAGAACAGTATTAAGCAAGCTTGCATCGATAGTGGTATCGGACAGTGTTACTGCCTCACCGCTCAGGCCAGTAATCTGGCTTGAGTTAGCGGCAGTATCGATATCTGATGCCAAGCCAGTGATGGTGCTTACTGATGTTGCATCGACTGTGCCTGAGGTATCCATCGTTAAATCAGTGAGTGAGCTTGCAGCAATGGTGGTGTCAGACAACGTTACTGCTTCGCTGCCTAGGCCAGTAATGTGACTTGAGTTAGCTGCAGTTTTAATATCTGAAGCATAGCCAGTGATGGTGCTTACCGTTGTGGCATCGACTATGCCTGAAGTTTCACTTGTTAATGCATTGAGTAAGCTTGCATCAATAGTGGTATCGGACAAAGTCACTGCTTCGCTGCCTAGGCCAGTAATCTGGCTTGAGTTAGCGGCAGCATCAATATCTGATGC
>Ga0316228_1001398_pt1 | contig 25159 bp, 18 predicted proteins | sample TBH18021metaG_FD_206005 | JGI IMG/M metagenome (GOLD analysis project Ga0316228, IMG submission 206005) | Freshwater microbial communities from Trout Bog Lake, Wisconsin, USA - TBH18021 | ecosystem: Environmental > Aquatic > Freshwater > Lake > Hypolimnion/Profundal zone | place: USA: Wisconsin... | reverse complement strand
TCCAGCCGCAAGAAGTAGTCGAGGACCGCCGCGCGGTCCGCCGGCCAGAGACGCCGGATGGTGTGGGCCGGCCCATCGAGGGCTTGTGCCGCCATGATGAAGCTCCGGTTCGTGCGCGCTGCGGCGCGGGGTGATCCGGACGCTCCTCCCAAAGACAGCGCGGGTCTCGCATCCCTATATCCATTGTGCAATGCAGCAGAGCGCCCAGTCGGCCTCCTGCGTGCCTGCCATGCGCGCGAGCGATGGGACGAGCGATGGGACGCTTGCCTGCGGCTGTTCGGCCTCGGGCTTGATTCCGGCTGAGCTTGCGCGGCACTGGAACGGGCCCCGGGTCGTTGACCGCCACGCGGGCGCAGGGGGTGCCGAACCGGTGCCGCGACCAGCAGCGAGGGACCGGCGGCGTGAACGACAGATCCGGCAAGCACATCGCCCCGTCGCCGGCGGCGCGGGCCGGCGCGGTCTCGCCCGGGCCGGTCCACGAGCGCTACGAGGCGCTCGTCGCCACCGGCGCCGTCGAGCGCGATCCGGCCCAGGGACATTTGGTGCGCGCCCTCGACCGCCTGGTTCTGGATCTGCAGCGCCGCAAGCGCGCCAGCAAGACGAGCGCCCTGGGCTGGCTGTTCCGGCGCAAGGATGAAGCGGACGCGATCAAGGGCCTTTACATCTGGGGTTCGGTCGGACGCGGGAAGACCATGCTCATGGACCTGTTCCACGAGGCGGCCCCGGAACCGAAGCGACGCGTCCATTTTCACGGTTTCCTGGCCGACGCGCACGAGCGCATCCACGCCTATCGACAGGCACTGAAGGCGGGCACCGTGAAAGGTGACGACCCGATCGGTCCGGTGGCCGACCAGCTCGCCGACGAAGCGACCCTGCTGTGCTTCGACGAGTTCACGGTCACCGACATCGCCGACGCGATGATTCTGGGACGCCTGTTCAACCATCTGTTCCGGCGGGGCGTCACCGTCGTTGCAACCTCGAACGTCGAGCCGGATCGCCTCTACGAGGGCGGGCTCAACCGGGCGCTGTTCCTGCCCTTCACCGCGACCCTGAAGGAGCGCGTCGACGTCGTCCGGCTCGATTCCCGGACCGACTTCCGGCTGGAGAAGCTTGGCGGCGCGGCCGTCTATCACGTCCCCGCCGACGCAGCGGCGCGCGCGGCGCTGGATGCGGCCTTCAAGGGACTGACCGGAAAGGCGCGGGGCCTGCCGGCCACGGTCACGGTGCATGGCCGAGTCGTGGACGTCCCGGAGCAGGCGACCGGCGTGGCCCGGTTTGGCTTCGACGACCTCTGCCGCAAGCCGCTGGGCGCCTCGGACTACATGGCGCTCGCCCGAGCCTACCACACGGTGATCCTGGACGGGATCCCGGTGATGGGTGAGGCGGAGAGGAACGAGGCCAAGCGGTTCATCACGCTGGTCGACACGCTTTACGACCGGCACGTAAAGCTCGTGGCCTCCGCGGCCGCCGAGGCGCAGGACCTCTACACCGCCGAGACCGGCCGGGAGGCCTTCGAGTTCGATCGAACCGTTTCACGCCTCATCGAGATGCGGTCGCGGGAATATCTTGCCCAGCCGCATGGCCGGCCAGACTCCGAAGCGTCGGGTGCCAGCACCGGATTGGTGGAAACGTGAGCGCCCCTTCGCGCGCCGGATCGATCTTCGGCCTCCGCCGCCGGAACTGGCGCGGCGCCGGCCCGCTGGGCTGGCTCCTGGGCTCCCCGGCGGCTTTCATCCTGCTGATCGTGGCCCTGGGCAGCGGCACGGCCAATTACGTCACCGGCGAGACCGACCGGGCCGCGACCGCCCGGGCGAACGCCACAATCGCCGGGATCGAGCGCCTGATCTCCGAGGTCAAGGACCTGGAGACGGGGGAGCGCGGCTTCGTCCTGGTCGGCAGCGAGGATTATCTCACTCCGTACACGACAGCCCTCACCAAGATCGACACGGAACTCACCGGTCTCGGCGCGGCCGCGCAGGATTCGGTCCGCGCCGGCGGCCCGTCCCTCGCCGGATTGATCGCACAGAAGCGCGACTACGCTGCAAGGGTGGTGGCGGCGCGACGGAATCAGGGCTTCGACGCCGCCATCAACCTCGTCCGCACCGGCGAAGGCAAGCGTCTGATGGATGCGATCCGTGCCGAGGCGGCCGCCCGTCAAGCCGCGACCCTGGAACAGCTCGCGACCCTGCAGACGCGCGAAGGCTGGCGCGGGCTCCTGCTGTTCCTGCTCTCCGGGGCAGCGGCGCTGGGGGCGATCGTGTTGCTCGCCCGCCTCGCCCTGGTGCGGCGCCAAGAATCCCTGCGCATGTCGCGCCTCCTCGACGGCGTGCTCGCCAACGCGCCGGTGGGCCTCGGCTTCCTCGATCGCAACCTGAAGATCCGGCACATGAACCGGGCACTCGCCACCATGAGCGAGCGCGGTTTCGGTGCCGACCTCGGAGCACCGATCTGGGCTATGCTTCCGACCCTCCGGGAAGAACTCGCCCCGAAGCTCGCCGCGGCCCTGAACGAGGGACTGGTCTCGCCCAACGTCCCGGTGGCGGTGCCCGCCCCTTCGGCCCCGGGGGGCGTGCGGCACTTCTCGATGAGCTTTTATCCGCTGCGAGGCGAGGAGAATGCGGCAGCCGGCCAAAGCGTCGAGGGCGTCGGCCTCGTGGTAGTCGACGAGACCATCCGCCACCTCGCGGAGAACCGGCTGCGCCGCAGCGAGGAGCGCTTCCGCTCGCTGATCGAGGCTAGCGCAGCCATCGTCTGGACCGCCAATCCGGAGGGGAGCCTGCAGCGCCGTCAAACGGCCTGGAGCCGCTTCACCGGCCAGGACGAGGCCGCCTATTCGGGGCTCGGATTTCTGGACGTGGTCCACCCGGAGGACCGCCCACACACCCGGGCGGCCTGGTCTCGCGCGGTGAGCAGCCAGGAGCCCTATGCCACGGAGCACCGGATCCGCGCCGCCACCGGGGCTTACCGGCACATGAGCGTGCGCGCCGTTCCGATCCTCGAATCCGACGGAACCCTGCGCGAATGGGTCGGGACCCATACGGACATCACCGAGCGCAAGGAAGCCGAGGCTGCGATCGAGGCGGCGCGGGCAGCCGCCGAGGCCGCGAACGCGGCCAAGAGCCAGTTCCTGGCCAATATGAGCCACGAGCTCCGGACCCCGCTCTCGGCGGTGATCGGCTATTCCGAGATGGTGCAGGAGGAACTGGAGGATATCGGCGAAGCGGACTTGGTCGCCGACATGAAGAAGATCGAGACCAATGCCCGGCACCTCCTCGGGCTGATCAACGACGTGCTCGACATCTCGAAGATCGAGGCCGACCGGGTCGAGATCTACGCGGAGGATTTCGACGTCGCCGCCGTCGTGCAGGAGGTGGCCGTCACCGTCGAGGGTCTCGTCGCCAAAAAGGGCAACGCTCTGGCGCTGGAGCTGGAAGCGGGTCTGGGCAGCGCCCACACGGACGTCACCAAGCTGCGCCAGTGCCTGATCAACCTGCTGAGCAACGCCGCGAAGTTCACAGAGAACGGCCGGATCACCCTGGCGGTCGACCGTGCCGACGGCACGCTGCGCTTCTCCGTGACAGATACCGGCATCGGCATGACACAGGAGCAAGTGGGCAAGCTGTTCGAGCGCTTCACCCAGGCCGACGCCTCCACCACGCTCCGCTTCGGCGGCACCGGGCTCGGCCTCGCGATCACGCGGGCCTTCGCCGAGATGCTGGGCGGCGCCATTACCGTGGCGAGCCGGGAAGGGCAGGGCACCACCTTCACGCTGACGCTGCCGGCCCGCTTCGAATCCGGCGCGGCCGAGGGAGCCGACGCGGTCGGACCGGGTCCCGGCGACCGTGGGACCATCCTGGTGGTCGACGACGACGCCGCGACCCGGGATCTGCTCGCGCGCTTCCTTGAGCGCGAGGGCTTCTCGGTAACGGTCGCCGAGGATGGGCGGAGGGGGCTTGATCTCGCCCGCAGCCTGCATCCGCGGGCCGTGCTCCTCGACGTGACCATGCCGCAGTTGGACGGATGGGCGGTGCTGCGGGCCATCCGGGCGGATCCCGAGATCGGCGCGACGCCGATCGTGATGGTGACGGTTTTGGACGAGCAGAACCTCGCCTTCTCGCTCGGCGCCACCGACTACCTGCAGAAGCCGATCGACTGGGGAAACCTGCGCCAGATCGTCGACCGCTTCCGCCCCGCAGGCGGCGATGGTCCGATCCTCGTCGTGGAGGACGAGGCCGACGTGCGGGGGCATGTCTGCGCTTATCTCGCGCGCGAAGGGTTTCCGGTCCGCGAGGCCGAGAACGGGCTGCGCGCCCTGGCGGTCCTTGAGGCGGAGCGGCCCTGCCTCATCCTCCTGGACCTGATGATGCCGGAGATGGACGGTTTTGCCTTCCTGCGGGCGCTCCGAGCCCGCCGGGACAGCCGGGACGTGCCGGTCGTGGTGCTCACCGCCAAGGACATCACGGCCGAGGATCGCCGGCGACTGGCGGGCCAAGCCGACCGGGTACTCGCCAAGGGTTCGACTGGGCTCAACGAACTCGCCCGCGAGCTGCGTGCGCTGATCCCGGCAACGGAAAATGCGGACTGACCGGCACCCGCTTTGGAGCCGGAGCGCAGCGATCCACCTATGCGAGATCTGCGACGCGCCCGTCTACCCGGGGCGCTTCGCTGCGCGCGCACCGACGCTGCGCACTCATGGCCACCGATTGAGCGCCAAATGCGTGCTCAGCGTCCCTGGAACGCCAGCATCAGCGCCCCGATGGCGATACCCCACAGGGCCAGCGTCGACCAGATCGCCCGGTACCGCTCATTGCGGGCGAAGCGCTCCAGGCGGCGGGCATCGCCCGTGCCGGCCTCGTCGAGGCGCACGAGCACGCGCTTCAACCGCATGGCGAGGTCCGGAATGTCGCCGACCACGTCGGAGACCACCCGCAGGGCCTCAAGCCCACTCTGCGCCCGGCCGACCGGGCCCATGTTGCGGGCGATCCAGGCACGCACGACCGGCTCGGCGGTGGTCCACATGTCCAGGCGCGGGTCGAGGGAGCGGGCCACGCCCTCCACCACCACCATGGTCTTCTGGAGCATCACCAGCTCGGTGCGGGTGCTCATGTCGAACAGCGCCGTGATGTCGAACAGCAGGGTCAGGACCTTGGCCATCGAGATCTCGTCGGCCCGGCGCTGGTGGATCGGCTCGCCGATCGCGCGGATCGCCTGCGCGAAATCCTCCACGGAGTGGTGGGCCGGCACGTAGCCCGCCTCGAAATGGACCTTCGCCACCCGGCGATAGTCGCGCAGGATGAAGCCCAGCAGAATCTCGGCGAGGAACCGGCGCTCATTGGGGCCGAGGCGGCCCATGATGCCGAAATCGACCGCCACCAGCCGGCCCTCGGCATCGACCAGCAGGTTCCCCTGGTGCATGTCGGCGTGGAAGAAACCGTCGCGGATCGCGTGCCGCAGGAAGCTCTGGATGACCGTCCGCCCGATGGTCTGCGGATCGTGCCCCTGCGCGGCCAGTTCCGCCGCGCTGTGCAGGCGTGTCCCGTCGATCCACTCGGCCGACAGCACCTCGCGGGCGGTCAGCTCCCATTCGGGCTTCGGTACGCGGAAATCGAGGTCGTCCTTGGTGTTCTCCGCGAGTTCCGAGGCGGCGGCCGCCTCCAGGCGGAAATCCATCTCCATCAGCACCGAGCGGGCGAGGATCTCCACCACCTCGCGGGGACGAAGCCGCTCCGCCTGCGGCGACAGGGCGTGCACCACCCGGGCCATGAAGCGCATGACCTCGAGGTCGCGCATGAAGCGCTCGCGGACGCCCGGCCGCATCACCTTCACGGCGAGGGCGCGCTCCGTGCCGTCGGCATCCCGGACGATCGCCTTGTGGACCTGCGCGATCGAGGCGGCGGCAATCGGGTCGCTGAACGAGACGAACAGCTGGTCGACCGGCTTGCCCAGCGCCGTCTCGACGGTGCGGAGTGCGATCTCCTGCGGGAAGGGCGGCACCCGGTCCTGCAGCTTCTCCAGGTCGAACGCGGCCCGCACGCCGACGATGTCCGGCCGCGTCGCCAGGAACTGGCCGAACTTGACGTAGGACGGACCGAGGCGGGTCATTGCCGCAGAGAGCCGGGCGGCGCCGTCGTCGAGACCGGGCCGCTCGAGGGAGCGCCCCATCCGTAGGGCGAGGCGCAGATGCGGCGGCAGCTCAGCGGGATCGGCGAAGGCGAGGGCCCCCTCACGCGCCAGCACGAAGCCGACCCGCGCGCCGCGGAACAGGTTGATGGCGGCGCTGATCACCGGTGCTGGCCCCCGTCGCGCGCGGCGGCGGTCAAGAGACCTTCCAGCCCGAATGGATCGCCACGATCCCGCCCGTGAGCGGCCGGTCGGTGACGTGCCGGAAGCCGGCGCGCTCGATCATGCCCGCGAAGGCGCCGCGGGTCGGGAACTTCCGGATCGACTCGACGAGGTAGCGGTAGGACTCGGCATCGCCGGCCACCCGGGCGCCGATGCGCGGGATCACGTTGAAGGAGTAGGCGTCGTAGATCCGGTCGAGCAGCGGGATATCCACCGCGGAGAATTCCAGGCACAGGAAGCGCCCGCCGGGCTTCAGGACCCGCCGCGCCTCGGCGAGCGCCGTCTCTATCCGCGGCACGTTCCGGATGCCGAAGGCGATCGTGTAGGCGTCGAAGGTGGCGTCCGGCAGCGGCAGCGTCTCGGCGTTTCCGGTCACGAACGCGATCCGATCGCCATCCTCGTCGACCTTGCGCTCCCGGGCCCGCTCTGCGCCGACCCGCAGCATCGACTCGTTGATGTCGAGAACCGTGACCCGGGTGCGCGGTCCGCCCGCAGCCAGAACCCGAAAGGCCACGTCGCCGGTGCCGCCGGCGACGTCGAGATGCGCGAAGGCGCGGGTCTGCGACGGGCGCAGCATCGAGACGAGCTGCGCCTTCCAGGCCCGGTGGAGGCCCGCCGACATCAGGTCGTTCATGATGTCGTAGCGGCGGGCGACCGAGTGGAAGACGCTGTCGACGCGCCCCTGCTTCTCGTCGAGCGCCACGCGCTCGAAGCCGAAATCCGCGCTCGCGCGCTCAGACGCCCCGTCTCCGGCCTTCATGACGCTCCCAATCCTCGATGGGCGCGTCATAGCGAAGGTCGGGCCCGGCCGCCATGCGTCGAAACACGCGGCTGGGGATCGACGCCGGTGCTGCGACGCGCAAAGTCGTGTCTCAGCCGGCCCGCGCCCGGAGCGCGTCTGCCACCGCGGCGGCCATGGCCCGGGTGCCCATGGGGTTCGTGCCCTCGCCGGCGATGTCGGCCGTGCGCGCGCCGCCCGCGAGCGCGTCCGTGATGGCGCCGTCCAGCGCATCGGCGGCATCGCCGAGGCCGAAGGAATAGCGCAGGCACATGGCGAGCGATCCGATCATGGCGATCGGGTTGGCCTTGTCCTGGCCGGCGATGTCGGGAGCCGAACCGTGGACCGGCTCGTAGAGCGCGCGGCGCAGGCCGCTTTCGTCGACGGCGCCGAGCGAGGCCGAGGGCAGCATGCCGAGGGAGCCGGTGAGCATGGCGGCGATGTCGGAGAGCACGTCGCCGAACAGGTTGTCGGTCACCAGCACGTCGAACTGCTTGGGCCGGCGCACCAGCTGCATGGCGCAATTGTCGGCCAGGATGTGCTCGAGCTGCAGGTCGGCGTAGTGCTCGGCATGGACCTGGGTGACGACCTCCTTCCAGAGGACGCCCGACTTCATCACGTTGTGCTTCTCGGCGGAGGCGACCCGGCCCGAGCGCTTGCCGGCGAGGTCGAAGGCCACATGGGCGATCCGCTCGATCTCGGCCGTCGTGTAGACCTGGGTGTCGACCGCCCGCTTGGAGCCGTCCTCCAGCGTGGTGATCTCCTTCGGCTCACCGAAATAGACGCCGCCGGTCAGCTCCCGGACGATCATGATGTCGAGACCCTCGACCAGCTCGCGCTTGAGCGCGGAGGCCTCGGCCAGCGCCGGGTAACAGATCGCCGGGCGCAGGTTGGCGAAGAGGTCGAGTTCCTTGCGCAGGCGCAGAAGACCGGCCTCCGGGCGGTTCTCGTAAGCGACACCGGCCCATTTCGGGCCTCCGACCGCCCCGAGCAGGATGGCATCCGCGTCCTTGGCGCGCTCCAGGGTCGCGTCCGCGAGCGGGCGGCCATGGGCATCGAGGGCGCAGCCGCCGACGAGATCCGTCTCGGTCTCGAAGGTGGCGAGACCAGTCTCCTTGAGGGCGTCCAGCACGACCTGCATGCCGCCCGCGACTTCCGGACCGATCCCGTCGCCGGGGAGGAGCAGGAGCTTGTAGCTGGCCATGGCGGTCTCGCGGGTTTGGTCTCGACGTGCCGGCGGGCTTTATCGAGGCGGGACCGTCATTGGCAAGGCGCTCCCTTGAACGCCGTGGCGCGGCGCCATCCTGTCAGATGAGCGCGACCCTGCCGGTGGCGATGTCGTAGAAGCCGCCCGCGACCTTCACCCGCTTGGCGGCGACGGCCTCCGCAATGATCGGCCCGGCCTGCTCCAGCCGTCGCACGGTGTGCCGGACATTCTGGGCAATGGCCTCGGCGAGGGGATCCTGCGCCCGCGCCTTCTCGGCCAGATCGACCGCAGGGCGAATCGCATCGATGAGCGCCGGGAGGTGGCCGGGCAGCACGGCCTTGGTCTTCATGACATCGATCGTCGCCTTCACGGCGCCGCATTCGGAATGGCCGAGGACGAGGATCAGCGGCGCGCCCAGAACCGAGACGCCGTATTCGAGACTGGCAAGGCCGTCTGTGTTGACGAAGTTGCCGGCGACGCGGACGACGAACAGATCGCCCGGTCCCTGATCGAAGATGAAATCGGGGGCGACCCGGGCGTCGGCACAGCCGACGATGCAGGCGATCGGATATTGCGCGGCGGCCCGCGCGGCGCGACCGGCCGAGAAATCCCTGTTGACGGTGGCATTGGCCGCGTAGCGGCCATTGCCGTCGAGCAGCCGCGCCAGGGCTTCCTCGGGCTTGATGGCGTTCGGCCGCGCTTCGTCAGCGGCCGCCTCGGCGCGCTGCGGCCGGGCAGAGGCGCCGGCCAGGGTGCCGACGGCGACGGCCGTCAGAAGGCTGCGCCGTGACAGGGAGGGTCGATGCAGATCGCACACGCGTGACGGTCCCCTTCGCATTTCAAGCCGGCCAGGCCCGGCGCACCGCTCGTCCCGGCGGGGCAGATTCGAGCAAACCAATCTGTATCTTCACCGGCTCTTCACCGCCGAGTCCAAACTTTGCAGGAATTACTGGACCGGAGCCCCTGCGCAGGGCATTGCGAGGCATGGGTCCGGCTTGCGCGGGGCGCGAATGTTGGACGATCATTTTCGGGCCCGGATCGCTCTGCTTCGATCCGAACGCGAGTTCCGTCTGGCTGTCGCCGGTTATTGCCGGGGCATGATCGAGCCGTCGCAGATTGTTTGGCCGACCCGAAAGATGCTCAACCAGATTGGGCGCTACGTGGTCTCGTTCATGCTGATCCACAACGATTACGCCTGGCGTCACCATGGCGGCCCGCGCCCGACCCTGACGGCCCTCCAGGCGATGGTCGGATCGAGCCGCCGGCAAACGGCCGGCTTCGTGGCGGCGCTCAAGGCAGGGCGTTTCGTCACCGTGGTGGCGGATCGGGAGGATGGGCGTGTGAAATGCCTGCAGGCTTCGCCGGCACTGGTGACCGAGATCGGGCGGTCCGGGCGCCTGTTCGTCGCCGCCATGGATGCCGTCGCACGGCGCGAGCCGGGCCGCGCGGCCCGGCTCGACGATCCCGACAGGCTCGGGGAACTCGTCCACGGAGCGGCAGCGCATGTCCTACGGCACGGCACGCTCATCGCGCCGTTCACGCGGGTTCTTCATTTCGCCAGCCGCGACTGCGGGTACCCGCTGCTCACAGCGCTCATCGGAGCCCATTACGCCGCGACCGTCCCCGGCGCGCCCGCGGCATTGCCGCTGAAGCTGCGCGGCCTCGCTGAGCGGCTGAACGTGTCGCGCGCCCATATCGGCAATCTGCTGGGGGAAGCGGAGGCGGCAGGATGGATCCGGATCGCCGACAGCCGCCTGACCGCACTCGATCCGACGCTGCTGACGGAGTTCGAGGAGTGGGCCGCGGGGCAGATGCTGTTCTACGACGATCTCGCAGCGGCAATCCTCGCGGAGCCGAAGGCCGACGCGGCCACTCCGAGATACGCCTGTGCCTCCTGACGTGCCGGGCGCGGGTCTCGCTTGTGTTCCGGCCGCTGCGGGGATACCTACGGGCGGCACCGCGCCGTGAGACCAGCCCGCGCGGGTCGCCGACAGGAGAGACGAGCCTTGGCCAGAGCCGGCTCAGCGCCCGAGATCGCCCGCGCCGCCCAGACGGCGCCGCGGTCGCGTGCGCGCCGCGTCGGGCTTGCTCTTCCGCTTCTGCTTACCCGCCCCTGAGGGCCGTCCGGGCGCGCGCCTGGGCCTTCAGGGGAGTTGTTGCATTCGCGAATCCGCCCGTGAGGGCACCACGCCGCGCCGCGCCATCTCGAGCCGGGCGGCCCGCGACAGGGTAATGCCATGACCACGACCAACACCCCCTCCGCCCGCGACCGGATCCTCATCTTCGACACGACGCTGCGCGACGGCGAGCAATGCCCCGGCGCCACCATGACCTTCGACGAGAAGCTCGCGGTGGCCGAGTTGCTCGACACGATGGGCGTCGACATCATCGAGGCTGGATTCCCCATCGCCTCGAACGGCGATTTCGAGGCGGTCTCGGAGATCGCCCGCCGGACCAAGCGCGCGACCATCGCGGGCCTCGCCCGCGCCATCCCGGCCGACATCGCCCGGGCGGGCGAGGCCGTGCGCCATGCCAAGCGCGCGCGGATCCACACCTTCGTATCGACCTCACCGATCCACCTCGCGCACCAGATGCGCAAGAGTCAGGACGAAGTGGTCGAGATCATCCTGAAGACCGTGGCCCAAGCCCGCGACCTCGTCGAGGACGTGGAATGGTCGGCGATGGACGCGACCCGCACGCCCCTCGACTATCTGTGCCGCTGCGTCGAAGCGGCGATCAAGGCCGGTGCCACGACGATCAATCTCCCCGACACGGTCGGCTACGCCACGCCGTCCGAATACCGTGACATGTTCGCGAACGTCCGCGAGCGCGTGCCGAACGCCGACAAGGCCGTGTTCTCGGTCCATTGCCACAACGACCTGGGTCTCGCGATCGCGAACTCCCTGGCGGGTATCGAGGGCGGCGCCCGGCAGGTCGAGTGCACGATCAACGGCATCGGCGAGCGGGCCGGCAATGCGGCGCTCGAGGAGATCGTGATGGCGTTGCGCACCCGCGCGGACGTGTTGCCCTACGAGACCGGCGTCGAGTCGACCATGCTCACCCGCGCCTCGAAGCTCGTGAGCCACGCCACGAATTTCCCGGTCCAGTTCAACAAGGCGATCGTCGGCCGCAACGCCTTCGCGCACGAGAGCGGCATCCACCAGGACGGCATGCTGAAGAATTCGGAGACCTACGAGATCATGACCCCGGCCTCGGTCGGCTTGACCAAGACCTCACTGGTGATGGGCAAGCATTCCGGCCGGGCGGCGTTTCGCTCGAAGCTGGAGGATCTCGGCCTGCACCTGTCGGACAACCAGTTCCAGGACGCGTTCGAGCGGTTCAAGGCGCTCGCCGACCGCAAGAAGCATGTCTACGACGAGGATATCGAGGCGCTGGTCGACGAGAATCTCGCCACGGCCCACGACCGGATCCGGCTGGTCTCCCTGTCGGTCATCGCAGGAACCCGCGGGCCGCAGCGCGCGACCCTGCGCATCGCCGACGAGACCGGCACGCGGATCGAGGAGGCCGACGGCAACGGACCGGTGGATGCGGTCTTCAACGCGATCTCGGCGCTGGTTCCGCATCAGGCACAGCTGGAACTCTATCAGGTCCACGCCGTGACTGGCGGCACGGATGCGCAGGCGGAGGTCTCCGTGCGCCTGCGGGACGGCGAGCGCAGCGTCACGGCCCGCGGCGCCGATCCGGACACGCTGGTCGCCTCGGCAAAGGCCTATCTCTCGGCGCTGAACAAGCTCTCGGCGCATTCCGTGCGCGTGCATGCACAGCATGCGGCCGCGGAATGATAAAAAGCTGCGGCCGGGGGTGGACACGCCCCGGCCGCGTTGGTATCAGCCCGCCACCCCGGACGGACTTGGTGGCCACCGGGCGGTCGCAGACGCGATCGGGCGCATAGCTCAGTTGGTAGAGCAGCTGACTCTTAATCAGCGGGTCCTAGGTTCGAACCCTAGTGCGCCCACCAAGACTTCCCGGAACGCAGCCGAAATCCCTGGCTCCTTAACTCTCGGCCTCGCTGCGCGGATGTCGCCTCGGGTTGCAGAGGTTCTCCTCAACGGATCTCGAAGCTTCGGTGCCTTCCCGGTTGGGGGCGGTGTTGGCGTGGGTCAGCAGGGCAGGGGCGCGCCGTGACGAGAATGCGGCTCCGCTCACTGCATCGGCCCTGCCGCAGACATCTCGGACAGGAAGCGGCATGACCTCCACCGCTCTCGCCGTGATGATGGCCGGCGTTCTGGGCGCGTTCGGCATCGTCGTGTTCGCAGTCGACTGGGTGCCTGGCTCCGTCGTTGGCTTACCGAACCTGCCCACCAAGCGCGCGATCGGCCTGTGGTTCTACTACGGCGCGCTCAGCATCGCCTTGGCCGCCTGGCTTGTGTGCACGTACTTCTGCACGGTCGACGGCTACGATGCCGTCCCAGCCGTGCGAGACAGCTACTGCAGGCCGGCTGTCGCCGCCAAAGCGTGACTCCGGCGGCCTCGAGGCCAGTTGAGATGCTCAGCCTGCAGGTCTCCCGCGGGCCGTATGAGCGATGAAGTGCCAGCGTGCGTCGCCGATCCCGATCCGGCACCTGAGTGGCAGCGGGCCCGCGAGGTCGATCGCAACGTCCTGTCCGCTTCACGCGGTCCGGGGAGCAGGCGATAGGCCGGCGACCGGAACCGGCACTTCGGCCTCTGCCGCCCGGCGTCTGCGCGCGGCTATGTTCGCGCCGAGGCCGACGCGGGCACCGGGCCGTAGCGTGACCCGGTCGCGACGCGGGCCGGCAACATGGCCCGTCGAGCCTCCGGCGGCGTCGACTGGCGGGCGATGCCGATCCTTATGTTGGTGGCTCGGCCGTGCCTCGGCGCGTCCGCGACATGCGGCGTTCGATGTCGAGCGGTACGACGGCCGGCGGTCGCGTCGCGGTCGATGGCCGAGGGCAGCTCGCGCGACAGGCGCGCAAGGATCTCCGCGCGGCTGAGCCCGGTCTGCTGCGTGACTTGATCGAGGGATATTTTCTGATCACGTCACATTCTTTCCGTGATCGGTCGGCGGAACCCGCCAAGCATGGAAGCGGCTGCGTCGCTGCGACCGGAGCGGCGGTCAGGAGCCGCGGCGTTGCGGGGCCGCGGACCGGCCGCTCACCCGGCGCGTGATGAAGGCGATCACCCCCGGTGGCAGGAAGGCGGTGAGGATCTTGCGGATCATCAGGATCTCCTGGCTGGCGCCATGTGAGCGCGAGGAACGGGCGAGCCAGCCGAGGGCGCGGGCGAGACCGGCAAGGGCGAGCCGTGTCGTGGTGCGGTTGGCGTCGGCGTAGCGGATCGCCCTGCTGCCGTTGGTGCGCACGCGGCAGCGGGCCTCCAACGTCACGCTTCGCTCGTGACAGGTCGACGGCACTTGCTATTTAACATGACGGTCGTCATTTATAGGCACACGGTGATCTGCGCCGGCGGAGACGGATGAACCATGACGAAGCCCAGCACCAGGACCGCGCTCATCACCGGAGCCACCTCCGGCATCGGCTTGGAATCGGCCAAAGCCCTTCGGGCCGCGGGATATCGAGTGTTCGGTACGAGCCGGAAGCCGGCATCCAGCCTTGATGGCATCGTGATGCTGGTCTGCGACGTCACCGACGAGGCGTCCGTGGCCACCATGGTCGAAACGGTTTCCGGCGAGACCGGGCGCATCGACCTCCTCGTCAACAATGCCGGCTATGGAGTGAGCGGCGCGGCGGAGGAATCGTCGGTCGGACAGGCGCAGGCGATGTTCGACGTCAACCTGTTCGGTATCGTCCGCACGACCCGCGCGGTCCTCCCGATCATGCGCGCCCAGAAAGAGGGGCGCATCGTCAACATCAGCTCGGTGATGGGATTTGTCCCCGGCCCCTACATGGCCCTCTACGCCGCCAGCAAACACGCGGTCGAGGGCTACTCCGAGTCGCTCGACCACGAGATCCGCGACCAGGGCATCCGTGTGGTGCTGGTCGAGCCCGCGTTCACGCGCACCGCCTTCGATCAGAATTTGGCATCGGCCGACACGCCACTTGCGCTCTACGACCAAGTGCGGGCTGAGCGTATGGTGTTCCTCCGAGAGGCTATGAAGAGGGCGGACATGCCCGAAGTTGTCGCGAAGGCGGTCGTGGAGGCCGCGACCGCGCGGGCGCCGAAACGGCGCTACGCAGCCGGGCCCGTGGCGAGACAGGTCAGCATGCTGCGCCGCTTCGTACCGGTGAGCGCCTTCGACAAGAGCTTCCGCAAGCAGATGGGCCTTCCCGCGATCTCTTGATTCGGAGGTCCGGCTTGGTCCTTGGCTCGGCGAAGTCTCGCCTGGAACGCTAACCCGTGACCGAGGTCCTCGCCGCCTGGAGCAGCTCGTTCGACAGGGCCTCGTCGTCGACCGCCCGGGCAAGGACCACCGCGCCGACCAGGGTCGACAGGTTCGCCAGGGACCGCTGCCTCCGGCGTTCCTTGGATGTCTTGGGTATCAAGTCGGCGATCAAGCCGGCGAGGCGTTGGACACCGTCGGTAAACCGCGACCGCACCGGACTGCCTGAGGGCTCGCGCGCGATATCGTTGGCGAGGGCCGCGAGCGGGCACCCCTTTCCCGGGGTCTGGACGTGCCCGACGGACAAGTAATTCGTGATCAGGTTGTCCAGTGTTCCGCGGTATTCCTCGTTGAGCGCTGCGTCGAACGCCTCGACCGCAAGAGCGTCCTTGTTGGCGAACTGCCCGTAGAAGCCGCCATGGGTAAGTCCCGCCGCAGCCATGATGTCCGCAACGCCGACCCCGTGAAGGCCGCGCTCGCGGAACAGGGAGGCCGCAACCTCGACAACACGCTGGCGGTTGAGCTTGGCTTGCTCCTGCGACACCCTCGGCATACCCAGCTCCTCCGACGCCCCCCTCCGAATATACATGCTCAATATCATATATGAAGGGCTGCCCGGACATCCGGTTGCGCGACGCTGATCAGAGGGCGTGCGTTACTCGGATCGATCTGCGCCCGGGTTCGGCCCGCGTACGCTCCGACAGAGACAGCGTTCCAAAAGGTCTGACGTACCGGACCTGCGGCTTGCGTCTCGCCTCCATATTAGAGGGCCCATCAGCGGCAGACGGCAAGGACAGGGCTCAGAGTGAGATGCCGGGCACGTCTGACATGGGCCACATGTGTCGGTGCGGCGAAGCGGCATCGTCCCCGATGCTCCCGCTTCAGAACGGCCTGAGGTGTCGCGTCCGTCCCTGAACACTCGATGCTGGGCGATCCCGCATCGCGAGGGTCCGTCGGAACAGCGCTCCTTCTGACGCGGTGCCATCATCCGTGAGGTCCGGCGGGCCCATTGTGGGGCGGATATGGGCCCGCCGGGTTATCGCACGCGCCCTTGGGTGCACCTGCGATCCGATCAGGCGAGGTCTTCCGGAGACCGCGCCCTAAACCGATGCCGGGGTCCCGCTGGTTGACGCGGCTGTGCGGGCCTTCGCGGCCTCCTCGGTGACGCCGGGCCTCCGGACCCGGAACCAGAGGGCGTAGAGCGCCGGCAGGAACAGCAAGGTCAGCAACGTCCCGACCCCGACGCCGCCGATCAGCACATAGGCAAGCGCCCCCCAGAACACCGAGTGGGTGAGCGGGATGAAGGCGAGCATCGCGGCCGCCGCCGTAAGGATCACGGGACGGGCCCGGCGCACCGTCGATTCGACGATGGCCTCATAGTCCGACAGGCCGGCCGCGCGGTCGTGGTGGATCTGATCCACGAGGATCAGGGTGTTGCGCATCAGGATGCCGGACAGCGCGATCAGGCCGAGGATCGCGTTGAAGCCGAACGGCTGGTGGAAGAGCAGCAGCGTCGGGACCGCGCCCACAAGACCGAGGGGCGCCGTCGCGAACACCATGAACATCGTCGTGAACGACCGCACCTGCAGCATGATGACCGTCAGCGTCACGATCAGCATCAGCGGGAAGACCGTCACCAGCGCCTTCATCGCCTTCTCGCTCTCCTCGACCGAACCGGCCGTGTCGATGCGGTAGCCCGGCGGCAGCTTCGCCTTGATCGAGTCGAGGAGCGGGAAGATCTGTGCGTGGACGTCCGGCGGCTGCCGACCGTCGAGCACGTCGCCCTGCACGCGGATGTAGGTCTCGCGGTTGTAGCGCTTGAGCACCGCATCCTCGTTGCGGCTTTCGAGATGCGCGACCTGCGCGAGCGGCACCTGCCGCCCGTCCTTGGTGGCCAGCGTCAGGTCGCCGATGTCGCCCAGCGAGCGGCGCTCGGGGCCGGGACTGCGCAGGAGCACGTCCACCGAGCGCAGGTTCTCGCGCACCTGGGTCGCGGGCGTGCCGTTGAGGTAACTCTGCAGTTGCTGGCCGGCTTCCTTCGGGGTCAGGCCGATCAGGCGCAGGCGCTCCTGGTCGAGGGCGAGATGCAGGCTTGGGGTCTTATCGCCCCAGTCGAGGTGGACGAGGCGCATGTTCGGGTTGCCCATCATGACGTCGCGCACCTCGGCGGCGATGCCGCGGATGACGTCGAGGTCAGGACCGACCACCCGGAAGGCGACTGGGAAGCGCACCGGCGGCCCGAACACGATCTGCAGCACCCGCACACGCGCTTCGGGGAAGCGGCCCTCGTCGACGAGCCGGCGCACCTTGCCGCGCAGCACGTCGCGGGCGTGAGCGTCGGCGGTCTGCACGACGATCTGCGCGAAGGCGGGATCGGGCAGTTCGGGGTCGAAGGAAAGCACGAAGCGCGGCATGCCCTGGCCGATGTAGCTGGTGATTTCCCGCGCCTCCGGCAGTTCGCGCACCGCCGCCTCGACCCGCTCGACGCTGGCCTCGGTGGTGGCGAACGCGGAGCCTGTCGGCAGCGTGACCTCGACGATGAGTTCGGAGCGCTCCGAGTTCGGGAAGAACTGCTTTTCGACCTTGCCCATGCCGAGCACGGCCGCCGCGAACAGCGCCACGGTGACGCCAGCCGCGATCCACTTGTGATCGACGGACATCCGCACGACGTGGCGAAGGCGCTCGTAGTTCGTCGTGGCGTAGATCGCCTCGTGCCCACCCTCGACCGTCTTGATGTTGGGCAGGAGCTTGACGCCGAGATAGGGCGTGAAGGTCACGGCTACGATCCAGGAGACGATCAGCGAGAAAGCCACCACCCAGAAGATGTTGCCCGCGTACTCACCCGCCGTGGAGGCGGCGAAGCCTACCGGCAGGAAGCCCGCGATGGTGACGATGGTGCCGGTGAGCATCGGCGCCGCGGTGGCGCTCCAGGCGTAGGTGGCCGCCGAAACGCGGTCGGCCCCTTCCTCCATGCGCACCACCATCATCTCGATGGCGATGATGGCGTCGTCGACGAGGAGGCCCAATGAGATGATCAGGGCGCCCAGCGTGATCCGGTCGAAGTCGCGGCCGGTGACCATCATCACCACGAAGACGGCCGACAAGGTCAGCGGCACGGCCAGCGCCACCACGATGCCGACGCGGAAGCCCAGAGCCACGAGACTGACGAAGATCACCACCGAGAGGGCAGTGAAGAACTTGACCATGAATTCGTGGATGGCGTCGTCGATGACCTTCGCCTGATCGGTGATCTTCGTGAAGGTGACGCCGGTCGGAAGCTCATGGTGGATCGCGACCTCCTCGGCGTTCAGCGCCTCGCCGAGGCTGAGACCGTTGAAGCCCGGCTTCATGACGAGGCCCAGCATCAGGGCCGGCTCGCCATCGTTGCGGATCGCGAAGACCTTCGGGTCCTCGTAGCCACGCTTGACCTCGGCGATGTCGCCGAGCTTCAGGCTGCGGTCGCCGGCCGCCACCGGCACGTCGCGGATCGCGTCGATTCCGTCGATGGCGCCGTCGAGGCGCAGATACACGCGCGGACCGTCGGCCTCGACGAAGCCGGCGGGGGTCACGTCGTTCTGGTTGGCCAAGGCGGTCAGCAGTTGCTGGCCGGTGATGCCGAGCGTCGCCAGGCGTTGGTAGGAGACCTCGACGAAGATCTTCTGGGCCTGCTCGCCGAGGATGTTGATCTTCTCGACGCCCGGCACGCGCAGGAGCCGCTGGCGCAGGTCCTCGGCACGCAGAACGAGGTGCCGGTGCGGCAGCCCATGCGCCTGCAGCGCGTAGAGCGCGAAGTAGACGTCCGAGAACTCGTCGTTGAACAGCGGCCCCATCACGCCGCGCGGCAGGCTGGAAGCCTGGTCGGAGAGCTTCTTGCGCGCCTGATAGAACTCCGATTGGAGCTTGGCCGGCGGCATGCTGTCCTTGAAGAATACCTTCATCAGCATCAGGCCGGGGCGGACCGTGGTTTCGACCCGGTCGTAGTAGACGAGTTCCTGAAGGCGCTTCTCCAACGGGTCGGCGACCTGACGCTGCATCTCGGGGGTCGTCGCTCCGGGCCACGCGGCCGAGACGGCCATTGTCTTGACCGTGAAGGTCGGGTCCTCCGCGCGCCCGAGCTTCTCGAAGGCGAAGAACCCGGCCGCAGTGACGGCGAGCAGGAGGAACAGCGTCACGGCGCGTTCGCGCACCGCGAGGGCCGAGAGGTTGAAGCCGGAGGCGTTCATCGGCCGACCCCCGTCATGCTGGCGCTGGCCTGTCGAACCTTCTGGCCGGCCTTGAGCAGGTGGGCGCCGAGCGAGACGATCCGGTCTCCTGGGTTCAGCCCCGAGGCGACCTCCGCGCTCTCCTCGGACAGGCGCGCGACGGCGACGGGCTGCGCCGCGACGGTCTGGGTCTCGGCGTCGTAGCGCCAGACCGCCGAACCGCTGCCCTGGTCGAAAAGAGCTCCGAGCGGCACCAAGACCGAAGCCGTCGGCGGCGCCTGGGCAGCCTTCAGCTGGAGGGTGACCGTCGCGCCGAGGGGCGCAGTCTCGCCGCCTCCGGAGAGGATATAGCGGGCCCGATAGGTGCGGGTCACCGGGTCTGCCGTGGCCGACAGCTCCCGGAGCGTGGCCGGGAAGGTCTTCTCACCCTCGGCGTAGAGGGTCGCCAACGCGATGCCCTTCGCGAGGTGCCGGCTTCCCTCGGGCAGGAACACCTCCGCCTCGCGGGCGCCGTCGCGGGCGAGCTTCACCACCGTCTGACCGGCGGCCACGACCTGGCCCGGCTCGCTCGGAACCTCCATCACGACGCCGTCGGCGTCCGCCTGAAGCTCGGAATATCCGGCTTGGTTGGCGATCTGGCCCGCCTGTGCCTCGGCGCTGGCGAACTGGGCGATGGCGGCGTCCGCAGCGGCCTTGTTCTGGTCGTAGGTCTGCTTCGAGGTCCAGCCGTCGCCGACGAGCTTCCGGCTGCGCTCCTCGTCGGCCTTGGCCTTGATCATCTGCGCGCGGGCCGCCTCGACTGAGGCACGGGCCGCGTTGAGCGCCAGGGTGAAGTCGGTTCGGTCGAGGCGCATCAGCGGCTGGCCGCGGCGCACAGGGTCGCCGGGATCGACGAGGCGCTCGAAGATCTTGCCGCCGACGCGGAAGCCGAGGTTGCTCTCGGTGCGAGCCCGGATCACGCCGGTGTAACGCGCGACGGCTCCCGTGGCGGGCGCGACCGCGACGACCTGCACCAGGGGCGGCTCCGGCGTCACGGCCGTTTCGGCCGGCGAGCATGCCGCGAGCGCCAAGCCGGCGACCCCAAGCATCCATTTGGCATTCATCGCTCGACTCCCCACGATCATTTCGATGCCGGCTCTCGGGCCGACCCTAAAATGATGATCATCATTTATTGTGGTGCGGGCGGCCCGTCAACGGCAGTCGGGCTCAAGCCGCATCCGTGGACGGGGATGCGGTGCGCTCGGTCGCGCCTGACCACCGGGACAGCAATGTCTTCGAGAATGAAGCCGCCGCATGAGGACCGCCGGCTTCTTACGGCTGATGACGCGGAGGTGACGCCCTCGCGCAGCATCTGGCCACAGATCGCACGACGATCACGGCCAACCTGAAGACCCTGGTACGCCGCGGCCTCGTGCGCATTCAGGGCGATGCCCAGGATCGCCGGATCAGGCGGGTCATGCTCAGTGACGAGGGTCACACACTCCTCGGTGAGGCCTATCCGTTGTGGCAGCGAGCCCAGGATGCCTTGGGCCAGCAACTCGGAAAGATCGATCAGGACGCCTTTCGTGCCGCCGTGAACGCCTTGTCGGCGTGAATCTGGCAGAACCATTCCTAGACCGAGGCGGTTTTGGAGTCTCGGCGCTCAGCCATCGTGGACTTCGCTGCGATTGTCAGGCGAGACGACCATGACGTCCCCGAACAAATGGACGCTCATCGGGCCGACTTCATCGCCGCTGCGCCTTCGTCTGTTGCCTTGAACTGGAACTGAGTGTCTCGATCGATCGAATACCGTCCGGTGGATGAAGCCCGGCAGCACCGCCGGTTCAGGCGGCCCGCGGCTGTCGGCACCCAGGCGCCGCGCGCTACTCGGCCGCCGACCGTGCCGGGGCCTCCGCTTCTTCGCCAGCGCCGAAGCGCGCGATGCTGTCATCCAGCCGCAAGGCCGCGTTGATCAGGGCCATGTGGGAGAAGCCCTGCGGCGTATTCCCGCGCTGGGCGCCGGTGGCCGGGTCGATCTCCTCGGCGAGCAAACCGACATCGTTGCCCCGGGCGAGCAGCCGCTCGAAGGCGGCTTTGGCCTCATCGGTGCGCCCGTCGAGGGCGAGGCAGCCGACCCGCCAGAACGCACAGGCCGTGAACGTGCCCTCGTCGCCCTCCAGGCCGTCATCCATGCGGTAGCGATAGATCAGGTCACCGACGCCCAGGTCCCGCTCGACGGCGGCGAGGGTCGCACGCATGCGCGGCTCCTTCGGGTCGAGGGCCCCGAACAAGGCCGCGCGCAGCACCGCGGCATCGAGGTGATGCGAGTCGTAGGCGCCGACATAGGCCTGCCGCTCGGGGCTCCAGCCGCGTTCGAGATACTCGGCGCGGATCTCGGCGGCGATGCGCTCCCATCCGGCGATCTTCTCCTCCGGCACACCCGCGATGTTGCGGGCGATCCGGGCCGCGTCCTTCAGCGCCACCCAGATCATCGCTTTGGTGTGGAGCTGCTGGCGCGGTCCCGTGCGCAACTCCCAGATGCCGTGGTCCGCATCGTGCCGGTGGCGGATGGCGCGGGCTGTGAGGTTGTCCAGAACCTCCGGCAGGCGGTCGTTGACCTTCTCGGGCGGGTCATATTCCACCGCCTCCAGGAAGACGCACAGCGCGCGCAGCAGCTCGCCGTAGATGTCATGCTGGTCCTGGGCCGCGGCCACATTGCCGATCACCACCGGCCGCACGCCGTTCCAGCCGGCGAGATGGCTCAGCTCCTCCTCCGGCGGCATGACGTCGGCAATTCCGTACATCAGCCGCGTCTCTCGTCCGTAGGTGCCGTCGCGCTCGCGCAGGAAGCGCAGGAATTCGGCCGCCTCGCGGACATAGCCGAGCATCACGAAGGCGGTGACGGTGAAGGATGCGTCCCGCATCCACGTGAAGCGGTAATCATAGTTGCGGTTGCCCGGCACCGCCTCGGGCAGGCCGGCGGTGGCCGCCGCCACGATCCCGCCCGAGGGCGAGTAGGTGAGTAGCTTAAGGCACAGAGCCGACCGCATCACCGCGTCGCGATATGGGCCGCGATAGGTGCTGCGGGCAGTCCAGCGCCGCCAGTAACCGGTGGTCGTCTCAAGGCGCCGGCGCGCGCCGTCAAAATCGTCGATGCTTGCGTCGTCCTGGTCCTCGCCGTGGGTCAGGACCAGATAGGCGGTCTGCCCCTCCGTCAGGCTGAAGCGCACCTCGGCCGCATCGCCGTCGAGGGTCGGACACGGCTCAGCGTTGACCCGCACGCGCCAATCCCCGGCCTCGAACAGCACGGAGCCGCTCTCAACCAGGGGCGTGCAGGGGCGGCGCGCGTAGTCGAATGTCGGCCGCACCCGGAACGCGCCCGTCACCCGACCGTGCTCGCAGGTGAGCAGCCGGATCAGCCGGCTCTCGCTCTCGCCGTCCGGGCCTTCGTCCGGTTCCGGGCTCGGGGGGGTGACCGGCATCAGGTCGATGAGGCGCGCCCGACCGGTCTCCGTCGTGAAGGTGGTCTCGAGGATGTTGGTGTCGGGCAGGTATCGGCGCGCGCGCGCTCAAGCCGTCGAAGGCGAGGCTGCACGCGCCGCCCTTGTCGTCGTCGAGGAGCTTCAGGAACAATGCCGGCGAATCGTGACGCGGCCAGCACAGCCAGTCGATCGAGCCGTCCCCGGCGATCAGCGCGCAGGAATGGGTATCGCCGATGATCGCGTAATCGCTGATGGGCTTCGACACGGGGCTTCCGGGTGGCGGCACCCGGTCCGCCGGGCAGAACAAGGCCCTGAGGTAGCCGGATGGCGCCGGGCGGGGAGTCCCGCTCGACGATTCGCCGCACGATCGATCAGGCGGCGGGTCGGGGCAGCATCCGGTCGCTGATGATCCGCCGCTGGATCTCGCTGGTGCCCTCGAAGATCGTGGTCAGCCGCGCGTCGCGCCAATAGCGCTCGACCCGGCGCTCTGTGGTGTAGCCGTTGCCGCCGTGCAGCTGCATCGCCTGGTTGGTGACCCGCACCGCCATCTCGGTGGCCAGCAGCTTCACCATCGCCGATTCGCTCTCGGCAGCTTCACCCTGGTCGAGGAGATGGGCGACCTGATGCCAGAAGGCCCGCGCCTGCGCGACCTCGGCGGCCATATCGGCCAGCGCGAAGCGCAAGGCCTGGAAGTCGCCGATCGGGTGGCCGAACTGGACTCGCTCCTGGAGATAGCTCTGGCAGTCTTCGACCGCCGCCCGCGCGACGCCGACGGCCCGGGCCGCCGTGTGGACCCGGGCGATGTTGAGGCCGCGCTGGACGGCGGCGAACCCGCCCGAATCCGCGTCCGCCCCCTGGTCGCCGTAGAGCCCGGTGAGCCGGTCGCTGTCGGGCACGGACACATCCTCGAGGATCAGTTCGAAGGTCTGGAAGCCGTGATAGCCGATCTTGTCGATCACCCGGCCGGTCACGCCGGGCGGGAAGCTGTCGCGCTCCTTCAGCACGAGGAACGGCTCCAAGCCGGCGGAACGCGATTCCCCCGGCTCCGGATCGCGGGTGCGCGCGAGGACCTCGATGAAGTCGGCACCCTTGGCGAAGCCCGCCCAGCGCTTGGTGCCGGTAAGCCGCCACCGGTCGCCGTCCCGCACCGCCCGGGTCTGCACGCCAGCGAGGTCGGAGCCCGCATTGGGCTCCGACAGGGAGATCGAGCCGATCCACTCTCCACGGGCCGAGCGTCGGAGCAGATCCGCCCGGCGCTCCGGATCCAGGGTCTGGGTGCCCAGGCCCTGGCCACGGGCCAGGATGCTGCCCACCGAGAGCCAGGCTCGCGCCAGTTCCTCTGAGACGAGGCAGTACTCGAACACGCCGAGCCCCAGGCCGCCATGCTCCGCCGGGATTGTGATTCCGAACCAGCCCTTCTCGGCCATGGCGTCGATCAGCGCGCGCGGCATCTCGGCCTTCTGCCGGTCGAGTTCGTCGGCCAGCGGCAGCACCGTGTCGCGGGCGAAGGCGCGGGCCTCGGCCTGGAGTGCCGCCCGAGCCTCGGTCCGCCAGGGCGAAGCGAGTTCAGGCGGCTGCGGCGCGATCACGTCCTTCCGATCCTCGGATCCGGTCATCATTCCTCCCTGTGATGTGACGCCGTGCGGCAACTCAGTTCAGGCCCGTGCGGGAAACACGCGCTTACAAATTGGTTCCGCCCCCCACCTTCGAATAATCGGCGGAAGGCGTCATAATAGCCTGATGATGCAGTCTGAACCGCAGACCGACTCCTTCGCGATGAGCGCTCCCGCAACACCCCACATCCTCGTCGTCGAGGACGATCGGGAGATCTCGGCTCTGATCGCGCGCTACCTGCGCGGCAACGATTGCCGCGTCACACTGGCGGGTGACGGGTCCGACATGGACCGGGTGCTGGCGGAAGCGCGCATCGACCTCATCGTGCTCGACCTGATGCTTCCCGGCGAGGACGGGCTGAGCCTGTGCAAGCGCCTGCGCGGCACGTCGCAGATCCCGATCCTGATCCTGACGGCGAAATCCGAGGACGTGGACCGGATCCTGGGCCTCGAACTCGGCGCCGACGATTACCTCGCCAAGCCGTTCAACCCGCGGGAGCTGCTCGCCCGCATCCGCGCGATCCTGCGCCGGGTCGCGGCCGAGGCGCCGGACGCGGACGAGCGTCGGCGGCTGCATTTCTCGGGCTGGACCCTCGACGTCTCCCTGCGGCAGGTCCTCTCGCCAGAGGGCGCCCGCATCTCGATCACCGGGGCGGAGTTCGACCTCCTCCACGCCCTCTGCCTCCGGCCCGGGAGGGTGCTGTCGCGGGACCAGCTCCTCGACCTCACCCAGGGCCGGGCCGCGGGCCCGTTCGAGCGGAGCATCGACGTGCTGATCTCCCGGATCCGGCAGAAGATCGAGCGCGACACCCGCAACCCCGAATTCATCCGCACGATCCGGTCCGGGGGCTACCTGTTCACGCCTGAGGTCACGCGGTCATGAGCGGCCTGCGCCGGCTCCGCGCGCGGCTGCGTCCGAAGACCATCGCGGGCCAGATCGCGCTGCTCGTGGTCGCCGGGATCGCGGTGGCCCACGTAGTCGCCACCGCGGCGTTCCTGATGCTGCACGAGTCGCAGAATCCCGACACGCTGCCCGGCGTGGCCGCGAGCCGCCTCGGGGTTCTGGTCAGGCTGATGGACGCCGCCGAGCCGTCGGTGCGGCCGGCCCTCCTGGCGAGCGGTCGCAGCCTGCCGCTCATCCAGGTCGAGCCCTGGGACGGGTCGGTGCCACCCGGGGCGAAGTCGCTCCCCGACCTGCCGGTGATCCGGAAGCTGCGCTACGGCGCCGGCCGGCCGG
>Ga0316228_1001393_pt1 | contig 25301 bp, 21 predicted proteins | sample TBH18021metaG_FD_206005 | JGI IMG/M metagenome (GOLD analysis project Ga0316228, IMG submission 206005) | Freshwater microbial communities from Trout Bog Lake, Wisconsin, USA - TBH18021 | ecosystem: Environmental > Aquatic > Freshwater > Lake > Hypolimnion/Profundal zone | place: USA: Wisconsin... | reverse complement strand
AGAGACACCGACAAACCAAACGACATGCCAAGCGACAGTCAAAGAGCCGCGTGAAGAAGAGCCGTGCCAAAAAGAGCCGCCGATCCAAGCATTAACCATTGATCATTCCCCTATCTTCCCGATATTCATATGATCCATGTATACAAAAAAGACTCCTTTTCATGAAAGGGGGGGGGTACGTTGAACTCATGATGACGCGCTACCGGCTGCGCTTGTGGCCGCTGCCGCCTTTTTCGCCTCTCGTGTCTCTTTTGCCTTCTTGGCCCGTTCTTTCTTTTTCATTTCCTCCATCATCATGGTATCCTGTAAATAGCTACTCATCCGCATTTGAATGGCGGGCTTTTTCACGGCGGCGCTTGCGCTTGTCGTCGCCGTGCTTGTCGTTGCTGCGCGTGTGGCCTCCTCTTTGACGTCCGTCTCTCGTTTAGCTGCCCGTTTGACCACCGTGGCGGCCCCTTTGAACATCTGGGCCATCGCCAATCGCGTTCCATCCATATCAAGCATCTTCAAACTGTCCGCAAACAGCAACTCCGCAGCCTTTGCCTCTCGCGTCGCAAGAAATCGATCCAGATCCTCGGCCGCCGTGGGACATCCGCGAAGCATCTCCGCTCGGAAGCCTGGCACATACTCCAAGAGAAGACCAAATGCTTGAGAGATCGGATTCTGAAGTTGATGCTCAATGTAGTGCTTGTAATCAGGAAGAAGCCCATGCTCTTTGATAAAGAGAGGTGTTTCAATGCGATCTCCCTGTAATGCGGAGGCCTGCTGACCCGCCTTGGGACGCACATAGACGTATCCAATGCGATCTCCTGCCGCAGGGGCATTTCCAGGATCTCGCATCGTCATTCGATCCGCCAACACTTTGTGCGCAATCCGAGTGGGATCCGCATAATCTGCCCGCAATGATTTGGTCACCATCAGCTGCCCCATACTCACCTTTCCCGTGACGAGTTCCGCACACTTCTCTTTCACAAAGTGGAAGGCCCCCACCACATCTCTTTTGTCCAGGAGCATTTTCATAGCACCTCCAAAGATGGTTTTGACGATTGGCGCATTGTCTCGTCGCTTCAATGCGATGCCCATATACTTGTGAACATAGTCATCCGCATTCTCCTCATACATGTTGCCCGCATAGCGCTTCTTAGAGAACATGAGCAGCGGATCAAAGCATTTATCAAACTCAAAGTCATGCGGGGGAGCAAGCACCTTACTGATGAAGTGACCCGCCTCTCCCGTAATATCAATGGTCGCCTGGCGCGCCTCCCGCCCTTCCAGTCGCACCCCCGTCACGGGATCGCGCGGATTGAATTCCACAAAGAGGGAATCCGTATTATGGACAATGAGCCCCTCAGGGCCCGCTTGAAAGTGGTGATTGTCCGTGGTCAGATCATAGACCATTGGCTCACGGGAGGCAAGCACATCGATGCGACGAACCACATCGCCCTCAGGATACAGAGTGGAGAGGAGACGGGTCCCCACCACGGCCTCTCGCGGCGTGATCATCTCCCCCGCGGCAGTCAGAAGAGAATGGTCACTTGTCACATCAATCCACCCCACCGTCAAGAAGACGCGGTGAATCTGCTTGGAGGGAGGGAGGCGGTGGCGGATGATGCGATGGATCCGTGTCCAGCCCGTCTCGGTCCAGCTCCAGCACCGTTCGAGTTCATAGAACTCTTTGTCTCCCTCCACATGCCATCCCTGTCCAGGCTCCAGTGTATGGAGCGAATCAATGGGAAGTGTCCAGAGGGTATCCGAGTCCGATCGTTGTCTCCCCATCGAATCTGCCGATCGTGGTCGTGCCACTTGTTTGATTCGAATGGGTGTATCGCCCGTCACGGAGTCGCCATAGACGACTTTGGCCATACAGCGTGCCGCGCAACGAGGATCCTTTGACTCGGGTCCATAGAATCGCTCAATGGCCGCCTTGGCAAACAGGATCTGTTTTCGGCCATAGGCCGTGACGGACGCCGCAAGGGCCTGAAGGCGAATCTTGAAGGTTCCTGATCCCAGCTGACCATAAAGGGAATTGCCCGTCAACTTGTAGGCCAACTGTTCCGCATCGAGCAGCGCATAGCGCTCAGGATCTTTCTCTGCCTTCATTTCTTTCTTTTTGGCCGAGCGTGCCGACAGAAGCCACGTCGTAATCTGAGGGAGCGTGGATTTTGTCCCATCTAGCGGCTGGGCAAAGCGGCAGATGCGCCGACCACATTTGACTTTCCGCGGATGTTTTCGTGCGTCGGTGGGATCGGATCGCCAAATGTCATACTCAATGTCCGTATAGGCATAGCCCGCAGCGTCCTCATAGGCATCCGAACCCCACTGGTGCTTGATCAGAATCCCCTCCTCGGTAAAGTCCTTGATCCACAAGAGGGAATCGTGACTGATGTTTTCGCTCACAATAGTCGACGGATACAGCGATGCAAAATCGCAGACGCCGACAGGGCTCGTGACATAGAAGCCAGGTTCGGGATCCAGCACAATCGCACCCTCATAGGAATCATCCGAACTCGAGGTAGGAATCGGAAGAACGGGGATCAGAATGTCACGCTCGCGGCACGCCTTAAACATCAGGGACTCAATCTTGATACCTTGTCCACGAGTGAAGATGTAGGTAACAGGGACGGAGCAGACATTCGCCATCGACATCGCATTGTTGAACGTCTCCAGTTTCTTGTAGAGTTCAATGACCAGATCGCAATCCTGTAAGCAGTATTTTCCGACAATGGCGCGTCCCTCTGCACTTTCGCGATGTAAACGGAAAATGTCCTGCGGACTCACATCGTCTTTCACAATGACCCATTTGGTCGCATCATCCATTTCATCCAGCGCCTCTTGTTCCAAAGGAAGAACACAGGTCAGGACATTTCCCTGAACGGAGGACACGACAAGTTTGGGAGACACGGTTTCTCCCGTTTCGTCCAAGAGTGAAATGGCGCGTCCCACACGAACCTCTTGATAGGCCCCACCGACGTGAAGGGTCAGTGTGGATGTGCTCGGATCATAATGGTGCGTTTTCAGGGCGCCTGAGAGGAAATGTTTCGCCACCTCGTCCAGTTTATAAGAGGGGAGCACATGATTTCGTTTCACGGAATGAAACATGTCCACTTGAAGGCGCCCGTGAGCGGACCAGATATACATACGATTATCTCCCATCGCCGAGGAGCTCAGAAACTTCTCTTCTAGTTTCATCTCGCCTGAGAGTTCAAAGAGGCGCGTAAATTCGTGAAGGGGGGACGTTCCTTGAAGCAAGTGGAGTTCTTCCGCGCGGTGCCAGAGATACGCCTCATCAAATCCAAAGACGTTGTATCCCAAGAGGATGTCAGGGTTCTTCTCATTCATCCACGTAAACCACGCATGAATCATCTCTCCCTCCGTGGGATAGGCATGAACGATAATGTCGGCAAGGGGGGCACAATCGGGAAAGACGAAGAGATGTCGCTCCACGTCGGTGCCTCGTAGAAGCGTGGTTCCAATTTGGATGACGGGATCTCCTTGGAGCGCCACGAATGATTCGAGGGTAGACTTGAGGAGCTCCTCCACGTATTGCGTGCGATCCTCCGCATGAGAGGCCCATCGTTCTTGAAAGACGGCGGAGGTAAGGGCGCGACGGGCGCGTTCCATGCCCACGGTCTCTTCTCTTGATGCTCCTGCCGCTCCCAGCTTGCCCTTCCACGCCATGTAGATGGGGGTCATGCCTTTGGGGAGCGTGGACACGGGCGTCTGTCCCACGGACAAGCTCGCAAGCACTCGTTCCGCCGCCTGTTCCGCAGAATCGTGTTCCACCTCTTGTGCGGCTTTCTTCCATGTCCGTTTGGCCAAGGGGAAATCGCCCGTCATGGAAAAGCACTCAATATCCCACGATGCGGTAAGAAAGGGGGCACTCGGGCGCGGGCCTTTTGTGGGGCCCACCTGGGTATAATCACAATCTAGCGTGATCATCTCTGCGGATTCGCTCGAGATCGTGCCGCCCTGAACCGCCACCCAGCCGCACGGGGCGATCTCTTGAACATGGAGAAATCGGAGCATAGGATCAAGATTGGCCTCAAAGACTTCGATCGTGACATTGCGCAAGGGAGCCTCGAGTGCCTTTTTGGTGGCAGGGCGAAGTTGATCATCCAGAAAGAGCCCACGAAGTGTGCGAAACAGCGACAGCGAGGGAACGTCCAATTGGAGAAAAGGGAGAAAGGTGTTTGCCGTGAATCCGTAAAACACTTTTTTCATAACACGCTTCATCTGGATCTGCGCCATGGGAAGACCCTGGGACGTCAGATACGATGTGATGGCGGTGATGGCGGCACTCGTACGCTCTTCAGGCAGCCGAAGGTAGAGCGTGGGGCGAAATCCACTGACATCACAGCGGACGGGAATGCCTGTTTCGGTCGCACCGAACAGGTGAATGATCATTTCTCGAGCATGGAAGGGCGTCTTTTTAGCGCGTCGTCGTGGATAGGCCTCGTCTTCATCATCGGATAGGTCTTCGTAGGTGACTTCGCGATGTTCATCGTCTTCGGCTTCGATGTGCATATCACGGCTTTGAAGATCGAGTAGATGAAAGACAAGCGGATTCATGATCAAAGAGAGGTGTGTGTCTTTCGATCACTCATCGCGGCGGATCAATTTTTATCGCCGATTCTTGTGCGTCCGAGGATGAAGAAGACGATAGAGGCCCCCCTTTCGATACTGTGCTCCGCCGAATGTGCGGGGCGAAGGACGAGGAGGAGAGGCGAGGGGAAGAGACAGGGGCTCCAAGGAGGCCGCACGATCCCCCTGCATGGGGCTACGCGCGGCCCGTCCCACTTCTTCTGGCTCTTCTGGTTGCTCTTCTTGCTGCTCCTTCGGTTGCGAAAGCTCCTTTGGTTGTGAAAGCCCCTTCGGTTGCGAAAGACCCGCCTGCTCCGCCAAGGGGCCTGAGCGATTCATGAGTTGGGTCAATGAGGCCGTGTCTTTCTTGGCCTGGACCTCTGTCATTTTATTGCCCTTGTTATCTAGCACAAGCACCGTCGGATATCCTGAGACGTGAATCGAGGATTCATTTTGATTCACATGGCGCAAGGCAGAATTGAACGATTCCGTATTCTTCTCATTCAGCTTGATGGCAGGAACGGTGCGACCTGGCGATTTCGCAGCAGCATCCCAGTGAGGCATCATCTCGTGACAGTGCCCACACCAGTCCGCATAGACGAGTAGGACTGTGACAGGCCCCTTCATGATCTGTTGGATCGCTTTTGCGATATCCTCTTTGGAATGAACATCGAGCGGGGGAAAGAGCTGAGCCGCAGAGGACTGTTGGTGACCACGGGCCGTTTTGGGCATGCGACGACCTTTACGACGGCCCCCATGAGAGACGCGGCGAGACACACGAGATACGCGAGACACACGGCGGGAACGGTGCGATCTCATTCTACTTTGATATGATTTATAAATATAGAGCAAAGATAGGACGATTCATGAAGAGTATCGCATTTCTTATGATCATCATGGTGGTTATTCTTCTGTTGGTGGCAGCAGGATTCTACGCCAGTCATCAAAAGACGGTTCATTCGATCCCTCGCCCGCCTGCCTCTCGTCAACCGGAAACTCCCTTTACACAGGCCCCGATCATGGATCTAGATGACTATGAGGTATCTAGTATCTTTCAGAACCGTGGATCACGAGAAGCCTCTACTAAGCAATTGAATGACGCAATGACCCGGTACCCACTGGACTGGTCGGTCCAATCTCCCGACTCTCAGGTCTTTCAGGCAGGACAGACGCAATGGGAAAAGAAGAAAGTGGAGAACTACGAAAACCCACCGAATACGGCGATGTATCAGAACATTGATGGAAGTAACATGATCCCCGTGGATACAGAGAGCCAGGAAGAGGAGGAGAAGAAGATCCTACAAATGTATCAGCCAAAATCGAGTAAGGAGCTCCTCCATTATTCCGTGGATGATGTTCAACAATTGATGGATCGAGTCTATAAAAAACGCGGGCTGATTCCTGTTCTTCAGAAATCCAAACAAGGCGACAATATCTGGGAGATTACTGAAGTAAAAGAGAAAGACCCGACGATTGTATGGGAAGATGATATCCCCACCGAACGTGAGACGCAAACGCAGCGAGGAGAACAGAGCATCGAGGTTCCGATTGTCGCATCGGACCTCTCAGCGGGCCTGGACCCCTTTTTTAACGAGCGTTCTCCCACACGTAAAGGGAAAAATGATTATACGCAGTGGACGCCAGGTCTAGAGCGGATGTTTGCCCCGACGCATCCGGTCAAATCATGGTTCTAAACAGCAGAATATGTATGTCGATTCTCCTATGATAGTGTGTCTATGATGGGAGAATCGTGTATCCGGATAAAATAAAAGAGAGAGTAGATGGGGAACTATTTGTCAGGTTCCTCGGTGTATCGTAAGATCGCACGTGTTTCATCCTCTCTAGTGGGGGCACGACGTACCCCCACACCCCCCTCCCTTGAAGTGGAGCATGCGGTAGACACGCCCCATGACGTGGAGGAAGTCAAAGAAATTGCCAAAGAGCATGAAGAGGCCGAAGAAGTCAAAGAAGTTGCCGAAGAAGTCAAAGAAGTTGCCGAAGAGGCCGAAGTTGCTAAAGAAGTTGCCGAAGAGGCCGAAGTCGCCGAAGAAGTCGTTGAAGAAGTGAAGGAAGTCGTCGAAGAGGTCGCACACGTCGTCGAAGAGGTCGCGCAGGTCATAGAGGTGATTCAAGAGGTTGTTGCGATTCCTCAGGGAGTCATTGATACCGTCGAGGCGGTCCATATGGCAGTAGAGGAAGTAAAAGAGATCGTAGAGGACATCGCACGTGTGGAAGAGGTGTATCAAGAGACTCACGTAGAGCAAGAAGAAAAGGAAGAAAAGGAAGAAGAAAAGGAAGAAAAGGAAGAAGAAAAGGAAGAAAAAGAAGAAACCTCACAGGTCGTTCAGGAGCCCCAGGTGGTTCAGGAGCCCCAGTTCGTTCAAGAGCCCCAGGCGGTTCAGGAGCTACCACAAGAGCCCCCACAAGAGCCCCAGGCGGTTCAGGAGCTCCCACAAGAATCACAATCCCCCACAGTGGTGCTTGAATCGCCCATGCCCTCGGCCTTTCATTTCCCTACCTCTCCGTTTTCTATGTCAGCTGTGGATCCACCGCATGGCAATCGGTTGCGCCATCGGAAGCGCCGTGGTTAATGGTAATGGCAACGATTCTTTGTGGATGAGAATAATATGTTTTATCACATTTTCTTCTATGACGGGAGTGTATGTCCTCATGGTAGGGGCACTGCGCACTCCTAGAGAGAGAGGGGTGTGTTTGTGCAAAGCAGGCCCGCAGGGACTGCGAGCCTTAGGAAGCACACGGAACGTCTTCACATGGTAGGGGGTTAGGGGGGACACGCCGCTCAGCCCGAAGGGCCTGAGCGGGAGTGTGTCCCCCCAAAGGTGTTCTCCGTCGTATACGTAACATACAGCAATTGATCAGGACTTTTGTGCTTCTGATAAACCTCCTGAAGAGGGCTATGAATGGACGGATGGTGATTCCCTACAAACATAAATAGCGCCATATGGGAGGGGATCGACACCCATGTACGAATGATGTGAAGCACATGTCCCATCGTAAAATGAGACGGCACCAAAAACTTATGACGACGGATGTCGGGTAGATCCGCGCGGCTGTTCGGATCACGACGAACATAAATGGGAATGCGATCAGGGTGTTTTTTCATGACCTTCTCCAGCTCTCCTGAAGAAAGGACATCCATGGCTCTGATGAGGACAGAGAGGATATCCCATCTAAACCCATCGCACCATAGATAGAATAGGACAACATCGAATTGGTAGAAATGTTCATGGTAGATATGAGAGAATCGGAGCTCATCGCGCTGTTGACAGCGCGTCGAGCAACGCACGCTGTGGCGGAACCCATCGCGACTCCGCAGATCACCGCTCTTCCCGTAGCGGACATCTGGATCGGGTGCCAAAACGGAGCTCCCCTAGAAGGGGCCGTATTGATCGAGCGCAAATCCATTCGTGATCTAGAGGCATCGATTCTCGATGGACGCTATCGGGAGCAACGCGGTCGTCTCTTGGCATTCTGTCATGAATCCAAGGCGCAACCCATGTATGTCATTGAGGGATCTCTCTCTTCTTCCACGGGACGTCTCGCAAAAAGGGCCCTTCTTACCTTTCTTCATCGTCTCACGCTTCATTATCAGATTCCCGTGATGCAAACGGCCTCTGTCGAAGAAACTGCGGAGCTCGTGGAAACTCTTGTGGAACAGTGGAAGGAGGATCCCACCTCTCTCCAGCGCACCACCGACCTCGTGAAAGTGACGGATGGAATCCATGTTCAGAAAAAGGCCAATGCGTCCGACCCCACCTACTTTGCGATCTCCTGTCTGGCACAATGCCCTGGCGTGTCGGTTCACATGGCAGAGACATTGATCACTACCTTTCATTCCCTCTCAGGAGTCATGAAGGCCACGGTTCAAGAGATCGCAGCGATCAAGGTGGGCTCGCGAAAAGTGGGACCCGTGGTCTCCCAGCGACTCAAAGGGCTTCTCCATGCGGAATAGCTCATGTGTCTCTTTGCCCTTCCCCTTCTCATTCTTCCTTTTCCCATTTCACCATGTGAGCCAGATCCCCTGTCTGCGCATGATGAATCAAAAACGACCCAAGACCCAGTGCCGTATCCAGCAGCAAGATCTTCCAGGCAGAAGGGAGCCCCATCATGGCCGCATACGCAAAGGAGCCCCATAGAAGGGCATGGAACGGACGAAGGGGCTTCCACCATATCGGAGCGCCCAAGGTTTCGATGCCCGTGTCACGAGGAACCGCCCACATCGTAAGGAGCCATCCGAACACAGGAAGGCAGGCCACCACACCGAACGCAAACAGCCCCCATCCAGAGGCATAGGCGCTACAGAGAGTAAAAAGGAGACGTGTTCCGATACATCCAAACAAGAACAGATAGAATCGTATGCGTAAGAGGGCAGGACGCATCTCTTTTGTTATTTGAAATAATCAGGGACCGATCGTGGCGCATGAACGGTATTCTGTGGATTTGTCATGGACTGTAAAAAGCTCGGTGGTGGGACATACTGTGCGGCAGAAGGAGGAGGCGGGCCCGCAACGGGAGCCAATGGGCGATTCAACACAGTAGAAATGGCGGAATTCTTTGTCCGTGCCTGAAGCTCTCCAGGAGCCTGAATGCGGACGCTTCGATTGGATTTGCGACCTACAAGCAGGCGTGATGCCTCTTTCTCTTTTTGCTCTCTTTCCTGCTGGGTTTTCTCTGCCGATTCCATCATCGCCATCATGATCGGCGATTGCTCCACTAAATACGACTTTTCATGATGGATCCATGAAATATAGAGCATATTGGGAGGACTATATCGAACCTCATATTTCGCATGACGTAATTGGTAGATCAAGTAGACCACACAATCTTCGAGATCCATTTTCGGAAGACCCAAAATAAAGGGGGGAACAGTATACAAGAGATAGCATTGTGCGTTGGGAAGTTTCGAAATGACCCGAATACGGTGGTAGATTTGTTCGAGAATTTTATTATAGGCACGAAGACGGGACGCATCTTTCATTTTACGTTTATCGTAGAGTTCTGCGGGGTTAAGTTGAGGAGTAAGAGAGTCCATCTGAAAAGGAGAAGCAAAGGTCATACCGCACGCCTCGCGCACCCACTGACAGGATAAAGACCTCTTGCGTGGGAATCGTAGTGACACATCATGTTCCCTCGCCGTATCTATCTCTCAGGAGGAGGCGTATGCGGGATGGCCCATGTGGGTGCCCTATTAGAAATACGAAAACACATCCCTTTCATCATGATTCAAGAGTGGATGGGCGTATCAGCGGGCGCCCTATTTGCCATGTGCCTCGCCATTGGATACACACTCGAAGAACTAGAAGACTTTTGTATTCGATTTGATTTCACAGAAATCAATGAAATCGATTCGGTTCCGGGATGGATGCTACGAATGGGGATGGATACAGGAGATCGTCTCGAACGGCTCATTCATGCGTGCCTTCACGTCAAAGGGCTCTCTTCCGAACTCACCTTTCAGGAGACCCATGCGATCTGTGGCTATACTCTGCGCATTGTCGTGACCGATTTGAATGATGCGGCGCCCGTGATGTTTGGCCCCACCGAGACGCCCACCTACCGTATCGCCGATGCGGTGCGTGCCTCGATGTCCGTTCCCCTTTATTTTCAACCCTTTGTCTGCCCCGTGACAGGCCATTATTATATGGATGGGGCGGTCGTCAGTAATTATCCCCTTTCTTTATTACCCGTCGAAGAGCATAAGAATACCATGAGTCTGTTGATCCGTAGCACGGTCGAAACACTCGACGGTGCCGAATTGTCCATGGAACAAGTTCTCACACGCCCCATTAACATTCTCTATGCGGAAAAGATCAATACAGAGCTTCGATGTTATGATTCGCCGTGTATTCAAATCGAACTGGGCACGGTAGATATTTTTGATTTCTCCATGGAACAAGAGGTAAAACTCCAGATCCTTGAAAAAGGAAAACAGGCCGCACGATCTTATCTGACCGCACAACCGGTGATTCTGCGACGTCATTCGTTCTCTTAGAGTTTGGAACGGCGAGACAAATAGAGATCAAATGATAAGACAAGATCCTTGTCGTCTTCGATGTAGATCGTGATCTCCGTCGAGGGATGATCCAAAAGATACAGATGGGTGTGACGAGTGACTTGGATCTCTTTGATAAACCGTGTCTCTTTGTCCCGATAATAGGTCACCATGCGACAAGGGCGATTCATTCGAAGATTCGTGACGGATGCGCAGGCAGAGGGAAAAGACAGCCGAATGGTTCCATGGGATTCGTGGCGGACCAGGCGGGAAAACACGGGATCGGTGCGGAGCTCTTGTAGCGAAAGGGTGTACCGAACACGCACAAAGGGATGGGGCACCGTAGGAAGAATGCGAAGTCCTTCGGACAGAGTGGTCATCTCGGGATCATCATAGACGACGCTCAATGGGTTGTTCATGCTATGGAGTCATAGACAGGCCAGGTTTAGACTCACTGGTATGGGTCAGATGATTACAAACTCTTCGCGAAGGCAATCACGTCCTCGCTCTTTCGCTCACCAGGATATTCCATCAGCTCACCTCCTTTTTGGATCAAGATCGTCGGAAATCCCTTGACTCGATCCTTGAAGGGGGCCATGGCCTCTTTGTCCTGATCCGCGTCCAGGATACGAACGGCCGCCTTCTTGCCTCCTGCTAGCTCGATCGGAGAAGCAGCGAGAAGTTTCGCAAATTCGGGGGCGGCCTGTTGGCAGTGACCGCACCATTCGGCTTTAAAGACCATGATCGTCATGTCTTCTCCCTCAAATCCGTCCGATCGTGGTCGGAGGGACAGAAGGACAAGAACAAGGGCAAGAACGAGAAGGGTAAGATGGATCGCTTTCATATCTAGGAATGGTCTCGCTTTTCTTTGTGGGGGGGCATAAACCATTGTCTCGTCCTATACGATAGCGGCTACCATGACACAGTGGGTCCCTTCGAGTGGTTGGAATTCAATCTTTTCTGCGGAAGAACGGCAGAAAGGATCGAATCTGTTTCAGAGTATTGTTTCTCTCCATACGCAAGGCGGCCTACCCCTTACAGAACGTGCGGCAGAAACGATCGTGATGATGAAGATGATTCAAGAGAAATATCCAGGGCTCCGTTATTCGGACGATCAAGAGCGGATTCTTCGCCAGTACCCTGTTTTTCCAAGAGAGCAACGCCCTCTACAGGAGAGTCTAGTCCATCGGGAGAAGCATGAGAGACAGCATGGTCACAAAAAAGAGAATGGTTTGAATCATCATCCCCGTCATGGTGAGCGCCCCACTGGAGGATACAAACGAGACGGCGGAACCAAAGAAGCGCTGAAAGACCCGCGCCGTTTCGGGATTCGCAAATAAGAAAAAGACGATGGCACTGTAGAAACTGTATTTCGCTTTGAGCATGATGCGATGAAACGAGAGACTGGGAGACGAGAGACTGGGAGAGGCCTGTGTTCGTGGGGCATGTTCCGTCTCCATTCTAGGAAGACAGCTGATCTTTTGACAACAGAAGCATACTCAGCACGAGCTCACTATCCAGATAGAGGACATGGGGATCAAATGTGAAGATCTCATTCATATACAACGGCGTTCGATTGAGTCGGTGAGAGTAGAGAGGATCCACACGGACATCATCGCGGCGAAGGGATCGTCCATCGACATCGCGAATGCGAAGAGGGGTATGGCGATCCTGCGCCCCTCCACATACCACATACAGATGGCGGCTTGTAAAAAACTCAGAGAGCGCCTCATGAACCGCCGACGTTCGATTGGAGTAGGTCGGATCCACCCACTCTTCCGCCGTAGGTAACGTCATGTTTTCATCCAGTAGGTAGAACTCGAAAGAGGTATGACCCGCTTGGAAAGAGGAGAGCCGAACCGCAGGAAGATGGGACAATTGTTGAACAAATTCGCGCTTTTTGGAAGAGGTGAGCCCCTTGACATAGGAGCGTGTTCCACGAAGTTGCTCTTGAAAGAAAGACAGGACGGCAGGAGGAAGATGATGAATGCGATAGATACAGTCTACGTGTCGGTCAGAGGAACGCCGATGAAGATGATGACACATGTAGAACAGCAGAGAGAGCGATCCGAACAGACGAGAGGAGGACAGGGTAGAACGCATCACACGATGATTGGATTCTAGCATGCTATAGATCGGATCAAACATTGTGCGAAAATGGTCAAAGAGGGGAAGCATGGCATGACGAAAGAGGTGGTCCATTCGACCACTCCCTGACTGGGCCCCACCCGACATGACGCCTGGTTCTGAGGTAGATTCGTGCGGTGTCATATGAAGAATCGTCAACAGCGCCTTGATCCGATTCTGAAGCGCAGGATTTCCTTGAACGGCTGCTTGTGCGGCGCTGGGCGCAGGAATCTTCTCAAATACATTACGAGGTTGAACGTCGGGCTGATCTTGAATCGCGCGAATGGATTCGGGAAGTTCTCGGAGACGAAGACGATGGATCGCATCCAGATGATAGGTCCAGGTAGAAGATACGGAGGGCTGTGATAATTGCCATGCCACTTCCAAGAGCAGCAAATATTGATCACGGGAAGGTAAGAGAAGATGGACCTCTAGACGAGAGGAGGATTCGATGGTCTCTACAAGATCGCGTAGACGGGCAATCACATGTCGTTTATGAAATAGAAACAGCGCATTCTTTTCCGCGGGATGGGCATTGCCATAGGCATCGATCTCGTCTGCGAGCTGTTTCATTCGTATACGAAGCACATTCTGAAGGTCTTTTTTGTCCGCATCATTCGCAAACGCAAAGGAGGTAATGTTCCATCCATTCCATCGCATGTAGGTGCTCAGAAGCTGGGCCACGTGTGCGGGATAGAGGCGGGAGGTCAGAAAGGTCTTTTGAAACGATGCGTACTCTTGATATAACAGAGAAATAGGACGCACATCATCCTTCATCGCAAAAATGTCTCCTCCCACATTGATATAAGAGACATCCTCTGGCTCGGCATAGGGAACTTCTTGAGGCAACGGCGTCACAGACGCCAAAGGCGCCACCGCATTCACGGCAGCCACAGCGGCCACCGCATTCACGGCGCTCATTCTATAGGTCCACACGGAAATGTGCTCTTGACAAGATCGCACTAAAAATTGACACCACACATTCTTACAAACCTAAGAGAGACACAACAGAGACACAACAGAGACAACATGGAACCCAATAAGCTCTTTTACCCGTGGAATCCAAAGAATCGGGAGATCACTCCCTCGGATGTCATCCCGATTCTGAAACGATATGGTTGGAAGGGCCGTATCCAAAAATTCGACCTGTTTTCACAGGCCTGTTGCCACAAATCCTATGTGGATCGCCCTGAACTCTGGAAAGAGCAGGAAGAGCACGGAGAGGAAATGACGATGGCTCCACGACCAGAGGATTGTCTTCCCTTACGCCGGTGTGACAATGAAGAACTGGAATATTTGGGGGATCGCGTGCTGGGTCTCATTACGGCATCTTATGTCTCCAAGCGCTATCCAGGACAAGGAGAGGGATTCTTGACACGCATCCTGTCTCGCATTGTGAACAACAAACAGCTCGGAATCTTGGCCAAAGAAGTGGGAATGAGTCGCTGGATCATTCTGAGCCGCCACATGGAAGAGGTGTGTGATGGGCGCAACAATCTACGTATCATGGGATCCATGTTCGAGGCATGGTTTGGAGCCCTCTATCTTCAAGAAGAAGAGCCAGGCCGAGGTCTTCAACAGTGCCATGATCTTCTCGTGAACATCTTGGAAGAGCACATTGACTTTGTTCAGATCATCATTGAGGACACAAACTACAAAGATCAGCTCCTTCGCAAGTTTCAGACCCTCTATCATATCCCGCCGCGATACAAAGAAATCGAAGTGGTCGGACCACCGCATGATCGAATGTTTACGATGGGTGTTCTGGATCCGATGGATCGCGTGGTGGCCGTCTCCACGGCGAGGAACAAGAAAGTGGCAGAACAAGAGGCATCTCGTCTTGCGCTGGAGATCTTGGAAGCCGCCGCGACCTAATCCCAATCCCTGTGCCCCTATGTGCTCTATTTTTATTGGATCCTAGTAGACCATGGATGCGAGTCAAATCACCAAGTTACTACAGCAGCAGAATACGCGCACGCAGAGTCGTGCCCAGACCGTGGATTCGAGCACACTGACGTGGCAGCAACAAATTCGCTCGTCCACGTATATCAAGGGTGTCGCTCCCTGCCAGGGCAATCGTGATACGAATGTTCCGACACAGGCGTGTGCGAATCCAAATGGCACTTGTTCGTACGGTGGTCAAGGAAAGCAGATGACGTTGATGACGGGGTCTACGCAGACGTATCCAAGCGTGTTCTCGGCGGCATCAGGATCGGCCAGCCAGGTCTATTCCTCAGAGGCGATTCTTCTTCAGAAAGCGGGGCGACATGCGTGCTCGGTGGCGACCGATCGTGTCATCACGTTGCCTGCGTGTGACTGTACGGATACCAATGGTCCGACGGTGTCCCTCTCTGTCCCTCCTGTCAATCATCAAGCGAATCCCTATTTGCCCGCGTTCGACACGTATTATGCGCTCAAGAATCCATGCTTTCCTAGCAAAGATCAGAATCAGAAACATAACGTGTCCAACTGCTGCCCATAGGAGTTTCTCCCCCTTTCTTAGATGGCGGAATCCAAACCGAGAGGCGTTCAGCCGAAAGGTGTTCTACCGAAGGGCGTTCCGCCAAAAGGTGCGCCCCTTCTACGAAGTTCAGTCGTCCATCTCTTACCGAAAGAGATTCGTGATACGCTTCCCTCTGCTCCGTCGCTGCTCCCATTGCGTGCCCCATTTGACAGCGATCGTGTGGTGGAGGTACAGGTGCCCCACGGAAATCCTCTTGTCCACCCCGAACTCTCTTTAAAGAGGGGTGCCGTCTCCGCACGGCCTGCGATGGCCCCCCCACCGCTTCCCGCAGCCGCCGCAGTCCCCGTAGCCGTCGCAGTCCCCGCAGCCGTCGCAGTCCCCGCAGCCGTCGCAGTCCCCGCAGCCGTCGCAGCCCCAAAAGAACCGAAAGCCGTCCCTGCGCCCCCCACCCCTAATATGGTCCCTCGTGTTCACGTGCCTCAACAGGAAATTCTAGAGCGCATGAGTCACCTCGAGATCGATGAAAAAGAGACGGCTCTTCGATATCCTGAAGAGGAACAGAAGATCGAGTCATCGTCCCCGTATCTGACCGACACCGTTCATTATACGCCACAGAGTCGCAAGAGTTTCTATCGATTCATTCAAGAACAGTATCGTGCGTTTCATATTCATCCCCAGATCAAAGGCCCCCTGGATGAGAATGCGTGTGCGAAATTAGGCGGATCCGCGATGGAGTCCTTTCTCTATCAAAAATTTGTGCGTGAATACATTCGGATGGCATCTCCGTATCGTGGCATTCTGGTCTATCATGGTCTCGGATCAGGAAAAACATGCTCCGCCATTGCGGCCGCAGAAGCCATTTATGGCACCTCGAATCAAAAAATCATCGTCATGACTCCATTTTCTCTCCGCGCCAATTTTATGTCTGAAATCTCGTTCTGCGGATTTCGCCATTTTCATATGAATAACCACTGGGTCAAGATGCCCCTCGTGTCAGAAGGAGGCGTCACCTATTTGTATGCGCGATCCGTTCTTTCCCTTTCAGAGGCCTATCTCGCCCGTATCTTGAAACGGCCCGATCCGCAACGGGTGATCTGGATTCCTGACTTTACCCTCCCTCCCAATCACACGACGCTATCGGATCAAGAGCGTACCGACATTCGTCAGCAGTTGACGGAAATGATGGACCAACGCATTACCTTTATTAGCTACAACGGTATCACTCTCAAAAAGCTCATGTCCTATGCGTGCCAGACGGATCAATCAGGAACACGCCTGTTTGACAATGCCGTGATTGTCGTCGATGAGATTCACAATCTCATTCGTCTGATGCAGGGAAACCTGATGGAGTTTATGACCCCCACGAAAAAAGGAAAGGCCCTCTATGAGCCGGTTGTGCCAGGCCGTTGGAATCCATTGGCATGTAAAGACTCGACGAAGAAATACAATCGCGGATATTTGTTTTACAAGTTGCTCACGGACGCGCGAAACAGTAAAATCATTGGTCTGTCGGGCACTCCGATCATTAACTTTCCAGAAGAACTTGGTATTCTTGCGAATGTCCTAGCGGGCTATACGGAATGTGTGGAAGTGCCATTACGAACCGTGGATGATGCGGTCATTGAACGAATCAAGGCCATTGCGGAAAAAGACCCACGAATCGATATTGTCGATGTCGAGAAACAGCACATGGCATCTACCCTATTGATTTCTACGTTTCACGAGGGATATCGTCGCGCACCCACCGACTCCGCAGAGGAGATTGCGGTAGAATATGATCAGGCGGCACAAGAGGGAATTCGTGAACGGTATCCTGCGATCAAAACGGCTCTTCAGGCGGCGGGCATTCCTATTGGCGAAGAAGTGTATGTGTCCTATCCGCGACTTCCTGTGGACGATGAGAGATTCCGAAAGGCATTCATTCAGCCCGATCTTACGATCAAAAACAAATTGGTTCTACAGAAGCGGCTGGCGGGATTGATTTCCTACTATCGCGGATCCAAAGAGGAGTATATGCCGCGTGTCGTACGGGACGTGGTGATCAAGTGTGAGATGAGCGATTATGTTCTTTCGGCGTATACACGGGAGCGAAGCCAAGAGATGGCCATGGAGAAGACGAAGAAAAAGACGAAACAGGATGTGGAGGGTGATCCCTTTGCCTCCATGAAGAACCCTTCTAGTTATCGGTTTCGCAGTCGCGCGATCTGTAATTTCACATTTCCAAAGAGCATCCCGCGACCTTTTCCTACTTCGAAACAAGAGGAGGCAGAAGACATTGGTACGGGTCGATGGGAGGATGCGGAGGCCGAGTTTCTCGCAGAGGAAGAGGACTTGTTCAATGAGGATGACTTTGACGAGGATGACTTGAACGAGGACGACTTGAACGAGGATGACCTGAACAATAATGATCTACTGAGCAACAGTGATCTATTTGATGAAGACGACCTATTGAGTAACAATGATCAATTGAATGAAGAGCAACAAGGTGGTGCGGACGAGGATGTGGCTCCCGCTGCTCCTATCGCAAGAGCGCCCATCAAACGCCCACAGAGAGTGGCTCCTGTAGAAGAGTCTGCTGCCTCTGCTGCCCCTGCTGCCTCTGCTGCCCCTGCGGCCCCTGTAGAAAAGCCCGCAGCCGCCGCGGGGCCTGCCGATCTTCCGCCCATCGCTCCGCGTGCCCCCATCAAACGCCCCCAGATGGTCCCTGTAGTAGATGATGAAAAGCAGGAACCAGAAGAGCAAGAAGCGGAACCCGCAGAAGTGACCCGTCGTCTCCTCACGTATCAACAGCGCATCAAACAGGCTATGAATACGCTGAATGCCCAGCGCGCCCTCTTTCTTCGAATGAACAACAAAGACCCCTCCTCTCGTCTGTCCGAATTCTCTCCCAAGCTACACGAGATGATCAAACGCATTCAGACCTCGAAAGGAAGCAACCTTGTCTATTCCCAATTCAAGACAGTGGAAGGTCTCGGCGTGCTCGGCATTACTCTTCAAGCAAATGGATACGCCCCCATCACGATTCAAGGCGACAAGCCTCCCTTCTCGTTTTCTCCTGAGACCATCGCCACCCTACAGAATCCCCAGTTCAATAAGAAGCGCTTTATCACGTTTACAGGAGAGGGTTCCAAGGAGCGCCGTCAATTGACCCTCGACGTCTTTAATGGAAACCTAGAGAAGCTCCCCGCCTCCATGAAACGGCTCCTTCAACAAGCAGGGTTTGAGAAGGACCGCAATCTGTATGGCGATCTCTGCTGGGTCATTGGCATCACAGGAGCAGGCGCGGAAGGCATCTCCCTGAAATGTTGTCGCTCGGTTCATATCATGGAGCCCTATTGGAACAATGTGCGTCTGGATCAAGTCAAAGGCCGCGCGATTCGCATCTGTTCCCATAAGGATTTGCCGTTTAAAGACCGCGAAGTAGAGATTTATACCTATTACACTGTGTTTTCAGAACAGCAGCGCAAGACCTCGAAAGTCGCGGCCATCTTCATGAGTGCGGACAAAGGGAAGACCTCGGACGAAAATGTGTATGAAGTGAGCATGCGGAAAGACAAAGTCAATCAGGAGCTACTGAACGTCATGAAGGGCGCCGCGGTAGATTGCTTATTGAATGCGGCAGACAATGAGGACGTGGCGTGTTTGATGATCAAAGGCGCCGCGGATCAATATTTGTTTCATCCGAAACTGGAAATCGATACCATTCGAACCAGTATGGAATACAAAGAGGTGCCAGTGGATCGCGCCAAGGTACCTGCGGCAGAATCGGCAAAAGCTACAAAAAAGGAGATCGCACTGGAGGTGACGATCAAAGGAATTCCCTATGTCTTTCTACGAAATCCCAAAGGCGATGGATATCAGTATCTGATCTATGCGAAAACGGATACGATGTATCAGACCGCATTGGGAGAGGCACGGCGTGATCCGATCGAAGGACGATTTACAGGAAAGCCTGTATGGTATAAGCCCATGGACTAACCCCGTGTGGGGACACTTCGCGTCCCCACGTCATAGAGCATGTAGATTGTATCTCCATCCTCTACATAATGGGAAACGAGACGATGTAGCAAAAAAGGGGCCGAGTAGAACTCTCCCTCTTCTTTGACCAGTTTCACATGCTTTGCGTTCCATCGATAATAATGATAAGACGGCTGTGAAAATTCGGGAAGCTGCTGTCGGATCATTTCACAAAGTTGGCGGATCGTATCCTCTTTGTGATATCTCACTGTAATAATGGGTCCACTCATACGATGAACATGGATCGTTCTGAGATCGGCTTCGTTCACGGGGAGAGGCTCTCTTCCAATGAGACGCAACATGCTTGATGAATAGAGCGTTTCATCTTTACATGGACCTACCATAAAGGTGATCGGTCGAAATCGTGTCCCCCCTTTTCATAGGTGATCGGTGGGAGTCGCGTCCTCTCCTAAGGAGGGGGGTATGGGGGAACGAAGTGTAAAGCGTTCGCAGAACGCGAACGCTTCAGTGCCTCCATATAAAAAGAAGAGTAGAGAATAGGATGCGTCGCGTGAAAAAAGCCACGCGCAGAAAGAAGGTACGGCGTTCCATGACGCGTCGGATGCGAAAGGGAGGCGCCAACAATAATGAGGAGTGGACGATCTATGTTCAACGGATGAGCGGAGAGACCCTCCCCCTTACCGTTCAAAAAGATGATCTGGTGCGTTCATTGCGCCAGACGATCAAACGAATGGTTCCTGAATATGCGGCGATCTCCCCTGGAACGTGGCTGGAACACCGTCTACAACTGGTACGACAACTCAATGATTCATCCTATTCGGAGCCATTGAAGCCCTCTCAAGAGCTCGCGGAAGCAGGAGTCAAGAATGGAGATACGCTACGTGTCCTCTATGACGTGCCAGAGAATGAGATCAATTGGGTGGAGGAAGCTCGTCTACAACGAATCAACCGTGGAGACGCAAGCGTCCCCACACCCCTCTCTCTAAGAGAGGAAGCGACCCTACACGCCTCTTCCTAGATGATTGGTAAGTATCACGCCCTCTCTATGGGAGAGGGGTGTGGGGACGCTTGCGTCTCCACGGGGGTGTGGGGACAGAATGTCCCCACAAATAGTCAAACAAATGAATCCATGCGACATCGTATTGAAATGAAGTGGTCGATGCCGCCTGGATACCTTGTGTGCCAAGAGATAATGTGCATAACTGGCTACCAAACAACGACTCGTGGCGGACCACATACACAGGGTCAAACGCAGGCTGTCCATGCGGCACGACCTGAATCCTCATCCCCTCGGACGTCTGTTGAATCACCAGGACATACCAATGATTCACACTAAGCCGATAGGGCGTGGGGACCACACGCGTCTTTCCCTGGCTCCCCTCTTCCAGACGCATCTCCGCCGTGCTTCCATTGATCGTCGTCAACACCACAGAAAAAAAAGCCTCCTTCACGCCTGCCCTGATATGAAAGAGTGTCTCTTTGATCGGCATGCTGATCATGCGAAAGGCAACCGTAAGGGTCCGCCAACTGCCCGCATGAAGATTGGAAAGATGGATCCCTGACTGGGACGAATTCATTCGCGCAAACGGCCGCTGTCCAGGGACAGACATGCGCTCTTCGGTTCGCGTATACATCTCCAACGATCGCATGGAACAAAAGAAAGAGAACAGACCAGGATTCCGAAGTTCCTGAAAGGTGCGAGACACAGGATCGACTTCAAATGTCGCAAAGGGGTCGCGCACATCACATGCGAGCGTCATGGTCCCCTGTGGACAGGTAATCACATCGGACGGCGATCCATAGTATTTCATGAGATTAGGACGGTCGACATGGAGTGGTGTGGGGGAACGGCTCTCTGCGTCGTGAAGATCGAGAAATAGTCCAGGACGGTCGAGTGGCATCCGATCCGCCAGATGGCGACACGCCGTGTGATCCATAAGAGCGGGCTGATGGACCGCCATCCAGAATCCCTTCGAACGCACACGAAATGTCACGGTCATCGGATGCGTCACACGAACATCCGTCAGGTAGAGAACGGCCTCTCCATGGTCTGACCCGTCTTTCGGCGCCATGTCCTTTTCCAAGGTCCGTCCTACGAATCCCACGATTCGCCCTGCGTCCTTTATGAACCAAAAAGCCTCCACTCCAGGATGATAAGGGGCCCGTTTGACGGCTGGGACGGCGCCGAGCATGGCACGCATGGCCTGTTGTTGAACAGTAGGATCTGGATGCGCCATCTGAGATAATATGTGGGACCATTGCTGACGAATGGCGCCGAGTGTGCCCATCGTATGATACTCTACCATGTTGTGCTCAGAGGGATACATGGACCCCGCAGGCGTTCCTCCCATCTCTCGAAACAGGGATTGGAGGCAACCACGATCAAATGGAGCGTGATCGGGCACATCCGAACACATCCGATAGGGCACGCGAGTCAGTGGAATCTGAAGGGTGCGCCCTTGTTCCAACTGGACGATCGGACGATCATACACAGATGATTCTTGAAGAACCTGCTCTACCGTTCCGTTTCCTTGACGCACGACCCCTCGTTGAAGGGGAGGGCGAGTGACACGTTGATACACTTTGATCGTATCTCCGTCCCGATGACCCTCTTGGTGTGCTTCCGAAAATCCAGTGAGCGCCATGGAATGGGGATCATAGGTAGAACGTGGAAGAGAGGCACATGTCTCAAAGAGACGTTTTCGTTTTTCCTCTTCTTCTTCGATAAAGGACTGCCGCCGCTCCGAAAAAGATCGCTCTTGCGGGAGGGCCTCCTGTTGGAGGGGAACCGATCGGTGTGAGACCTGTGTGGGTGTCGCAGCACGTGTCATAGTCACCCGATCCCCCTGTGGAATCTCCAGGGATCGTGAAACGGTTGGCGCAGGTACATGAAACGCCTGTGCTAATCGTTGAAACATCTATAGGGATCCTATCTCTTATGTCGGACAACATTTCGCCAGTCGCTCCCAGTTTCCAGGGGCCGCGCTTGTTCCCCAGGCAGGGACCGCCCCCGCCACTTCCGTGTGCGTCTTACAGTATCGACCTCCTGCCTGATTCAGGGTCAGCCATTCATTGTCTTTGTCTCCCACGGCGATCCAATTGTCATTCGTAAAGGCCGAGGTAAGACCCGCCATGCCCACTTGACGATTCTTGTTACAGATGTCGCTCGAACGGCACAGCTTCTTTCCTTTGTTTTCACAAATCTTCTTCATGTCCTGATAGGATTTAGAGGGTTGATTGGGGGCCACACGGACATCAAAATTGGCGGCGGCCGCGGGGCACGCCTCGTAGGGCCAGTCGCCCAACTTGAATTGATCACATGGTTTGCCATCGGTATAGGCGGGAGAGGCGTCGGTATATTTGGAGCAATCCGCATCCTTTGTGCAGTCATTGCTTCCCCAGAGGCATCCGTCCTTTTTTCCGTAGCAGTAAGGGAGATTGTTACGCATGCCAACACAGAAGTTGTTGGAGCCGCACTTGATCGGAGGCGCCGCAGGCGCAGCAGGAACAGCAGGAGCGGCGGGTACCGCCATGGTCGCCGCCGTATCACTTCCTACGACGGCCGTAGTGGACGGAAAGTAGGTAAATTTGTAAAAAGAACGCTCATTCGCACTATTATCCGCCTCGTTGGAGAGCATGCTTCCCGCCTTGTTACGGATGGGATCTGCCGTAAAGAGGACTTGTTGTTGATCATTTAGAATGGTGAGCACTGTGCCATTCGCACGCTGACGGCAGCAATCTGTGCGATTGGTGACTACGATTTGATAAATGGGAGTCATCGCACCGAGATCGACCATGACCCATCCTTTGTCCGCACATGATGTATGAACAAAGGTATCGAATTTCTGATCCACGAAGTTCGACCCTGGATACGCATTGTTTCCATAGGAACTTGAGGTGGTCACTACCATCGAAGGGCGAATGATGTTGGGCCCTCCGTTTTCGGACATGACCTCGATCTCGGCAAGGTTCATACATCCCGCCTGGGCCGCCTCGATGCGGATGAATCGTCCTTGGAACCCATTCGCAAAACCCTGTGTGTTGGCACGCTGCTCACGATACAACAGGACACCCACCACAGTGAGAAGAACAAGAAGAAAGAATACATGAGACAACACGGTGGTCTTCATTCTATCTGATAGGAAGAAGGAAGATCACGCCTATGGCGTTTATGCCGCCTAATAGTGGTTTTCAGGACGCAACTGAGGCAATGAGTCCATCTCTCGCGTAATAATACGAAACACAAGCTGAATCTGTCGGTTCAAATTGATCGCACGAATGGGCGTCTGAAGACTGACACCGAATGCCGCCAGCGTCGCGCCGAACTCGGGTCCAAATGGAAACAGGGAGACGCTTCCCGTCGTCGGATCATAATAGCGAGCCTGGATCACCACCATGTTCGCATATCCTACGTCGTTCACACCGTCACGAATGCTCGTGACCGTATCCGTATAGGCTGTTGCCAGTACGACATGGCCCTCAGGCCGATTGATCCATTGGGAGAATGCGCGAAGACTCTGTCCATATGTTGGATCATTGAGCGTTTCCTCGGAATACGTATATCCACTGATCTGAATGCGATCGCCTGGGCACATCTCAAACTTGCTAAAATATTTGGCCATCGAGACATAAAAGTTTGCGGGCGATCCTCCCACGGCAGGCATCATCACATTGTAGACAGACGGGCTGACACCAAATTGGATAGGAATCGTAAACGGAGAGCTCGTGCCCGCCACGGTGCCCGTTTGAGGCGCCAGAATGCCGTTGATGTCAAACGTATCAGGGGTCGTGCTAAGGAGTTCCCCATTCGGCCGACGAAGATCGATCGTCATCTTTTGGAGCGTAGACAGCGGCGTTGGATAATACTCCTTCTGGCACTTCATGAATTTAGGGATCATCGCAAGGAACCCGCGCGAACACGACTCCTGTGCCTCATCGGACTGCCATTTCGCATCGTATTGAAGAACACCGAAACTGCGATCAATCTCATTATTCGTGCCGTAATTGTTATTCTCTAGTTCTTCGACGCGAAGCGTGATAAACGGAACATTTAAGATATTATCCTGATACGACGTGTCTGTCATTTGCTGTTCGGTCGTGGTGCGACGAACCGACACCGACAAGCTCTCTCCAGGCAAAATGGCCTTCACCAATTCAATGCGGACAATGTTCTTGAACTTCTGCTGAGAGGCCAATGTCGGTCCAAAACTCTGTCCATTCGCAGCAGGATCAAAGTTCACCGTGAAATGATAACGATTCTCTTTGTTGTTTTGAAGCCAATCACGATCCGCCGAATACAGAAAGAGATTATGCTCGATTTCACGATAATTGACCACACGTTCTTCACGGACGACCACGTTCTGAGGAAGGTCTTTCTTCTCCACAGGCAACAACAAGGGCGGCATGATCGTTGGATTTCCATTGCCCGACATCGTATCAAAGGATCCCACCGCACCGCGTAGTAGATCACGGCGATCAGGAAGAATCGCAAGGGGCAGATCCAGAGATGGTGGAGATTGTTGCTGTTGCTGTTGACGCTGAACGAGCGCGTATTCGGTGGTGCGCTGGTATTCACCCTGTTGAGAGCGGAAGTTCGAGTCGGCGGAGACACGCGCTTGGAGACCGGCCTCCGCTTTTCCCATCTCCGCCCCCGCACGGAGCGCCTCACGTTCCCGCTGCTTCTTTGCGCGTTCAAACATCTCTGCGGCGGGAGGGCCATCTTCCGAAAGGGAAATCCGAAAATCAGGAAGCGAGGAGGGAAGCGCCTTCACCTCGTTTCGCTCCTGTGTCAGACGCTCAAATCGCTGAGAGGTCTCTTGAAACAATTGATCATTCATGACCGTTTGAACAGGCTCTACGTGTTTCACCACCTCTTTTCGCTGAAGATACTGAGAGAAGTCCTTCGAGCAGGCGGTCAACACCTCACGGTTCAACACAACGAGCGGTTTGTCTCCCTGTTTTTGATAGACTTGTTGGAGGTAATGATCCATGGTTTTGTTCAGACGCTGAAGATGCGCGGGCGTCAAGGTGATGCCATGGCGAGCAGGAAGATCCTGGACCAATACCGTGTGAAGGGTATGGTAATTGGATTCACCAAAGAACGCCTCTTTGATGGACGTGCTCTTCCCGTCCTGTGTA
>Ga0316228_1001392_pt1 | contig 25343 bp, 22 predicted proteins | sample TBH18021metaG_FD_206005 | JGI IMG/M metagenome (GOLD analysis project Ga0316228, IMG submission 206005) | Freshwater microbial communities from Trout Bog Lake, Wisconsin, USA - TBH18021 | ecosystem: Environmental > Aquatic > Freshwater > Lake > Hypolimnion/Profundal zone | place: USA: Wisconsin... | reverse complement strand
TGTTTCCCAAAGCAGCGTTGGAGGATGCGGTGTTCCTGACCAACGGCGTGCGGTTTGGCAAAGGGTTGCAATTGGTAAATATCCTGCGGGATCTGCCCGCCGACCTCCGCCAGGGGCGGTGCTATGTGCCAGCGGAGGCTTTGGCCGCGCAAGGCTTGACGCCAGGTGATTTGCGCCTGCCGGGCAACGAGCCCCGCGCCCGCGCGGTTTACGACCGTTACCTGACCCAGGCAGAAGCCCACCTGGCGGCGGGTTGGGCTTACACCAATGCCTTGCCCCGCGGCAGCGTGCGGGTGCGCCTGGCCTGCGCCTGGCCGATCCTCATTGGACTGGAAACTCTCAAACTCCTGCGGTGCGGCCCCATCCTCGATCCCGCCCAGCGCGTCAAGGTCAGTCGCAGCCAGGTTAAGCGGCTGATCTGGCGCTCCGTTCTGTATTATCCCTCGCCCACGGCCTGGCGAAGACTAGGCGAAGGAGAGCACAGCACCGGCTCTCAAGCCGCCGCCCGGACCTGAAACTAGATCCGAACAGAACCAGTTCGTGCCGACTGCGGCCCGGGAGGCGCCGGCCATCAGTCCGATTCGGCTGCCTCGGCGGCGAGGAAGGAGGTGTTACCGCTCAGATGTCCCACGATTTTGCCGGCTCCGGCGATAATCGCGCGCAGGTGTTTTTCGTCGCGGAAACTCTCGGCGTAGATCTTGATGATATCCTCGGTGCCGGAGGGGCGAGCGGCGAACCATCCCTGGGCGGTGGTGACCTTGAGGCCCCCAATTGGGGACTGATTTACCGGGTCACGGGTTAACCGGGTCAGGATGGGATCGCCCGCCAGCGCCGTGTCAGTGATCGAGTCCAGGTTCACGTTTTTGAGCGCCCGTTTTTGTTCGGTGGTGGTTTTGGCGTCAATGCGGCGGTACCAACTCCGGCCCAGCAGTGCGGAGAGATGGTGGAAATACTGAGCCGGGTCATGGCCGGTGCGGGCCGTGATTTCGGCGGCGAGCAGGCCCAGGATCAACCCGTCCTTATCGGTGGTCCAAACCGTGCCGTCTTGGCGCAGGAAACTGGCGCCGGCACTCTCCTCACCGCCGAAGCAGTAGCTTCCGTCGAAAAGCCCTCCGGCAAACCACTTGAACCCCACCGGCACCTCGGCCAAACGACGCCCGATACTCTGGACTACGCGGTCGATGATGGAACTGCTGACCACGGTCTTGCCCACTGCGGCGCTGAGGGGCCAGCCGGGGCGATGGGTATGGAGGAAATGAATCGCGGTGGCAAGGTAGTGGTTGGGATCCATCAAACCGTGCGAGGGCGTCACTATGCCGTGCCGGTCGGCGTCCGGGTCGTTGCCAAAAGCGATATCGTAGTCCTTCTGTAACTGGACCAGTCCCTGCATCGCGCATTTGCTCGAGCAGTCCATCCGGATCTTCCCATCATGGTCCACCGGCATGAAACTGAAGGTGGGGTCCACCTTCGGGTTGACGACTTTCAAATCGAGGCCGTAATGGTCGCGAATGGGCTCCCAATAATGGACCGAGGCCCCGCCCAAGGGATCGACGCCGATGCGGACTCCGGCGGCTCGAATGGCCTCGAAATCCACGACTGATGAAAGGTCCCGCACGTAGGCGTCTACGAAATCGACTTGGGAAGTGGAGGCCCGTTTCAGCGCGGTTTCGTAGGGCAGGCGTTTGACCTCCTGGTTGCCTCCGCGGAGCAAGGTGTTGGCGCGGTCTTGAACCCAACCGGTCAGTTCAGTATCCGCCGGTCCCCCGGAGGGAGGGTTGTATTTGAACCCGCCGTCGGCTGGCGGGTTGTGCGAGGGCGTGATGATGATCCCGTCGGCCTGGGCGCGGTTTCCGGCCTGGTTCCAGGCCAGGATGGCTCGTGAAATGACGGGAGTTGGGGTGAATCCGTCCTGCCGCTGGAGGCTCACCATGACCTCGTTGGCAGCGAGCACTTCCAGCGCGGTGCGCTGAGCCGCAGCGGAGGCCGCATGGGTGTCTTTGCCCATGAACAGCGGCCCGCTGATGCCCTTTCCCCGTCGGTATTCGCAAATGGCTTGAGTGATGGCCAAAATATGCGCCTCGGTGAACGTGCCCTCGAAGGGCGAGCCCCGATGGCCGCTGGTGCCGAAGCTGACCAACTGACGGGCATCGTTGACATCCGGGCTAAGTTCATAGTAATCCCGTTCGAGTTTGCGGACATCGATCAACAACTCCACGGGTGCCACTTTTCCGGCTAAGGGATGATGCGTCATAGTTAGGTTCAAGAAACCGCGGGAAATTGTGCGTTATCCTGCTCTTCAGCGCAAGTGCCGGGGCGGTACCGCTCCAGCCATGAAAAGGGCCTCGCAACGATGGGGGGGGTCCAGGCCGTTTTCACCGGCTTCTCCCGGCTCGGGCAAGCGGTGGGGGAACACGCCGATAAGGCGCACATCTCTCACCGGCCTAAAGCCGCGGTGAGTGACGCCATGGGGGTTGAGAAATGTCCGGCTTAACGGTGTTGCCGGCGCTTGACCTTGAGCTGAGCCAGGGAATGGGTGAGGGCTGCGGTGACCATCGCGGCTTCCTCATCGTCGATATGCTCGGACAGCCGGGCCTCGGCCCGGGCCCGGGCCTCTTCGGCCTTGGCCTCGTCAATGTTTTCCGCGCGGATGGCCATGTCGGTCATGATGGCGACGCGGTCGCCGGTGATTTCGACGAAACCTTCGCCGATGGCGAGAAAGAACTCGCGGCCATCCTTGCGGACGGTGACTTCGCCAGGAACGATTTGGGTGAGGAGCGGGACGTGCTGGGGGAAGATGCCCATCTCGCCTTCCGCGCCGGGAAGCGTCACCATATCCACGTCCTCGGAGAAGGTTTTGGCTTCCGGGGTGACGATTTCCAATTTCAGAGTGGGCATAAGCTAATATGAACCTGGTCGGTGGCGGGGAGGGAGAACCGGCAGGCGGTCCACCCGGTGCAGCGCCTAGTGTCTAACCTCGTCGATGCCGCCCTTCATGTAGAAATCCCCTTCGCCCACGTCGTCGTGCTTGCCTTCGAGGATTTCCTTGAAACCACGGACCGTCTCGGCCACGGGGACCTGCTTGCCTTCGCGGCCGGTGAAGATCTGGGCCACGCTGAAGGGTTGACTTAGGAATCGTTGGATCTTGCGTGCCCGGGAGACGGTCAATTTGTCATCCGGGGAGAGTTCATCGAGTCCCAGGATGGCGATGATGTCCTGGAGGTCTTTGTAACGTTGGAGCACCCGTTGCACGCCGCGGGCGACTTCGTAGTGCTCCTGGCCGACAATTTCGGCGGCCATGGCGCGCGAGGTCGAGGACAGGGGATCTACCGCCGGGTAGATGCCCAACTCGGCAATCGAACGTTCGAGCACGATAGTGGCATCCAGGTGGGCGAAAGTGGTGGCTGGCGCCGGGTCGGTGAGATCGTCGGCGGGCACGTAGACGGCCTGGAAGGAGGTAATGGAACCTTTCTTGGTCGAGGTGATGCGCTCCTGCAGGTCGCCCATTTCAGCGGCGAGGGTGGGTTGGTAACCGACGGCGCTGGGCGTGCGGCCCAGGAGCGCGGAAACCTCGGAGCCTGCCTGCGAGAAGCGGAAAATATTGTCAATGAACAACAGCACGTCCTGGTTCTTCTCGTCGCGGAAATATTCGGTGATCGCCAGGCCGGAGAGGGCGACCCGCAAGCGCGCACCCGGTGGTTCGTTCATCTGGCCATAGACCAACGCGATTTTGGACTCGCTGAGGTTCTTCTGCTTGATGACATCCGCCTCGGACATTTCGTTGTAGAGGTCGTTGCCTTCGCGGGTGCGTTCGCCGACGCCAGCGAAGACGGAAACACCGCCGTGGAGCTTGGCGATGTTGTTGATCAGTTCCATGATGACGACCGTCTTTCCCACGCCGGCGCCGCCGAAGGCGCCGACCTTGCCGCCCTTGAGGAAGGGGCAGATGAGATCAATGACCTTGATACCGGTGGTCAAGACCTGCGGGGAGGTGGATTGGTCGACCAGGGCGGGGGCCGGCCGATGGATGGGATAACGCTTCTCAGTCACTACGGGCCCGCGTTCATCCACGGGGTTGCCCGTGACGTCGAACACTCGGCCCATGACCCCGTCGCCCACGGGCATCGAGATCGGCTCACCGGTGTCCAGGACTTCGCAGCCGCGCTTGAGTCCTTCGGTGGTGGACATGGCGACGGTCCGGACCCAATTGTCCCCGAGGTGTTGCTGAACCTCGAGGGTGAGGTGGGTGGCCACCCCCTGCACGGTAAAGTCCACCGTCAGCGCGTTGTAGATCGCGGGCAGGGAATCGGGGAATTCCACGTCCACGACGGGGCCGATGATTTGAACAATTTTGCCTTTATTCATTGGATTCGATGGATGGTCATCCCAGGGCCATGGCCGCGCTGGAGATTTCCAGCAGTTCTTTGGTGATGTTGGCCTGGCGGAGTTTGTTGTATTCCAGCGTGAGGTCTTTGATGAGTTGGCCCGCGTTGTCGGTGGCGTTCTTCATCGCCACCATGCGCGCGCTTTGCTCGCTGGCCTTGGCCTCGAGCAGGATCTGGAAAATCTCGAAGTTCAGGCTGTGAGGCAGCAGGGCCCCCAAGACCTGGGACACGTTGGGTTCGAAGAGAAACTCGGTCGTGCCATGGGTTAGCCCCGCATGGGCCTGGGCATGGACGCCAGCCACGACAGGTTTGATCTCCCCCACCGGCAGAAATGCCCGCAGGTCGGGCTTTTGCACCAGCGTCGAGACGAAATTGGTGTAAAGGATGTCCACGCGATCCACGTCGCCGTTGAGGAACAGGTCCCGCGCGAACTTGGAGATCGCCCGCGCCTCGCTGAAGAGGGGGGTATCCTTGTAGGTGAATTCGGCCGCCAGGTTGCGCCGGGTACGAGCCAGGAATTGGGCCGACTTCCGACCGGCGGCGATGAACACCGTGGTGTCCTTGTCCAACTTGGCGGCCTCGCGCAGCAGGTTGCTATTGAGGGCGCCGCACAAGCCCTTGTCGGTGCTGATCAGGATGACGCCCCGCTTGCGAACTTCGCGCGTCTCCATCAAGGGGTGGGAGAAATCACCAACGTGGAAGGTGACATTGCCCAGGACCTCGTTCATCAGGGAGGCGTAGGGCCGGCCGGCCAGGGCGGCCTGCTGCGCCTTGCGCATCTTCGACGCGGCCACCATCTGCATGGCCTTGGTGATCTGCGCCGTGTTCTTGACCGACTTGATACGGCGTCGGATGTCGCGAGTGCTGGGCATAGTTTGGCCTGGTCCTGGTAAAGCGCCGCTCGGTTACTGATAGGTCTGCTTGAACTCGGTGACCGCCGCTTTCAAATCGGCTTTCAACGCGTCACTCAACGCCTTTTCCTTGGCGATGCGCGCCAATAACTCGACCTTCCGGCTGGTCAGATACTCGGTCAGTTTGGCTTGGAAGTCCTTAATCCGGTCCACCGCGACACTGTCCATATAACCATTCTGAACGGTCCAGAGGATGGCGACCTGGACCTCGACGGCGATCGGGTTGTATTGCGGTTGTTTGAAGACCTCGACCACACGCTTGCCACGCTCGATTTGGGACTGGGTCTTGGCGTCGAGATCCGAGCCAAATTGTGCGAAAGCGGCCAGTTCCCGGAACTGGGCCAGATCGAGTTTGATCTGGCCGGCCACCTGCTTCATCGCCTTAACTTGAGCGGCCGAGCCGACGCGGGAGACCGAAATGCCGACCGAGATGGCGGGCCGGATGCCCTGGTAGAAAAGGTCGGTTTCCAGGAAGATCTGACCGTCGGTAATGGAGATGACGTTGGTAGGGATGTAAGCGGAAACGTCGCCGGCCTGGGTCTCGATGATCGGCAGGGCGGTGAGGGAACCGTTGCCGTACTTCTCGCTGACGCGCGCGGAGCGTTCCAGCAGGCGGCTGTGCAAATAAAAGACGTCGCCAGGGTAGGCCTCACGGCCGGAGGGACGCTTCAGCACCAGCGAAACCTGGCGGTAAGCCACGGCATGTTTGGACAGATCGTCATAAATGATGAGGGCGTCCATTCCGTTGTCCATGAACCACTCGCCCATGGCCGCGCCGGCAAACGGGGCGAGGTACTGGTTGGTGGCCGAGTCGGAGGCGGAAGCGGAGAGCACGATGGTGTAGGGCATCGCGCCAGCCTCTTCGAGCACCGCGATGACGCGGGCGACGTTAGACTGTTTTTGGCCGACGGCGACGTAAATGCAGTAGAGTGGGCGGTAATCCGTGTCCTTAGCTGCTTCGGCGGCGCGGTTTAGCCGGGCCTGGCTGATGATAGTGTCCACGCCCAGGGTGGTCTTCCCGGTCGAACGGTCACCGATGATCAACTCGCGCTGCCCGCGGCCGATGGGAATCATGGCGTCGACGGCCATGATGCCGGTTTGGACGGGTTGGCTTACGGACTTGCGGCGGATGATGCCAGGGGCGATCTTCTCAACTGGATACGCGGTGTCGCTGGGGACGGGCCCCTTGCCATCGAGCGGCAAGCCCAAGGCGTTGACCACCCGACCGAGCAGTCCCTTGCCGACGGGGACTTGGAGCAGTTTCCCGGTGGTACGAACTTCGTCGCCCTGTTTGATCTGGGTATAGTCGCCCAGAATGATGGCGCCGACCTCGGTCTCTTCCAGGTTGAGAGCCAAACCGACCACGCCTTTGCCGAAATCGAGCATCTCGTTCAGCATCGCGTCGGTCAAGCCTTCGACGCGGGCGACGCCGTCGCCGATTTCACGGACGACCCCGACGTTCTGCCGGGAGGTAGCGGTCTTCACGGCCGCGATTTGGGCTTCGATATCCTGTAATAAACTGCTCATGTTGTCTGGTGGTAAGCTGGGAATTGAAGAGGGGTTGGTGAACCGATGAGTTGGTCTGGATCCATCAAAAACTGTCTTCCAAGGCGCTGAGGCGAGCCTTGACGCTGCCGTCATACACATCGCTCCCGACCCGAATTCGGAGGCCGCCGAGGAGCGCGGGGTTCTGCGCAAAGGAGATCTGGAGCCCGCCCCCGTAAAGGCGGACCAACCCGGCCTGTATCTCGGCCTGTTGGTCGGCCGAGAGCGGGGCGGCACTTTCCACCTTGGCGGCGCGCCGGTCAAGGTCAAGTTTTACCAGGCGTTTGAAATGAGCCAGAATGGCCAGATAGCGTCGTGGTTTGCCCGTCAGGACCAAGCCCACGGCTTGACGAACCCGCTGGTCGTCGAGCAGCCCGTCCACCTGGCAACTGCGGAACAGTTCTTTGGCTCCGCGTTTGGCGTACTTGGGGATGGTCATGGGGGGACGGGATTAGGCTGAAAGTTGACGCGTGGTTTCCTCAGCGAGCCGGCGCTGGTCGTCGCTGGTCAATATCCGGCCGGTGACGGCGGTGGTGGTTTGCACCACCAGTCGGCCAACTTCCCGCTTGAGTTCGCTGAGCATGCGGGCGTGGTCCTGGGAGGCTGCCTGGCGGGCCTTGAGGATGATTTGTTCAGCGGCGGCGATAGCCTTCTGGGTCTCCTGCTCCTGAACCCGAGCTGCCGCCTGGCGGGCTTCTTCGATGAGCTTAGTGGCTTGCACGTTGGCCTGGGAAAGCACTTCGAGGCGTTGTGCCTCAGTGCGGGCCAACTCCGCCTTGATCTTGTCGGCATTGGCGAGGGCTTCCGCAATCCGCTCGCGGCGCTCATCCAACATCTGAAGCACGCGCTGGTAGGCGAACTTCTTGAGCAGGAAGGCGACCAGGCAAAAGCTGCAGATTTGCGCGATCAGATGCGGCCAGTCGACACCGAAGTCCTTGGCGACCTGGCCGATTGTGCCGGTAGCGAGCATGAATGAAGTCATAGCGTGCGGGTTGCGGAAGGCGCCGGGCTGGGGTCAGAAACCCTAGCCCGGCGGTAATCACTTGCGCCAGTTCTACTTAGGCCAGGCCGCCGTCGCCAGGTAGATCGAGAAGAACACGATTCCTTCCGCGAAGGCGATGGCCAGGATGGACTGGATCAGGATCTTGGTAGCCGCGCCGGGATTGCGCCCGACCGCTTCCGAGGCTTTGGCGCCGACCAGGCCGACGCCGATGGCTGCACCGAGCGCCGCCAGGCCGACGTGGATGTTGCCGGTGATTCCTTCTGCCAGCATAGGCATTAACGACATATATGTTTTACCTTTCTTTGCGTTGCCGACGGTTCCCGCGATTGAACACGGTCAAACCGCCGAAATTCTTGTGCTCTAATGATGTTCCTTGGCGTGATCCTCATCGTGCTGACAGATGAGCAGCGTGAACACGGCGGTCAACAGCATGTACACCAAGGCTTGTACGACCCCTACCAACAATTCCATGAAGTAAAAGGGAACCGGGATAAGCACCCTTCCGATCCAGCCAGGCACGAGGCCGGACATTGCCTCGAGGATGTTCTCGCCCGCGTAAATATTGCCAAACAACCGGAAACTCAGCGATACCGGACGGAAGAGGATTGAAACGACCTCCAGGACTCCTACTACGAGGAAGACTACCACCATGAGTGCCTTCATGAAGCCGGTGGTTTCCCCTTTCGGGGCGAAGAGGTGCAGGAGAAAGCCCACTGGTCCGTTGCTCTGGAGTGCCCAAATGAACCAACAGGCGAAGAAAGTCAGGGACATCGCCAGGGTCATGTTCAAATCGGCGTTTACGCCTCTCAACCAGGGTTGGTCCACATGGTCCAAAGCGAGGAAACCACGGCCAGTGCTGGTTCCGTAGCCGATGGTTCCGAACCCCGGAATCAGCCCTACCCAGTTGGAGAAGAGGATGAAGATGAAAACCGTGGCAAAAAACCAGAACGTTTTCTTAACCAACTCGGGGCCAATGACCCCTTCGAGAAACGTCGCGAGACTTTCCACCAGCCATTCAAGAAAGTTCTGAGCGCCGGTGGGCACTTCCTTCATGTTCCGAGTGGCGATTTGGGCAAAAGCAATGAGGCCGATCGCGACGACCCAGGAGACAATCATGGAATTGGTGATCGGAAAATCACCGATGACGGGCAGGTGCAGCGTCCAGATACCCACCGCATGGGCTGGGAGCCCCTCCTCGGAGTGGCCAGCCGCTTCAGCGCCGATCCCGCAAATCGGGAGGCCGGCGAGAAACGCTAACAATATAATAATTCTGAATAATCGCATGAGCGAAAAAAGGCTGTTCGACGGAACCGCACAGGTTCCATCGAGAATCACCGACTATAAGCCGGAAGCGGGAAAAAAGTGCCTCATGAACCGGCTAAACACAAGAACTTTTTCTCGAGCCCTGGGTCAAAACCTGAATTTTACGCCCAAGGACACGACTTCATGGTTGAATTGGCGGTAATCACCGGCCGAGCCATTGTCCTGCAGGTTGCGCCCGAGGTCGTAGGCATATCCGAGGCTGGCGCTCAAGTTTGGCGTGAACAGGTAGGTGGTGCCCAAGGCGAAAGTGTACATTGCGTCGTTGCGCAGACTGGCGCCATTGCTCAGCTTGGATGAGCCGCAGGTATAGTCCTGGTTGGCAAACCTGCCGGAGACATCGAAACCCAGTTGCCGGACCGGGTTCCAGTGGTAGGCCAGCATATAGATGTTCTCCACGTAGGGGAGCCGTCCGATGCTCGATTCCCATTGCCAATGTTTGCAACTGAACGACAGGCTTTGGTTGGCGGTGACAGCCGCCGTCACGGCGCCTTCACTATAATAGGTAACGGGGCGCCGGTCGTCCACCGGGGCCGCGAGGTTGTATTCGCGGAAGTCTGGCCCGGCTCGCAGGTTCACCGTCAGCCACTCCCAGGGCCGGCCTTCCAAGCCGAGGAGGAGGCGTTGATAATCACTGGAGGACTGGGCCTGTTGGCCGTTGACCGCCAGGCTGTTGATTTCCGCGGGAAGGCTTTGCTGATATTGGTGCCCATAGCGGTAGCCCACTGTGGCGGCCAAGTTCGCCGCCACCTTGAGACCGGCGTCCAGGCCGCCGTTCGCATCCGTGCGGTCGACGTAGTTAATATAGCCGACATAGCCGGGTAGTGATGGTCCACTGCCCATGCCGCCGTTGTGCCAGTCTGTCATCAGGTCGTAATACAGCAGCGAAGCTGCCGGGCGGATGAAGAACTTTCCCGCGTCGTAGCGCAGCGTGACGCCGAGCGCGTCTTGCACCTGGAGTCGTCGCTCGCGCACCGCCGAAACGGCCAGCACGCTGTAGTCCTCTTTTTTCCCCGAGGGCAACTGGAAAGTGGGACCCGAACGGTTGCCGTCGATGAACTGAAATCCATTGTCCACCGAGAAGGAAAAATCTCCGCTCCGGGCCGCGATCGAGTTAGTGATCTTGTGGGCAGCGTAATTCTCGGCGTCGGCATCGTGGTAAGTCCCGACCTCGGGCGCATAAACAAGCGCCAGCTTCTGCCAGGTTTCGGGATGGCCCACCAGTGGGGCGAAATCGAACCCGAGTTTCGGGGAAACCGTGGTGATCCACGAGGACTGCAAAGGCATGGTGACACCCCGCTCAACCACCATCAATACGTTGTTATCGTAGCTCTCCTTTATTCCCACCCCAAAATCCGTGAGCCAGGCGGGCTTTTGCCACAACGGGGCGGGCGCGGTGACGGTGTTGGCGTTCGACGCGGGCGCAGCCACCGCTGACACCAGCGTGCAACCGGCGACGATCGCCCCACGGACCCGACAAGCGTGGTGAAGCCAGTCAGCAAAGCCGATGGGATCGGATGGCTGGATGGCGCGGCGGAGAGCGGAGGGTTTTCCATTCATCAACATTGGGTCCGAATTAATGCACGGGTGGCGATAGTTGTCAAGCGACCAATTACCAGCGCTTCTGCCTGCCTGGTCAAGAAGCGGCGCGATAAGGAGGTTTGAGCCTGGTTTCATGCCGGTCTCGACCCGGGAGGCCGCCGGGATACTCTCCGGCCAGCAACGGGTGCCTCCTGCGGCCAAACAGATTGAAACCGGGACGCTTAGGAGACGTCAAAGGGGGCATGTACACGAAACGCGGCTTTACACTGATCGAGTTACTGGTGGTGATTGCCATCATTGCCATCCTGGCGAGTTTGCTGCTGCCCGTGTTGTCAAAAACCAAGCAGAAGGCGTGGACGATCAATTGTACGTCCAATCTAAAGCAGATCGGCTTGGGACTGAGAATGTTCGCCGATGAGAACGAGGATCGATACCCCCAGTCCGGCGGATCCATCACCTGGAATTTCACCGATCCCAATTCCTCATCCAACGGCTGGATGCAGCAGATCTTCCCCTACGTGCAAAACACAAATATCTTCCACTGCCCCGGGAATGCTCAATTGCCACTCAAGAATCAATCACCCTTTAATTATTTCAACGGAGTCCGCGCCGCCTACGTCGCGGCCGGAGGCCAGCGTGCGGCGGTCGATAGCAAACAGATACGGTTCCCCGCCGCCTATGTGCTTTCCGGCGACACCATCGATACGGCGCAGTTCTTCCTGCTGAATGACGACGACAAGGATGATTACTCGCAGAATTGTGTCGGTGGCGACGCCAACGGGACGCCTGCGGTTGAATGGAAGGCGCACAACGGCGGGCAGGACATCTTGTTCGGCGACGCCCACGTCAAGTGGTACAAGGGATACCAGACCAACGAGATGACCTTTCGTTACGACTCCCTCCACGGCTGGCAGTAAAGCCATCCGAAATCGTCGTGTCCGAAATCGTCGACTGCGCCCGAAGGGAGGGAACGAGCGCGGTGTAGGATTTTGCCTGACACGAGAATTAGACTTCGCCCAATAGAATAAAATCAAGGGCAGCAGTACCCTTAGGCTTCGTCGAAGAAGAGATGAAAAAACGAGTCGAAGTGCCTTTTCGAGTTTGTCCGGAGCCCCGTCCGGCGATGGCTGCTTTGGTATTTGGCCGGAAAGGCCTCCGGGCGAGCCCGGACGACCAACAATAGGCTGGCGTGCGAGGCTTTCCGGGCTGGAAGGCGCCACCCAGGAAACAGACAAATTACGGATGTACCCATGAAAACGTCGGCTGCTATCGTCGGGCTGGTCGCGCTGCTCAGTCCCTGCTGGCTGGGCGTGCTAGCTGGCTGCTCGGCGCCCAAGGAAACCACCGAGGCTCCGACCGTGCAGGTAGTGGGCGAGACGGTGTGCCTGCCAACCAACTCACTGCAACGCGCCACGCTTTTCGTGGAAGCCGTGGGCGCCGAGCAGCCGTCGTTCGTGCCGCTGACTGGCCGGCTGGTCTGGGATGAGGACGTGACCGTGCGGGTGTTCACCCCCTTTGCTGGCATCGTCCGACAATTGATGGTGGAAGTGAACCAGCCGGTGGGTAAAGGCAGCCCGTTGGCAGAGATCCAGTCCGCTGACTTTGGGCAGGCCCAAGCGGATGCGCGCAAGGCGGCCAGTGATTTCCGGCGGACCGACCAGAATCTGACTCGGCTGCGGGATCTTTATGAGCATGGTGCGGCTCCGCGTAAGGATGTGGAATCCGCCGAGGCGGACTATGCGAGCGCGCAGGCCGAAAAGGACCGGGCGGAGCGGCGGCTGGCCATTTATGGGTCCAGCGCGAGTGCGGTGAACCAGGGATTTCTGCTGCCCAGCCCGCTGGAGGGGGTGCTGGTGGAGAAGAATGTCACGCCGGGCCAGGAGGTTCGGCCCGACCAGATGCTGGCCAACCTGCCTCCGTTTACGGCGCCACTGTTTGTCGTGAGCGATCCCAAGCGGTTGTGGGTATGGGTGGACGTCACCGAGGCGCACTTGGCGTTGGTGCATCAGGGCCAGGAGTTGGTGGTTCGCTCCAAGGCCTTTCCCAACCAAGGTTTCAAAGGACGGTTGGATCTGATTGGCAGCTCGCTGGATCCGGTTACGCGGACCGTGCGGGTGCGGGGGAGGATCGAAAATCCCGCGGGAGTGTTGAAGGCCGAACTTTACGTTACGGTGGAGATTCCCGATGCCGTGCCCAGCAGTCTGCAAGTGCCTTCGAAGGCGGTTTTCTTCCGCGATAACCAATATTACGTGTTCCTGGAGACCGGCGATGGCCGATACCAGCGGCAGCCCGTACAACTCGGGAGCGAGCGTGAAGGCAAAGTGGCCATTACCGCCGGCCTCAAGCCGGGGCAGCGGCTGGTCATCGAGGGTTGCCTGCTGCTTCAATCCTTGATGGACAACTCGCCCAAGTCATGATCGGCCGCATCACCGCCTACACACTGCGTCATCGGGCGATTGTGATCGTCTTGTTGTCGCTCTTCGTCCTGGCCGGGATCAACTCCTTCCAGCGACTGCCCGTCGAGGCTTTTCCCGACGTGTCGAATATGTCGGTGCAGGTCATTACGCTCTTTCCTGGCCATGCCGCCGAGGAAGTCGAGCGGTTGGTGACTATTCCGATCGAAAACCAAATGAACAGTGTCCCCAAGCTGGTGGCGCTGCGCTCCATCAGCTTGTTCGGTTTGTCCCAGGTGACCTTGGTGTTCGAGGATGGTGCTGAACCGGATTATGTGCGGAACCAGGTATTTCAGTACCTTTCGAATGTCACGTTGCCTAGCGGCGCGCAGGCCAGTCTATCTCCCAATGCGACGCCCATCGGCGAGATCTATCGTTATACGCTCAAGGCGCCTCAAGGCTATTCGGCGGTGGAATTGAAGGCGCTGGAGGACTGGGTGGTCGAGCGCAAACTCCGCACGGTGCCCGGGGTAGTGGATGTGGTGGGATTCGGCGGGCCCACCAAGCAGTACCAGGTTCAGGTGGACCCCTTGAAGTTGAAATCTTACAACCTGTCACTCCAGCAGGTCTTCACCGCGCTGGCCAATGGCAACCGCAATGCTGGAGGCTCCTATGTCGAGCACGGTTCCGAGATGTATGTGGTGCGCGGGTTGGGCTTCGTTCGCAACCCGACGGACATCGGAGCCATCGCGGTGGACAGCCGCGGCGGCACACCGATTCGGATCAGCGACCTCGGCGTGGTGACCATCGGCAACGCCGTCCGACTGGGTCGGGTCGGCATGCTGTTCAAGGGAGCCGGCGGTGTAAGCGATGACGCCGACGCGGTTCAAGGCGTGGTGATTATGCGGCGGGGCGAGAACCCCAAAGACGTGCTGGACGGGATTCACGCCAAGGTGGCCGAGATCAACACGCATTACCTCCCGGACGGCATCCGGTTGCTGCCGCATTACGATCGGACCGAACTGATCCATCGGACGCTGCACACCGTGCGCAAGAACATGACCGAGGGAATCGCCCTGGTGGTGCTGGTGCTGGTCTTGTTCCTGGGTTTGGGGAACTACCGCACCGCGCTCGTCGTCGCGCTGGCGGTCCCGGTTTCGCTCCTGGGCGCTTATCTTCTGCTCGATTTGCGAGGCATCCCGGCGAACCTCATTTCTATGGGGGCCATTGATTTTGGGATCATTGTGGATTCGGCCGTCGTCATCGCCGAGAACCTGATTCGCATCCTCCACGAGCGGAAGGGGAAGGCAGCCTCGCTGACCAGTTCTATTGTCGAGGCGGTGCGGGAGATGGGGCGCCCCATTCTCTTTTCAAAGGCCATTTTGCTGACGGCCTTTATTCCGGTCTACACTTTGCAACGGGTTGAAGGGCGAATCTTCCGGCCGATGGCGCTCACTTTGACTTACGCGCTGATCACGGGCACCATTTTCGCGGTTTTCATTGTGCCGGCCTTGCTCAGTTTCGCGGTCAAGCGCGGCACCCAGGAAGGGGAATCGTGGATTGTCCGCCTGCTGCTCCGCCTCTACCGCCCGGTGCTTCATGCCGCCTTGGAACGTCGGAAACTGGTGTTCGGTTTGGCTGGTTTGCTGTTGTTGAGCGGCGCTTGCGGGTATTATTTTCTCGGGTCGGAATTCCTGCCCAAGCTCGACGAAGGCGCGCTCTGGGTCCGGATTTTTATGCCCAAGTCCATTTCCCCTTCCGAGTCGGCCAAGATCGTGGACAATGTGAGACATCGCCTCGCCTCATTTCCAGAGACCGAGAACGTGCTGAGCCAGCTCGGCCGTCCCGATGATGGGACCGACATCAACGGGTTTGACGTTTGTGAGTTCAACGTCAATTTGAGGCCGCGCGCGGAATGGAAAACGGCCTCAAATCGCGAAGGGCTGGTGGACGCCATGGCCAGAAACCTCGGCCAAATCCCGGGGATTGACTCGCAGTTCAGCCAGTACATTGAGGACAACGTCAACGAGGCGGTCTCCGGCATCAAGAGTGAGCTGGCTATCAAGCTCTTTGGGGAAGATCCGGAGAAGCTCCAGGAATATGCCGACAAGATCGCCGCCGCCGTCAGTACCGTCTCCGGGGCCAGGGATGTCGGCACTGACCAGTTTACGGGTCAGCCGCAGATTCAAATCACGGTGGATCGGGCGGCTATCGCGCGGTTCGGAGTGAGCGTGTCGGACCTCGAGTCGGTGATTGAAACGGCTCTGGGCGGTTCGGTGGCAACCCAGGTGCTCGAAGGCGAGCGCAGCTTCGACTTGGTGGTAAAGATCGCGCCGAAAGCCGTTTCCGACCTGGACTCCATCCGCAGCATTCCGGTGATCGGCGCCGGCGGGGAGCGATTGACGCTGGGCGCCCTGACCAGTGTGGAGGTGCGCTCGGGCTTGGCGAAGATCATGCGTGAGGGCAACGAACGGCGCATCGCGATCAAGCTCTCCGTGCGGGGGCGTGATTTAGGATCTCTCGTGCAGGAGGCTCAGCAGAAGGCCAATGCAGCGGTGAGGCTGCCTCCGGGTTACCGGATGGTCTGGACGGGCGCATTTGAAAATGAGCAACGCGCGGTTCATCGACTCGCCATCGTGGTGCCCATCACCATCATTGCCATTTATTTTCTGCTGTTCACCGCGTTTGATTCCGGGAGGTTCGCCACCCTGATTCTCCTCAATGTGCCCTTCGCCGCCGTGGGGGGTATCCTGGCATTGCTCGCCGCCCGGTTGGATCTTTCGGTTTCGGCTATGGTTGGCTTTATTGCGCTCTTCGGGGTCTCCATACAAAGCGGGGTGCTGCTGGTCGAACGGGTGCGGGAATTACGGCGCTTGGGCAAGCCGCTGCGGGAGGCCGTCATCGAGGGATCGGAGTCCAGGCTCCGGCCGGTGATGATGACCTCGCTCATGGCGGCCCTGGGTTTGCTGCCGGCGGCGCTTTCGACTGGGGTGGGCGCCGAAACGGCCCGGCCTTTCGCCGTGGTGATCATCGGCGGGTTGGTGACGGCCACTTTGCTGACCCTCCTGTTGTTGCCCGTGCTTTATCCCCATTTCGAGATAGAAGAGAACCAGTGAATCGGGTTGGGATGAACGCGTTTCGGATTGACGGATGAACGTGCTTTCCGCAACCTGAGCGGCGGTAGATTGGATAAAGCTAATGAATACCGATAGTTCCGGCCCGATTCCTAGACCCTTGCGTCTGCGCTGGCTCGATTTTCGAGTTCGTCTCGTTCCCGCCCTGATCTTCGCCGGAGCTTGGGTGGCCGTGGCCTTGGTTTGGAGGCATTCCGGCACCACCCCGACCATGGTCGGCCAAGCCGAACCCGTGCTGGCTAATGTGAGTTGCTACAAACCGGGCGTGCTTTCAGAGTTGACCGCAGTTCGGTTCCAAAAGGTCAAAGCCGGGGATCCGGTGGGGTTGGTGATGATTACTGAACCGCGGATCCTTGCCGCTTCGCTGGCGGTGATTCAGGCCGACATTCAGATGCTGCAAGCGGAGATGAAGCCCGTGCTGGCGCAACAACGCACCGCCATGGACTACGACCAGCTTCAGTTGGACTGGATGCGGCAACGGGCGGCGTTGGCCGCCGCGCAGGTCAACCTGCAATTGGCCGAGAGCGAATACAAGCGGATGGAAGCCCTGTTCAAAGATCAGATCGTCTCACAGCGGGTCTTCGAGCAGGCCAAGGCGGCGCAGGATCGCTTGCACAGCGAAGTGGGCGAATTGACGAAATTGGTGGCGGAGGCGGGCACGAACTTCAATCAACTGCAACTCACCAACACGCAGGACCTCGCGAAGGTTTCCGTGGATCCTTTGCGGGCGTCTATTGCCGTCCAGGAATCCAAGCTTCGGCTAACGGAAGCCGAGTTGAGCCCGTTGCCGCTGAGGGCCCCGATTGATGGTATCGTGACCACAGTTTATGTGCGGGTGGGGGAGGCGGTGACGCCAGGCCAGGCGATTGTGGGTATCGCCACCCTGGAACCGGTCCGGATCGTAGGCTACCTGCGGGCCCCGCTCCGGGCCGAACCGAAGCCGGGGATGCGGGTGGAGGTCTTCACTCGAGGAGTGCGCCGCCAATCGGGGGTTGCCAAGATTCTGGAAGTGGGCACCCAATTCGAAAGCGTCCCTCCCACCTTGCTGGGGCCGGTGAAGTTTGCGGATGTTGTTTTGGGCTTGCCCGTCAATATCAGCCTCCCGCCCAGCCTGGCTATCCGCGCCGGTGAGTTGGTCGATATCTCGCTCCAGGCGGACTAGCTGGGGAGCAGTCGCAACCGTTAGGTGAACATCCGGCAGGGGATCATGCTGCCAGAACTCCGAGGAAACCCGCGCGACTCGGGCGCGCTGCTGCCTTCCGCGCTTAGATTTCCGCCTCGTCGTCGTGGAGGTAGACGGAGATGTTCTCGAGTCCTTCGGTGGCGGTGAGTTCGGATTGGAGTTCGCTGGAGCGGGCGGGGTCGCGCAGGAGGAGATGATAGCTCAAGTCGGTGCCTTCTTTGGAGGAGCGGCGATCGCTGGCCAGGGCGAGGCGGCAGGCGTGGCGCTTGAGGATCGTCTTCAGCACCGCGAGGCGGGCGGGGACGTCACCGGTGGCCCGCAAGGTCAGAACGGCATCGTACCGTTGACGCACGCCGAAGGAGACAAAGCGCAGGCAGAGGAAGGCGGCGGAGAGGCCAATCGCAGCCAGGAGCGCGGTGGAAAAGCGTTCGGTGCCGATGGACATGCCTTCCATCACTCCCCAAAGGATGAAGACCGTGTCACGCGTGTCCTTGAGGACATTCCGGAACCGAATCACGCCGAAGACGCCCAGGAGACCGAAGGCCACCACCAGGCTGTTGGCCATGGCGAGCATCACTGCCGCCACGAGCATGGGGAGAACGACAATCGCGGCGACGTACGATCGGGAGTAGGAGAGCGCCTCGTGCGTCCACATATAGACATACCCGATGAGCAGGCCGATGGCGAACGTGAGGAGCAGGACGAAAAAGACCGTGGTGGGCGAGCCGGTCCCGCCCATATCTGAGCGGGCCAGGAGGTTTAGAAAATCGTTCATAGGGCTGGGCTTCAGCTGGGCAGGACCGGGGTCGAGACGCCGGCTTTCACGGTCCGGGGCCGTGGGGCGAAGCGATGGGTTTCATGGGTCAGCACGTCGGTGGCCAGTTGGATGCACTCGATGGGGCGAGGGCTGAAGACGGTTTCCTTGCCGAGCATGACGGCGTCGGCTCGCTGGCGAGCGATGAGCGACAGATCCGAGAGTTCAGCGCGCAGGGGAAGGCCGCTCTCGGCGAAGGACTCAAGCACCTGGGTGGCGACCACCGCCACCTTGCGCGCCCGGCGGGCAGCCTGAACCAATCGTTCCTGGATCTCGGGGAGCCGGACGTAACCGACGGCGAGAGCTAGATCCCCTCGGGCGACCATCATGCCATCGGCCGCCTTAAGGATGGCTTGGACGCAATCCACAGCGGCCACCGTCTCGAATTTGGCCATGATTTTGACGTTGGCGTGAAGATGTTCTCGCGCCTCGGTGCGTCCCAGGCGCACGTCGTCTGCGGAGGCAATCAACGACAACGCAATCCAATCCGGAACCACGCCGTGGGTGGCCAGATTGCTCAACAAGTCGCGATCCGGATCGACGATCGCCGCAAACGGGCTAGGGCTGTCCGGCAGAAAGAGGGAGTTGGAAGACTTGAGCGGGACCGAGCCCTCAACCATGCGGGCCCAAACGGACGCTTCCCCCAGCTTTCCCAAGACAAACCGAAGGCGTCCGTCACAGAACCACATCCGCTGCCCGGATTCGAGTTTGGGAAGGACATCGGCCAACCCTGGGAGGGGTACCGGGATGGCACCGTTTTGCGCGGGCGCGGCGCCGGGGACACCTGGATCCCAGAAAACCACTTCGTTGCCCGGTGCGAGACGAACCTCCTCCATTTTCCCCGTGCGTGGGCGTGAGGAGGGCAAATCCAAGATCAATTTTACCGGGAGTCCGGTTTTAGCGGCCGCCGCGCGCACGGTTTGGGCATTTTCCACATGCGGTCGTTGCCGATAGCCGCACGGCAAACGGAACCACCGTGCCCCCGCCTCGATGGCCCGCACGAGGTCATTTTCCTTTTCCAAGGTCGGCCCGATGGTGGCCATGATCTCCGGCACTTTCCAGGCGGTCCGTCCGCGTGCGATTGGTTCAGATTGCAAGTTCAAGCGTTGTAAATACCACTTTTGCCACGGTTTCCATTCGGTGGAAAGCCCAGCCGAAGCCGTTTTGTAACGCCGTTTTAGCCCATTAGTCACACATCGTCAATCCCTTTGTGCGAGAAGGAGAAGTACGCGTCGTTCTCGCGGATCTCCGCCCAGGATGGAAGCGCGCGCAAAGCCTGTGCGGCGGGCCATGAGGCAAACGGATTCGGGCGTGAAATAGGTTTTGTGTTCCGGTTGATGTGCATGCCGGATTTGGGCCGCCTGGTTCAGGAAATCGAAGATCAGGAAACCGCCCTTAACCAAGGCAGACCCGCAAGCCGCTAGCAATTGCTCGCCCTGCACGCGCCCATAATGGGAGAGCAAAACCCCTCGCGAAATCGCCGCTCCGGCTGGGGCGCAGAGCTCCGGCATTCGGAAACAATCGGCGACCACGAACCGCGCGCGCGGGATCTGTTTCTGGACCGCTCGATCGATCATCTGAGCGCTGATGTCTACCCCGAGGCCCCAGGCAAAAGCCGGGATCAGTTCAGCCAACACGAGGCCGGTGCCGCAGCCGACATCCAGGACGCCTTGGCCGGTGCAGAATTCGCGGTGAGCCTCGATGAGCAGGCTGGCCTCACGCAGGAACCGGGGGTACGCGTCATCCTCGTTGAGATGACACTCGCGGTTGAGGAGGTCGCTATCCCAGGTCCTGGCCTTGGCATCCCAGCGGGCGGCGACTGCATCCAGTTGGTGGCGCTCGTAGATACTCCCAGAAGCAGGGCGGCTTTGGTTGGGAAGGTCGCTCACAAGGAAATTCGGCCTTTCAGCGCGTGGAAGGTCGCCTTCAACTCCTCCCGGCCGGGGTAGTCGCGCCAATGCCAGCGCTCCGGCATCCCGAGCGCGGCGGTAATGATACGCCGGATTAACTGCGTTGGGGCGTGCTGGCCATCGTAGGCGCGTCGCGTCCCATCGTTCTCCTGGACCAGGAGGTAACCGAATTCCGCGCGCCGGAGGCGGGCCAGGTCGGCGAGCGGGCCGACCGCCAGGTGCATGCGGGCGCGGAGATGCGGGTGGAGGGGCAGGGTGGCGGGGAAGATATTAAAGTGGGCATGGTCGACGCAGCAGACCCCCTTGCCTCGGTCTGGGGCGGGGCCGTGCTCAAAGACCAACGGGGCGACGCCCCAGTGCTGGAGGAGGGCGCGCCCGATGGCGGCCAGGAGCCGTTCGAGGCGCTCGAACCGTCCCGCTGGCAGGCAGGCAAACGAGGGCAGGTGCTCGCGCGTCAGGAGCAATAGGCCGCCTTCGATGAACTGGCCCAACGGTGGCATTACCACAAAATCATCGTCTTCGTAAACCACTCGGGATCGGAGTTGGCCGGCCATCATCGCACCAAAAATGCTGCGGACGGGGTCCGCCAGCTCTGCGCAGAAGGGGCAGGGCGGCGCAGCCGGTCCGGCGCAGGTCTCGTTCCCGACTGGCGGTTCCGGACCCAGGTCCAGGTGTAAGGCAAACACGTCGGTTTCCAGCGCCGCCAGCGCGGCCGCGCGATGCAGGAGCAGGCTGGTGTCCGCGGCCTCGGGAAGGAACAGATCCGAGAGCGGCATGCGGACATCCTGCACCTCCCGTGAGCAATCCAGGCGGCCTGGAACCACGCCCGACCAACTTCGCAGCCGGTCCCCAATCCAACAACCGAGGTGGCATTCCATCGTTGCGCGGTCGGATACCTCGTGCAGGAGCCGCCGGAGCCCGGGGATACCAAGCCCTTGGAGGACCGGGGAGGTAAGGGGACCTGGGAAAGGTCGGTAGGCTTCCAGCACGAGGCCGGCTTCATCCACCAGCACGGGGCGGCCGAACAAGGCGGCGGCGGCGCGCGCCTTGGCCTGGAGGCTCTCGGCGAAACTCAAGGTCTGGAGTTCGGGCAACGTTTGCGGGGGTGGTTCCAGGGAGATCCGCAGCCGTTCCAGATCGCAGAGGAAGGGCTGGTACTTCGCGGGATTGGCGCAGGCCAGGGTCAGCATGGGGCCGACTCCCGTATCAGTGCCGCGGCGGCTGCGGCCGCCTGGTCCGCGTCCCGCCGATCGACGTCGAGGAACTTAACCTCGGGCCGTTGGCGGCCCAGCCAGCGATAGAAAGCACGCTCCCGGGCGTGAAAAACAGCATCGGCCGTCAGTTCGTCGAGGGCGCGCGCGGTGCCGATCTTCCGTGCGATTCGGGCTTGGCAGGAATCGAAGGAGGCGTCCAGCACGAGGGTGAGGTCTGGCAAGCGGAGGGCGCCCCAGACGGGAGTGAGCATAGCCACCAGGGTCTCCAACCGGCCGGCGCTGGTGGCCGCCTGGACGGCAAGCGTGGACCAGAGCGAACGATCCATCAGCACCAACGGTTCGGGGCGGGTGCTCAAGAGTCGCATTTGCTCCCAACAGCCGCTGAGAAAAAACATGGCTGAGGCCGGCCATTCGGCATCACGGATCATCCGCACTTTGAAGGCCTCGGAGAACCAGGCCTCATCGGTGCCGAGGCAGCGGGGGGCGGGAAGGGCGTGCTGGAGGGCCTCGCAGAGGGTTGATTTGCCGGCTCCGTTGGGACCCTCGATAGCGACAACGAGCGGCCCACTGGACTTCGGAGCGGCGACCCGAGGCAGCCGCAATTGGTCCCAGCCCGCTACGACCGATGCACTTCCAGAATCGCTCGCGTTCATTTCAGCAAAACGCGGGCTCGGCTGGAACCGGGGCTGGTTCTGCCACCTTGGCATCGGCCGGAATAGAAGGCGGGGCGAAAACGTTCATGGAAAGCCGATGCAGGGGAGTAGTGTAAATATACTTAGAATCCGGGGTGGCCTGGTCGCTGCTGATATAGCCGGCGGCTTCCAGCGCCTTGCCGGTGTCCTCCAAGAGGCGGCCTAATTGAGCCTGGCTCAGATAATCGAAACGGACTCCGCCATCCAGGCCACCGTAGCAAAAGCTCTCGAAGGCCTTGGGGTCGGCGATGCGGATTCCGAAGCGGTCGGGATCGGTGTAATAGGGGGTGCCGGGAAAGGGGATAAGTTGATGGATAGAAATCTCGTGGGGTCGCAGGTCCAGCATGAACTGGAGGGAGGCGTACTGCTCTTCCAGCGACCCGGGCAGACCATAAATCCAGCCGGTCTTGACCCGCATTCCGGCCTTGAGGGCGGCGTGCACGCCTGTGCGAATCTGCGCCGTGGTCATGCCCTTGCTGGCGCGCGCGAGGATAGCGTCAGAGCCGGATTCGACGCCGAAATAGATGCGCTGGCAGCCAGCCTGGGCCATGGCGGCGGCGGTTTCGGTGTCCACGCGATCGGCTCGCATTTGACCGATCCAGCGGACCCCGAGGCGCCGGGTTGCGCACGCTTGGCAAAAATCCAGAATGCTCCGCCTGCGAAGCAGGAAAATGTCGTCAGCGAAGAAGATCTCGCGGGCGCCAAACTCGTCGCGGAGGCCTTCCATCTCATCGATCACCCGCTCGTGGGCGCGTACGGCAACCCCCTCGTCGCGAACTGAACCGGTGTAATTGCAGCAGAAGGCGCAGTGGTGTGGGCAACCGCGCGAGGCCAGCATGGAGTGGTGGGTGTAACAGGGCAGATTATAGAGACGGCGATTGACCACCGGGAGGTCGTCCAGAGGGCCAGTGCGAGACCAACCGCTCGGTTGCACGATGCGGCCCGCCGGGTCGGAAAACACCACACCGTTCAAGCCGGCCAAGTTGTGGCCGCTCTCGAGGCGGGTGACCAATTCGCCAATTACCTGCTCGCCTTCGCCCCGCACGACGGCTTGTGCACCGTCGGCTATCAAGTCCTCCGGGAACAGGCTGGCGTGGACTCCGCCGGCGATGATCTGGATTTCGGGGTGTTGTCGACGCAACGCGCGCATTTGCCGCCGGGCCACCGGGTAATTGGGGGTGATCACCGAAAAACCCACCAGGTCCGGTTGAAAGCGGGCGATCTGTTGGAAAAGCGCGTCGTCGTCCAACCCTTCGACGTTTTGATCGAATACGGCGACCTCATGGCCGCCGGCTTGGAGCAGGGTGCCGAGGAATCCCACCCCGAGGGGATACTCCCGGTACATCTGCTTGGGGTTGAAGGAACGCGGGACTGCGAAAAGCACGCGCATTAGGGAACTCCGGTTAGGTGGTGGCCGCGCAGGGTGGCGGGCGCGTGAGCTAGAAACTCGCGGATCTCGGGCAGGTCGCGGGTGTAAACATGGCTCGAAGCGATGGAGCCGGAGATGGAGCCCGGGGCGAGGCTGAGGCCTTGGGCGACGGTTTGCGCCATGACGCTGAGACAGAGGGCGTCCGCGTAGAATTTCCGGTAGGCGTCCTGTCCGCGGGAGAAATAGACCGTTTGGACCCGGCCCCCGCGGACGAGGAATTGAATGACATTGATACAGGGAACCTTCCCATCAGAATCCCCACGTAGGGTGACGACGCCTCGTTGGCTCCACGGCTTGACCTGCAGCAAGGCGATGATGTCCTGAAGATCGCCCCGGCCACCTGGTCCCCGCATCAGCCGAGCGTAGCTGTGGCCGAGTTGGTTAAAGCCATCGGTGAAGAAAACTCGTTTCATTTCGGCGATCATTTCCGGATTGCCAAATTGCTCGATCACGGGATCGGAGTCGTTGAGGGCTGGAAACGAGACGTTCACCCCCAGGCATTCATAGCCTTCCTGGTCGAGCGCAGTCCCGGCCTCGGTCGTCAGCCTCACGAGGTTAATCCAGGTTTCCCCAAGACTCTCGAACTTCAGTTCATTCATGGTCCACGTCCGCAGGCATTAACTGACGAAATTTTCCCGTTTGGAGGCCAAATGTCAAGGCTCTGGACCGAGGAAGCGAAGGCGGGGAGGCTGAGAAAAGCAGGCAACCAGAACAGGCGTGGACTGGAGGGGGCGCGGGTGGTTGGTTGGCACCCACCTTCCCTTCGTCCCGATTGTGCCGCGCCGTTCCACCCACCCAGCGTGGTCTGGGTGAAGGCTTTGCTGGGCCGGGTGGGTGGCAACGCATCGCGAGCCTCCGCCTTGACAAAACGATGGCCGGAGCGGAGGCTCTTCCCCTCGACGCTATGAGCAAGCCCATCCGTATACCGATCACCAACATTTTTGACGGAAGTGATTACACCGCTCGGATTTTGGTTGGGAGCAACCAAACGCCGGCCAATGTGATCCTGGACACCGGCAGCAGCAACCTGGCGGTCAATCCGTCGGCCTATGACGGAACCCGGGATCGGCACCTCAAGCCGACGAAATACGTCCAATTGGTTACCTATGGAACTGGCGGTTGGGCCGGGCCCATGGTCACCACCAGCCTGAAGCTCGGGGTTAAGGGCGATGCGGTGTACTTGGAGAAGGCCCCCATTGCGTTAGCGGACGTTCAGCAGCGAGGTAGTTTCGACGGTGTGGATGGGATCCTCGGCCTGGCCTACAACTCGCTGAACTCGGCCATCGACTTTACCCCCCTGCTCGCGGCTCACAGCATCCAGCCGGCGGTGACCCATCCGTGGCCTTTTTCCAGCCGTAGTTTCGGCGCCTGGGCCAAGAAGTTCGGCCAGGCCCTCGCCAACCTGGATCAAATCCAGATTCCGCCCTACTTTGACGAACTGGAGGAAAAGGGGACCATCGCCAACAAGTTCGCCTTTTACACCCTGCGTTCTTGGATCAGTGTGAGGCACCAGAGGAAAGCCGAGATCGCGAGAGACCCGTTAAACCAGGGCTTTTTTATTCTGGGGGGTGGAGAAGAACAAACGGACCTCTACCAGGGGGGCTTCCTGACGGTGGATGTCGTGCATGATCGGTATTACAACACTCGACTCAAGGCCTTTCAGGTGGGTAGTTGCGCGCCGGTGCCCGCCCTGCCGCTCCAGGCCAAATATCGGAAGGACCACATTTCCAATTCCATCATTGATAGCGGCACGAGCGATCTCACCCTGGCGGCGGACGTGTTCGACGGTATTCTCAAGGCGCTGAACCGATTGAATCCCAAATTCACGGCGTTGATCCGCGCCGCTCGGTCGAAGCACCGCGCGGATGCCG
>Ga0316228_1001382_pt1 | contig 25505 bp, 22 predicted proteins | sample TBH18021metaG_FD_206005 | JGI IMG/M metagenome (GOLD analysis project Ga0316228, IMG submission 206005) | Freshwater microbial communities from Trout Bog Lake, Wisconsin, USA - TBH18021 | ecosystem: Environmental > Aquatic > Freshwater > Lake > Hypolimnion/Profundal zone | place: USA: Wisconsin... | reverse complement strand
CCACTTTTATTGAAAAAGAGGTGCACAATGGTATTGAGTCTTATGAATTGGGAAATGACGGCACAATCAACACCACCTTTACTTTTAGAAAAGGTAGTGTGGATGGAGAGCTTAAAAGTTACCACCCCATTGGTTTTGTTATTCCCAATACTGGCAATGCAATATGGGGCATGCAGTTTATTTGGCCGATTAAAGCGGAATATCGAATTGTCTATTTAGATGAGAATTATCAAACCACTATCATCGCTAGAAATGCCAGAGACTATGTGTGGCTAATGTCACGTAACCCTAACATGCCAAATGAACAATACAATGGCTTCGTCGAGCAAATTAAAAACATGGGGTACGATACAAGTAAACTGGTAAAAATTCCCCAACAATGGGAACAATTTTCAAATAAGGACGTGCGATAAATGTGGTTTAAAACAATACTTGCTTGGTTTGATAGTCAAGCAGTTTCTGGTTACGAGCGAAATCCAGACAAAATAGAATTTCTTCGCATAATGCCTTTCATCATCTTGCACCTTGGTTGTTTTGCTGTGTTTTGGGTCGAGTTCAATGCAATTGGTGTCATTGTGGCTATTACTCTATATGTATTAAGAATGTTTGCAATTACTGGTTTTTACCACCGCTACTTTTCGCATAAAGCGTTTAAAACATCCCGATTTATTCAATTCTTTTTTGCTTTCTTGGGTGCCAGCGCAGCGCAACGCGGTCCTCTTTGGTGGGCTTCTCATCACAGGCATCATCATGCCCATTCCGATAACCCTAATGATCCACATTCACCAAAGCAACATGGGTTTTTCTGGAGCCATGTCAGTTGGTTTTTAGCCAATAAGAATTTCATTTCAAAAAATGAGCGGGTAAAGGACTTGTTGAAATATCCTGAACTTAAATTTTTAGATCGCTATGACGTGATTGCACCAATAGCATTAATTGTCAGTCTATATCTAGCAGGTCATTGGTTAGAAAGCTCCTCACCACAGCTTCATACCAATGGGATGCAACTAGTTGTTTGGGGGTTCGCTGTCTCGACCGTATTCCTGTATCACATGACTTTTACTGTTAACTCACTGGCTCATGTTTGGGGGAAAAAAAGATTTCTGACGAATGATGATAGTCGCAATAATCCATTGATTGCTATTTTTACCTTAGGTGAAGGTTGGCATAATAATCATCATCATTTTCCTAGTTCAGCAAGACAAGGTTTCTATTGGTGGGAAATTGATTTAACCTATTACGGACTGAAAATACTTTCTGCATTAGGCTTAATATGGGACTTGCGAAAAGTGCCGGTAGAAGTTCTATCCCAAAAACGGGCAGTGTAATGAAAATTGCAATAATTGGTTCGGGCATCTCAGGCAACACACTTGCATGGCATCTTTATAAGGAGCATGAAGTGACGGTGTTTGAGGCGGATGCGCATATTGGCGGTCATACCCACACCCATCAAGTTAATGCTTTTGGACGCCAATATAATATCGATACAGGGTTTATTGTGTATAACGATTGGACCTATCCCAACTTTATTAACATGTTAAACGAACTTGGCGTTAAAACTCAGGTTAGTAGTATGAGCTTTAGCGTTCATGATGAGTCATCAGGGCTGGAATACAACGGCACAAGTCTTAATAGTCTTTTCGCACAAAGGCTCAATTTGTTTCGACCAAGTTTTATCGGCATGATTAAAGATATTTTACGTTTTAACAAAGAAGCGCCAGCTTTACTTAGTGAGGAACGTGCAGACATGCCTTTTGGTGATTATTTAAAGGCTAATCGATATGGAAAAAACTTCATCAAATATTATGTCATCCCAATGGGGTCAGCCATTTGGTCAGCCTCCCCAGATCAAATGTTTGAGTTTCCAGCAAAGTTTTTTATACGTTTTTTCCACAACCATGGCATGTTAAGTGTCTCCGAGAGGCCTGAATGGAGAGTGGTCGAGGGCGGCTCTCAAGCCTACGTACAAAAAATGACACAATACTTTAAAGATAACATCAAACTAAATACACCTATTGAGTCAGTTAGACGGACAAAAGATGCCGTAATTATCAAACCTAAAAACAAGCCAGCAGAATCTTTTGATTGGGTGTTTTTTGCTTGCCATAGCGATCAAGCTTTAAATATTTTAGAGGACGCATCAAAAAAAGAAATTGAAGTTTTAGGCGCATTTCCTTACCAAAGTAATCAAATCGTTCTTCATACTGACGTTAATTTAATGCCTAAAAATAAATTGGCATGGGCGGCTTGGAACTACCACCTGAGCGAGCAGCCGCTAAATAGAGCAGCTGTGACTTACAACATGAATATCTTACAATCGCTTGAGTCCCCAGAACCTTTCTTGGTGACACTGAACTATATAAATAAGATTGATCCAGCTAAGATTATTAAAACACTCCAATACACGCATCCTGTATTTACACCAGCAGGAATTGCTGCACAATCGCGTCACGCAGAGATCAGCGGAGTGAACCACACTTGCTATGCTGGTGCTTATTGGCGCAATGGGTTTCATGAGGATGGCGTTGTAAGTGCCCTTGCTGCACTTGAGCACTTTAACCAAGCACAAGCTAAAAAAGCCAACCCTCATGGCTAACAAGAAAAGTTGCATCTACATTGGAAAAGTGAATCATCACCGCTACTTTCCTGTTAACCATACCTTTGAATACAACCTCTTTATGATGTATTTAGATTTAGGTGAACTGCCAAGATTATTTAAGCCCTATTGGTTGTGGTCTTACCAAAATAGAAATCTTGCCAGTTTTTTTCGTTCTGATTATTTTGATGGAAAAGAAGAAAGCCTAGATACATCGATTCGAGCATTGATTAAAAAAGAAACTGGTGAAACCGCTCATGGGCCAATCAAACTTTTGACGCATTTACGCTACTTCGGATTTATATTTAACCCAGTAAGTTTTTACTATTGCTTCGACGAAACAGACACGCGTCTTGAGTTTATTGTTGCAGAAATTACAAACACCCCTTGGGGCGAGCGCCATAGTTATGTGTTAAATTGCACAACACAAGATCAGTCCTATCAATTTCAATTTGAAAAATCATTTCATGTGTCTCCTTTTATGCCGATGAATATGCAATATGACTGGCGGTTCAAATACCCAAAAGATCAGCTCTTTATTTACATGCAAAATTTACAAAATAATAATAAGAAATTTGATGCCACACTTGAGTTAAAGCGCATTGAAATAAGCGGTACAACAATGACTAAAATGCTACTCATGTATCCACTCATGACCCTAAAAGTGATGCTCGCCATTTATTGGCAAGCTTTAAAGTTGTGGATCAAACGCGTGCCATTTATCCCACATTCTTAAACAACAATAGATCAAAAATATGTCAAAGAACGTAACAAGAGAGATCGCGCTACTGAGCAAACTTACTCCTAAGCCAAGACGTTTAGACCAATTAGCTAAACGCATCTTAATTAAACGATTGGAGTATTTACAGTATGGCTCAATCAACCTTGTTGAGGATGGCAAGTCACAGTTGTTTGGAGGCAATGCTAGCAACTCAACTTTAAAAAAGATTAATGTGACTTTGCACGTAAAGGACTCTCAGTTTTATGGTGAAGTTGTTTTTGGTGGATCTATCGGTGCCGGTGAAGCTTATATGCAAGGTTATTTTGAATGCGACAATCTCACTAACCTCATCAGACTGATGGTAAGAAATCAATCCTTGTTAGACAATATTGAATCTAGCTTTGCAAAAATCACTTCTCCAATACAAGCTTGGCTGCATCGCATAAACAAGAATACGCAAGTCGGAAGTCGCAGAAATATCTCAGCCCACTATGACTTAGGTAATGATTTTTTCAAGCTCATGCTTGATCCCACAATGATGTATTCATCGGCGATTTTTGAAACTTCTAAACAGACTTTAGAAGAAGCTTCACTCGCAAAACTTAAAAGAATTTGCAAGAAGCTCGATCTTAAATCCTCAGATCACGTCATAGAAATTGGTACTGGATGGGGTGGTTTTGCAATTTACGCTGCCCAGCATTATGGTTGTAAAATAACAACAACAACAATTTCACAAGCACAATATCAACTAGCGCTAGAAAGAATAAAAGAGGTCGGTTTAGAAGATAAAATTGAAGTCTTACTATCAGATTATCGGAATTTAACTGGTAAATATGACAAGCTAGTTTCTATAGAAATGATTGAAGCTGTTGGCTACCAATTTTACGACACCTACTTTAAAGCCTGCGGAAACTTGTTAAAGCAAAATGGCATAATGCTCCTTCAGGCCATTACAATTACAGATCAACGTTATGCGTCTGCTATCAAATCTGTAGACTTTATTCAACGTTATATTTTCCCTGGCAGTTGTATTCCCTCTGTTACTGCAATGCTCAACAGCATTACAAAGTCGTCTGATATGCGTTTGTTTGATTTGGAAGATATCGGTCCACATTACGCAACAACACTTGCTAGGTGGCGTGATAACTTCTTTAGTAATATTTCAGAAATACGTGCGCTTGGTTATCCTGAGGCATTTATTCTGATGTGGGATTTTTATTTATGCTATTGCGAGGGGGGGTTTGAAGAACGTGCATTAGGTGATGTTCATATGCTTTTAGTAAAACCAGAAAATAGAAAAGCAGCAAAACTCTAAAAACAGTCTAAGTTATTCCATTTGTTGAAAGAACTCTATGAGGCTGAAGGATCTTAAAGAGCATCCTAAAGCAGTGTATTTTGGTCCTGAGCCAACTTTTGAGATATTTTTTGAAGCAAATCAATATAACATCCATAATTTATAGGTATTTAACTACTTTCCTTTAATTGTTGGCGGTTGTTTTTTTAACATTCAACCAATTCTAATAAAGCAACTGGTTTATATTGAATGTTTTTTCAGAAACCTTTTATACTTTTTAAAGTCTGATTTTAAGGCCATAAGTTAAAGTTTGTTCTTAAATAATAAATTAAGGAGTCAGTATCATTAACAAGATCAATCCGAATGCTAAATGTACCCCATGTCTAGGAGGTATTCCGCCGATGTCTTCTGATGTTGCAGAAAAGTTTTTGAGTGAAGTTCCAGGGTGGGTATTAATTGAAAATGCCTCTAAATTGAAACGAACATTCAAAGTTGATGACTTTGCAGATGCCATGCAATTAGCCCAGCATGTGGGTGAGTTATGCGATGCAGAAGGCCATCATCCCGACCTCGCGGTTGGCTGGGGTTACTGCACAGTCAAATTTCAGACGCATAAAATTAACGGGTTGCATGAAAATGATTTCATCATGGCATCTAAAGTCAGTCAACTTGCTGATGGTAATATCAAAATAAAGTAGACCAAACGGGAAGTTGTGAGTTATTCATGATTTTACTTAGTCGCCATTCATGAACATTAAGAGAGCTCAGTCCAAGAAGCGGTTCATAATAATTACATACGAACAAGACATGTTGTCAGTTCATCTAGTTAAAAACTTTGGAGATTTATTATGTGGACTACACCAGCAGCAACAGAAATGCGTTTTGGCTTTGAAGTGACAATGTACGTAATGAACAAGTAATCTGGATGACAGAATACAAAGCCTACTTAGCGATAAGTAGGCTTTTTTTATATCTAAAATTTGCTAATGAACCTATTGTCCTGCCTTGATGAGCCATTGTAAATAACAACCAGAGAAACCTAAAGTCACTAGAAAAGAGAGTAGTCTAAAAGATTGGATTGATATGTCGACTAGCTCAGTAATAACGTATGTTGCAATTAACAAGGACTATATAATAGTTTACTTACTCAGAATAATTGAATGATGAGATTTTATAGCTCTTAAATTTATTCATTAACTAAACGGCGGTTGATTTGATGATTGTAAAGCTAATAGAGGAATGTCATTTCCAGAATATTATTTAAAAATAGATTATTATCTACTGGAACTACCTAAGTAATACAAAGCAATTATTTTAATTAATGACCTTTAACCGATTCCTGATGAGCTAGAAATTTTATCCAGCCACCGTAACAACTTATATCTTCAGCACTCTCAGTGGCATATCCTTCACAGAGGAAACCTTGCACCAATGAGCCATCAATTAACTCTAATCTTCCAATTCCAAGAGGTGCAGGTATTAAGTAAACTAATTTGCCATAATTAGATAAAGAGAGTTCCCAAACCTCTAACTCGATTTTGGTGCCGTCTTTCTTCACTCTTATCATTCCTGGACGAGTGGGAGTAAAGCTATCTAAATAATAAAGACGATAGTTTTCTGATGTTGTTGTTTTACTCACTAACTTTGCGTTTAAATTAGTTAACTGTATATTTAGGGGAAGACCGCTCATATGAGCCCCGCATACAGCTATCTTTACTATTTCGTCCATTATTTTACCCTTCATATTAATTAAATTTTATTGATTAAGAGCAGCGTGCAGACGATGACCCAAGTCTATCAAACCCTTATCACTGAATGCTGGCGCTGCTAAAGTTACTCCAAACGGTAATTTATTAGATTGAAATCCAGCTGGAACAGCAATGGCAGAGAGATCAAGTAAGTTCAAAAAATTTGTATAATAACCAAGATTGCTATTAGTTTTCACAGGGTCTAACTCTACCTCTTTGATGGTGTATATCGTTCCTGCTGTTGGTGTTAACAAAACATCAATATCGTTCCAAATTGGTTCATTGACGCGCTGTAAAGCTTTAAGTCTATATTCCGCAATATATGCATCTACAGCTGTAAATCGAGTGGCCCCGGAAATAATTTGTTTTGTCACTGGAAACATGGATTCTGGTTTTGTTTCAATAAATGTCTTAATGGCAGCATATCTTTCTGCCACCCAAGGACCTTCGTAAAGTAAACGAGCAGTTTCAAGAAACGGATCAAAATCAATAACAACCTTTTTACCACCAATCGACTCCATTCTTTTTACAGCATCAATAAAAAGCTGCTGAGTTTCAGAGTTCCCAAAAAATTCAAGCTGATTATCTTGAGGAACACCAAAGCTGAAATTTGAGGCAATCAGATTATCAGAATGTTTTTTACGTGAATATGGATCTTCTGAGTCAAACCCTTGAGCAACATCAAGGACAGTTGACGCATCTATTGCATTAATAGCGAAAATTGAAACGCAATCTAAAGAACGACATGCTGGAACAACACCTGAAGTGCTTAAAAGTCCGCAAGTTGGCTTTAGACCAATAAGATTATTAAAAGCTGCTGGAACTCTACCTGAGCCTGCAGTATCCGTCCCTAAGCTGAAGCTCACCATTCCGAGTGCAACACTAACTGCCGACCCAGAACTGGATCCGCCTGAAATGTATGTTGGGTCAACACTATTTTTGCATGCTCCGTGAGGTGACCGAGTTCCAACTAAGCCCGTGGCAAATTGATCTAGATTAGTTTTACCTACCGGAATGGCTCCTGCATCAATAAGCTTCTGAACAACAGTTGCACTCTTCTCAGGAAGATAACTAAAATCTGGACAAGCTGCAGTTGTTGGAACTCCCTTCAAATCAATATTATCTTTTATAGCAAATGGAATTCCATATAAGGGTAATGAAGCCGGTTCAATGCCCTTAAGTTTAGTCGCGTAAACAAGCATTTCTTCTAAGCTTAGCCTTCTAATCCAAATAGGGTTTGCATCTTCTTGTTTGATTGCGGCATGTAATTGATTTACTAAAGTCTCTGGTGTTAATTCACCAGAAAGATACTGAGCTCGTAATACGTTGAATTCTAAGTTAAGTTTTTTACTCATTTTTAATCTTTCATATTAATGACACAAAGATCTTGACCAGCGCTTATTTGAATGCCTTCCTGACAAAAAATATGTGTTATCTCTCCATCAATTGGTGCAGTGACATTAATTTCCATTTTCATAGATTCAATAATCATAACGACATCACCTTGCTTGACTGTATCTCCTACTTCAATTTTGATTTGCCAGAGATTCCCCGCAACATTGGAAGCTACAGCTCGACTACTTGGAGGCAAATCAAGTTCGCTATCAGGACCTGCTGATGAAACATCTAGGTCATTAGAGTAATGTGCCTGTCCTGTTGCAATCCAAAGTTCACGTTCAGCTTCAAAAGCAGCTTGTTGGACATTTTTAAAGTCTGAAATTGATGCTGCATTTTCGCTAAGAAAAGCATTATATTTTTTGAGGCTAAATGTTTGCTCTTCAATTCTGAGCTTGAATTTTCCGTGTAGAAAATCTTCTCTGATTTTTAGCAGTTCTTCAGCCGATACAGGATAAAAACGAATTTGATCGAAGAATCTCAACAGCCATGGCTTCTCGTCGGTAAAGTCGTTTGTCTGACGCCAGCGATTCCACATTTGAATTGTCCGACCAACAAATTGATAGCCCCCAGGTCCTTCCATACCATATACACACATGTAAGCACCACCAATACCAACTGCGTTTTCAGGTGTCCATGTTCTTGCTGGATTATATTTTGTTGTTACTAAGCGATGTCGAGGATCCACAGGCGTAGCGACTGGTGCACCTAAATAAACATCCCCTAGTCCTAATGTGAGATAGCTTGCGTTAAATAAAATATCTTTTACTTGCTCAATGTTTTTTAATCCATTAATTCTTCTTATGAACTCTATATTACTAGGACACCAAGGAGCATCCTTTCGTACTGACTGCATATACTTTTCAATAGCTAACTGTGTTGCTTTATCGTCCCATGATAATGGAAGATAAACAATCCGAGTCGGAACCTCCATGTCCTCAATCGAGGGTAACTCCTTTTCAGCCTTCTCCAAAATAGCCATCAGCTGGCCAACTGGTAGGCGTCGACTATCATAATGCACCTGTAGAGATCGAATGCCAGGGGTAAGATCTATTACACCAGGAATGGCCTGTCCTTCAAGCCACTGCATCAATGCGTGGACACGGAAGCGTAAATTTAGATCCAGCATCAATGGGCCATATTCAATCAGCAAGTTCTTATCGCCGGCTTGTCTGTAAGTGACAGCTATTTGCGATGTACTTTCTGAAATACTTTTAAGTAAAGGTGTACTAGTAATGCTAGGTAATGAAATGTTAGTAACGTTTACTTCTTTAAGAGTATTGACCTGTTGATCTTGAGCTTCTTCTTTGCGATAAGCATCTTCTTGTGTTAATCGTATGAAGCGAATAGTATCGCCAGGTTTCAATTGACCAATTTTCCATAGTTCAGCATGCACAATAGTGGCGGGGCAAACAAACCCACCTAGACTAGGGCCATCTGGCCCTAGAATTACTGGCATATCTCCAGTAAAGTCGACGGTACCAATGGCGTATGCATTGTCATGAATATTGGAAGGATGTAACCCAGCCTCTCCACCATCCTTGCGCGCCCATTCTGGTTTTGGACCAATTAACCGAACTCCTGTTCTATTTGAATTGTAATGCACCTCCCAGTCTGTACTGAAAAACATATCAATATCCGACTCGGTGAAAAAATCAGGTGCACCATGAGGTCCATATAAAACACCAATTTCCCAAGCGTTTTTATATTCAGGAAGTATTGCTAGCGGTATATTTTCTGATATTGGATTTATTGGATTTTGGCAAGTAAGATGCATTACATCGCCAACCCGTAATACACGTCCCCCATGTCCACCGAATTGTCCAAGGGTGAATGTTGATTTGCTACCCAAGTAATCTGGGACATCGAAACCACCTTGCACCGCTAGGTAGGCACGGCAACCAGCGCCTTGAATACTTCCTAATTTAAGTACGCTACCTGATTTAACAAAGTGGAAGGTCCATAGAGATAAAGGTTGTCCGTCTAATTCTGCTGTCATTGGAGCGCCAGCAATTGCAATGACAGCATCAGAGTTAAATTTAAGAGTTGGTCCAATAAGTGTCAACTCTAATGCCGCAGTGCTTTCATCATTACCAACCAAACGGTTAGCAAAACGAAATGCCAAGTGATCCATTGGCCCTGAGGGGGGCACTCCGACTGCCCAGTATCCTAAACGTCCAGGGTAGTCTTGAATTGTACTTTGAATGCCTGCCTCAAGAACATCTATAGTAATTGGTCTATAAATAAAATTATTAAGGTAACGTGTGACTTGCTCTCCTGCTGCGAAGACATTATCAGCAAGCACCTGACGAAGGTATTCTAAGTTTGTTTCAATACCATTAATTTTTGTATCATTTAGAGCATCGCGTAGTTTCGAAATAGCATTGTCGCGATCATTTCCATGGACAAGAATTTTTGCAATTAATGGGTCATAAAATGGTGAAATTTCACTTCCTTTTTCAATCCAAGTGTCAATACGCGCATCATTAGGAAAACATACTTCGGTTAGGACCCCACTGCAAGGTTGAAAATTTTTGTTCGGATCTTCAGCATATACCCGAACTTGAATAGCATGGCCTTTGGGTTTATATACATAACTTTCAAAATGAGGAGCTTCATTAGAAGCTACTTTGATCATCCATTCAACCAAATCTAACCCACTCACTAACTCAGTAACTCCATGCTCTACTTGAAGGCGAGTATTAACTTCTAGAAAATAAAAATCCTCACTGTCATTATCATAAACAAACTCAACAGTACCTGCTGATTGATAAGCTACAGCCCGACCAAGCTTTTCTGCAGTTTGCCATAATCTTGCGCGTAAATTTTCAGATAAATTGGGTGCTGGCGTTTCTTCAATGACCTTTTGATTCCGACGTTGAACGGAACAATCACGCTCCCCTAAAGCAATGACGTTACCATTCCCATCTCCAAAAATCTGCACTTCAATATGTCGGGCTGACTGAACATATTTTTCAAGAAATATTCCACTGTCTTTAAAGTTTGCGCGGGATAGTCGTTGTACAGATTCGAAAGCTTGATTTAATTGATCTGCAGTCCATATTAACTGCATCCCAATACCGCCACCGCCAGCTGTACTTTTTAACATAACTGGATAGCCAATTCGTTCAGCTTCAGTTTTTGCATGATTAACATCTGAGAGTAAACCTGTTCCCGGCAATAGTGCGACGTCATTTGCGTGCGCAATTTCACGGGCAGTATGCTTAAGTCCAAAGTCCCGCATTTGCTGTGGTGTAGGCCCGATAAAAACAATCTCAGCAGCTTCACAAGCTTCTGCAAAAGATGGATTTTCAGATAGAAACCCATAACCCGGATGAATTGCTTCAGCACCAGAAGATTTTGCTGCTGCTAGAATGTTAGCAATATTTAAATAGCTTTCTGCTGCAGATCCAGCACCAATGAAAATTGCTTCATCTGCTTCTAAAACATGGCGAGCATTAGCATCGACTGCTGAATAGACAGCAACTGAGGCTATATTCATCCGCTTGAGGGTTCGCATAATACGGCAAGCAATCTCACCTCTGTTTGCAATCAAAACTTTCTTAAACATTTTCTACTCCTACTTTTCTGGCTGGGTCGTCCCGGCTTATTTTATTTTTAATCGGGTCGTCCCGCGATGGAAAAGATTAATACTAATCCCACACTAACATTTGAATTGGTGTCGGATTGTATGCATTACATGGATTATTCAGTTGAGGGCAGTTAGAGATTAAAACCATTAAATTCATTTCAGCTTGAATTTCAACATATTTTCCTGGTGCAGAAATTCCATCCGCGAAACTCAACTCACCTTCAGAAGTGACAGGAACATTCATAAAAAAATTGATGTTTGCAGTGATATCTCGCTTAGTCATGTTGAGATGATGCGCACAATCACAATGATTAATTGCATGCATAAAATTGTCTCGGCAACTATGCATATATTTTTTGTCTAGTGCATAGCGAACTGTATTGCTCTCAGCAGCACAAGCTCCACCTAAAGTATCATGACGGCCACAGGTGTCAGCTGTAATAGTAGCCATAGCATTACCTTCGCTACTAAATAGCACTGATCCAGTGGTGAGATACAAACGACTTTGTCGTTGAATGGTATCTACAGCACTGTAACGCTCCTCTAAATTATCAGCGTTATAAAACAATGTATCTACTGCTTGATTACCCTCAAGATCAAGAATACGGAAAGTCTGGCCTTTTTTAACCATGCCCATCCATGGCTCGCCAGCAGGACATATTTCATCAATAACAGCATTCTCTGGTTTGAAGTGACTTATAGTTAGCATAGTTATCTCGCGTAGTAACGTTCAGTATTAATAAAGCCACGTTCGTTTTGTGAGCAATGGTTGCGGCATACATCGTCAGCAGGGACGTCGCCTGTTTTTTTAACCGTTAGTTTGATGGCCGCTGGTTTGTATTCTTTCTTTGGATCAAGTGGATGTGGCGATGTGGAAATCACTACCAGTGTATCCATTTCAAAACGCAGATCAACAATATCGCCAGTTTTGCTATTTCCAGGTTGATAAGTTAGTAACCCGTAATCATCGGCTGTGACTTTGCTAAAGAAGTTAACAGTCGGACCAAGATCTCTTTTACCCAGCCCCCATTTACCTAGTTCAATTAATAGGCCATCTTTACCACTTCTTAACATTCCATTTCTATGGGTTTGAAAGTTAGCTTTTCCGTATTTTTTTTGGATGTACATGGCATCTGACACTCCACAGATTGTGTCATGCCAACCAACAGTGTCCGCAGTAACTGAGCAAAAAATTCGTCCCATATCTGAATAACATACATTACCTAGCGTCAGGAAAGCGGTTTGTTGCGCTTTTAATGTATCTGGCATATTGTACCGTTCTAACTTTTCTTCTTTGTTATAAAACAAAGCTGAGACATTAGCGCCACTTTCAAGATCAGTTAGGCGTAAAGTGTTGCCTCGTCTTAAAACGCCAGACCAATGGTTGCCGCCTGGTATTAGCTCTTCCCATAAAATATCTTGCATCACACTTCCTTTATCTAAATTTTTCCACTGATTGAATATAAAGGCGGCAAGACAGCGGCCATCAATTGCAGTCGACCAGTTACTACTCCAGGTAGAGTGATGATTTGATCTGCAATTAGTTGGACTTTTTTTGCTGGGCCCTGAACAAGAATGACTTCCATCGTTTGGTGATTCATTAAATGCACGTGCAATGAACTAATGACTTCATCTAGATGTTTGTATTGCAAATCAGACAGCTTCTTTTGTAGACCTCTCCTAGAATTGTCATAAAGAAGAGTGATTGTTCCAGCCATGACTTCGTTTCCATTAACGCTTTGGTGGTCTGCTACATGTTGACGCAACATGTCATTAATAGCTTGAGAGCGACTATTAAAACCTCTTTCAGTCACCATCGCATCTACATTTGATTGCAAGTCATCAGGTAAAGAAATGCTGATTCGGTTAACTGGTTTCGTTTTTATCTTTATATTCATATTGTGTATCAGTCTAAAGAGTTAGAGTTTGTATTTAAGTAAAGATAGCATCATTCGACATTATCATTAACATTCACAAAACGGATCATGTGCGGTTTTATACTTTTCTCTTGTTCTGGTTCTTTTTCTGGCTCTGATGGATGAATTAACTCTTCTAATCGAGCTTTTGTTGCAAGAAATTCTGGTGAATTAAATTGTGATATGTGTCGTGGACGTGGTACAGGCACCTCAATTAACTCTTGAACTTCTCCAGGATGAGCCTTTAATACCAGAATGCGATCTGCTAGAAAAATAGCTTCATCAAGATCGTGTGTAATGAACAGTATGGTGATATCGATATTTCTCCATATTTCGAGTAAATGAGTCTGCATTTTTGCACGTGATTGTGCATCAAGAGCACCAAATGGCTCATCCATCAACAAAATTCTAGGTTGGTTTACTAAGGCTCGTGCAATAGCCACCCTTTGTTTCATGCCTCCGGATAACTCGTGTGGATAAGCATTACTAAATTTTTCTAATCCAATTAGTTCTAACCAGAGTATTGCTTCTTTTTCAGCCTCCGTTGTGCTGATATTGTTCATCTCAAGGCCAAACATAATGTTCTTTTTAACGGTTAACCATGGGAATAGCGTATAGCCCTGAAACACCATACCTCTATCTCGACCTGGACCGTTAACTGGTTTTTCATCCAGCAAAACTTCTCCAGATGTGTGGGGTTCTAAGCCTGCCAGAGTGCGAATGAGAGTAGATTTTCCGCAGCCAGATGGACCAATGACGCAAACAAATTCTCGTCTGTGAGTTTTGAAATTAATGTTTTTTAGTGCAACTACATCCCCTTTTTCCGTTTTGTAGTTCTTGCATAGATCTTTGACTTCAAGAATAACCTCGCGTGATTTCATTCTAGTAAAGCGATTTTTTACTTCAGTAGACTGTTCTAAATAACTTGGTAAAGATTTTATAGTCATTATTCTTATTCCTTGTTCGCGGGACGATCCCAGCGAAATAATTTCTTACCTAATGCAGCTAGAATTAAATCACCACCAAGACCTAGTATCCCAATAATAATAATGGCAGCGTATACCCTATCAAAATGTTGGTAACGTGCTTGCTGAGTAATAAACCATGTAATGCCAGAGGTGGTTCCAATTAGTTCAGCGATGATTAAATAGGTCCATGCCCAGCCAAGTAAAATGCGCTGATCTCTATATAGGTCAGGAGAAATTCCAGGCAATATTACGCGGAAGAGTAGTTTGAATCGGCTGGCACCTAGCGTCATTCCAGCCTCAATTAAAGCGTAATCAAGTTTTCGTGTGGTATTAGCAATAATTAGAATTTGCTGGAACAGTGTACCAATTACAATAATAGCAATTTTAGGTCCGTCATAGATACCAAGAATAGCTACAGCTAAGGCGCCAAATGCTGGTGCCGGTAAGTATCTAAAGAACTCAACGAAAGGCTCATTAAGTCTTGAAATAAAACTATATGTACCACACAGTATCCCAAGTGGAACACCAATGATTGAAGATATAAAGAAACCCCAAAAAATAATTTGGATACTATGCCAAAGGCTTTCATGTAGCCATTGACCATCTTTCTGTTCGGGTGGTGTGATAAAGCCAGTATAAAGGGCCTTCGCAACGTCATCGGGTGCAGGCAGATATATGGGATTGGCGGGTTTTCCTTCTGGAATAGGTTTGCTTGTTGATTGCATATTGGCTAGTTCTTCTGCAAAAACATTTTTTTCAACTAGCATGCCGACTTGGAAGTAATCTACACCACCAGGCTTGCTGATTTGCATCATCGGATGCCAAACAAATGGTACGTAACTCACCATAAACCATACCATAAGAGGAAGTACAAATGACCCTATCCCGAGTATGGTTCTCTTGTGTTGCGATAATTCTCTTCGCACCACAAACCATGAAGATATAATCATTTTTAATTTCCTTTTATGGATATTTATTTTAACGCTTACTTTAGAGGCAACCTGAAAGGGTTGGCATCAGGTTACTTAAAAAGTAAGGTAATTATTAGAAGCTATAGACGAGACCAACGGTTATTTTCTTATCGCCTAAATAATTTCCGTATCGATCAGAGTAGAAAGGTTTATTAGCATTAGTTGTTATGCCAGCCAACGTCGCACTAAAACCATTGCCGAAGTCTTTACTTAACGTTAACGCTAAGTCAGTGTAGTCGCCCATTCCACCTTGACCTGGAATAAGTTGCCGGCCGATATGAGGAGTCAACACAATCCCTTTAGGCAGAGCTAAGGCTGCACTCAAGTCAAAATACTGGCTACCCGAGCTGTTCAAATTTCCAAGAAAATTACCAACACTTCGGTTGTACTTAAAGGTATAAATGTCATAAGTTAAATTACCATAAGCTTCAACGGTGCTAGCATTGCTGTAAGATCCAGCAGCAAACGGGCCAGATGGGCTAGAGAATCCATATTTACCTGAGTTATTGCCTGGGTATTGATAGGTAATTACACCAACATCATATGAAAAACTAGTATCAGTAACTTGCGCTCTAAACCCACCGTATAGGTCTACTTCCAAATTTCCTTTTGTCGAGCCGTTAAGGTCTTTTACCCAACTTTGATTAGAAAACGCAGTTCCTACGTAAACCCCTAACTTCGATGTTAAATCAATTCCACCTTGAAGCGCAGGGTCGCCAGAATTTTGTGCAATACCACGTACACGATAATCAGATGTGACCCCCACATGGTAACCAAGACTCATGTTTGGCTCTAGGTCTGCATCTCCTTCTGCCGCGTGTGCTGCAAATGAAAAACCTAAGGCTACAACAGGTATTGCCACATAGGATATCGGGTGTTTTAGTGTTTTTGTCAAAATATTGAATTTCATGAGAGATGCCTTTCTTTAATAGGTTATTTAATGCTGATGATTAACTATTTTCCAACGATGAATGATGGATCAATATAGCTACTGACGTTCTGACTAAGGCCGTAAGCTTTGTTATACCAGTTGAAGTTATTTGCAGTTTCAGTTGAGCCGTAAATTGATTGGTAACCTGCTGCTTTTAAATAAACTTTTTTATTATCTTCAAGCGTAAGTAATCTTGTTCCTTTTAACAAAGGCAAATATTCTGCGGGAGTGCTTCCAGATCGCGCTGCCATAATTTTTACTGCATCTGCTTGAGTGGCAGGATCCTCGATATAATTAACAACTTTGTCCCAGACTCCAACTACTTTCTGCCAATCTTCACGACGCTCTTTAACGCTCGAAGGATTAACTGATAAAGCATCGTAAATTAATCCTGGTTCATCAGCAGAGGTATATATAGCTTTTGCACCAGGAACTGATTTTCGGGCCTGTCCAGCGATAGGCTCCCACGCCCCAACAGCAGAAATATCTTTAGAAGGTAGTACTTGAGGCATTTCATTAGTTTTAGCATTAACAATTTCAATGTCGCCAGATTTCATACCAGCTTTCTTCATACCATTTCTTAACAGGAGGTGCTCAACCAATCCGCTTTCAACAGCAACCTTTTTGCCCTTCAAGTCTGTAAGAGTTTTGATACCAGGTTTAGCAATGATCATGTCATTACCATTAGAGTAGTCAGTAATAAGAATCATCTTACTTCTACCACCGCCGGCACCAGTTACTAATGCGTCACCATTGGCCATAAATACGGCATCCAACTTACCAGCAGTGAAGGCGTCCATAGAAGCTGAATAATCAAACCATTCAAATTTGACATCTACACCTGCATTTTTAAACCATCCCTTATCAATAGCAACTTGCCAAGCAACCCAACCTGGCCAATCGCTATACCCGATTTTAAGAGGTTCTGCAGCATGAGCTGACATTGAAAAACTAAGTGCCAACACAGGTAGCGCTACTTTGTAGAATATTTTATTAATATTCAATTTTAATTTCTTGTATTCCATGGATGAGTCCTTTTTAATTTTAAGTATTACGTAAGTTAAAAAAAGTATTATTGAATTCTAACAAGCAATTCTTATGCCAGTATTTTTAACTGTATGATCTGTATACCTAAACTAAATACAAACGCATGGCCTTGGGGATTTACATTAAAGAAGCTGCTTTAATGTAGTGCTGTTCGCACCAATTAGTTGCGACCGATGATGATGAACCGAGATTGGAAATAATTAGGTATGAAATAGGAGGGTAATCGGTTAAAGCGAAAATTATAGTATCAACTACTACCTTAACTATATTCATTTTTTTGAAGGTTGATATTTGTATACATAAAATTACTATGAACTGCTAGTGGTTATTTTTATTCAAATCATCAAAAGTAGATGATAAAAGAATGTCGTTCTAGTATCTGTTGTAAGCGGAATATTTTTTTAATTAGTAATGACTACCAATAATTGATGATTTCAAATCTCCGGTTTGGCAGTAACTAAATGTAACATCAGCTTTTAAGTTCGCTGATGGACTAACACTTTTTAGCATCGTGTTCTGCAGGACTGCAAGCGTGTGGTTTCGGTTTAACCTGTTGTTGTTGGACTACGGGTGGCTGTTGTCTAGAAGCAGATGGTTGTTCTTGCTTAACTTGAAGTGGTGCTGACTGTTGCTGCATTACCTGAGGTTGCTGGCGAGTTTGTTGTTGCAGTTGCTGGGGCGATGTTGCTCTGAGATCAGCAGGCCTTATATTTGTTGGACTTACAGGTGCATGTCTTTCTTCAATTACTCTAGCATGAAGAGAACCTTCTGGGGGAGCTGCGGTTATATGGCCTCCGTGATTGTCGAAGGTGCCTCGTGTTGGCGCCATGCCGTTAAATCTTCCTCCACGCTCTCTCCATGCGAATAAGTGCGACTCCTCTGCGCGATGATATGGGAACATTCCGCGGTAAAGAACTAAGCCATCAAGGCCTAGCCAAACTCCTCCAGCGAAACGCATAGGCATTATACAAAAGCATGAGCCGGGATAATCAATAAAGATTGGGTAAAATGCAACACCTGGATAAGCATCATAATAAAGTGGCCCGTCAATCACATACTCTGGTGGCGGAATATACTCATCGATTACTATTTGATGTGGAGGTGGCTGATATGACTGTTGTTGTAATTGAGGACTGTTAACCATCATGTTGTTTACAAATTCACCCTCATACCGCCCACCATCGTCATCACTCCAAATCCCGTGGCCGTTTATTTGGTCATTTCTAAACCCCCCAACATAGGTTGCTGGAATATTTGAAGCAATATAGCGGTCGGTTGATGTTCCAATAGCAACTATTCGTAAAGTTCCAAAGCCTTCTCGAAGGCCGTTTATAAATTCTCCTGTATAAAAATTGCCGTTGGGATAGTATGAAGTCCCAAAACAGTGACTCCAGCCACGCATATCGCCTTGGGGGCATAGTGGCAAGTTTGATGAGAGGTTACTCATGGCTGGCTGTGCCTGTAAGTTCCCTGTTGATGTTAGTGTAATAAAAGCTAGTATTAATATTTCTAGATATTTTTTCATATAACTTTTTTATAGTTTGAGCAATGGAAGCATAACTATTTTATCAACTCCTAAGATATTTTATCCGTCAAAATTTAAAGAGTTTTTACTTTGTGGTTACTGATTACTTTTAGATTGGTGCTTTAATCAGTGATGTCAGCTTACTCATTTGGGCTTTCTGTGGAAATCTTAAAATGTGGAGGTGTCTCTTTTTCGCTTACCAAATATCATATTGCACTTGTAGTGCATGACCGAAAACCTACGGAAGCGTTTGGGTATTAGACAGTGACTGATGGACTCTTTTACGTAACGCAATTCATCCTGACAAAATATTAATTTTACTGGCTGGTTTGGGTAGGAAGTTGCAATGTGGGCTACATGCTTTAGTATTTTAACTTAGAGAAAGTTTAAAAAATAGGGTGCTTATTAGGCACCCTTAAAAGGAATTAAAATTCAAGCTTTGGACTTGAAAGTATTTTATCAACTAAATATGATATTAATAAGACAACTTTATTTAATTAGATAATTATTTTTTTATTATGAAAGGAAAAAAATAGATAAGATATTTCTATGTTTAACATCGCTTAACGTGATGTTTGATTATATCGGTTAAAAAATTTCGGTAGCATTTCCCGAGGTTCATAAGCTTAAGGAATTCCAACCTCTCCGGTAACTACCCTAAGCGCTGTTAAACATATTAAGAAGTTAATCGAATTCTAAAAAACTAAAGACATAAAAACGCCCGCTTTAATATAAATATTGGTTTTATTGGTCGCAAGACTGAAATAGAACCAATGACACGCGTATTATCAATTAAAACAATAAGTTAATTTTTTATGACACAGTTTTTGATTGAACTGAAATTTAACCTTTTTTTAAGAGTCCTCTAAGCCGGTGTTTCAAATAAAAAACCGGATTTTAGAGCAGACTCTCATCTGCTAAATTTAATGTAGAGTTTTTTTAGTCAATTCACTTGCGTAAGATTTTGTTATTAAAAATAATAAGTTTATATTTTTTAAAAACGATTAAATAGAAGATTTATTTGACTTCAACTTCAATTGATTTTCTCATTTCTTCACCGTAAGATTCATGCAAGCCATTTGCAAACTGTAAAGTGAGCTGATATTTACCTGGTGGAAGTGTAACAAGCGCTTCCATTTGACCTTTACCAAAATGCAGATGCTTTTCATCAGCTGGTATGAATCCCCCTAATTTAATATTTTCTGCGTTAATTAACAAATGATGATGTCCAGTATTTTCAGCTTTAGTGCCTATAGGTTATTTTCTAATAACCCTTAGCCCTGAACATCACTTTTTTCATACCATTATTGGTGCAACGCTGATTGCTATACTGACTGCTCTTTATGGGAAAAGCTTGTGTGAAGGAGCTATAAAAATTTGGAATGCTGAGATGAAAACATCATGGCTACTTGCAGATACTAAGATTAGTAAAATGGCGGCTTGGAGTGGTGCGTTAATTGGCGCTTGGACACATCTGTTTTTAGATAGCTTTATGCACGATGATATTAAGCCATTAAGCCCGTTTACTGACAGTAATGTGTTGTTAGGTACCTTACCTATTCCTACTTTGCATACGATTTGTGTTTCTCTTGGTTTTATAGGATTGCTTGCTATGCTAGTCCTAAAATCTCAATCAAGTTCGAGCATTAAGCCTAATCAAAGAAGGGTCAAAAAGAATAAGATTTAATTGTTTCTATGTAGTTTAATAAGCCAATTGTTCGGCACTAATCAAGGGTGTTATTTTGGAGTAGTGGCGTTCAATCATAGCAATTGAAGTGCCCATTTGTCGTGCTAGCGTATGGATATCAATACCTTCAGTTAGCGCAAAAGTCGCATAAGTATGGCGTAGACTATATAGCGATCTAAACTTGCCAGCCATATCTTTACGCAAACCTGATCCATTCATTAAATTTCTGAAAACACTTTCAAAGCTACGTGGCTTATGGCCTTCGTGAGTAGTGAATACTAACTTCTCTAGCCTTGCTTCAATCACTTCTTCTAGATTTTGGTAAGGCAATTGTTGGAATTTAATAAGTCTATTAAAGGTTTCAATCACAACAGGTCTGGCAATTAAATAACGAGGCCCAGTTTTACCAGACACCCATATTCTTAAATAACGCTTATTCCCAATCCAATGCCACTGTAAATGTTTCCATTGCAATGGCAGTGATTCAGTGCCTTGCCTAATCCCTGTGTAAAGTAAAAACTCTACATAACGCCGACAAAGTTTTCTAAACTCACTGTAGATTTTCTTACAGCCACCTAATTCCCATTGCGGCATATAAGCGATTAAATGATCTATTTCTTCTTTGTTGAATGCAGGCCGCGGACTTCCTTTATCTCCAACAGCACTTAATATGGGTATTGGCTTTTGATCGTGAATATAGCCTTGTTGCCGTGCTAATTTAATTACACGATTATAGGCACTAGCATGATTACGTAATGTGCTGCCTTTTGGAATAATCCCCATTTGGCTTAATCGCCATTCCTCAAAATCACCAATGTCTTTAGCAGTAATGGCATTGACATCAATCTTCCCAAAAAATGGAACGAGATATTTTCTAAGGACAATTTCATAATCCTTGTACGTTCTTTTCCACTTCTTTAATGTTACGGATCTTGCCATTTCTTCATCGACCTCTTTAGCCATTTGACCAAAGGTTCGGGTAGTTAGTGATAAGCCTTGAGAGATATTGATTTGTGCTGTTTCATAAATGACGACGGCTTGTGATTTAGCTTCGTTCGCATCCGTCTTGTTAGTTGATGCTTGATGCCATTTTCCAGTGGGTATTTTGAAACGGCATTGCCACTGATGCGATTCATCTCGTTTAAAGAGTGTGATTTTGCCATCGTGAAATTTGATGGGTTTGGATGATGGTAAAGAATTGGATTGAAATAAGCTGTTTAGATTTTGCATATTAAGCGTCGTGTTACGCGACGCTTGTATTATGTTTTCAGATACAGAAAAGAGCGATCAGATTTATTTTATAAATAATTATTATGAGCGTCAGCTTTGAAGAAGCCATATTTAGAGGTCGTCAGTCAGGAACGGGCCAATTGCAGACGGTCGTTTTAATTCACTTATTGCTGCGGGTAGCGTTCTCTTTAGATTCTTAAAATAAAGTTTCTGTTTTTAATTTAACATCTCTTGATGTATATCAAATTGAAAATATAAATTAGGCGTATAAATGAATAGTAGTTGTTTAGATTTCAGTTCTAGTTATTAAGGAGATTGAAATGAATAAGTTTACAGCACAAAGATTTTTGAAGTATGGCATTTCTGCTGCGGTGCTTCTTACAGCTTTTGGAGCAGAAGCTACCGCTTTAGAGCCAAGTAAAGGGTTACAGTTGTCATCGCCTGTAGCTCATGATGTAATATCAACTGCGACAAAGACTGACCCAGTCGGTAAATGTGGATCTGCTTACAACTGTAGTGGTGGTGGTGGTCAGTGTGGAAGTGCTTACAATTGCGCAGGTCAGTAGTTTAGTAAAATCATAGTTATAAAAATGCCGAGATGATGTCGTCTCGGTTTTTTTTTGGGTCAAAATGAATAACCTAAAGCTGCTTGATGAGACTGTAATGATTCAACGGGATGATAAGCACCTGTTTTTAGTTCCATCTAAACCTGATTGGCTTGTAACAAATGTCAATGGATCTTATTTGCTATCCTTGTGTTCAGGCAATAGGGATATGTCGGAAATTCAAAAAGAAGCTGAAAATAAAGGTTTTTCGAAAAAAGAAGTTAAAGCTTTTTTATCGAGGCTTGTAGAGAGTAATTTCTTTGAACCTAAAGCCAAAGTTATACCTATTCAGCCTGCTCTGAAACCAATCTTGAGTAGTGTTCATTTAAATATGCATAAAGATTGTAATTTGAAATGTGTGTATTGTTATGCTGAAGATAGAGTCAAAGAGGGCAATTCATTATCGTTGGAAGAATATAAAAAACTTATTGACGAATTGAGTGAGCTAGGGGGTGTTCTTCATATTGAATTTACTGGGGGTGAACCTTTACTAAATAGATCTACTATTGAGGTCGCAAAATACGCTAAATCTCTTGGACACACTGTAAAGCTTTTAACTAATGCTACACCGATTAACCTAAAAAATGCGGAAGAGATAAGTAACACTTTTGATTCAATTCGAATTTCAATTGATGGTGATGAGCATGCGAATGACTTATTAAGAGGCTTTGGTACCTATAAGCAAATAACTGATGCTATAGCAATTTTGGATGGCTTTGGAGCTAAGTTACAAATTGCTATGACCGTTACTAAAAAAAATATTGACCAGATTGCTGGCATGACAGCTAGGTATGGAAACAGGCTTACATTTCAACCGTTGTTTAATGCGGGGACGGCAAGGCTTAATAAGGAGTTGGCAATTTCCGGTGAAGAATATTATGAAGCGTTAGCCAATGCCAATAATGTTAATGTTGTAGCAAACAGAATGGCACCTTACCTTGAAAAATTAAAAAATAGAGGTACGGTAAAGTGTGCTATTGGAGATGTTGAAATTAGTATTTCACATGATGGTGTTGTGTATCCATGTCATTTGATTCATGTTGAGGAATTTGCTGCAGGCAATGTTAGAGAAACACACATTAAGGAAATATATGAGGACAGTCTAGCCTTAAAAGCTAGTCGAGAGTTAGTTGTTAGTGGGCGTGCTGGATGCGCTGAATGCCCAGTTCGCCTTCTATGTGGTGGGGCTTGTCGAGCTAGGGCATATTATTTGGAAGGTGATATAAATGCTGCTGATAGGTTCTGTGAGTATGAGTTTAAAGGGATTCTCGAAGGTTTGTTCAATTCGGTAGTTTTATCAAAAGTGCAATAACGGGTAATACCCGACCAGTAAATAGTAAATAGTTAATTTTTAAGGAACGAATGTCTGCAATGGGTCGGAAGCACCGAACTTCAATGTCTGCTTTAAGGCAGATCCAATTCACTTATCCCTATACCTGCAAAATAGTTTGCTATAAAGCAGACTGATATAAATCATACCTGAGGGGAGAAGCAGCCACTCATAACTTAAACTAATCATTCATAAAACAATTTATAAATTGAATTTAAGTATCATATTTATCAGTATGTGATACATTGAGTTTATTCTTGTGAAAAATTAAAGCCAAACACTGCTAATCACTTGAGACTTTTATGTCCACTAACTGATTGGGGGTGTTTTAATGAACATACGAATTCTTCCGCTACTTTCAAGAATACATATAGCTAGCGCATTACTGATTGCGCTCGTGTCACTTGTAATTGTGCCAAGTTCTTTTGCAAATGGGAATGGTATATGTCCAAACTGCATAGTTCCAGATGGAGTAAATGTCTCAGGCTCAAGAACTGATAATAGAATATACGCTGGCTTAGTTTGGACTTTAAATCAGCAATCATCCTTCTTGCCTGACTTGTCTATTGGGTTTAGGTCATTAAAAGTTAACTCTAATGACGATGTTTACGGCGGTGATTTAAATAGTCGAGTCAGTTTCAAAAGCGGACTGGCAATTGATAGCTTTCGGTTATTGTATGTTGGTGGAAATAGAGATATACAAGGCAATCTAGGGGGAGGTTACTCATTTAATCAAAAGAGTTTGCTAGCGAGTGGCGCAGTTGAGGGGTCCTACATTAAAGTTGGCTCTGACTTCATGGTTAGAGATATGTCATTTTTACCCTATGTTGAATTTAATTCAATTGGGAAGCCTAAAAAAATAGTTGTTAATGAAAATTTAAGCTGTCCCATTGGTTCTTTGATATCAGTTAGTGATTTACAATCGGTAGGTTGGTACGATGCACCTTATGTTCAAAGTCAATATGTACGAAGTGGTTATACTTGCGATAATTCCATATCAGATAGGCGTCTTAAAAATAGCATCCATGCAATTGCTAAGTTGGCTTCTGGCTTGAAGATTTACTCATTTAAATATAATTGGTCCAACGAAACATACGTAGGTGTAATGGCCCAGGACTTACTTAACAATAAAGTGTGGAAGAAATCAGTAGTGACAATGCCAAATGGTTTTTATGGAGTCAATTACACGTCACTGGGTTTAAAAATGACGACACTTAATAACTGGAATAAAGAAGGTTTAAATTCTATTCAGTTACATTAGCAATAAAAAAATCAAAGAGCATACTTTTTACAGAAAGTGCTAGTAGTTCATTAGTTAGTAGACATCTTAAAGCGCCGTTTGGCGCTTTTTTTATGTTGCGAATGTCTCCTATGGGTCGGAAGTGAAGAAAGCCAATGTCTGCTATTAGGCTATTCAGTTTAGAGCCTGTAGCCTACAGTTAAATGCATTAAGCGTCGCGTAACACGACGCTTGTCTAACCAAATTCATCCCCAAACTTCCGCACGACCTTCTGTCGACGAATGATCGCCGCCGAGTGTCACCAGAGCATGCCATTTAATTCGCTGCGCATGCCACAATTAAGATCTGGTAGAATTATGTCAATGAAAATACTGTTTAAAAACAATCACTTAAGCGTTGAAAATCCGCGTGTCACTGGTTCGATTCCAGTCTCGGCCACCAATAAAATCAAGCTCACAGCGATGTGGGCTTTTTTTATGTCTGTAGGTTTGGGGAATTACTTACAAGGTTTTACTGTGCTGACAATATTGAACGTGAGAAATCTATTAGTGCGGATACGCCACGCTGATTTACCGTGGATGATACTGGCTAATCGATCTTATTAATTGCATCTCAGTTAAGTGCGATTGAATCTCTCGTACGGTCATGCCGCGTGAATATAGCGAGATGATCTTGTCATCAAAGCCCGCCCAGCGGGTTTGATGCTTGG
>Ga0316228_1001368_pt1 | contig 25631 bp, 24 predicted proteins | sample TBH18021metaG_FD_206005 | JGI IMG/M metagenome (GOLD analysis project Ga0316228, IMG submission 206005) | Freshwater microbial communities from Trout Bog Lake, Wisconsin, USA - TBH18021 | ecosystem: Environmental > Aquatic > Freshwater > Lake > Hypolimnion/Profundal zone | place: USA: Wisconsin... | reverse complement strand
ATTGATGTAGTTTGGACAATCAGTAAAGTAGTCATTGTTAATATTGGTAGAGGAAAATTGGATCATGACAAAAGTAGAATATGTGCAAATGGAGTCTGGCAAGCTGGAAGATGTAAAGATAGGAACCAGTTTGGTCTATACAAAAACAGTTTCTGAGTCAGACGTCTATTTATTTGCTGGTATCACGGGTGATTTCTCACCAAATCATGTGGATGCCGAATATATGCGACAGGGTAGATATGGCGAGCGTATTGCCCATGGTGTACTCATGGTTGGTTTTATGTCTGCCGCTTCGGCCAGAATGCGTATTGGCCGTACTGTATCGCTGGGCTACGATAAATTAAGGTTTGTGGCTGCCGTCAAGTTCGGAGACACAATTACTACCGAATATACAATTACGGAAATTGATTACGCAAAAAGGCGACTTTATAACCAGGTCACTTGCACTAACCAGCGGGGTGAGGTAGTCGCTGCAGCTATTCACCTTCGCTCCTTCGTTGATTAATTTCAATTTTCTATTTAAATCGATTCTGGCTTTCGGACACACATTGGAGAAAATGGAATGGCAGTACTACTAAGCGAACAAAAAGGATCCTCATTGCTCCTAACTCTGAATCGCCCTGAAGTGATGAACGCACTTTCGAGCGAACTCGCTGAACAATTGCTATTAGCAGTTCAAGAAGCTGGTCAGAGAAAGGATATTCGGACGATTGTGATCACAGGCGCTGGAGATAAAGCATTTTGTGCTGGCACCGACCTTAAACAGCGTAAAGACCTGACACCAGATCAGAAGTGGGCACAAAGTCGAACTTTGTGGAACGTCAACCAGGCAATCTGGAATTCACCGAAGGCTGTAATTGCGGCAATTAGTGGCTGGTGTTTAGGTGGAGGCCTTGAACTTGCTCTCTACAGTGATTTACGTATTGCTGCTGATGATGCACGTTTTGGTTGGCCAGAGATGACTCTTGGCGCATATCCTGGTGGGGGCGGTGCAGTAATACTTCCACGCATTGTCGGGCGTGCAAAGGCAAAGCAGATGTTATTTACCGCTAAACGAATGAGCGCGTCTGAGGCTTTGAGTATTGGCTTAGTTGAACGTGTAGTGCCACGTGCGCAATTGCTTAATGAAGTTTTAGAACTGTGTCGGGAGATGGAAAGCTCTAGCCCATTGGGACTTGCTGCAGTGAAGCAGTCCATTAATCGTGGCGCAGATTTGCCAGTGGAAGAAGCTGCTGAGGTTGATCAAGCATTGAGGCGACCATTAGAAGCCACCAAAGATTACGAAGAGGGGATAAGGGCACATTTTGAGAAGCGCAAGCCCATTTTCATAGGGCAGTAAGTAAATGCGATATTGATATTAAATTAGCATTAGCAAAATGTATTGTTATTTGTTGTGCAGATTTTCTACTTTTGATGGAGGGCTTCACATGAACTATTTCATGCGTCACTTGTTGGTAGGATTGGTTACTGCAGTGCTGTCATTTTCTTGTTTTGCACAACAAGATTATCCGAATCATATGCTTAAACTTTATGTACCTATGGCACCTGGCGGTGCCAACGATATATTTGCACGTATTGTTGGGCAGAGATTAACCGATCGGTTAGGTCAATCGGTGGTGATTGATAACCGACCTGGCGCTGGCATTACAGTTGGAACTAATATTGCTGCTAAGTCTGTACCAGATGGCTATAACATGTTGATTATTAATTCCATCATGTTATCGGCTAGCCCAGCCCTCTATAAAAATTTATCTTACGATCCTGTAGAAGATTTTGTACCGGTTGGAACTTTAGCAGTTGCACCTTATGTATTAGTAGTTGCCGCTGACTTTCCTGCAAAGAACTTCAAAGAATTTATAGATTTGATGAAGGCTAATCCGGGTAAATATAATTACTCATCTTCCGGAGTTGGTAGCTCGCCACATCTGATTGCCGAACTATTTAAACGAGAAACGGGAGTGAATGCTAGCCATGTGCCATATAAAGGTGGGGGGCCATCAGTTGTGGGCATACTTAGTGGGGATGCAGCATTTACTTTCGAGAGTATTGCCACTGTGATGTCAATGATCAAATCTGGCAAAATGCGTTTACTTGCAGTTACAAGCGCCAAGCGGATGTCGATGTTTCCAAATGCACCAACCCTGGCAGAATCAGGTGTTACTGGATTTGATGTCGTTGCAATGTATGGTCTTGTTGTGCCTAAAGGTACGCCGAAAGAGTATGTTCAGCGCCTCAGTAAAGAAGTTGAAGTGGTTATACAGGCACCTGATGTTAAGGATGCATTTTTACAACAAGGCGCTGAGACTGTTTCGTTGCCGCCTGATGCTCTCTCAGCAAAAATCAAGTCTGAAGTAGCTAATTGGTCTAAAGTAATTAACGACGCTAATATTAAGTCAGATTAAAAACCTAAAGCTGGAGATCTTGTACGTCATGATTGAAAAACAAAAAATAACAAACAAACCACTTTCTGGTATTCGTGTCGTTGATTTCACTCGTTTTTTTGCCGGCCCTTACTGCGCGCAACTACTTGGTGATCTTGGAGCAGAAGTTATTAAGGTTGAGCTACCTGGTGATGGCGACCCCCTCCGCACTCAAGGACCACCCTTTGTTCATGGCAACGGCATTACTTTTTATGCTACTAATCGTAATAAACGATCTATTACCTTAGATATGCAAACCGATGAAGGCAAAAAGATAGCGCTTAGTCTTTGCCTAAAAGCAGACGTTATTTTAGAAAATTTTAGACCAGATGTAATGCCCCGTCTTGGACTTGGTTATGAGGGCTTGGAGAAAGATAATTCGCGCCTAGTGTATGCATCTATTTCAGGGTATGGTGCTGATGGGCCGGATATGAACTTGGGCGCATTCGATCTCACTATTCAGGCAGTCGGTGGCTATATGAATATTACTGGGGAGCGTGATCGTCCACCTATCAAACTAGGCACATCTGCATTTGATGTATTGACGGGGATGAATTGCTATTCCGCAATTCTGGCGGCTTTACTGCAACGATCCGTTAGCGGTAAGGGGCAAAAAGTTGAAACCAGTTTATTAGAGTCTGAAGTTGCTTTTCTTGCTAATGCTGCACTAGAGTATTTAATGACAGGCGTCGAGCCGCAGAAATGGGGTTCAGAGCATGCACAGCAGGTTCCATATAAAGGTTTTAAAACTGCAGATGGTTGGGCGATTATTGGTGCTGGATTCCCAAATTTTTATGAGCCCTTCTGCAAAATATTGGGGAGAGAGGATTTACTTTCCGATCCTCGCTTTGCTGATATGCCAGGACGTGTAAAGAATCGGGAAGCTCTTTATCAGATTTTAGATTCAGAGGTAGTTAAGCACCAAACTGATAAGTTAATTGTAGAGCTTGAAGCCGCCAAAATACCATGTGCTCCAGTGAATAATATGCAGCAGGTCTTTAGCCATAGACAGGTAAAACATCGGGGGATGCATCAGATATTAAATCACCCAACGTATGGTGATGTTCCATCGCTTGGGTCGGCAACAAAGTATTCCTCGTTTGACGTCACTGCAGGGTGGACAGCACCCCCTTTGCTTGGGGAGGACACTGATGGGGTATTAAATGAATGGCTTGGCCTAAGTAATGGCGAGCTGACTCAATTAAGGGAAAAGAAAATTATTTAATGAGCAAAGTAGAGTCTCATATTGCAGAATCAGATTGCCACTCTTCGGAGTGGTTTTTTTTCGCCCTGAACGTCGGCTTCGGGTCGTTTAATGTCACTGCGGGGTGGACAGCACCCCTTTGCTTGGGGAGGGCACTGAAGGGTATTTAATGAATGGCTTGGCCTAAGTAATGGCGAGCTGACTCAATTAAGGGAAAAGAAAATTATTTAATGAGCAAAGTAGAGCCTCATATTGCATTGCATCAAGTTAGACATTAAAAGCTTTGGTATATATTCAAAGGTAGATAGAGCTTCTCAATAGACCCGTAAATCGACTTAGGCTTTCACTAAGAAAAATTATCTGATCTTTAAAGCAAAGTTAAATCACTGCTAAAGAGCATAGGAAAAAGAATGAGTAATGCCTTACACGCCGCAGCAAAAAAATATATGCTGAGATACGGCGGAGATGTTTTCCCGAACCTTTTTAAAAGCGCTAAAGGTACTATAGTTATTGATGATACTGGTCGTGAAATATTAGATTTCACCTCTGGACAGATGTGCGCCACTATTGGCCATAATCATCCCGCAATAGTCAATGCTGTTAACGAGGCAGGAAAAAAAGCATTTCACATGTTTAGCGGCATGATTCCTGAGGATGTCGCTAGACTGGCAGAAAAGGTGGCTACTGAATGGATGCCTCCCTCCCTCAGCAAGTCAATCTTTATTAATACAGGGTCTGAAAGTAACGAAGTGGCTCTGCGTATTGCAAAAATGTATACAGGTGGCTATGAGGTGCTGGCGGTAGGAGGGTCTTGGCACGGTGTAACTGGTTCTGCAAGCTCAGTTTCGTTTGCCAGCGATCGAAAGGGCTATGGGATTCCACCCCCTGGAGTTTTTATACTGCCAGAGCCTAATATGTACAGACCCTATATTCCAGAACTTCCTCCTGAGGAGTCCGCTCTTAGAAGCTTGGAAATTGGATTAAAGATGTTCGATATGGCTTCAACTGGAAGAGGGGCAGCCATTATTGTGGAGCCAGTAATCAGTGCTGGGGGAGTCTTGATACCCCCTAAAAGCTATATGCAAGCACTTCGCAAGGCAGCTGATGACCGCGGTATGTTGCTAATCTTTGACGAAGCTCAAACAGCATTTGGGCGGATTGGTAAAAAAACGGGCTCAGAATTGTTCGGAATTATCCCCGACATCATGACTCTATCTAAAACAATGGGGGGTGGATTGCCCTTGGCTGCAGTAGTAACGACTCCCGAGATTGAAGAGGATATCCATCAAAAAGGATTTTCTTTCTATACCAGCCATGTATCAGACCCTTTGCTAGCGACGGTTGGATTGGCAGTTTTAGACACCATCAAGAATGAGAACTTAATTGAGAAAGCTAACGTTAGTGGTGCTTACTTAAGAAAGCAGCTTCTTCAATTGCAAGAAAAGTATGAATGTATTGGTGAGGTTAGAGGGGAAGGATTGTTATTAGGGGTTGAATTAGTGCAGGATCGTAAATCTAGATTGGCTCATCATCGATTGGGTGAGCTAACGACTAAGAAGTGCTTTGAGTTAGGTTTAAGCATGAATATTAGGAGACGCCCTGAGCGTGGATCAGTCTGGAGGATTGCTCCTCCATTAACCGTATCAAATCAAGAGATTGATAAGGCCATAACAATATTAGATAGAGCTTTGGATGAAAGTCTGAAAGCGCTTTAATAAACCAAAGGGAATAGGATAAAAAATGAAAAAGCTTACTTCACTAGTCTTCCTAACAGCATTTATTTCAATGACTGCTTATGCGCAGGTTTCTAATACTGATGCCAAAATTAAATCATCTAATTTAATTACAGTAGGAGTGAGAGAATCCTCTGCACCTTTATCCTATGCGATTGGTAGCAGTGAATATGCTGGGTATCACGTAGAACTGTGTGCAAAAGTCTTAAAACGACTTTATCCGAATGCAAAAATAACATACATGACAGTAACCCCGCAGAATAGAATTCCTCTACTCCAAAACGGAACAATTGATATTGAATGTGGATCCACAAGTAATACCACTTCAAGAAAGGAGCAAGTTGATTTTGCAGTAACTACCTATGTCACTGAAGCTCGATATGCTGTAAAAAAATCTTCAGGCATCAATACAACTGATGATGTTGTTAAGAAAAAGATCGTTACTACTGTTGGAACCACACCAGTTCAGCATTTGCGAAAACTTGAGCAAGCAAAAGGCGTTAAGTTGGACGTAGTCTATGCTAAGGACCATTCAGAAGCGTTCTTGCTAGTTGAATCTGACCGGGCAGATGCATTTGCAATGGACGATAATATTTTGGCTGGAAATATTGCTGCTAGCAAAAACCCAAATGCATATAAGATTGTTGGAGACCCTCTAAGTGTCGAGGCAATTGGAATTATGCTGCGTAAAGATGACCCTATCTTTAAGGCTGGGGTAGATAGCCAAGTAAAGTCCATGATGAAATCGGGCGAACTTAAAACGCTCTATGAAAAGTGGTTTTTAGCTCCAATTCCACCTAAGAATTCTGTAATAGGGATTCCTATGGGTGTGACATTAATCGAGCTCATCAAAAACCCAAGTGATGCTCCTGCTGAGGCACTGGTGATTAAGTAATTTTGTGTTCAGAGTCTCATCGGGCAATAAAAAACCACCTTCGGGTGGTTTTTTATTTAAGTGCCCACTTTGGGTCGAGTTGACCCTCCAGGGCTTAAGTATCCCGACGGTCTGTTCTAAGCTACATACTACCCGATGAATAAATTCTGTTAAACAGGCTAGCTACGGTCAATAAGAGGCTTTTTTGGTGTGGGCTGTTCTCAAATCTGGCATCCATTATCGGGGGCATTAGTCTCAAGAGATTCTCAGATGATTAATTTGCTTCTGCTCAACTCATGTTTTGCAGCTTTGGTTAGCGTTCTATAAGGGAAGTTACTAGTTGACCGTTCGTCTACTATTAATTAAATTGAAATTGTATCCATACAAATAGCTATTGCTAATAGGCATTAAGAGAATATTTTGACTGATAACCTTGGTTTCGAGCTTTTAAGTGCCGGCCTGAAATATGGTCAACGCATTGCTTTAAGTGCAGGTAAAAAAAATGTTAGCTATCAAGAATTGATGCAGGAGGCAAAAATAATTGCCAATCACCTGATTGAACTTGGGATTAAAAACGATGAACCAGTAATTGTTTTAGTTTCCAATCAAGCTGAAGATGTGCTTGCCATTCTGGGTGTTTGGCTGGCTCATGGAGTGGTTATTCCTGTACATAGAACTGCGCCAACCGAGGTGCTTAAGAAGCTACAAAACAAAACCAAAGCGCAGTTTCAGATTGATAAAGGTGTTTCTATCATTTCAAAAAAGACTCCTCCTGAAAGGGGCATTTTATCTAAGGCTGCATTTGTCATATTTACCTCTGGCTCAACCGGAGAGCCAAAAGGGGTCGTTGTATCCCATAAAGCCTTTTTAAATAAAATCAACGAAATAAATCGACTATTAGATTTTAAAATTGATGAATCTACATTGCTTATATTAAATATTAATTTTAGTTTTGGTTTGTGGGTCTGCCTTCTAACGCTACTCATGGGTGGGAGGCTGGTCATGCAAGAGAAGTTTGAGCCAGGGACATTTCTAAAAACTCTGATTGATGAGCAGATTAACCGTGTTGGAATGGTCCCAACAATGATGAGGGCTTTGTTTTCTCGCGCTGAATTAATTGAACCAATTAAAAAAGTCAATGATCTGGGATCTTTAAAGCAAATATTAATTGGCGGCGAGTCTTTGGGTATATCGTTGGCAAAATCAATCCGAAAACAATTTTCAAATACTAATTTAATTGATATTTACGGCTCAACAGAAACGGCCACCTGTGATTTTTTTCTGTTTCCTATTGACTATATGCAATATCCAGGCTGTATTGGACGCCCCTCTGGAGAGGTTCTATTTAGGATAGTGGATGACAGTCAAAAGTTAGTAACAAGAGGCGAAATCGGTGAATTACAAGTTATGAGCCCTTTCTTAATGAAGGGTTATCTAGACGATCCAGACCTAACCAAGAAAGCATTTAGTGACGAATGGTTTAAGACCGGTGATTTAGCTCGCGAGGTGGATGAGTTAGTTGTTGAATTAATGGGTCGTAGCAAGGAATTAATTAGTCGCGGCGGAAATAAGATCACACCAGGTGAGATTGAGCAGGTTATTTGCAGTCATCCCGATATATCTGCAGCAATGGCGGTAGGCATTGCTGATGATATTTTAGGTGAGCGGATCCATGTTCTTCTAGTGCTTAAGGCGGGAGCTAATTCTGATGCTTTAAATATGAAATTATTTTTAAATAAAAAATTAGAAAAGTATAAGCAACCTGATGCCTTCTATTTGATGCCAGAACTTCCGCTGGGGGGGACCGGTAAAGCTGATAGGGGTCAATTTAAAAATAAAATATTGGCTAACTCTATCAATCCAGTTTTTATTAATTAAAAAATTTAATCAAATATGACAAACTTCAAATCAATACTATATCAATCCGAGAATAATATTGCTCACATTACTTTAAATCGACCTGAGCGGCTAAACGCTCTAGATAAAGCCACTTTGATTGAAATTAATACTGCAATGGATTTAGCTGAATCGGATGATAGTGTTCGCGCCATTGTTTTAAGTGGATCGGGGCGAGCATTTTCATCCGGATTTGATTTAAAAGCTCAAATGGATGCAAAGCCATCAGGTGAAAAGGTGTGGCGTGAAATTTTAGATCTCGACTTTAACACCACGATGAGATTCTGGAATAGCCCAAAGCCAACGATTGCTGCAGTTCATGGTGCTTGCATGGCTGGAGCGTTTGAATTTGCCTTGTCTTGTGATATAGCGATTGCTAGCGAAGAGGCAATATTTGGAGAGCCAGAACTAAAATTTGGAGCGGGAATAGTGACTTTATTATTGCCCTGGGTCATAGGGCCCAAAAAGGCGAAGGATATTATTTTTACTGGTCAAGACAGAATCAGTGCTGATCATGCTCTTGAAATGGGAATTATTAGTAGGGTTGTAAAAACAGGATCACACGTCAAGGTAGCAATGCAAATAGCTAAATCGATTGCTTTGGTAGATCCAAATGTTGTTATGGGCACCAAGAAGGCAATTAATGAGGGCTATGAGATTCAGGGAATGCAAAAAGCCCTCAAATGTGCATTAGATATTGACCATCAAATTGAGTCCGTGGGCTCACCTGATAAAAAAGCGTTTATGGAGATTGCACGAGAGCGCGGTATGCGAGAGGCAATCGCCTGGCGTGATGCTCGTTTTGCAGGGACTAGTATTGATGAGTAAGCCCATTTTAGTTGTTGTTATTGCTGAACTTTTTGCCACTTCACTGTGGTTTAGTGCAAATAGTGCGGCTGATAGCTTAACTAAACTATGGAGCTTATCCTCCGCAGATTTAGGCTTTCTAACTAATTCTGTGCAACTTGGATTTATTGTTGGGACCCTATTTTTTTCATTGAGTGGCTGGGCTGATAAATTTTCTGCCAGTAGAATTTTTGCGATTTGTAGTGTATTGGGCGCCATTTTTAATGCCTGTTTTGCGATCTTAAGTTATGGGCTTATATCAGCGATCATCTTTCGTTTTTTTGTAGGTCTTTCGCTGGCAGGTATCTATCCGTTGGGAATGAAGTTAATTGTGGGCTGGGATCCGAAGACGGCTGGAAAAAATTTAGGACTTTTAGTCGGCATGCTGACTCTTGGAACAGCCTTGCCACATGGGATACGATGGCTAGGGGCTGATTTACCTTGGCAGTCCGTAATCTTAAGCTCCTCATTTTTGGCTATATTGGCTGCGCTTGCCGTGGCTATTTTAGGAGATGGCCCACATTTCAATAGCAGCCTAAAGCAAAAAGGCGTTCCTTTTTCTAATGTGATTCATGCCTTCCGAGTTCCTGAGTTCAGATCTTCTGCTCTTGGTTACTTTGGGCATATGTGGGAATTGTATGCATTTTGGACGATAGTTCCCTTGCTATTAATTTCTGTCATTTCAACCAATACTTTTTTTACCTCACCTGCCTTGTCTGGTTTGGCATTTTTAATTATTGGGATTGGTGCCTTAGGTTGCATTCTAGGGGGGGTATTTAGTAAATCGCTTGGGAGTGCCCGCGTGGCTTGGTTTGCTTTATTGACCTCAGGTCTAGTCTGTTTTCTTTATCCATTTCTTGATCAAGCGCCAACGCTTTTGAAATTATTAATTTTGTTGGTGTGGGGCTTTGCGGTAGTGGCTGATTCCCCTCAATTTTCTGCCATGTCTGCCAAGGCATGCCCCTCAGATTTAGTCGGAACAGCATTGACGATCCAAAATAGCATCGGATTTTTAATTACTATTTTGTCCATTTGGCTCGTCACCTTTTCATTTCCGTACATAGGAAATAAAGTAGCTTGGATTTTGCTACCAGGACCAATTTTTGGCTTAATTTTTATGAGATCGCTCTTTCGGGTGCGGCAAGTTAAACCCTCAATTGGAATATAAGGACATTACTAAGTGACTAAAGTTATTCAATTTGGCTCACCACCAAAATTACAAAATGAAAAAAGAAGTTCCTTAATTAAAATTGGCACTGCGATTTTTACGCAAAAAGGGTTTAGCATCACGAGCCTTGATGAGATTGTTGAAATTGCTGAAGTGCCGAAAGGATCTTTTTATTACTACTTTAAAAGTAAAGATGACTATGCTCTAGAAGTTATCAAAAACTACGGCACTTATTTTTCGAATAAATTACAGCGAATTTTAAGTGATGAAAAGATATCCCCATTAGAGCGCTTAAAGAACTTCACTAAAGAGGCTGAGGAGGGAGTTAAGCGATATGACTTTAAACGTGGCTGCCTCATTGGTAACTTAGGTCAGGAAATGGCAAGTTTAGAGGAGCGTTTTCGGGTTGAGCTTTTAAGTGTCATTTCCGATTGGCGCAATCAGGTTATGCATTGCATTGATCTTGCTAAGGCAGCGGGAGAAATTAAAACAAAAGTTAATTCATCTGAGTTATCGAATTTCTTTTGGTGTGCTTGGGAGGGTGCAGTTCTTTGTGCAAAATTGGAGCTATCGAGTCTTCCTTTAGATATCGTTAGTAGATTGTTTATTTCTGAATTACTTCAACCAGTAGATAAAAAATAACAAGGAATATCTTATGTTTCGTGCAATATATTTAACCAAGTCTGACGATGGAAAAACTGAATCAGTGATAAAAAATTTGAATGAATCTGATTTACCTGTTCTTGAAAAAGGGGGGGTGACTGTTGACATAGACTATTCAACTATTAACTATAAGGATGGATTGGCGATCACTGGAAAGTCCCCGGTAGTAAGAAAATTTCCTATGGTCCCTGGTATCGATTTTTGTGGCACCGTTAAATCAAGTGACGATGTCCAATGGAAGGTGGGAGATAAGGTCATACTCAATGGTTGGGGGGTAGGCGAGTCTCATTGGGGCGGACTTGCTCAAATGGCTCGCATATCGGGGGATTGGTTGATCAAGAAACCAGACTCTTTAAGTTCTAAGGACTGCATGTCAATTGGCACTGCTGGATATACTGCCATGCTATGCGTGATGGCACTAGAGAGAAATGGCGTTACCCCTCAATTAGGGGAAATTTTAGTTACAGGCGCTAGTGGAGGGGTTGGATCTTTTGCCATATCTATACTTTCAAATTTAGGATATACGGTGATTGCCTCAACTGGTAAAGTTGAAGAACATGCCTACCTTAAAAGTCTTGGCGCAAATGAAGTGATACCTCGCGAATTATTATCTGAGCCTGGGAAACCATTGCAAAAAGAGCGTTGGGCGGGGGTGGTCGATTCCGTGGGATCGCATACGCTTGCCAATGCATGCGCAAGCTCTAGATATGGTGGCGTTGTCACTGCCTGTGGGTTGGCTCAAGGAATGGATTTGCCCCTATCTGTCGCCCCATTTATATTGCGCAGCGTAAGTTTAGTTGGGATTGACAGCGTTATGGCCAATCGCTCGATGAGAGAGGCGGCATGGAAACGTTTGGCTAGTGATTTATACCCAGATGCATTTAACTCTATTGCTCAAATTATTAATTTGGAAAGTGCTGTTGAGGCGGGTAAAAAGATTTTGAGGGGTGAAGTTCGGGGTCGAATAGTGGTAGATGTTAATGCTTAAGGTTAATTTATAAATATTAAGGAGATAGTCATGAAGAAGATATCAAAAAAAATAGTTACAACCGCTATAGCCACTGTTGTAACGGCTTTGTTTACTAGCGCGAATGCACAAATATCTGGTGATACGGTGAAGATCGGCTTTATCACTGATATTTCTGGGTTATATGGGGATATCGATGGTCAGGGCGGTATCGAGGCGATCAAGATGGCGATTAGTGACTTTGGAGGATCTGTCAATGGCAAGAAGATTGAGCTATTAACTGCAGACCATCAAAATAAACCAGATATTGCAGCTGGTAAGGCTCGGGAATGGATTGACCAGCAAGGTGTTGACATGCTGATAGCTGGGACAAATTCATCTGTTGCCTTGGCGATGAATAAAATTGCGTCAGAAAAAAAGAGGCCAATTATTGTTGTTTCGGCAGGAACATCCCGTGTCACCAATGAGGAATGCACACCTTACACTGTGCATTATTCCTATGACACCATTGCTTTATCTAAAGTTGCTGGCTCAGCTATTGTTAAACAAGGCGGCGACACATGGTACTTTTTAACCGCTGATTATGCTTTTGGTGCTGCTTTACAAAATGATGCGTCAACTGTTATTAATGCTGCTGGTGGAAAGGTGCTGGGAAGTGTTAGAGCGCCACTAAATTCGCAAGATTTCTCTTCTTATTTATTGCAGGCACAGTCTTCAAAAGCCAAAATTCTTGGGTTAGCCAATTCCGGTGGCGACACTATTAATTCTATTAAGGCAGCTAATGAATTTGGTATTACTAAAACAATGCAATTGGCAGGGTTACTCATGTTTATTACCGACATTCATGCATTGGGCCTCGATTTAACTCAAAATATGTATTTAGCGGATGCTTGGTATTGGGACTCCAATGCAGACACTCGGGCATGGGCAAAGCGTTACTTTGAAATTATGAAAAAAGAGCCATCCTCTACGCAGGCTGCCGACTATTCTGCAACCCTAACTTATCTCAAGGCTGTTAAAGCCGTTGGTAGCGATAATTCAGAAAAAGTGATGACACAAATGAAGGCGGCCAAGATTAATGATATGTATGCAAAAGGTGGATATATCCGCCAAGACGGTCGAATGGTTCACGATATGTACTTAATGCAAGTAAAAAAACCTTCAGAGTCTAAGTACCCATGGGATTATTACAAGCTCTTGTCAACCGTTCCTGGTGATCAGGCCTTTGCAACAAAATCAGAATCTAAGTGCGCTCTTTGGAAATAAAATGACCCTTAGTCAAGAATTTGATAATCTTTTATCACCCCAGGAGAGGGATTATTTATCTTCGGCCAAAACATTAGGGGCGGATTTGATTGCTCCGAATGCAAAGGATTGGGAATATGCACGCAAATCACCAGTTGATTCTTTGCGCAAAGCCATCTCCGCAGGATTTGCATCCATTGAATTGCCAATAAGTTTTGGGGGGCTAGGATTCTCATATGGCGTAAAAATGCGCCTAGCCGAAGAATTAAGCAAATTTGACCTAGCATTTACTTTTGCTCTAATCCAGCACCACAATGCATTAGTCCGCGTTGCCGACTTACCTCGATCTGTTCAATCTCAGGAAATCATCAAACGAATGCTTGTCGGTGAACTGATTGGATGTACTGCAATGAGTGAGCCTCAGGCAGGAAGTGATTTTGGTTCTTTACAGACTGTCGCCAAGAAGGTTCAAGGTGGTTGGTTGCTAACGGGCGAAAAGGGTTGGATTACCAATGCAACTGTCGCAGATGTTTATTTGACTTATGCTCAAACGGATGTGAGCTTAGGCTATAAAGGCATTGCGTGTTTTGTGGTGTTAGCAAATCAGCCAGGCTTTATTCGTCAGCCAGGCTATGAGTTGCATGGCGCACATGCTACGGGCGTCGGTGGTTTTGGTTTGAAAGATTATTTTGTTCCAGACGAGATGGTTCTTTATTTCCCTGGAACAGCTTTCAAAATAGCAATGCAAGGTGTGAACCGAGCTCGGATTCATGTTACTGCTATGAATGCGGGCATAGTGGAGTCATCGCTAGCGATTGCAATGCAATACGGGGGAAACAGGAAAGCGTTTGGTAAATCTCTTTTAGATTTTCAAGGATTGGCATGGTCCTTAGCAAGTGTTGCTGCAGATTTAGAGGCTATGCGCTCTTTAGCTTATCGTGGGGCCCGTCTGATTATGAGTGGCGAGGATGCGCTAGAGTCTGCGGCTATTGCTAAAAAATTTGGCAATGACCGTGCTCTTGGGGCGGTGGCTGCATGCATGCAAGCTATGGGTGCAAATGGACTTAAGGCCGAATATCCGCTAGCTCGCCATTTATCTGCAGCAAAGTTATTGACTTATACAGATGGAACTGTAGAGATGATGAACGAGCGGATCAGCGCAGTGGGCAGAAAAAGGTACTCTGAATAAAATTTAAAATTGGTAGGGCGCAAAATGACTTTAAAGCAGGTTTTAATTTTAACCATAGTTGTGTTTAATTTACTATTGGCTAAATCATCTTTAGCGGATGATTATCCAAATCGTCCGGTAAGGCTGATTATTCCTTTTCCGCCGGGTGGGTCAGTGGATTTTGTTGCTCGCATCGTCGGTCAGAAGTTTTCCGAGCAAATGGGGCAGCCTGTAGTTCTCGAAAATAAAGGCGGAGCTAGTGGATCGATAGGCGCTGCTGAAGTAGCCAAAGCAAAGCCTGATGGCTATACCTTACTCATGGTGTTCGATTCGCAAGCGGTAAATCAGTATTTATATAAACTGCCATACGATACATTTTCTTCTTTTGATTATTTAACTGAAATGGTATCTGCCCCAATGCTATTGGCTACAACAAAATCAGCACCATTTAATACCACGGCCGAACTCATTACTTATGCAAAAACACGTCCTAACGGAGTGACATATGGTTCATCCGGTACGGGCGGATCAAACCATCTAAATGGTTTAAGTTTTGCTGAGAAAGCAGGGATTAATGCACTTCATATTCCATACAAAGGCGGCGGTCCTATGCTAACCGCAACTATGGCTGGCGAAGTGGATTATGTAATAACAACGATGCCGATCATCATGACTCAAGTAAAAGAAGGGGGAAAGCTAAAAGCTTTAGCTGTCAGCAGTAAGACTAGAGTCCCTCAATTTCCAAATTTGCCCACCATTGCTGAAGTCTTACCTGGATATGAGGCAGGCTCTTGGATAGGCCTAGTTGGACCTGCGGGAATGCCAAAAGAAGTGCAGACGAAAGTGTTTAACGCTATGAAAAGCACCTTAGAGTCTCCTGAGATTAAAAACCGATTAACTTCTGATGGATTCCAGGTCATTGCTAGCACCCCTGCAGTATTTTTATCTAAGGTTCGCGCAGAGTCCGATATGTTGGGCAAGTTAATTATTGTCAAGCAAATTAAGGTTGAGTGAAGTGGGATTTCCAGTATTTCCGTCATGGGTAGAGTCGATTCCAGATGCTCTGCGATACCATGCAAAGCAAACACCTCATAAAACTGCGATTATTTGGTATGGATATGAAATTACTTATTCAGAATTGGATCGCTTAAGTGATCAATGCGCACAGCTATTGAAGGGATACGGCGTTCAAAAGGGTGAGCCAGTTGCATTATTTATGCAAAATTGCCCGCAATATCTCATAGCCCATTTAGGAATACAGAAAGTTGGCGCCATTGCTAGCCCTTGTAGCCCTTTATTTAAGTCTATTGAGTTGGCTTATCAACTCAGCGATTTAGGTGCTCGCATAATTATTGCCGCTGATAATCTTTATCCCATCGTTCACGCGGCGATGACACAAACGCAGATTGAAAAAATACTTTTAGTAAATTATGGGGATATGCTCCCCCAGCATCCCACATATGACGCCCCAGCCGATTCTGTAACTACTAGATATATGCCCCCAGGAACCATCGACCTAATAAAGGCGCTTGAGCTCGAAGAGTCTGATGAACTTGGGATAAATATTGATCCACATGATGTTGCATTGCTGGTTTATACCTCAGGAACAACTGGTAGACCAAAAGGGGCAATGCTGAGTTTAAAAAATATTTTTTTTAAAAGTTTTGGGACGGCGCATTATGGTGAAATGGTTTCAGAGGATATTTTTTTGGCTATTCCCCCTCTATACCATATTTCAGGCATGCTTTTCGGTATCAATATTCCGATATTGTTAGGGGCGACTGCTGTATTGCATTTCAGATTTGATGCAAGCGCAACTTTGCAATCAATTCAGGCACATCAGGTTACGTATTGGAAGGGTGTTGCTCCAATGCTTGCTGCGGTCATGGATTTTGGCAGTGGGCTGCATTATGACCTAAGCTCATTAAGGATGACGACTGCATCGAGTTTTGGAATTCCGATGTCTAGAGAGTTGTCTGATAGATGGACCTCTTTTACTAATGGTTGCCCATCTAGCGAATCTGGGTATGGATTATCCGAAACGCATACGATGGACTCCATGATGCCGCCGAAAGATATTCGCTTTGGTACGAATGGAAAATTACTCCCTGGGGTGTCTTGTCGCGTTGTGGATCTTGAAACTCGTCAAGATCTTCCGGTAGGGGGTGAGGGAGAAATTGTCCTTAAAAGTTTAGGAAATTTTTCCGGGTATTGGCATGAGGCAGATAAGACGGCTGAAACACTTCATGAGGGTTGGGTCCATACCGGTGATATCGGGAAGATAGATGCAGATGGCTATCTCATCCTTATGGGCAGAATTAAGGAGTTGATTAAGGTTTCTGGCTATAGCGTATTTCCCACCGATGTGGAGTCTATTTTGTTACAGCATCCCAAGGTTGACCAAGTGGCGGTTTTGGGTGTCCCCGATGCGCATAAAGGTGAAGTTGTGAAGGCAACGTTTGTGCTTAAACCGGAGTTTCTCGGTAAAACTAGCGCGGAAGAGTTAATTGCTTGGAGTCGCGAAAATATGTCTGCTTACAAGGTGCCGCGTCTTATAGAATTTCGAGACTCGCTACCAAGGAATAATACCGGGAAAGTAATGCGTCGGCTTCTGCAGTAAAGAGTATCTCGATCAGTGGAGGGATGTCATGGGGTATCGATTTTTTTTGAATTTTTTAGTTGCTTTATCGTTTTTGGCTGGAAATCATTGCTTCGCTCAAGTTGGTGATTACCCAACCAGGCCAATCAGACTCTTGGTCGGATTTTCTGCTGGTGGCGCTACGGATGTTTCTGCCAGATTATTTGCAAAGCAAATGAGTGAAATACTTGGCCAACCCGTTTTGGTAGAGAATAGGCTTGGGGCAGCAGGCACTATAGCAGCAGAGCAGGTTGCTAAAGCCGCGCCAGATGGCTACACCCTTTTTTATACCAGCAGCTCAACTCAGGCTATTAGCCCAAACGTTTACCCAAATCTATCTTGGGATCCCATCAAAGATTTTTCTCCAATCGCTTTGGTGGCTAAATACCCTCAGGCTCTATTGGTTAGTAATGAAGTTCCAGTGAACAATATTGGAGAGTTGATTGCTTTAGTGCAAAAATCCTCGGGAAAATTTTCTTATGGATCTGCTGGCAATGGAGGCACTCAACATTTAGCTGGCGCCCTATTCAATGCCCAAGCTAAAATGGACATGATCCATGTGCCTTATAAGGGGATGTCAGCAGCTTATCCAGATTTAATTTCGGGTCGCATTCAGGTGATGTTTGACAATGCCCCTTCGGCAATTCCGTTTATATCAAGCGGGAAGGTGAAAGGGGTGGCAATTTCCTCTTTAACTCGAATCAAGTCATTACCAAACGTCCCTACTATTGCAGAATCTGGCTACCCAGGGTTTGAAGTTGTTGCCTGGACAGGTTTTGTAGCACCAGCAAATACTCCTGCACCCATTATTAGTAAGCTGAATAAGGCCATACTGAAGGCATCTCAATCCCCGGAAGTGAGAAACTGGCTTGAAGAGAACGGCAGTCCTACGAACTTGGTCAGCAGTCCTGCTAGCTTTGGGATTTTCTTAAAGAAGGAATTGCTATTTTGGAGGAAGGCAGTAGAAATTTCTGGAGCAAGTGCTGACCAATAATACCGTAACTTTAATTGTTTTGATTATGTAAATAGGCTCAGTGTTTCCACCAGGAATGGCGAGTTTTCTTGTGTTTCGACCTTTTCTTCTAGGTTGATATTTGTCTTTGATGATAATTTACTTTTAATGCCTCCTTTGGGTCGATAGAGGACATTCAAACACCAACGGATCGTTGGTCCGTTGGTCTACAAAATACTTGAGGCTACTTATAAAAGTTAAATTTCTATCAGCCCACATAACTTTAAATAATTAAACGTATCATCATAAAAAGAGGGTGGTCTAGTGTGGTCATCTGGATCACCTCGCGGTACGTAGATCACCATTCCTTGTCTTGCTCTGGTTAGAAGCACCCTATATGCATTTTTAAGGTAAAGCTGCCGCTCCGGTTGATGAACATTTTGCCAGTTGGTGCCCCTGAAGTTGAAGTGGTTCCAGGAACTATTAGCGTAGCGGTAATCTGCATCCCATCCTATTCCCACCCAATCTAACTCGAGACCCTGGACATCAAACTCGGTGCCAACTTCTTCAAGGTAGTAAGAGGTTCGTATATCAGATTGATCATTTAGAAACCATACTGAGGCATCGATTTTATCTTTTACATTTATTCCATCGGGCCGAAGACGTATTGCGCCAGATGAGGCAACCAAACCATACCGCTCAGTCCCTCGCGCTTTTTCTCTTAACCAATTTTTGGCAACAATAATGTCCCTGGTAAGTGCAATAGGGTATTTATTTGCAATTCTTAAATATGCTGCCTTAGCCTCATTTGGGCGATTCTCAATAATATGACTGGCAAACTCTGATAACGCATCTGCTCGAAATGAGCGCATAGAAACCGAGAGATGTAGATCGGACTCATGATGACAGGTCATTTGGGAAATTGAATCGCTCAACTCCTGATCCCAAAAGTAGTCTTTATCATTCAATCTATTCGAAAGGTAGACATTCCAACCCTGAAATTGGGAATTGAGCGCAATTAGCCATTCCGAAAGCCCGGCTTCACCCGTATTAATTTCCTGGCCACCACCAATAAGGCAGACAATTACACACCAGTCCTTGTGTCTATCCATTGCGCTAATTAGAAAGGCTGGTTCGGACATATCAAAGTCAGCGTATCCTCGTTTTTGCTGCATAAATTTACTAGCTTGCTCTTTCCCCCAGGCTCTTTGAGCTTCATCAAAAATGACTACTTTTTCGTATGGAGCGTGATCTGACTTGAGGGCCTCATCGCGGAAGTGATGAATATTTTGTATAAAGCTGGCAACTTTTCTATGAGCATCTTTTTTAGAAATCCCCTCTCTCAGCGATTCATCTCGTGAGAGTGCCTCTCTTAAAACCTCAACCAAAGGCCCATTACCTGATAAAAATACCGCATTCTCATCGCTGTGCTCCTTGGCACGAACTGTTGCAATATTGAGACCTGCAAGTGTTTTTCCCGCACCCGGTACGCCTGTTACAAAGCAAATTGATTTTTTATTGTTTACTTTTGATTCTTCGATAATTTGGGAAATCTTTGCAGTGGTGACGCTCAAATTATGGGCACTTGCATCTGATCGAGTAATTTCTTCGACCTGATGATCTCTATAAAGCGCCTGCGCAGCCTCAATAATTGTAGGAGTCGGGTGGTAGCCCGACTCAGCCCATGCTTTGGGATTTACCTTACCGTGCGGTATTTCACCAAGCACTTTAGCGATAACAATATCTAATTGATTTGGGGCTATACAGATTGGATTTAAGACAAGGTCTCTTGCCCATGAAAGACTGGAGATTGATTGAGTCTGAGCGTTTGTAGCAATCAAAATAGGCGCTACGTATCTTTCATGAGTGCCTTTATGGAAATTCTTCAAATCTAAGGCGTAGTCATGAACCTGATCTATGGCAGCACGGTCAAAGGATGTTGCGCCAACTTTAAATTCAATTACAAAAACTATTCCTGATATGAGTAAGATCGCATCAGCCCTTTTCCCCATACGGGGGATGGAGAACTCAAAATAAATATGACCCTCATGAAGATCTCTTAGCTCATCCTGAAGAAGATTGATTTGCCCTTGCCAGGCAATCCTCTGTTGAATCTCTAGGGAAAACCCATGTTTTTCTGCTAATTGACCAAGTACTTCTGACTCATTAGTTGAGCAAAAGTTAGAAATTGTGGAGTCGTAATAAGCAATATGGAGCATGGCTTTAATTATGAATCTTATTGGAATAGACCGAATATTTTTATCACCCCCCAAAAAAAAGCCTAACGGACTCCTTTATCTGTTGGTCTGCACAATATAGCCCCAGGAATTTAGGAAAATATGGCAAATGGATTATTCGGATCCGGCTCAGGTTGAATATCTAGTTTTGATCTGGCAGTAGGGCTAAATCCTAAAGCTAACGCTGCTTTTATCATCATCGTAGCTTGTCTATTGACTATTGATAAGTAGGGCGACTGCAGGGGGTAGCCATTGACAGCTTTATGGGTTAGCCCCTCTAAGACAAGTTGTTCTGTTGCCTCACGATGGATATCCTCTGCAACAACCCAAATCGTTAATAAAGCCGCGTCAATTCTCAAAAGCAAACCCTTGGGTGCGCGCTCGATTGCATGCCTCCAACCAGCCTTTTGAGACTCGCTAAGCCATTCTGGAACTTCAGATAGATTCGGATTAACCGCAGTACCTAAGTTTGAATTTGTTACTTTTGGTTCTTTACGCATTTGATACCCCCTTGTTTTTTCTTGCTAACCAAAAAAATGTCCTTACGCGCGGTTCAGCTCGTAATGTCGCTAGGGATTAGACCCCCCATATCCCCTTAGACTCATATTCATCTTTAAAGTCTTTAATAATCCTAACTATTGGCGACGCACCATGCCTTATTGTTAGTTGGATCAAGCCTGCGCCTTCCAGTTTTCTTAAGGCGCGTTGTCGAGCCTGCCTAGAGATCCCAGTTACATCATCTAATCTCCAGGTTAGTTTGAATGGTTGCCCCTCATTCATGCCATCGTAGAACCATAAAAGGATTGCAACTGCACTAGTACACCCCCCAGAGCGATTTGCTATGGTTAGCCACCAAAGAGGAATTGGACCTTTGATAAATAATTTTGTTTTCATGATTGTTCTATTTCTATTAGATATATAAGAATGGACAGGTGTCATCCTTAGTTATAGGTTGGTGTTATGTTTTGCACTTTTTCATTAATGCTTATCACCTGACTCCAGAAATCCAAGTCAGCATCACTCAGAAACCTAGCGGGGTATCGAATCACTTCTGTCTCACTTCCCAACTCAAATCCATTGAGGACATAGCGACTGGCTTGAGTCATACATTCCATCGCAATTTTTACTTCTTGATCAATGGCATCCTCGTCAGCTTCAATGAGGATTGCGTCATGCACTGGCGCACACATATAAATCCCACGACCTGCCATCAAAATGCAGGCAATCCGCAGCATTTCTGCTGAATTGGCTTGCATTGGGAAGTTCCGAATACTTCTGGGATTTAAGTCTGGCTTCACAATTTGTCGCCAACCATAAACCGTTTGAATACAGTTTGTTGATATAGCGTGGTTATAGCCGTTTTCAGACCATTCCCAGAATTTTTTGTAGATGCGACGGTGTGCTGCTAAGAGTTGTTTGGCTCGTAATACTGGTTGCTTAAGGCTTTGCGCCAATGCTTCAGCGCCCATTCCATATTGGGTGGCTAAGACACAGAGTTTGTATTGCTCACGCTCCTGAGGATGGCTTTTCTTAGTGGCGCCTTCAGGTACGGCGCCAGCTTGTTTCGCAAACGCAAGGTATGGATCACCACTCTCATACGCAGCCATCATATGGATGTCTTTTGATAGAGCTGCGGCGACACCAAACTCTTGCTGTGACCAGTCAATATAGGCAAGAGCGCGACCTGGCATTGGTTGGATTAACCCTCTAGCCCATTTGGATAGCCCAAAAACGAACTTATTTGTCGAGGGTTGGTTACGGCCGGTGGTAGAACTAAAAGGGGATAGCAAGCAGCGGTTGCGTCCATCTGTACCTACTTGAAGAGCATTGAGTCGTAGCTTAGCTAAGCTGTCTCGCAGTTTTCTGAGTGGGGCTAATTGCGGATATATTTTAGACATTAGCTTAAATGTCTCCTCATCTAACTTCAGTCTGCCACTTTCATGGCGCTCCCATGGAATATGATTTTGCGCAAGATAGGCTTCAAGCCGAACCTCCTTAAATACCCCCTTTTCATAGATGCCATAGTCTTTATCAATTTGCTTAATCAACTCTGCCTTAATCAAATCCCAGTTCTGACAAAGCGAGCGGTAGATACCCATCTCAATCGGAATGCCGTTACTTTCCATCATGGCTAGGGGTATGGCATAAGCCCCCCGAAGAAGTGCCCTAGGTAGGTCTATGGAGCCCCCCATGGCTTTTAGTAACAGCTCTAGAGAATCCACATCACTTTGGCAATAATCTAGAAGATCTGTCTTTTCATCTTCGGTGTAAGGGCCACCACGTAATGCCAAGGACCGCATCAGGTCTTTATGGACTGGCTCACAAATTTGAATCCCGAATGACTTTAGAGCGCCTAATAAAGAATTACCGAAAAAGGGTGGTTGGCCGTTAGTTAGACATCTAAATTCAGCATATAAATCCAGAATATTTTCTGGCCACGACCACCCAAGCGCTTTATAGCAATTCATTTCAGCGCTCGCGAAATAGGCAACCAGTACAAGGTTTTCATTGTTACCAAATGGATGCTCTTTTAATTGATAAAGCTCATCAGCCCACAGACGGATGTACTGAAGAGTTCGAAAATTTAAAGCAACCATACAAATTACTTCATAAGGGTTTCCTTCTACCCCATCTTTTTGTCGAAACTCAAAGTCAATGAAGATGTATTCATATGCTGTTGGGGTAGTAGAGGGCATTTAACACTTTCCCTGCAGCTGGCTAATCAGCGGGTGATCTTCTGAGGTAATGATTCGTCCTAGGAATACTTCATGAATGAGTGCTTCCATTGTTTGGGTTGGCCATTGAGGGTCGCCCAGATTGTTTGCAGCCTGGATGATGGTGTATTGCTGCGCATCCATATTGGACTCAATACGAACCCATGCCTCTTCTGATAGCCTGATCGCCTCTAGCATGGTAGTTGTCCAAAGTGTAGTCCTGCTAGCAGCATCGATAATGGGTTCTGCAATTAGCTTGGGCGTTGCGGCGCTGTCAACGACCATTCTCAAAATTACACTTTTAGCCATGGAGCCAAGATAGGCCGCAAGGTGAGGCATAACCAAGTAAACCTCGCGACCTTCTTTGTCGTCTACCAGTAACGCCGGGAATTTATATTCATCAGCAGGATGTGTTCTAGAAAACCGGTGCTTGCTTAATTTTCCAAATGTGGCTTTAGTAGGTAGCTTTATTCCGCTGTTAACTAAGGCATAGCTATCGGGTAACCGTAGGCTGCCTATGTCATATTTCAAAATTGACGCCGAGCTTAGAGCAGTGAGATCTTTGGAATTATCATTGATTGATTCAGGATTCATTATTTAACTCCTTTCTTGCGTCGGCAGAACCTATTTCAATCATCGACTTTTCAAAAAGATCTATAACAAGATAATCACGTCCACGTAATTTAAGGAGTGCTCCGCATCGAATGAGTGCGAGACGATTCTTGCGAATATGCCATTGGAGTGAGTAGATGCTCGGGTAATAAAACTTACCCTTCGGTGTATTTTGATATTCACGCCAATCCATTATTTCTGGCGGCCATGTTTGATGTACTTCACTTACTTTTGCAACTGTGTTCATAACGTCCCTCAAAAGAAACTTCCCCTGTAGTGACGGATGATTAGTTCCGACACGACTGTTGTAGCGGGTGCTACAACATTGAGAAACTATCTCATGAAATTGTTATTAAAACGTTGTAAGTCGTTGAATTATATGTATAACTTGCATGCAAGTTAGTCTAGTTTGCATGCAAGTTAGTCTAGTTTGCATGCAAGTTAGTCTGCCTAACTAGTGGTGGTTGGCAATTTTTTTGGATTTTCCCAGCCCCTAATCCAACCCAGGATCACATTAGTGTCATGAGTCTTTGCGCCCTCAAGAACGGGAAACTGATTAAGCATCTCATAAGCAAATGCAGTCTTATTTCTATAGAGAGCTTTGGCAGCCGGTAGATCAGTTTTAGTAAGGTTTTGCCATACCGTCCACTGATCTTGAATAGAATTCCTAGCCTTTCTTTTTCTTGTGTTTCTGTGACCTTGTATCGCAGAATCTACAGTTTGTATATTAGCTTTAACGTCTTTGGCGATAAAGCCTGCGAGCCATGAGGCATCGACCAAGGTAATCCATGCTTCTTTTTCATTGCCATTAATAGAGTGGTGAAGTGTCAGAGCAATTAGAAAAAAACAATCTGGTATGCACGCACCATTAAGATCAAGCGTCTCCACTAAATAGATTAGATTTATACATTCTTTTATACCAAGGCTAAAAGTGATAGCGGATTCGCCATCACTTATGCGGTCGTACTCCCAACGAATTGTGTCGAAAACCCACTTTCTCCACCATTCAGGGTCTAGATTGTCTGTTAAAGAAATCTGCTTTGTGAGGAGTACTGCCGTCGCTCCAGCGCCTCCTTTCTGGTGGTTTGCAAATATATCCATTCAGCTATTGTGTTCTCTTGAGTTAGCTTGTGTGGCCAAATGGGTGGAACCACCTAGACAAAAAACCTCATGAAGCATCTTCTTGCGAGAATCAATGCATAAATGGGCATAGCGCTTAGTCATGGCTAGTGACTTATGGCCCATAGACTCTGCAATAGCCAGGAGTGGGGCACCTTGCTGAGCCAACCATGAGGCATGAGTGTGCCTAAGCGAATGAAAGACAGCCCCTTCGATTCCAGCATTTTGTAAGGCTAGATGCCACGCCTTCTCATAATTCATCGGAGTATCAGGACGGCGGCCTCGGAACACTAAGTCCTCTGAAAGTGCCTTGCGTTTAATTCGCCTTAGTTCGTTGCATACTTCAGGCAATAGAACGAGCGTGAAGGCATCGCCATTTTTCATGCGATCAACCTTTGCCGTGCAAGCTTCAAGGTCTACATCGCTCCATTTAAGGCCCAAGAGCGTACCCTTACGCGCACCAGTTGTAACCGCGAGCATGATCAGTACTGTTAAGTGGTCCCAGCGTGCTAGGCGAGAAACTTTGAGAAGCTTTTCATATTCAATCAGAGAGAGGTAACGAGTTCGCGCATTGTCTTCAGGTAAGCGCTCAGTCTCGCAAACTGGGTTTTGCCATCCTTTAGGAAGTAAGCGTTTTTTTCTTGCCCAGGTGAGAATGGATTGAAGGTTAGTTCTGTAGCGATTGATGGTGGCCGGTGCAAGCGGTTTACTTGTAGTAACAAGTTCTCCACCGCGTTTGGTGCCGCCGCGATTCAGTAGCTTGCCTCGCCTTGTTAAGACATCTAAAGCATCATCCACGTCATCAGCATCAATGAGCCAAACAGGTTTGTCTTTAAATTGAGAGGAAAAAAAGGTGACGCGGGTGCCGTATTGGGCATCACGACCTTGGTAGGTTGCCATGAAGACGTCCAATAAAGTACCAAGGGTGAACTGTTCGCCCCTAATCAGGGGGCATACAACATTATTATTTGCTTGCATTTGATAGATCTCCAAATCAATTACCAACGGTTGGTTGGAACAATTTGTCGGCTCTAAACGCACGCCACTACTGTACGACTCGACACATAGTTAACACTTTATACCGGACACATACTTTACAGTTTTTGGCATAGGAGGGACCTTACTATGCCGTGGAATGAAAGTACGAAGATGGATGAAAAGCTTAAATTTGTGTC
>Ga0316228_1001351_pt1 | contig 25888 bp, 23 predicted proteins | sample TBH18021metaG_FD_206005 | JGI IMG/M metagenome (GOLD analysis project Ga0316228, IMG submission 206005) | Freshwater microbial communities from Trout Bog Lake, Wisconsin, USA - TBH18021 | ecosystem: Environmental > Aquatic > Freshwater > Lake > Hypolimnion/Profundal zone | place: USA: Wisconsin... | reverse complement strand
GCCTTACCCAGCTGCTTAAATCCCACCCAGGGCTCAGCCGGATAATTGCGCCTGCGGGCGATAATAAGCCCGGTGACGGCGAACGAACCGGCAACAAGGAAACCGGGTATGAACGAAGCCATGAACAGATGGGCCACCGATACATTGGCCACGAAGGCGAAGAGCAGCATCCCCGAGCTTGGCGGAAACTGAACCCCTAGCGACCCTGCCGCAGCCTGCAGGGCAGTGACAAAGTTTTTCTCATAACCGCGCTTGACCATCCCTGGCAGCATAACATTGCCGATGGCTGCCGTGTCGGAGGCCGCCGAGCCGGACATGTCGGCGAAAATGATGCTGGCAAGCACATTGGCCGGAATCAGGCCGCCGCGAATCCAGCCCACCAGAGCACTGGCAAAGTTGACCAGCCTGAGAGCGATACCGCCGGCGTGCATGATGGCCCCGGCCAGCATGAAGAAGGGCACCGCCATCAAGGTGAAGGAATCGAGACCGACGAACATCCGCTGGGGGATGACCATCAGCGAGAAATCATTCAGCGACGAAAAGGCCACCACGGTCAACAGTCCCAGGGCGATGGCGATAGGGACCCCCAGAGCAAAGAACAGCAGCAATAGGGCGATCAGCAGGTAGTTGAGCCCAATTATCGGCTGATTAATCAATAAGGTAACGCCGACAGCGACTGCCACAATCAACAGCAACCCCCGGACCGGACTGCCCATCTTTTCCTGCGCCTCTTCCGCCGCCAGGAACAGGATATGGCCCAGCATGAACAAAGCGCCAACAGGCAGGGCGGCATAGGCCCAGGCGATGGTCACATCCAGGCCCGGACTTTTGTCCGGCAGCGCTGCCATCATCAGTTTGGTACCCTGGACGATCACCTGATAACAAAACAGCAGTGATAAGCCGTGGGTAACCAGATACAGATGCGGCTGGACCTTGGCCGGAAAAAACTTCAGCCCCAGAGTGATGTTCGGCAGCGAATTATAGCGCAGAGCCACCGACGCGCCGAGGAAGGTAGTCCACATGAAGGTATACCGCGCCAGCTCTTCCGACCAGGAGAGCGGCATCAATAATATATAGCGAAAAATAACCTGCAGGAATACCGCGGTCACCATGGTAAAAGCGGCTACTATGAGAAGGCCTGTCGCCACCTTGTTGACCCGGTCACTCACGGCACGCAGAATGTCAGTCATGCTCATTAAACCCTCCGTGTATTAAGGCGGCGATAAGATTGGGGGTACCAATCTTATCGCCACAACCCTAGCTACTTGCTACTTGCTGCGCAGTTTGTCGATATCGTCAAGCAGTTGCTTGCCAACAACATCTTCTACCGATTTCCAGATTGGTTTGGCTCTCTCGTAGAAAGGCGTGGTATCAACCTGGTTGAATTTCATGCCTGCTGCGGTGAGTTTTTCCACATTTTCTTTCTCGTTTTGGTGGAAAATATCGCTTTCGTCTTTTTGGGACTCAGCGCCCACTTCCATCAGGATCTTCACGACCTCAGGCGGTAGTTTCTCAGAAGTTTTGAGGCTCATCAGCATAATGTTGGGAGCCGCAAAGTGGTTGGTATAGGAGAAGAACGGAGCCACTTCGTTCATTTTGAAGGCTACAACGGTCGCCGGGTTGTTTTCCCAGCCGTCGAGAACGCCGGACTGCAGAGCATTATAAACCGCGCCCTGATCCATCGGAGTGGCGATGGCGCCCATGGCGTTAAGAGCGTCAACCATAACCTTGGAAGGCATGGTGCGGATTTTCAGACCTTTGAGATCCTCTGGGGTGAAGACAGCTTTCTTGGCGGTTATGCTGCGGAAACCGCTCCACTGGTAAGCCATACCCTTCAGACCGCTCTTTTCCAGCTCTTTGAACAGATCTTGGCCGATAGGTCCGTTGACAACTTTATTCATATGATCTTCCGACTGGAAGATATAAGGCAGACTGAAAACCTGCCAACGGGGAGCAAAACTGACCATGAGCGCGGCGTTTACGTTAGCCATGTCGATGGTCCCCATCTTCATCCCTTCGACAAGGTCGCGTTCTTGACCCAGAGTTCCGTTATTGAACACCGTGATCTCGATTTCGCCTTTACTTCTTTCTTTGACTTTCTTGGCATAAAGCGTGGCCGCCGCTGCCACCGGATGAGCCTCAGGCAACTGGGTAGCCAGTCTCAGTTTATACTTCGGACCTTCAGGCTGGGCCGCCGGTTTCTGTCCACAGCCGACCAACAGCGCCATGGCAGAGAATACCACTAAAATAACAATAGCCAGTAATTTCGTCTTTCCAAGCATTTTCACGATAACAAGCCCCCTCAATCTTTTTTCTGTGGTAGTGCCTCAAGTTTCCCTCTTGTCACCTCCGCATAGCATCATGTTCAAAGACTGCCCAACGATTTTGACAGCGACTTAGTCGCCTCAAACAGTTTGGGCACAATATGGGTTTGAGCCAAAGGCCGCGACATCCGGGAGGTCGGCCCGGAAACACTGATAGCCGCAACAATCTGGCCGAAGCGGCCGTAGATGGGAGCTCCGATACAAAAACAGTCTTCGCCGCTCTCCCGGTCGTCAAAGGCGTAACCTAGCCGCCGCACTTCCTCCATTTCATGAATGTAAGCCTCCGGAGAGAGAATCGTATAGGGTGTTCTCGGCTCAAGTCCCTCTTCTGCCAGTATCTGCCTGATCTCTTCATCACTGTGCCGCAGCAAAAGCGCTTTGCCCAGTGAAGTACAGTGCACGGCGTTGGTTCCGCCAATTTGGGCGACCAACCTAATGGAATGGGGACTGTCAATCGAGTCCACATATAAGACCCGATTCTTCTGCAACACACCAAGATGCACCGATTCGGCGGAAAATTCATTCAGTTTGACCATATAGGGCCGCGCCAGACGTTTGATCTCAAATCCCTTTTCCGCGCGTTGCCCTAACAGCAGAAAATGCAGCCCCAGGCGGTAACCGCCGTCACTGCCGCAGGACACCAGGCCCCGACCTTCGAGATTGGTCAGAAGACGATACACCGTAGATTTCGGCAAGCCAACCTGCTCCGTGATCCTCTTGAGACTGACAGGGCCGGATTCGCCGCCGATAATCTCCAGGATATCAATGGCTCTTTGCAGCACTTGTACTTTTAAAACATTTTGTCGCATTCCTTCGTCCTTCGTTCCACATCGTGAAATTCAAATTTCGCCACAATGAAAAATTGGCGCATTTTTCTAAAAATTCCTGCTTGTATTCGGCTGTGCGGAATAATAGTTCACGATATGAAACGCGTTCATCTACTTGCTTTCCTGTTCTTCCCCGCAGGATTGGCGAACAATAAGCTCCGGTTCGAACACAATCAGTGAAGGTTTTCCGGACTTCCCGCGGTTCTTGGCGCGTTTTATCAACAGGGTGGCCGCCTTCCAGCCGATTTGATAGGTGGGCTGGCGGATGACGGTGATCGGAGGATCAATCAATTCCGCCCAGTCCCAGTCGTCAAAACCTAAAACCGCGATATCGCGGGGAATCTTGATGTTCATTGCTTTTAAAGCTTTGATGACCGCCATGGTCATAAGATTATTCATCCCGAATATCGCCAGAGGCTCGGTGTTGTCTTTCAGCAATACCTGCAGCTTTTCGGCGACGCTTAGAGCGTCGGGTGCGGTTTGCACCAGAAGTTCAGGGGCGAACGGAATGCCGCGGGCCGCCAGCGCCTGTTTATAGCCTTGAACCCTTTCCCGACGCGGACTGATGGTCTCGTATGGCAACGTAAACATCACAATACGCGAATAGCCCTGCCGCACCAGATGCTCGATCGCCAGCGCCGCGCCCTTGATGTTGTCCACCGCGACAGTGTCAATATTGATCTCCGGAACCTTGCGGTCGATCAATACCACCGGCAGTTTCTGATTCACCGCCATCACGATCTCGTTGTTACGCCCGGTGGTATTGATAATCAATCCGTCAATCTGCTTGGCGGTCAGCATGGCAATATACTCTTTTTCTTTGACCGGGTCATCATCGGCGTTGCATAAAATGAGGTTGAATCCCGACTTTTTGCAGTAATCTTCAATCCCTCTGATAATGCTTGTGGAAAAGGGATTCAGAATGTTGGCGACAATGGCCCCCACGGTGTGGGTCGTCTTCTGCTTTAAGCTGCGGGCTACAGCGTTGGGTCGGTAGTCCAGTTCCTCGATGATTCGGGCGATCTTTTCCCGGGTTTTGCCGCTCATATTCTCATAACGCTGATTCAGATAACGGGATATGGTGCTTTTGGAAACTCCCGCCTGCCTGGCTACGTCATTTATCGTGATCGGCATGCTACTCTCCTGTCACAGCATTGGTCATAACTCCAATTTGCGGGCTGCGCAGTTCAAAAGTGTCGCCCCGGGCAAATTCGCTCCCCCCAAAAGGTGTTCCGGAAAGAATCACATCTCCCGGTTCAAGAGACATACTCCGTGAAATATCGGCGATCAGTTCATATATACTGAAGATCATGTCCGAAGTATTACCCTTTTGTTTTTCTTCGCCGTTTACGGTCAATGACAAGTCAATGTTGTCAGGATCAAGGCCTTGTACGATCCACGGGCCCAGTGGAGTGAAAGTGTCAAAAGCCTTGCCGCGCGTCCAGGGCTGACCCTTGATCATGTGATCCCGCGCGGTGACGTCATTGGCCAGAGTAAACCCGAAAATATAGTCGGCCGCCTTATCCACAGCGATGTTTTTTCCTTTTTTGCCGATGACTACCGCGATTTCCACTTCAAACACCGGCTGTTTCACCACATCAGGCACGACAATAGCCTGATCCGGACCGATTACCCCTGAGGACGGTTTCAAAAACAGAATAGGCATCGCCGGAAATTCAACCCCCCGCGCCTTTGCCACAGCTTGGTAATTCAAACCGGCTCCAATAATTTTTGCCGGCAAAACCGGCGCCAGCAGCTGAACTTCAGGCAGGGCAAATGTTTGGCCTGTAAGTCGGTATGCGCCAAAAATGTCGCCTTCGATGACTTTTACCAGGGAGTCTTCGACAAGTCCCCCATGATTTTTGCCGCCTGCGGTAAATCTTGCAAAGATCATACGGATCGCCTCCTGTATCGGCTAAATGATGGCCGGTGACTCACCTGCCGGGGATGGTCGCTCTCGGCAACTATCGCTGCACCCGGCCGGAACCGTCGCCAACCATGAGAGTCTTGACTTCATTTACCGTGACATGGTTGTGATCTCCCTCAATGGAATGCTTGAGGCAAGATGCCGCGACAGCGAACTCCAGCGTATCCTGGTTACTGAGACCATTCAGCAGCCCGTAAATCAGCCCGCCGCCAAAAGAATCGCCGCCGCCGACCCTGTCGACGATATGAACGGCATAGTTCCGCGAGAAATAGTACTCGTCGTCTTTGTACAGCATGGCGGCCCAGTTGTTATCAGAAGCCGAAATACTGCCCCGCAACGTAATAGCCACAGCCTTAAACCCAAACCGTTCTTTCAGTTGGGCGGCCACCGCCTTGTAGCCGTCATGGCTCAGCTTGCCCCCGGTAACATCGCTGCCGGCAGCTTTAATGCCGAAAACCTTCTCGGCGTCCTCTTCGTTGGCGATACAGACATCTACATAGGACATGAAAGTACTCATAACCTTGCCGGCCTTTTCGCTGGTCCACAAGTTTTTCCGGAAATTAAGATCGCAACTGACCGTCAGGCCGGCTGCTTTAGCCTCTTTACAGGCTTCCAGAACAACTTCAGCGACATTGTCGCCCAGCGCCGGCGTAATGCCGGTGAAGTGGAACCACTCGGCGCCGGCGAACACTTCAGCCCAGTTGAAGTCTTCCTTTTTGGCCTGGCCGATGGACGAATATTTCCGGTCATAAACCACTTTGGAGGGACGCTGGGAGGCTCCCTTCTCCAGATAATAGATGCCCAGGCGCTCTCCTCCCTTGAGCATAAATTTAGTGTCAACACCATAGCGGCGCATTTCGTTGATTGCCGCCTGGCCGATAGGGTTGTCAGGGACTTTGGTGGCAAACACAGCATCCAGACCGTAGTTAGCCAAAGATACAGCGACATTGGCTTCGCCACCGCCGTAAACGACATCAAAAGCTTGCGCCTGCTCAAACCGGAAGTAACCAGGCGGTGAAAGGCGCAGCATGATTTCACCGAAACAGACTATTTTCTTGCTCATTTCTCTTTTCCTCCTAATGGTCTATTTGCCGCGGGCTTCACGGATTTTGCTGATGAACTGCTTGCCAAGTTCGGTGATCGAATCGTAATCGCCCTTTTTCGCTCCGCCGGTGAGATTTCCGCCAACACCGACAGCCACGCAGCCAGCCTTGATCCAGTCAGCCACATTGTCCAGGCTGACACCGCCGGTGGGCATCAGGGGAGCTTGCGGCACAGGTCCTTTTACCGCTTTCACGAACGTGGCTCCCAGCGTCTCTCCAGGGAAGACCTTGACAATATCCGAACCCAGCTCCATGGCTTCAATAATTTCCTTAATAGTTGCAGCACCGGCCATAATCGGCACTTGATACCGGTTGCAAAGTTTAATGGTTTCGGCGTTGACACTGGGGCTGACGACATACTGTGCGCCTGCCAAAATGGCAATCCGGGCTGTTTCAGGATCAAGGACCGTCCCGGCGCCGATGATAATTTCTCCTGACGTATAGGTAGCAGCCAACTCCTTGATCACCTCGGCGGCACCAGGCACGGTAAAGGTTATTTCAATAGCCGCAACTCCCCCCTTGATGCAAGCGTCGGTAATTCTTTTGGCCTGATCGGCCGATTCAGCCCTGACGACGGCTACGAGGCCCTTGTCAATGATTTTTTGCAGTACTACGAGCTTTGGTAACACTGGCGATCACTCCTCATTTTTGGTTTTGTGGAACGGTTTAGGAAACCGGTTTCCAAAGAAAAAACATTAGGCACTTCAGTCAGATATTCCTGCTGCCCATACTATAGTTTGCCCAAATGAGCAAAAAATTCCACCTGGTGAAACGTGAGATAACTCCACTGAAACAAAACTGCTGAAAAAGATCACAAAGAGGAGAGTAGACTAACCAGAAAGAAAGTATTATTATTAGAGAATAACCTCTCAATATTTTCGCCGCAGGCGGCCAATCCATTCGGGAGGCGAGTATATGAAAAACACCAGGAAGATTCTTCTCACCGGTCTGGCGCTGCTTGTCGCGGCAGTCTTGGTTATACTGGCCGCTCCAGAGGACAACAGCCTTCGGGAAGTCTATCGCGACGACCGGACGGTTTGGTCCTTTAGTCCGGCGACGGTTGTGCTGAAAAATGATGCCACAGGCTGTGACCCCTATTTTGAGCTATGGCTCAAAATGACCGACCGTGACAGGGGCTACTACGACCAGACGCGGGTGCTGCTCAAAAAAGACAGCCGGGAATATAAGTTCACCGACAGTATCGGCTATGATCCCGCCGGACGGGTCGCAGAGGCCTGAGGGGTCGAGGACGATGAGGTCTCGTGGAGACCTGTGGATTCGGCCAGCAGGGAAGAGCGCTTGTATGACGCAGTCATGAGTTATCAAAATAAGCCCCGGTGGCTAAAGGCGCTGGAAAGCTGGCGCAACAGGCTTTTGCCCCCGACTATGTAATCATCATCCCACAGTGTCAAAGCAAAAGCAGGCAATAAATAGCGCAAGACCAGCATCTTCTCTGATGCTGGTCTTTTACGTCTGACAGGGCAGTAACATTTTTGCGCAAAAGGGGAAAGCTAGAGTGATTGGCAGTATTATAGGAATTTGCTCTTCCTCTGTAGAAGAAGCAATTTATATTTGCTTTCTGTAAAGATTGTCATTTGAATACTATTAGAATCGGAGTGAGGCACATGCGCAGGGTTGGTTTTATTGGATATGGCAGCATGGGAAGCATGCTTGTTGATGGCCTGATAAGTTCTAACCACATAAGGCCGGACCAATTAATTGTTTTTACCCCATCTCCTCAAAAACTGACCAATTTGAAAGAACGTTACCCGGACATCGGGGTAGCAGTCAATAATATGGAGATAGTCGAGAAAAGTGATGTTGTCGTGATTTGCGTAAAGCCGTTATCGGTGAAGGCTGTGCTGGAAGAAGTGAAAGAGGCTCTAACCGAAGATAAACATCTCGTATCGATAGCCGCCTGTGTAACGATTGATAATTTGGAGAGCGTTTTTAAAGGTAAAATTACCAAAGTAATTCCAAGCTTGACCTCTGAAGTGAAACAGGGAATCTCTTTGATGTGCCACAATCGTATAGTTGGCCAGGATGATGCAAAAATTGTTGAAACCCTATTTGAGGCAATCAGCACTGTTAAACTTATTAAGGAAGAAAATTTTGCAGCAGGTGCTGATTTGACCAGTTGCGCCCCCGGGCTGTTTGCCGCAATCTTTCGTGAGTTTGTGGAAGCCGGGGTAAGGCATAGCACCTTAACAAGAGCGGAATGTGAGCAAATGGTTGTTGCGACTCTATATGGAACAGCTGAAATATTCTGCCAGCAAAATATGGGTTTTGAACAGATGGTTGAAAGAGTGGCCACTAAGGGAGGCATTACGGAAGAAGGGGTAAAAGTGCTCAAAGCGAAACTGCCAGGGGTATTTAATGATGTTTTCCATCATACTCTTGCCAAGCACGAACAGATACAGGGGTTGCTACATCGAGAGTTTAGAGAATAAGCGACTATCCTTCAAGAGGAGATGATCAAGTGAAACGCATATTATCGGTATTGCTTGCCGTTATCCTTATGAATATTGTTTTGGTGACTGACGGCAGTGCTTCCGGCCTTGTGGTGCGGGAGGAAATCGGGAAGTATTTCGCGGGAGTTACCGGCACTTTTGTTATGTATGATGAAACCAATGATCAATATATCGTTTTCAACGAACCGCAAAGCATAAAACGGTTGTCACCATGTTCGACCTTTAAAATTTATAATTCGCTTATTGGGTTAGAAACCGGCGTTCTGGATCAGGAAGACGTTTATACCCTATTGCAGTGGGATGGAACAGAGTATTCGTTTCCGGCCTGGAACCATGACCAAACACTGGCATCCGCAACAAGGGATTCAGTTGTCTGGTATTTCCAGGCGCTGGCCTCACGGATTGGAACAGAAAGAATGCAGGCCTATCTCGATAAGATTGAGTACGGCAACCGTGATATTTCAGGAGGATTGACTACCTTCTGGCTGCGGTCATCGCTTAAAATCTCAGCAAGAGAGCAAGCAGACCTGTTGTATCGGTTATACTCGGGGAATTTGCCGGTTGATCCGGAAAATGTCGCGATAGTCAAACAGAACATAACTTTGTCGGAAAGTAATGGTGTCCGCTTTATGGGCAAAACCGGTTCGGGTTTTCAGGATAATAAGTGGTTATTGGGGTGGTTTGTCGGCTGTGTGGAAAAACAGGGAAAGCGTTATTTCTTTGCCACCAACATTCAGTCATCAGATGGGGCATCCGGCGGGAAGGCGAGAGAAATAACAAAATTAATCTTAAAAGATCTCCAGGTTTTATAGCAGGAATTCTGCGAGTGGCCGTGCTCTTCAGTGGGTCGGATCAAAAGTAGAAAATAACCAATTTAAGCATCCCGGAAGCCCCAAATAAGGTTTCCGGGATTTGTTTTGCCAACTCGTCCAGTACAACTTGTTACACTCATGAACCGCATGATACCTTCCCTTAGCAGAAAAGAAGCTGATAATTAAGAATATTGCCAAAAAATCTTTGCAGGGTGGAGGTCTAACAATAATTTCTATTGAATTAGTAATATCGTAAAAATATATCAAAGACGTGTGATTCGCAACAAAAGCCCTTGGGATAAGTATCCTGAAAGCAATACGCACGGTACCGATGTCCCTGAACACAGAGATATTCAGAAAGGAGGCAGCTATATATCCTTATATAATCTCGTAGACGTGGCAAGAAGAATGCTTCAACAGCCTTGCAGCATTTACGCCAGATTGCTTGGATGAAATAAGTTGTAGGGGCCAATTATTTGCGGAGTCTTTGGGATGTTATTGTCAGAGGCGCGAGTAGATATTATTTAGGAGGTTGTGTATGAAAAAGAAAATTCTTGCCGTATTAGGTTCCGCTTTACTCATTATCTCATTGGTATTGACCGGCTGTGGCAGCAGCAATCAGCCGGCAGCGAAAGACACCAAGCCGATTCTGCTCCGGGTAGGCTATATATTCGCCACCGATAATGACGCCGACAAAGGCGCGCAAAAATTCAAGGAACTTGTGGAGAAGAATAGCAAAGGCCGTATTGAGGTACAGACTTTCACTAACTCCCAGCTTGGTAGTGAGAATGATATGATAAACTCCCTGTCAGCCGGCAGTTTGGAAATGGAAGTTTCCGGCGAGGGTGTCATTACCGGTTTTGAGCCAGGATTCGGCGCTTTGACCATGCCGTTCGCCTTCCGCGACCTTGACCACATGCTCAAAGTGTTTAACGGACCTATCGGCAAACAACTGGATCAAGCCTTTATTAAGGATAAAGGCGTTCATGTGCTTTCGATATGGGCCCGTGGCCCCCGTTACCTGACCGCAAACAAAGAGATAAAGACTCCTGACGATCTGCAAGGCGTAAAAATAAGGGTTCCTGTCCAGACCACTTCTGTGGAAACATGGAAAAGGTTAGGGGGAATTACGACAGCCATGAACCTGTCCGAACTGTATTCCGCCCTGCAGCAGGGGGTGGTGTCGGCCCAGGAAAACCCACTTGATCTAGTCTATACTTCCAGTTATTATCAGGTGCAGAAATATGTAATGGAGACCAGGCACTCATACGTACCTTATGTGGTTACGATGAGCAACAAATTTTACACTGGTCTGCCTGATGACCTCAAGAAAGTTGTCGATGATGCAGCGCAAGAATCAAGTATTTACGTAAAAGACTTGGTTGTAAAAGGAGAATCGCAATATCGCGCCGACCTGGAGAAGAAGGGAATGAAATTTGTTCCGGTCGACCGTCAGCTATTTATGGATAAAATGAAGGGTTTACCAGAAGAAGTGGAAAAGACCCTCAAGTGGATTCCAGGACAATATCAAGAAATTGTTAACACGAAATAAATAGTAATGAAATGAGGGGGTGTCCTGGTGACGGCTTAATGACAAAAGTGAAATAGAAGCTGTATCACCAGGACACTCGTTTTTTAAGGTGGTGTAAAGTTGACGACAACCAACAATGAAAAAGAAAGCGTACTCAAGCGGCGAATGGATAAACTACTGGATATTCTGGTGGGTTTATCGGTAATCGGCGAATTAGTGATCGTCTTTGCTGGTATTATTGCCAGGGAAGTATTCCAATCACCCATTATGTGGGCTGATGAGCTCGGCCAGTTCGCTCTCACCATGGTGGCCTTTTTGGGAGGGGCGTTGGCTTATACCCGAAACGAACATATGGCAGTCCACGCTGTGGTCGATCGCCTGCCGAAGTCGTGGAGACCGGCACTTGATGCTTTGGTTGAATGGATGGTATTTGCTGTTTCCGTAATAGGTGCTTACTTCTCTCTTACAGTTGTAAAAATCCGCTGGATGGAATACACACCAGCACTGGATATCCGGGTAGGATTATTTGTTGTCCCATTGACAGTCGGATTGGTTCTGATGGCCATTTACGCTTTGCTCAGATTGTGGCGCAAACCGCGTATTCCAGTCCTGCTGACAGCGTTAGTAAGTCTTGTTTTTATTGGAATGCTGATAATAATAAACAACTTATGGGGGCCATTTGGCGTTTCGGCTCTTGTAAATTGCTTTGCCTTTATCTCTTTTGCTGTTTTGCTGGCTCTCGGTCTGCCCATTGGTTTCGTACTTATCATGACCTCTCTGATGTACCTTTTTATTTCCGGCAGAGGAAATCTGTCGCAGATACCCCTGGTTATGCAGGCCAGCGTTTTAAGTTTTGTCTTACTGGCCATACCCTTCTTCATGATGGCTGGGTATATCATGACCGAAGGAGGGCTAAGCAGGCGGTTAGCCCTGTTTGTTGTCGCCATTGTCGGACGGGTTCGGGGAGGACTTCTCCAGGCTATGGTCGTCACTATGTATATTTTCGCCGGCCTGTCCGGCTCGAAAATAGCTGATGTGGCGGCTGTCGGCTCTACTTTAAATCCGATGCTGAGAAAGAACGGGTATGACCCGGCCGAAAGCGCCGCTGTTCTGGCCACGGCTACGGTCATGGGAGAGACCATTCCGCCCAGTCTGCCGATGCTGGTTTTAGGATCAATCACGACGATTTCTATGGGCGCTTTATTCATGGCAGGGCTTCTACCTGCGGCAGTGATTGCCCTTTGCTTGATGATCGCCATCTATGTCAAAGCGCGCATAGATGGAAAATATCCCGGAATGCCTGGTGCGCCTTTTGCTGAAGTCGGAAAAGCGGGACTTATTGCCCTTCCGGCCTTGTTAGTTCCGGTTTTTCTGATCGGCGGGATTGTCACCGGCGTCGCCACCCCAACAGAGGTTTCAACCTTCGCGGTTGTTTACGCCTTGCTTCTGGCAACGTTCTTCTATAAAGAACTAACCTGGAAAAAGTGCTGGGATCTTATGCTCGATACTTCCGTCAAAGCTGGTGTGGTTCTCTTCATTATCAGCACAGGCAGTGCTTTCTCCTGGACTTTGACGGCGGCAGGTGTACCGCAGAAGATTGCCCAAGTAATGACCAGTGTGGCTGGACACTCCGACTGGATATTCATGTTGGCCACTGTTGTCATTTTAATTGTTATGGGAGCTGTACTGGAAGGCATTCCTGCGCTGTTAGTTTTTGCCCCGCTCCTGGTTCCCCTTGCGCCGAAATTTGGTATCGACCCTCTGCAGTATGGTATGGTACTGCTGATAGCGATGGGACTGGGATCCTTTGCGCCGCCTATTGGGATCGGTCTTTATGTTACCTGCTCCGTGTGTGGTACCAAGGTGGAGGAAACATCCCGGGCTATGATGCCCTATCTCATTGTGCTGTTTATCGGACTTCTATTAGTGGCCTTCGTGCCATGGTTTAGCCTCGTGGTGCCAAAGATGATGCATCTGAGTTAGAGAAGACATGATTCGATGCGGTTCCTTCCCTATTATATTTTTGCCAATGATATGTTAAACACAAAAAGGCACCCGCCTCGCGGGTGCCTTTTTGTGTTTAATAAGTGCAGATGCTATGTCAGTACAAATTTCGCTACCTTGTCTGAAACGCCAATCCATTATTCGATCAGAATAATTCCGGTGATTTATTGGTCCATGACCGACAGGCACTGCTGGCAGAGGTTTTTGCCCTTAAAACTGGTCGTTACCTGATCGCTACCGCAAAATACGCAGGAGGGTTGATATTTACGGAGAATAATACAGTCATCTTCGGTGAAGATTTCCAGGCCGTCCTTATAGTCAAGTTCAAGAGTGCGCCTGAGTTCAACTGGTATTACCAGTCTGCCGAGGTCATCCAATTTTCTTACAATACCGACAGATTTCATTGCCAAGACAGCAGTTCCTCCTTTTAATCAGTACAATTGCGACGCATTATGCTACTTTCACATTTATTATATTGCACCTGCTCCACCAAAAATCCTGCAATAATTGTATCTTTTTGTAAATAATTGCAGTATGTGGGGAATTATTGTAGAGAATTTGTTCTGGTGATTCCTGCCTGCGAAGGCGCACTCCTGCTCCCTTTTTTCAGCAATATAGCCAATTATTACAGAGTATTGTTTCATGACGTCACGGGGAAATTAATATTGACTCTGATGCTTAAAACCAAAGGAGGGATTATCAATGGCACGTTCGAGAAAACCGGTTAACCCGCAAGCTGAGAATGCCCTTGACCGAATGAAATTTGAAGTTGCTTCCGAACTGGGCATCGCCAATCAGGTCCGCTCTCAGGGTTGGAGCACCATGACCAGCGCCGACTGCGGTCGCGTCGGTGGCCAGATGGTCCGCAAAATGATTCAGCAATATGAAAGCACCCTGAGCTAGGAAATCGACTCAAGGGAGGCCACGCAACCGCGTGGCCTCCCTTCTGTTGGTTATGTCGGACAGACCGCTACCTGTCCTGGTCCGGAAAAGACTGCTCCTGTCGCGCACCCCCTTACTCAATCTCCGTCGCAGGAAAAAAGTCGCTCTGCAGGCACCACATAGCATAAAACAAGCCTTTCTGCGCCAGCAATTCATCTTGCCGGCCCCGTTCAACCACCCGGCCGCGATCAAGCACCAGGATCTCATCCATATTCTCCAGACCGAGAAGACGATGAGTGATAAGGATGGTTGTTTTTCCTGGCGTGATTTGTTCTATTGCGGTCATGATTTCCCGCTCCGTTACCGAGTCGAGTCCTGCGGTAGGCTCATCAAAAATCAGAATCGGCGCGTCTTTTAAGAGTAACCTGGCGATGGCCAGTCTGCGCCGCTCACCCCCGGACAGTCCATAGCCGTTTTCACCGATCAGAGTGTCCAGCCCCTGGGGCAAAGACCGGATTACCCCGCCCAGCGCCGCCTGTTCCGCGGCGGCCACAACCTGCTGTATACCGGCCCTCGGCCGGGCCAGTCGGATATTATCGCCGAAGGTGGCGTTAAATATGTAATCTTGTTGCTGAACAACCCCGACCCTGTCGCGCAGGGACTGGGCATTGTACTCGCTGATCTCTCTTGTTCCCAACCGGATATGACCTGCTTCGTAGTCCCAGAATCTCAACAATAACGACACCAGCGTGCTTTTCCCCGCCCCGCTGGGACCGACGACAGCCAGACGCCCGCCGGCAGGCAAATGAAACGTTATATCGTCAAGGACCAGGGGCCCGTGCTGGTGATAGCGAAAACTCAGATGCTCGACATCCAGCTGGATTTCGACAGGGGAAACAATCGCCGTCCCGGCATCCAAGACCGCCGGTTCGATGTCAAGAATGGCAAACAGCCGTCTGGCGGCGGCAAAACTTTCTTCCCAGTACCGGCATGCAGACCCGAGCGGTAGAACGGCTTCAAAGCTGCTTTGGATTCCAAGGGCCAAAACAGCGAGATATACGCCGTCCAGAGCGCCGCTATTTATCATCGGAACAGCGATCAGCACCGCCGCGACTAAGGTCAGGTTCATGATCAAATTTCCCAGGGCGGCGGCGACTCCGGACAGAAATGCGCTGCGTCCCTGCCAGTACCTTAAAACGGCATTCACATATCCTGCTTGTTCTTTTTGGCGACCGACTTGGACGGGAGAGGCCGCCAGGTCGCGAATGCCTTTGATGCTGTCAGCGAAGACTGTAGATAATCGTGCCCTGGCCTCAGGCAAATTCCGGCCGACGTTTCGCCCTGCCAGCCCCAAAAAGGCCGGCAGCACAACCCCGGCACAAGTAAATCCTGCCGTCAACAGGCCGACGAACTCCACGCCGAATTCCCAAAGAAGGCCCGCCATCCCCATCAGGGCCATCAGAGCCACGGCAGACGGCAACAGCACCCGCAGATAAAAGTATTGCAGTGTCTCAACATCATTTACAACCCGGCTAAAAAGATCCCCACTGCGAAATTCCGCTAAGCCGGCCGGAACCAGGGGTTCCAAGGCCTGGTAACACCATACCCGGACACGGCTAAGCAAGCGAAAAGTGGCATCATGGGCCACATACCGCTCCAGATAACGGAAAACCGCCCGGGATAAACCAAAAAACCGCACCCCGACAATCGACGTCGATAAGGCCGCCAGCGGCGGATGCAGCGCCGCCGACGCGATAAGAAAGGCCGCCGACGCCATCAGGCCGACATTGGCAGCGATAGTGCACAAGGCCAGCAGGGAAGAAGCCGCCATCGCCGGCCAGGCCGGGGCGACAATGGTGATAAGGCGCCAAAACGTCTTCATGCTCCCCCCCGGTAGGCGGTTACCATCTGGCGGTACAAGCCGTCAGCAGCAACCAGCTCACTATGATTACCGGCTTCGACGATATTCCCCTGGTCAATCACCAGAATCCGGTCAGCCTCACAGGCGGTACTGAGCCTGTGGGCAATAATCATGACAGTTCGGTCAGTCATCAGCAGGCGGAGTGCCTCCCGCACCGTGGCCTCGCTGTGGGGATCCAGTCCTGTTGCCGCTTCGTCGAGAATCAGCAGCGGCGCCTTTTTGTAAAACGCCCGGGCGATGGCGATCCGCTGACCTTCGCCGCCGCTGAGACCCTGGCCGCCTTCGCCGATCACCGTGTCATATCCCTTCGCCAACCGGCAGATAAATTCATGGGCACCGGCGGCGCGGGCCGCTTCTTCCACCGCTGCCGGAAGGCCCTCCAGGCCAAACTTGATGTTGTCAGCCACCGTGCCGTAAAACAAATGGGGGAACTGGGGGACATAGGCCACATGAGCCAGCCAATCCGCCTGCCTGACACCGGATAGTTTCTGACCGTTGACAGTAATAATCCCGGCGGCGGGCTGGATAAATGTGAGCAGCAAATCGACAATGGTGCTTTTCCCGGCCCCGCTGGGTCCCACCAGTGCCAACCGCTCACCCGGCGCAACGCTGAAGGAAATGGAATTCAGGATCGGCCGCTGATCGTATGCAAAAGACACCTTGTCGAAGGTGACTTCAACCCGGTCTTGACAGGTGAAAGGTTCTTCACCTGCTGCCCCTGTCGCCGGTGCTTCCGGCTCCAGAATCCGAAAAATCCGCTCTGCTGCCGTGTTGCCCGCCAGTCCGGCGTGAAACTGGCTTCCCAGAAGGCGCAGCGGCAGATAATATTCCGGCGCCAACAGCAAAATAAAGAAGGCCTGCCGGAAGGCGAGCTGCCCGTATAGCAGCTTCAGACCCACAGCGACGGCCGCCAGGGCGGTACTCAGCGTAGCCAGCAATTCAAGGGTCAGAGCCGACAAAAACGCCACCTTCAGTACACCGAGGGTAGAATCCCGGAACTCGTCACTCAGCCGGGCAATAATCGCCTGCTGCTCTTTGCTGCGGTTGAATATTTTCAGAGTTGTCAGTCCTTGGAGAACATCGAAAAAATGCCGGCTAAGGCTGCTGAGCAGGGACCACTGCCGCTGCTCAAGACGGCTGGCCCAGCGGCCGATCAGCACCATAAACAGCGGTATCAGCGGCGCGGTGACAAGTAAAATAAAGCCGGCGGCAAGATCAAGGGAAAAAACCACTGTCAGGATCATGGGCGGGATGAGGACCGCTGAAGCCAGCTGAGGCAAATATTTCGCACAATAGGCGTCAATTCTCTCGACCCCTTCGACAAGGGTATTCACCAGCTCTCCGGGGCCTTCTCTGTCCACCAGTGCCGGTCCCAATGCAAACAATCGCGCCAACAGCCGCCCGCGCAGGTCGGTTTTGATTCCCGCCGCCAACCGGAACCCGAGCATGTCTTGCACCCAGATGAAAAGAGCCCGGGCCACAATGGCAACAAGCAGCACATACACCCCGGGCTTGAGCTCAGCCAGACCCAGTCCACCGAGGAAGGCGCCGTCAACAATATCGGCCAGATACGACGCCTGAACAATAGCCGCCACTCCTCCCGCCAAACCGGTGGCGATAAGCAGGGCAAACAGCAGCAGATTCTTGCGGACTTCTCCCGCTAAAGCAGAGGTGCGCATTACGCCTCCATATGGCACAGGCTGCCGAAAGCCGTTAACAGCTCCGACAGCCCGCCCCAAAATCGGTGATTAATATTCGAGATGTTTTCCGCTTACCCGCCGGCGAAAGACCCAGTAGGTCCAGCCTTGATAAGCCAGTATTACCGGCACCAGCGTAAGAGCGGCGATGGTCATAATTTTCAGAGTGTAGGGGCTGGAGGAGGAATTATAGATTGTCAGGTTCCAGGCCGGATTCGAACTGGAGACCATCAGACGGGGAAACAGCCCCCAGAAAAAAGCTACAGTGGTCAGCGCGATGGTCAGCCCGCTGCTCGCGAAAGCCCATCCTAAGCGGCGACGAACAACAAGGAGATAAGAGATCACGAATGCAGCCACAGCCGACCACAGGGAAATTCCGGCGCCTGTACTGCGGAATAAATCGGTATTGGTATAGGTGAGACCGACAAGAATCAGGCAGCAAACGGCTGCCAGCACTCCGGCCTTTAAAGCGGCCTGCCGGGCCCGGAGGGCCATGTCGGATTCCGTTTTCAGGGTAAGATACACGGCGCCATGGAAGGTGAACACAAGCAGGAATGCAGCTCCGCCCACCAGAGTATAAGGACTGAGCAGATCGAAAAATGTTCCTGTGTACTGCATCTGGGCGTTAATCGGCACCCCCCGGATCAGATTGGTGACCGCGACTCCCCAAAGCAGCGCCGGAATGAGACTCCCGGCACAAATCAGCCAATCCCAGGTACTGCGCCAGACCGGGCTGGGAAGCTTGCTGCGGAACTCAAAGCCAACCCCCCTGGCAATCAGCGCTGCCAGCATCAAAAACAGGGCCAGATAAAACCCGCTGAACAGCGTGGCGTACATATGGGGGAACGCCGCAAACATCGCACCGCCGGCGGTGATCATCCATACTTCGTTGCCGTCCCATACCGGACCGATGGTGTTGATAATAATCCGTCTTTCGGTATCATCCCGTCCCAGAAAGGGCAGGAGAATTCCTACACCGTAATCAAACCCTTCAAGGAAAAAGAAGCCGATAAACAGCACTGTCAGCAATACAAACCACAAAACAGTCAGTTCCATAATGTCGCCCCCTTTGCAGAAGTAGCCGGGATTTCGGGCTGCTCATCCACCGCGCCGAGCCGGGCAAATTTAGCCAGCAGATAAATGCCCGCCACTGCCAGCAATCCATATATCAGCGTGAAGCCCAGCAAAGAGGTCCAGATGGCGCCTGACGAAACGTTGGGAGAAACAGCCTGATTCACCTTCTGCAGACCGAAAACAATCCAGGGTTGACGCCCCAGTTCGGTTGTCAGCCAGCCGGTTGAATTGGCGATGTACGGAACAGGCAGCGACAATAACACTGCCTTCAGTACCCACGGAGTGGTCTCAAGCCGTCCGCGCCACAGCAGATAGCCGCTGAACATGGTAATAAGAAGCAGCCACGACCCGGCGGCGACCATCACCCTAAAGCTCCAGAACACGCTGGTTACATCAGGTACATAGTCTCCTGGTCCGTACTGTTTTACATATTGGTCCTGGATATCCTTTATCCCCTTTACCTCGCCGCTGAAAGAATTATAGACCAGAAACGACAGCGCTCCAGGGACGCCGATTTCCGTGGAGTTCAGCTGTTTTTCCTGACTGATCGAGGCCACCAGGGTAAAGGGGGCCGGATTGGCGGATTCCCATAATGCTTCCATGGCCGCCAGTTTCATGGGCTGAGCCTGGGCGAGAAACTGGGCCTGGCGATGGCCGGTGCCGGCAACCAGCAAGCTGGCGGCAAGGGCGCACATCAAACCGATTTTAAAGGCCGGCCGGAAAAAATCCGGCTGACTGCGACGGAGCAAATGGTAGGCGCTGATAGCCATGACGAAAACTCCGGCAGTTACCAGTCCGGCCAGAAGAGTATGAGGATACTGATTCATAACATAGGAATTGCTCAGCAAAGCTCCGAAGTCGTTCATCTCGGCCCGGCCGTTATTAATCACATAGCCTGTCGGCGACTGCATGAAGGAGTTGGCGACAAGTATCCAGTACGCCGACAAATTGGTTGCCAAAGCCACGATCCAGATGGTGGCGGCGTGCAGCCGCTTCGACAACCGGTCCCAGCCGAAAATCCACAGCCCGATAAAGACCGACTCCAGATAGAAGGCCGTCAGGGCCTCCAGCGCCAGAGGCGCCCCGAAAATGTCGCCCATGAACCGCGAATATTCCGACCAGTTCATCCCGAACTGAAATTCCTGGACCAGCCCGGTGGCGACCCCTAACGAGAAATTGATCAAAAATAATTTGCCCCAAAACTTCGCCATTTTTTTGTACAACTCATTACCGGTCCGAACATAAATCGTCTCCATAATAGCAACCAGAATTGAAAGCCCCAGGGTCAGCGGCACAAACAAAAAATGATAGACTGTTGTCACACCAAACTGCCAGCGAGCCAAAAGCAATGCGTCCATAAACATTCTCCTTCCTAATTGCTATTAGAAAACCCGGGGTTGCACTTTTGTCATTTCACCCGCTTCTGAGCCAGCAGCGAAGTCAGGGTGGCCGCCTGCAGCCCCTTGACCAATTCCCCCTGCAGCTTGCCCAAGGTGGCATGCACCGGACATTCTTGACTGCAATTCTTGTTGCAGGCTTCCCGTTCAGCCAGACAACGATGAATGGCGACAGGCCCCTCCAGCGCCACAATAATATCCCATAAATTAATCTCAGCCGCCGACCGGGCGAGTCCGAACCCTCCTTCCGTACCGCGATAAGATTTGACCAGTCCAGCTCGAATCAGCGAACGCATGATCTTCAGCAAAAACCGCAACGGAATGGTTTGCTCAGCAGCCAAAGTCCGGGTACTAACCACGGTCCCTTCCGGCAAAAACGCCAAATGCAACATGGCGCGAAATGCGTAGTCCGTTGCTTGGTTAAGTTGCATCATATATTTACCCCTTAAATGTATACCATAACGGTATAGTATTAATTATACTTTACCATGTTAATTCGGCACCCGTCAATTTATTTGTTGGGAAAATTCTAATTCCCGAATGTTAATTATTCTGTTAATAACTTAGCATGTTTTGTCGAACCGTGCAACGAATCAGTACTGCTCTCCAGCCTGCTGAAAAAGACCAATCTGCGTTCTAACCTTGAAGAACAGGCCCATCACGAAGCACTTCGTCCGGCAGGAAATAAGCAGACACACAGCGTTAACGTGCTGTGTGTCTGCTTAAAGCGCAAGAACTTCGTCGCGGTGCGAGCCTTGCCGGTCCTGGTATTGTGTCCTTGGGAACAGCCTGTTTCGGGAAACATTCCGCGTAAGTCAAAGACTCCGTCTTGCCACAATCAGACTGCGAAGCGACTGACGGCTTGCTGCAGTTCACCAGCTAGCCTGGCCAGCGCCTGACTTGAAGAAGCAATTTCCTCCATGGAAGCCGATTGCTCTTCCACCGCAGCCGAAATATTTTCCGTATCGGCCGCGGTCTTACGGGTCACAGACTCGATGTCTTCGACAGAATGAACTATTTTCTGGCTTCCGGCGGCCATCTGCTGAACCGCGACCGAAATATCTTTCACCTGGGTGGATAATTCGTCCACCATGTGAGCTATTGCATTGAAATCGTCTCCGGCCGCATTTACAAGCTGCACGCCACTGTCTACATTTGTACGCGATTCTTGCATTCTCGCCACAGTCACAGCAATACTTTCATTGTTCTTACTGATCAATTCAGTGATCTGCCGGGCTGCCGTTTCGGACTGCTCAGCCAGCTTGCGCACTTCTTCCGCCACCACCGCAAAACCTCGTCCCATATCCCCGGCCCGCGCCGCTTCGATGGCGGCGTTAAGCGCCAACAGATTGGTCTGTCCGGCGATGCCTGAAATCAAACCAACGATCTCGGCAATCTGGGACGAACTTTCCTGCAGTGACTCAACCGCCTGCGCCGTGGCTTCGGGTCTTTTCCGACACTGTTAATCTGGGCTACGGCCCTTTCGATGGTCTGGCGTCCTCCATGCGTGGTAGCTGTGGTTTTGTCGGCCACCGCAGCCAGATTATCGGAAATCGCGGCTGTCTCTTCAATTGCTGCCGACATTTCTTCAATAATAGCCGCCGTGTCGGCCACAGAATCAGTCTGCTTAACAGCACCGGCTGCCATTTCGGTCATCGTGTCAGCCACATGGCCCGATACTTCGGTTGACTGCTGGGCATTGGCTGTCAGTTGCTGCGAGGAGGCTGCCACCTGTTCGGCATTCCGCTGTACTTGCTGGATAAGGCTTTTCAGGTTGGCCACCATGGCATTAAAGGCCGTGCCCAGTTGGCCAACTTCATCATCGGAGGTCACTTTTACGGTCTGGGTAAGATCGCCGTCAGCCATCAGGTTGGCTGCTTCCACCAGACGAATGACTGGATTGATTATGTTAGCGGCAATAAAATACATAAAGATCGCGGCAAACAACAAAGCGACAATGGCGATGAGAACTGAATGGTTTTGAAGGTCATCGACTTTTGCCATTGCTTCCGCTTTACTGTCGGTACTGCTCACTCCCCAGGAAGTCCCGGGAACTGGCGCGTATCCGGCGAACTTGGTGATGCCCTCATATTCATATTCCTTGGCGCCTTGTTCTCCTTTGAGGGCCAGCAGTGAGATCTCCTTGAGGGCAGGACTGAGCTTATCGCTGGTCAGAAGATTTAATTTCAACGCCACCTGCTCGCTGGGATGGATGAAAATCAAACCCGACTTTCCGAAGGCGTAGCTATACCCTGTCTTGCCGATTTTCCGGTTTAAAACATAGCTCCTGATTGTGTCTATGTTGATTGCCGCAGCCGTATATCCTTTTATCTGACTATTTTCGCCCGTTACCGGCGTGATTACGACAACCACCAGCTTGCCGGTAGCTTTGGATACCACCGGATCACCGGATATGGCTGTCGCCTTTTTTTCCAAGACCTCCTTGAAATAATCCCGATCAGCAAGCGAACCTGTTGTTCCGTCGCTGGCCAGAAAGCGTCCGGACTGGTCAACGAAAAACAATGTCTCTATTTTGGGCTGCGTCTGTTTGATTTCCGCCAGCCGCGATCCAAAGACCGCCGGATCAGCGGTCTTGATTTTATCATCCATGGCTATGAACTTGATTATGGCTCTAGTTGCCGCCACTTCCTTGGCAATGCCCTCAGCGGCAATTTCCGCATTTCCCTGCATATTTTCGGCAATCTTCTCCGCCAGCGCCATCTCGCTTCCCTTTAGAATAAAGAAGCCTGTGACACCGACGGAAAGAACCAGGATCAGACACGCCGCTACGATTAGCTTGGTTTTGACACTTTTTGCACCAAAATTGGTGATCTGTACGGTTTTAAACATGTTATCCCCCTTATTGCTAAAGTATCGGTGCATAGATTTCTCCAGGCTGTCCTGGTGTGCCCTACCGTTATGCAAAACAAAAATCCCAACTATATCCAAGCATACCTACTTATTCTTACATTAAGTTACAATTCCTGCTATTTTATTATAAATTTTTCCAATATCTTATTTTTTCTGATATTTATCTACATTACATTTGTTGAGTACCAGGCAAAACAAAAAAGCCTTTGCGAAAAAATCGCAGAGGCTTTTTTTATTGGATAGTTATCAGTCGTTCTCTTTTATTACATTACTATCAGGTCCGGCCTTTCACGGCAAACAAAAACGCCGCTCTTATAGCGGCGAACTCAATTGACGGGCTGGTTCACTTGGCAGGAGACTTCGCTATTTTGTCTTGTTCCCGGACATACTCCCGGTATTCTGCCGAGGTTTTTTCTTTTTCCACTGTGATTAATTCACCGATTTTGGCAATTTCCCTGATTTTGTCGTTGATAAAGGAATGGAGACAGGCCGGCACATGGTCCTTATAATATCGGTGCAAGGCGATACATTCGCGGCAGCGCCCGTGCCATTCACACAGCGTCTGGGTGCAGGTACACTTCAGGTTCTCGGGGTCGGCTGCAAGCTTTCTGTTTTCCAAAACCATCTGGTAGTATTCGTCTTTGGTCCTCATAAGTTCCCCCCAATCCAAGCCTGCCGACTTGGAAACTTAGATGTTGCTTCTATAAACTATGCAACATCTCCTGCTCCCTATTCGCTAACCGGCGTTACTTACCGGCCAGGAATTTACCCGCTCCGCAGCCGTGACAAGCTGGCGGGCGCTCAGCAGAGCCTCGTGATAGTACTCTCGATAACGCGGCCGCAGTTCCAGGGTGATGCTCCCGCGATAGTCGCCCAGCTGTGCCAGAACCTCAGCCGCCGGAATATTCCCCCAGCCTATCGGCATATGCATATCGCCGCGCCCGGTGGCGTCCATCTCGTATTGCTTACGCTCGGTGGAGTAGCAGCAGTGGCCAAAGTTGTCATGAAGGTGGATATGTTTCACGAAACATGAGATCAGGCTAACCTCCTGCACAAGGTCAAAACCGTACCGGCAGGCAGCCAGGTGGGCATGCCCCACATCCAGGGCGATACCGACATGTTCATGGTTTACCGCCCGAACCATCCGACCCAGTTCGGCCAAAGACTCGGCGTAGCAATAATGGGCGGCGTCAAGATAGGGCCTGGCGTTCTCCACAGCAATGGTGACGCTCGCGTGGCCAGCGATATCGGCCAGTTTTGTCAGCAGCAGCCGTTCCTTTTCCCACAGCGCCTGTTTCTCCTGCGGGGTCTGGCAGGGCATCTCGTGAGCGAGAAATTTCTCTTCCGGCCAATACCGTCCGGCGTGGTACACCATAATATTTGCGCCGATGGCTGCCGTGAATTCGATACTGGCCAGGAACATCTGCCATTCGATATTGTTCGGTTCGTCATTCATCAAGTTCATGGGATTAGGGCCGTGCACAGTATAGCGGAAAGGATATTCTTTCAGAATCGACTGCAGTTCCTGCAGGCGTCTTGGGTTCAGCCGGCCATGATAGATGGCTCCTAGGCCGTGGGGCGCCACCTCGACCCAGGAAAAGCCAAGCTCCTGATAAAAAGCGAGTTCTTTGCGCAGCTTGTTTAGATTGCCGTCAATCAATCCGGCGTCGGCGTTGATGGCGATTCCGGCGATCTTCATCTCATTTCCCTCCTAGCAGGCCGGCTGTTCCAGGACCGCCCGGCCGGCGTAATCAACCATTCGATAATTCACGTCATATACCGGAATCCCGCCAACGACAGTGCTCGTCACCACCGGTACCTCGCCGCGAACCTTTACCACAATGACGTCTCCGGTGTTGCCTTCGTTCAGGCTGCCCAGAGTTGTAAGACCCAGCGCCCGGGCTGGTGCGCAGGTAGCCATAGCCACAGCTTCCGGCAGGCTGAGGGTCTGTTTGGCCAGCTGGAAAACAGCGTGCAGTATGGACGGGGGATAGTAATCAGAGCAGAGAATATTGACCGCGCCTGCTTCAATGGCGTCGATGGCCCGCATTCCTTTCCCGGTGGAACCGCCGCGCACGATATTCGGCGCGCCGACACAGACGTCAATCCCCATTTCCCGGGCGGCTTTCGCGGTGGAGATATTAATCGGGAATTCGCTCAAAGTAACGCCTTTGGAATGATAATAGCGAACCATGGTCGCACTATCGTCGTCGTGGGAAGCCAGCGGGATTGCCTCGGCCAGAGCAGCGGTCTGCAGCAGCCCGATGCTTTCTTCGATCCGGGACCGGCCTTCTTCTTTGACTGCCAGGATTTTTTCGACTTCACTGAAATGGACATGATAAGTTTTTTCCAGATAGCGCTGATAATCCTCGACAGTCGGGTACTGGCCCTGGCCCGGGGTATGGTCCATAAAGGAGAGCAGATCAACCATGCCGTCCCGGAGCAGGCCGCGGATGACATCCACCGCTTTGTAATTGGTAATCTCAAACCGCAGATGAATCTTGTTGCGGATGAGGGCATAGTTGCTGGCGATATTAACCATACAGCGGATACAGTTGGCTGCCCCATTGTCTTCCCGGACACCCCACTCGGCGCCGGCGAAGGAAAAGGAGTGATACATGGTGGTGATGCCCTGCCCGGCCAGCTTCTTTTCCAGTTCACTGAAGGCGACTTCGGTGTTGAAAAAAGCCCCTGGTCTTGGTTCGAGCTCCTTTTCGATGGCGTCGCTGTGCAGGTCGATAAATCCCGGCAGAATATAGCCGCCCTGAGCGTCAATGACCCGGTCCGCCTGTTTGCCGCGATGGGTCCCCGCCTTGCCGGCAGACATAATGACACTGTCCTCCACGAATAGCTCGCCGCCGGCAATCACCCGGTCAGGCAGCACAAGTTGGCCGTTAGTGATCAGCACCGTTTGTTTCATACTACCTCCTGCATCCGTTTGATGGATTTACAGCGTCCGGCGGTCATGGGAAAAACCCGGTCCACCAGTCGCCGCATTACCTCGGTATCATGAAATATCCCGACAATCGTCGGTCCCTGTTTTTTCA
>Ga0316228_1001342_pt1 | contig 26061 bp, 18 predicted proteins | sample TBH18021metaG_FD_206005 | JGI IMG/M metagenome (GOLD analysis project Ga0316228, IMG submission 206005) | Freshwater microbial communities from Trout Bog Lake, Wisconsin, USA - TBH18021 | ecosystem: Environmental > Aquatic > Freshwater > Lake > Hypolimnion/Profundal zone | place: USA: Wisconsin... | reverse complement strand
ACTTGATACCGCGCCGGTGCGCGTGCCGGATGAGCCGGCCCATGAAGTCGTGGCGAACGTTCAAATGCTCGGCGTTGTATTGCCAGGTGACGGGGAACGCTTTCGAGCGAAATCCGCCAGCAATCCACAGAATGAGGGTATTCACCCGGTCCTCCGCCAGCGTGTCAACCAGGTCGCGGTAAACCGCGTATCCCAGGGTGGGCGTGCGGCACGGGAGGAGGTAGTAGCCGCGTTGGGCAAAGACCGGTACGGACGAGGGTGTCTGCGCGCCATAGGCGGCCAGACCCAACGACCCGGCTGCGGTGCTGGCGAGAAACCGGCGGCGCGAGATGGGGTTTTTCATGCTGCTCGTTTAACCAAAAAGTGCCGCCCCCTCATGTGGGTTGTCAGTGATAATCCTGCAGATAACCCTTGAAGTCGATCGTCTGCGGATCGTGCCGCTGGTAGGTGACTGGCTTCGGATCGAGCCATCCCACGACCTGGTCTTTGATGGAGTAGGCGAAGAAGTGGTTTCCGGCCGGACTATAGTGGCCGATAAAATACTGTTTCATATATTGATCGTAAGGCAGCGCGTACTTTTTGAAATCCCGCAGATGGACCTCGTTCATGTCGAAATACGTGAACTTTTCCCGAACCAGGAAATCGACGATCTCCTGATCATACCGGGTCCGGTTCTGGTGCATTTCGGACATAGAACGGTACGGGTCAAACAGGACCACCATCAGCTTCTTCTGGTTCTGGGTCGCGAACGTCCGGGCCTTCTCCAAGATGAAGCGCGTGGCGCGGAGTGAGTAGCGGTCCAGCAGGGCGCCAGCCTGCGAGCGCAAGGCTGATTCCTGGGCCCAATCAACCGAAAACCCCAGCCGCGCCGCCAGCCGGTCGATGCGATCCCGGTCGAGATCCTTGGTGTACCCCGCCTTGAAGACGCTCAGTTGAAGGGCGAGGTCATCCTTCAGGTGTTCCGCCATCCACCCCGGATCGCTCATGCGGTAAAGGGCCACCTGCGTGGAGAGCCGATTCTCCTTTTCAATCCAGGCACCGGTTTCGAGATCCAGTTCCAGGTTCGCCCAGAAGTTATTGTGGAACATGCGTCCTCCCTGATCGTCCCACCGCCGGTAGATGTCCGCGTGGCGGCAGCGGAAGAGGCTGCGGATGTGGTCATCGCCCCAGATGTAGAAAATCAGGTGCTGCGCCCCGTGATCGGTCTTTTCCTCTCGCACCATGCGGCGATATGCCTGATAGACACCGTAGCCCCCCATGCCGAAGTTTCGCACGGGTTCGCCAAGGTGAGCCGCCAAATACTCTTGCCAGGTTTCCCCATCGCTGACCTGGTGGCATTGGGTGAAGCTATCGCCATAGGTGTTGATGCGGCATGGCCGGCCCGCATACATGAAGGAGGTTCGCGCGCCGTTGTTCTGGACCGTGGAAAGGGTGGCGCTCTGGTCCATGCCGTCCTGGGGCAGGTAGTTTCCCAGGACGTAGCCGAGCTCCGGATCGAACCGGGCCCAACTGGGACCTTCCAAAAACCGGCTGATTACGGTTTTGGGCACCGCGCTGTCCCTGAGATATTGGTCAAAGGTCACGGGCGTCGGGGGTTCCGCGGCCCCGCCTTTGGGCACAACCGCGCCTGCCAGGAAGGTGGCTGTCATAATGAGGGTTTTTAACGATTCACGACGGTTCATACTATTGAATTCGTTTCAGATACAAGGTGCGGAAAGCCACCGGATCGTGTTCACCTTGCAGCATGACCGGCTCCCCTTTTTCAGTCTTGCCGGGGTTATCCCCGAAGGCGTGATTTGGGCCGATCATTGTCTCCAAGCACGGTAATAACGCCGCGGCAGATTGGGTGCAGGGTCCATGTAACGGAAAGCTGGAATCGGCAACAGAACATTGGTCAGCTCGCCCCAGCTCAGGAGGTCGGCGCTAGCCTCGAGCCCATACATGCCGGCGCTGCTGCCACGCATGGACACTTGAGCCACCCCGTCCGGCGCCACCGCGACGGAATCGACCCAAGGCGGATTGGGGGCCACCACCAACGCCGCCGCGGCGCTGGTTACAGTGGCGGCGAGGTTGGAAACGATGACACTATAATTGTCGGCGTTCAACGGCACGGCATTTGAACGCGTGTAAGCACTGAAGGTCGCCCCGGGGAGGTTGGTCCCCGCAAATTGCCATTGATAGAATAAGGGCGCCGAACCGCTGGCGTTGACCGTGAAAACCGCGTTTTGACCCTCCTTGATTACTTGTGCGGTCGGGCCGCTGTTAATGCCCGGACGTGTGCCCAGGCGCCAAAAACCGTAACAAACGGTCCCCACCCACAACTCCCGCGTGACGGGATGCACCCGGCACCAACGGGCGCAATTCGCGCCGTCGTAACCCAAGTCGGCGCGGTTATTGAGTTTTTCCCAACTGGTCCCTCCGTCCAGCGACCGGACCACGGTGTTGTCGCTCTTGCGCCACGTTCCCGGTGTGCCGGCCACATAGATGATGCGCGCGTCCTGGGGGTCGAGCGCGACGGAGTTGGCGCTGCCGTTGGGCTGCGTGATGGCGACCGGTACATAGACCGGCGGATCGCACCTCCATAGGGCGCCTCCAGTCGTGACCAGCAACCGTTTGGAAACGGGATCGATGGCGGCGTCGGTGACGTTGGCGTTTAGGGTGGCCACGACGTTCCAACTTAAACCTTGGTTGGTGGACTGGACTACTGCGGTCGCGCTCGCGCCATACAGAATGTGGTTGCTGAAATCGCAGGTGAACACCCCCTGGCAACCGGTCATGGGCGACCAATTGACCCCGTGGTTGGCGCTGCGAAAATTCCAGCAGAACAGGACGTTGGTGTCAGTTGGGTCCCCGTAGGAGGTCTGCAAACCGGTCAGGGCAGTGGACACTTTTTGGGACGAAGCCGCCCCTTGGTTGGCGGTCAGCCATAAATACATCGTGCTGTCCGAATAGGAATGGTTCCCGCCAAAGAGCAGGTTGGCGTCGGCGGCGTAGGCGCCGTACACCCACCCCCAGGGATCGGGGTCGCTCCCGCTGATGGAGAGATTGATAAACAGCCAGGTCCGGCCACCATTCGTCGTCAGTGCTCCGTTGTAGTCCTGGGAGCCGAAATAGAGGATGTCCGGGTTGCGCGCGTTAAAATTGAAGCCGCCGCCAAGCATGATCCCGTTGTTGCCGTTATTGGCCCAGTTCAGGGTGGCACCCCCGTTGGTGGTGGCCGAGATGATATCGCCCGGTCCGATGCACCAGGCCGCCGCCCCGTTTGTGGGGTGCCAGGCGTGAGCCGTGTTGCGATCGTCATACAAGATGCTGGAGGGGAACCAACTCAGGCCTAGGTTCAGGCCGCAAGGCAGCCAATTTGTGCCGCCGTTGCTCGAGAAGAAACGCTTTCGATTCGCGTTCGCATCGCTGGCCAGCAGGTTCAGGGGATTGACCGGACTGACTTTCAAGGCCAACAGACTGCCGATGCCGGAAGCCGGGAACCCGGTGAACGTTGCCCCCGAGTTGGTGGAGAGGTAAACCGTGCTGCCACTGGCGGTCCACACCAGATTGGGGGCGCTGGGCACTACCTCCAGCGAGGGGAAATTCCCGGCGAGGATCCGGGAAAAGGAGGCCCCGCCGTTCGTGCTCCGATAGAGCCCGCTTTGATTCGTCCCGGAAGCCCCGCTTTGGTTGGCGATATAGATGTAACCGAGCGTGGGATGGACTTTGATCAGCGAATGCGCGTTGTCATCCCCGCCATATTTGTCCGCGGTTGCTTTTGCCGCCCAACTCGCCCCGCCGTCACTGCTCTTGTAAAGGGCTCCTCTGGCCTCCTGGGGATTGCCTTCCTCGACCCAATAGGCGACGGTGCAATAACCGAGACTGGGGTTGTAACTGGACGGATCATAGGCGATCTGCTCCCGGCCTTTGCCCGACGCCCAGTAGCCATGACCCAGGGCATCCAGCCACTTCGAGCAGACGCTTGTCCAAGTGGCCCCCTGGTTGGTCGACAGATTCACTCCGCCGTAGATATTGTAGACGTTGCCGCCACCGTCCCCCACTTCGAGACATCGGAGTTTGTTCCGCGGGTCAATGGCGAACCCCACCGCACCGGCCGTTCCCACTCCCACATTGCACGGCTGAAATACCTTCCCTCCGTTGGTCGAACGATACATCCCGCCCACATCGGTTCCGTATAACACGAAGCTGCCATCTTGCGAATCCACGGCGATCATCTGCGGATATTGACATCCTTCGCCTCCGGGCCAGACTCGCGCGTCCAACTGCGCCTGGCTAACCATGGGAATGGGCAGCCAGGCCGAATTGGTCTGACCCGACGCCCCCACCGCACTCGCAGCCAAAGCCAGAAACAGGCCGGCAGAACGGATGCTGGCGATGGCAGAGGATCTGCCGATTCGGTTGAAAAACGAGCCGGAGGTTGTCATGACTTCGTAAAAAATGTTGGGGGGAAAGGAACTCCCGGTCAACCTGATTCGCATCCAGAAATGGCTGGCCGTTTGCCGTGGTGCCATAGGCCGGTGGTTCGGCTAATTGCCGGTGGTGTGCGCGGGCAGCAGATCCCCAGGCGCTCAAGTTTCTTGGCCGGCGGAACGCCTTCGCCCTTTTCCCAGCGGAGGATGGTTCCGGGGCCAACATCGAGCTTCTCGGCCAGGTCTTCCTGGGTTAAGCCAAGTCGTCGACGGGCATAGGTCAGGCGCTTGGCCAGCGTCTCGGGTTGGGGCTCCGGATCGAACCCCGGCATCTCGATAATGTTCGGTATTTGACGAACGGACGGTACGTCAGCACCCCGTTCCCAGCTCTTCCGCGACTGGGTATGAACGCACAGGTCCTCCGCGCGCAGAGGTGAGGCGGGCCGGATGCCAGATCACGCCACGAGTGCGGCCGCCAGCACCGTTCTTAATGCCGTGGCACCTGCAGTCTGTCTCCCATGGGAGACATGTTGGGCCCAGGAACCGCCTCCATTCTCGGCTGCCGCGGTGGTCCCGACCGGTGCGCGAGCCACACTGAACTTCCCTCCTTTGTCGTTTCGTGTTGGCCCGGTCGCCTGGAGAAATTCAATTATGAGTCCACACGCAGGATTCGTTCTAGTCAATGAAATCTTTCCCCGCCTCAAGCGAGCCATCCCCAATGTCGTCTGTTTGGTGGGCTGCGAGGACGTCCAGGAATTAATCCAGGACGCCACCGCAATCGCCGCCAAGTTGCTGCACAGCGCCCCGTTGCTGGTTGCTGCGGATGTCTTCAGGATAGAATTGCGGGGGCGAACGAAAATGTCATAGCTGTTCTCGAAGGTTGTATAATGGTAAGACCGTGGCCATCACGACAGCCCTAAAATCCAAATAGGAGGAGTGTGAGTGTTTTGATGGTATCATCGTTGTTGCCAGTTATTTCGCGAAGGAAATCTTGAAAGTGACGGCGTGCTGGCAAGGCCATTGCGCCACGGGCTGAATGGTCAGCGCGGTGCCATCTTGTTTCCAATCGAGCTTCGCGGCGCTACCGACCAAACTGATCGACTGAACTCTCCCGGTGGCGGAATCGAGTGAGATGATTTTCAATTCGCTTCGCGGCACACCCAGCGCGATGGCGTACAGCGTGTCGCCTTTTGTCGTGAAGCGGATGTCCTGCGCGGTGAACGGTTGGTCGCCGTCTTCGCTGAAGCCACCGGTCTTGGCCTGTCTCGTCGGGCCTTCCCCGTACACTCTCCACGGGCGCGTGCCGTAAATCGCCTCGCCGTTGACGCGCAGCCAGTCGCCCATGCCGAGCAACCGCTCGCGTGCTGGGGCCGGAATCGTGCCATCCGCCGCCGGGCCGACATTGAGGAGCAGGCAGCCGTTCTTGGCGACGATGTCCACGAGCGTCGTCACCAGCGTGGTCACGGATTTGTAAGGCGCGGAGCGCTGGTGGAACCATTCGCCCGCCGCCGTGTCGGTCAGCCACGGATACGCGGTAATTTTGTCCTCACGCCCGCGCTCAAAGTCGAGAATGCTGGTGTATTCGTGGATGTCGCGGGACTTCTGGCAAACGCTGATGGTGCGGCGGTTTTGCGCCGCCCAATCATAAGCGTCGGCGAAGAGTTTTCTTTGGAACTCCGGCTGGATAACTTCAAAGAATTCGAAATCAAACCAGATCAGGTCCGGTGAATACCGACGCAGCACCTCGTTCACTTTTGCCAGCCACAGTTCCTGAAAATGCTGACTGGCGGGCTGATGGCTGGTGTGAACCTCGGTGTAAAGATCGGCATTTCGGCCATCCGCGGCATCGAATTGAAACGCCGGTTCAAAATAGCGCCATGCAAAACCGTGATGGAAGGTGGTAATGAATTTCATTCCGCGGGCGCGGATGGCCTTTTCCAGTTCACCGGTGACGTCTCTGTGCGGCCCCATGTTTTGGCTGTTCCAGCGCGTGAGCTGCGAATCCCACATTGCGAAATTGTCGTGATGCACCGCCACCGGCCCGGCGAATTTCGCGCCGGCCCGCTCGAACAAATCCGCCCAGTCATCGGCGTTGAATGCGGCCGCCGTGAATTTGGGAATGATATCCTTGTAACCGACCGAGTGCGGGTCGCCGAATGTTACCCGATGGAAGGGGAAGATCACGCTACCGGTCTGATACAGCGCCATGCCATACCACTGAGCGCCGACTGCGCCCGTCTTCCAGCCACCGGCCGGCGCATCTTCCGCGCCAACCGTCACCGGTCCCCAGTGCGTATAAATGCCGAACTTCGCGTCTCGAAACCATTCCGGGTCCTGGTGCCCCTTGAGCGATTGCCAGTCGGGCTGGAAGGGGCCTTTGGCAATCGTGTTGTTGATGATTTGCAATTCATTCGTCAGCGCGGTTTCATTCGCGTGCCCCGACAGAGTCGCTGCCGCCAAAAGCCCAACGGTAGCGAGGTCAATTGTTCTTTGAAATGAGGTCTTGATCATTTTTGAACATTAGGTGGGTTCAGCGGAAAACGCAATCCAGCGCGCACCTTCAACATTTTCAGTGGTCAGCTCCATACGAACTCTTGCCCGCATTTCAGATGCACCCTTGTCCATATGCCGGAAGTCGGCCGGATAGTCCTCCAGATAGGGCAAATATGCCTGGTCAGAGAACCTGCCCTGCATCTTCATGTGTGCGATAATTGAAGCCCGAGTTTGCTGCGGAGGCGAGCTTCGTTCAAGGCTGGGTGAGCGCCGGTGTCTCCTCGGTAAGTTTGCGGCGCAATCCCGTCGTCACGGACTTGGGCCAGCCGCCCTCGAAATCGGTATCGGCTGCGATCGCCGCAAAGAGTTTCGAGAAAGCATCCACGCAAACCGGAAAACCGCTCGAGTTTGCCCGCCACCACACCAGAGTCATGTTGTCGAAGCTGACTTGGGGCTGGTTGTTGAGGCTGCGCATCGGTCCGGGTCGCGCTATGAACGCACAGGTCCTCCGCGCGCAGAGGTGAGGCGGGCCGGTTGCTGGAACGCCCAGCCGACTTGGGGCTCGATGGCGAGACCCATGGCCAAGAGGGGTTGGGCCGCGGCGTGACGGCGGTCGAGGGATTCGTCGGTGAGCCGGCCAAGGACCGCCGCGACCTGGGTGGTGGGGGTGATGGACGGAAGATCGGGTGAAATACTCTGCCGACGGCAGGATGAGGTAGAGGCGCCGCGACAGCCAGTCTCGTGGTTCACCAGCAACATCTCGTTCAGCCGTGGCGACCGCAACTGCCGGATGTCGAGAATGTACCCGCCGTCCGGGCGCAGCCATTTGCCTACGAGCTTCTCGAAGGTGGGATTCGCTGTTCCCGGCGAGGCAGGCGGGCTGGGTGGTATCGGCCGCCGCCGTGGGAGTCCTTGCGGGAACGGCGTCTCCATGATGCCATTTGAACCACCAACAGGCGCCGGCGGCCAGGATGGCTAGCGCCAGCAGGACGACGGGGAGGCGGGGATTTCGCTGTTTGTCCGCTGCCGCCGCAGGCGGAGGAGCGCTTTGTTTTCCTTTCCGGGTCTGGCTCATAAAACTCCCGTTCAATAGACCCATTGCAACCGTGTTTGGAAACTGTCCGTGCCGCCGGTGGTGCCGAAGCGGTCCAGCCAGGTGTGGCCCCAACCGAAGCCCACCTTCCAGCGCCGGGTGGCCCACCAGTTGATGCCGAGATAGGTCTTGTCGAATCTGCCGCCCTGCACGCCGCCGTCGTCGAGGTCAACATGCGAAAAGCGAGCGACCAATTCGGGTGCGCCCCAGCGTCCGCGAGGCATAATCCGGCGGGCATAACCTACCGTGCGGTCGTAGGGACGGGTTTCCCCGGTGAGGATCCAACTGGCGGTGATGTAGTAACCGGAGAAACTCGGGTTACCGGACGCGGGAGAATCCAGCCAGGCGCGGTTGTATTCGGCGAGCACGGAGAACGGCCCTTCATTCCACAGCGCTTCAAGCCCGAGTTGCCAGGCGTGGTCGCCGGCCAGGTTGCCGGTGTCCACGTAATTGTCGGCGACGTTGGATTCGGGTCGTCCCTTGTAACGCAGCGTGTTGTTGTCGGCGCCGGCGTAACGGCCCGAGACGCCGAGATGCAGGAAGCGATGGCGGTCCGGCTGATCCCAGGCCAGTCCCGTGAGGCGGGCGGATGCATCCGTGCCGCTGCTCTCCACCGTTTCGCCTTTAGTCCACCAATCGTTGAAGACACCCCCGGAAAGGGTCATGCGTTGGTCCTCGCCAAAGACGTGGCTCAGCTTCACGCCCACATTTCGGGAGACGAAAAACGGGTTCAACACGCGCTCCTGTTGCGGAAGACTCGCGGAATCCCCCACCATCTCATAATCGAAGGTTTCCTTGGTCTTGCCGATGGTGAGCCTGGTGGCCGGGCCGCCCAGCGGAAAAGCGAACCAGAGATCCACCAACTCCCATGTCCGGTCGGGCTCGGAGTCGAACCCCTTGTACACGCCCGCCACGAAATAGTTCACCTTGTAATCGGTCCCGAGGGTGCCGCGGAACATCAACCGCAGGTCGCGCACCTGCCACTCATCGCTTTGCCGGCCGACTTGCGAGAGGCTGGCGGCATCCTGGGTAAACGCCGTGTAGTCAAACACCGCCGCGGCTCCGAACTTGAGGGTAAACCATCGCTCCTTGACCTGGCTCCCATCCACGAAGGATTGGGGCACGTCGGGGACCAGAAACGGCTGCTCCGGGGTTGGCAGCGGCGCGGCTTCAAACTGGCCGCGGGCCGGCGCCGGTTCGGATTCCTCCGACTGTGCGCGGGCGTTCAGCGCGCCAACCCATGCCGCCACCAGTCCGCAGCCAACAACGGCGGCCACGCGGTTACGTTTGAGAATGAATTTCATAAAGGGGTCCTTTCGATATTGCGGGAGTGGTTCGGTCCGTCATGGGCTAACGCTCATCAATTGGTCAAACACCAGTTGGTAGGGGTCGGCTCGCAGTCCCAGGTCGCCGCGAAACGGCCGGTCGAGGGCGAAGATCATGAACATGACCAGCCCGATAAAGGTCGCCAGCAGGAGGACCTGAACTCCGTGCAGTCGCGCATCTTCAACCTTAAAGAAGAAAGCGGCGCTTAGGCCGATCAAAGCACCGAAGACCACTACCGCCCACATGATGGCCGGCAGGCCGGTCGTCACGGCATCCAGCCGCAGCCGGCGGGCCTGGATCATCTGGTTGTACGCGCGGAGGGTCTCTCCGTGGAGCAGTTTCTGGCCCTCGGTCCCGGGTTCGAATTTGTCGAGCACCGCTTGGAAGCGGCTCATGTGCGCAATTCCCGCGGTGGGAATTTGTCCCCGCTGCTGCAACGGCCAAGCCTGATGAATCACCTGGTCCGTGTACGCCCGCAGTTCGTTTTGCAGCTCCCGGCGGATCGGCTCGGGATAACTGGTCACGTCGCGGTACAGCGCGTTGAGTGAACTGGCCTCGCCGGTCACTATCTTCGACACATCCGAGTAGGTCTGCCAGACGCTCATGGCGATCAGCGCCACAGCCAGTCCGTAAAACACCATCACCGATTGCAGCATGGCGCCGGCGAATTCCGAATCGGCCACCTGGATGCGCAGATGTGGCAGCACGCGCCGGCGGACGACGACTAACCCGCCCACAGCGAAGAGGTAGAGCGAGCCGAGGATCGCCGGGCCGGTGATCACCAACGGAAGATCGAAAACGAACTCGAACATGGCGTGGGTTATCCTGTGGTTCCTGGCCTTTGTTCCACGAGGGCTGCGGCTTCCGCCATAGCGGTGGCCCAGAGCGGCGAGCTCACTTTGGCGCCCTTGATCTCGTCGTAGATCCGGGTGAACTCCCCGGCGTCCAGCCAAATGCCGCCGCATTTGGCGCATTGGTCGATCTCAACCTGCTTTGACTCCGAAAACCACTTGCGTTCCAGCACCTGGTCCGGGCACCGCGGGCACAGACGCGGTTCGGTGAGCTTCACGTTGGTGACCGGGATATTCCAGATCGTGTGCAAGGTGGTGGCGGCGCGCGCGCTCACGCGCTCCAGTTCCGTGGCATCAAACCAGATGCCGCCACAACCGCCGTAACAGACGTCGAGGATCATGCCGCCCGCGCCTTTCTCGCGCAGGGGATTCTTACAGGAGGGACATTTCATAGCGTATCGATAGTAGGTTGTTCGTTGCGTTTACTGATTCCTGGTCACCGGTTACCGTCCCATTCAGCCCACTTTGATCGCCCTGACCTCGTTGGCGGGGTCATCCACCGGGATCACGAGCAGTTCCCCCGGGTTCTTAACCGGCAGGCGGCGGAGGCGGCCAGGAATTCGCGGCGGATGAGCGAGTTCATGGATTTGATGTTCTTGCTTCTTTTTGTCTGTTCGCTGGTGAAGTCGCGGGCCGGTCTGGTGGCCAGTCCGGCACGGACCAGCCCGCGTGTTTCACCAGCGGGGCATCAGTTGCTGCTGCCGTTGGGGGTTTGCATCTTCTCCAGGGCATTCTCGAGCGCCTTCTTGATGCTGAGCGTGTCCGCTTTCTGGCGCGGCGGATAGTCCATCAGGCTTTTCAGGTGCTCCGCGATGAAGGGACCGGCGGCGTTCGGCGCCCACATGTGCTCCGCGAAGAACCGTTTGCCGATGTAACCATATTCATGCGAGTCCGCGTCCATGATTTCCAGGGGGTCCATCAGCAGGTTGAACAGATGCGGGACGCTGGGGTAGGTTTTCTCGTCAAACCAGGTGGCATTCGGCTTGATGCCGATGTGCATCTTCCAGCCGTCCACGCGGATGGCCATCAGATCGGTCTCGTCGTAGTAGAAGAACGCTCGGCGAGCGGACTTCTCGGCCTTGCCCGTCCAGTAGTCGAGTTGGTTGTAACCGTCGAGATGGACCTTGTAGGTCAGGTTGCCCATCTTGTAGCCGGTGAGCAGATCCTGTTTGAGGTTTGGCAGGCCCGCGGCGGCGGCGAGGGTGACGAAGAGATCTTCATGGCTCTGGAGGCCGTTGAATTCAGAGCCGGGGGCGATATGGCCGGGCCACTTTGCGAGCATGGGCACGCGGAAACCACCTTCCCACGTCGTTCCCTTTTCCCCGTGGAACGGGGCATAACCGGCATCGGGCCACATCATCATTTCATTGCCGTTGTCGGTGGAATAGATGACGATAGTGTTATCCTCGATGCCGAGGTCTTTCAGCTTCTGGAGGAGCACGCCGACCTGCTCGTCGTGTTCGAGCATCTTGGCGCGGGCCACGTCGGATTCCGGGCGGCCTTCGTTCACCGCCATCTGGACATATTTGGCCTGCGGGTGCGACCAGATGTGGATGGCCGTGCTGTTGAACCAGACGAAGAAGGGCTTGTCGCCCTTGCCCGCCTTGTCCATATACGCCAGCGTCTTGTCGAGCACTTCGCCATCGAAGGTCTCCATGCGCTTGCGGGTCAGTTGGCCGTCTTTTTCGATCTTCTGCTTGCCGACCCGGCCAAAGACCGGGTCCACCGTCGCGTCATCCGTGTCCGTGGCCCAAGTGTGCAGCACGTCGCGCGGGCCGAACTTCGCCCGGTAGGCGGGGTTTTTCTGGCCGGGGTAAGCCAGTTGCTCCGGTTCTTCCTGGGCGTTGAGGTGGTAAAGATTGCCATACCATTCATCGAAGCCGTGGACGGTTGGCAGAAACTCATTGCGGTCGCCCAGGTGGTTCTTGCCGAACTGCGCGGTGGTGTAGCCCTGTGATTTCAGAACTTCGGCCAGCGTCGGGTCTTCCTTTTGAATCCCGAGGGTCGAACCGGGAATGCCGATGGTGGTTTCGCCGGTGCGCAGGGGCATTTGCCCGGTGATGAAGGCCGCGCGTCCGGCGGTGCAACTCGCCTGGCCATAATGGTCCGTGAAGATCGCCCCGTTCTTGGCGAGGCTGTCAATGTGCGGGGTCTTGCCCATCATGCCGTGCGTATAAGCCCCGACATTCCACATGCCGATGTCATCGCCCCAGATAACGAGGATGTTGGGTTTCTTGTCCGCCGCCTGAACGGAAGGCGTGACGCTCCAGAGCGCCGCGCCAGCCGTCAGCAGTGACAAACCGTAGTTTACTAGCTTTGGTTTCATTTTGTCTTTATGTGTTTTTGTTCTCGTGTTTTGTGCCGTGCCAGCAAGCAGGGTAGGTTGACCCGGCTGCGGGTAAATTGGTTCTTCGCGGTGGCCGAACTAAATCACTGTTTACTGTTTACTGCTGCTTGATGACTGATCACCGCCCCTACCGCCTCCCATAGAGCACGACGACCGGGCGTTTAAGGGTCTTTCGGTCCGCGCGGTAGGTGAAGACCACCTTCCGCAAACTGCGATGGCGCCCGTCCAGGTCCAGGGCGCGGGTCTGCCCCCCGGCACGAACGTTGCTCCGCACCTCCAGGTTCTGATCGCTGCCCGTGGCGTAAACCACGCGTACGTGGATGAAGTCCACGCCCGCGTTGCGCACTTCGAGCTTGATGGCCTTGAAGGCGCCCTCGTGGATGCCCACGGCGATCTGGTCGTGGTCGACCCGCAAGCCGGCCTCTTTCTGGCCGAGGCGCTTCCACTCGCCCAGCTTGCCCACGGCGTGCGTGGTGGTAAGCCCCAGGACCAACGCCAGGAGGAGGGTGGTGAGGGGTGAGTGTTTCATAATCGAATTCCGGTTGGTATTTGGGGATCTACGGTTCATTGAGGGAGTAATCAGTTATCAGTAATCAGTGGGCAGTGGCCTGGACGCTGGAAGTGGCGGAGGCTGGGGTGGGCCGGTGATGCCCGATGATGATCACTGTTCACGGTTTACTGCTGGCTGTTCACTTCCGCTCTATTTTGGGAACAGCAACGTAATGGCAAAGCGCACGCCCCAGTCGGGCCCGCCGGCGGGCCGCTCGGCGTAGTACTTCACCCCTAGGCTGAGCTGAAGGGGAAGCGTGCCGACCTTGATGAGCTGGCTGACGCTCGCGTTCAACGGCACGGTCCATTGGCTATGCGACCAGTCGTAAGTGGACTCGGAGTTCACCCCGAAGGTGGTGAAGGTCTTGGTGGTGTACGAGACAAACGGCTGGAGGAAGGTGGCGTTGATCCCCGCATCGCTGCCGTCGCTGGCATCGCCGGCATCGGAGGTGGAATGGCCGCCGGTCGCCGCGTACGACCAGAGATGGTTGACCAACATGCCGTAGGTCCAACCGTGCGATTGTTTCAACGCGAGCGCCGTGGGCCCCATGCCCCATTGGTGCCCACTCAGCCCGTCCGTGCCGTTGGGATAGAGCATCACGGCGCCCGCGCCCCAGATCCAGCCGCTGTTGGTTGGCGCCTTGGGCGAGAGCCAGAAGCTCTGGACAATATCCCCCAGGCCCGCCTGGTCGGAACCCCCTTTGACCGGCGATTCCGCATAGATGACCGGCACGATCGTGCGGGTGATGAGATTCCAGTTCGTGCCCAGCGAAAACGGGATCACCGGCTGGACATTCGCCGTGTACCGCATGGCGTTGGCGGAGCCGATGCCGAAATCCCAGTTGTTTTGGATGGGCACGCTGATGAGGCTGGCGACCGGGTTGGCGAGTTTCTTGGCGAGCTCGGCCGCGGCGGCCTTGTCATCGGTTGGCGCGTCCTGGGCGAACAGGGGCGTGGTGAGGAGTGCCAAGGCGCCCACGAGCGCGGCGGCCCGTCCTCCGTAGCGGTACTGCGGAGGATGGACGATGTGGTCTTGCCTGCCGCAGCGTCGCGTCGCGCCAAAGCTCCGGCGCGGCGGCGGAAGGGTTGCGAAGGCGGGTGTCTGTTTGGTTTTCATGATGGTCGGGTTCGTGGGGCGCTTAACGGTTGGGGTTCAGGGTGCCAGGTTCACTGATTAGCTTGACGGGGATCGGGTCGAGTTCAACGCCAGTTCGATGGCGTCGAGCAGGGCTTGGTCGTCCACGGGTTTGCGCAGATAGGCCAGGGGCTTCCCGGCCAGCGCCAGGGCGCGCGTCTCCGTGGAATCGTGGCCGGTGATGATCACCACCGGCACCGGCGCACCGGACTTTGCGAGCCGGGCTTGCACCTCGAAGCCGTTCAGGCCCGGCATGTGCAGGTCCAGCACCACGCAGTCGGGGTGGCGGCTCGGAATGGATTCCAGGAACTCGAAGCCGGACGGGAACGACTCGACGTCCAGGCCGGCCGAACGCAGCAGACGCGTCAACGCTTTGCGGATCGGTTCCTCATCGTCCACGACTGCAATTAAAGGTCGGTTCTTGCCCACGGGCACCAACCTTAGTCAAGGGGGCGGATCGAGGATATTGGACCTTAGGCCAACACGTTCAATGGTCAATAAGCCGGCCACCGATCACTGACCGGACCGAAGATCACTGACCCCGTATGCCCAGGCGCTCGGTCAGACGCACGAGTTCCGCCACGGATTGCGCCTTCATCTTCTCCATCACTCGGGCCCGATGGACCTTGATGGTTTTCTCGACCGTGCCGAGATCGGCGGCCGTTTGCTTGTTGAGTTGGCCGGCGATGACGTGCTCCAGCACTTCGCGCTCACGCGGCGTGAGCGTGGCGAGGCGTTGCTGAAGGTCCGCGACTTCGGCGTGCACCCGCCGTTGGGCGCGGTCTTTCTCGATGGCCACGCCAACCGCCTTGAGCAGGTCGTCGTCATCGACGGGTTTGGTGAGGAAATCCACCGCACCGCGCTTCATCGCCCGCACGCTCATGGGAATGTCGCCATGGCCGGTCAGGAAGATAATCGGGAGGGCGCTGCCTTTCGCCGCCAGCGCCTCCTGCAACTCCAGGCCGTTCAAACCGGGCATGGCCACGTCAAGCACGACACAGCCGGGAGCCCCAAGGTCGTGTCGTTCCAGAAACTCCCGGGCAGAATTGAAGGTGGCAAACTCCAGCCGGGCCGAGCGCAGCAGGCGCGCGAGACTCTTCAGGACGGCGGGATCGTCGTCCACTAAGAAGACGGTGGCCGGGGGATGATTCATGGCTGCGGCTCCGCTTGCGCCGGGATCGTGAAATAGAACAGGGCTCCGCGCTCGGCGTTGTTCCTGGCCCCCATTTTCCCACCATGGGCGCTGATGATGGTGCGGCACACGGCCAGCCCCAGCCCCATGCCTTCCGACCGCGTCGTAAAGAACGGCTCGAAGATGCGTTCGAGGTTCTTGGGCGGGATGCCGCAACCACGGTCGGCGACTTCAACCCGAACCCCTTCGCCGGCGGACGCGATGGTGCGCAGGACGATCAGCCGATCCGCAGGCGTGGCGTCTGTCATCGCATGGCAGGCATTCATCACCAGGTTGATGATAACCTGTTGAAGTTGCACCCGGTCGCCACCGATGGCAGGCAGGTCGGAGGCGAGGTCCACTTGGGTGAAGACCCCCCGATTGACCAAATCGTTGCGCACGAGTTTGAGAACTTCCCGGACCACGGCGTTGACATCGAGCGGTTGGTGGTGAAACTCGCTCTTCTTGAGCAGGAGGCGCAGGCGGCGGATGACTTCTCCGGCGCGTTTGTCCTCGGCCACAATGTCCGTCAGGATCTCGCGCAATTCGGCCAGGTCCGGCGCGTCCCGCGCGAGGAAACGCTGCGCAGCCTGGGCGTTGCTCAGGATGGCGGTGAGCGGCTGGTTCAACTCATGGGCCAGCGACCCGGAGAGTTCGCCGAGCATGGTCACCCGGGAAAGGTGGGCCAGTTCCTCGCGATGCTGCTGGAGCTCCAGTTCCGCCCGCTGGCGCTCCGTGACATCGAGCGACACGCCGGTCATGCGCTCCGGCTTGCCCATCGGCGTCAAGACCACCTTGGCCTGGACCTTGAGCCAGCGGAAGGTGCCATCCGGCAGCACCACCCGGTGGTCATAGTGGAAATCCGCCCCTTCCTGGGCGCACTTCTGTCCGGCCTGGGCGACCCAATCTCGATCCTCGGGGTGGAGCTTGGAAAGAAAGTCCTCCAAGGGGATGAGTTCCGCCGGCGAGAAACCGTATAGCTTGCGAGTTCTTTCTGTAACCCAGATGAGGTTGGTCTTGAAATCCCAGTTCCACAAACCCGCCCCGGCAGACTCCGCCGCCAGGTTCAATCGCTCTTCGCTCTCGCGTAACTTGATAGCCAGAAGTTCCAGCTCCAGCCCCCGGCGCAAACGTGCCCGCACCCGCGACCACACTACGCCGCCGCCACCGCCCATGAGCAGCAACGCGACGATGACACGGAACCACCCCGTCTGCCAAAAAAAGGGCAGCATGGTGAAGGCGAGGCTCGCGCCCGTCGGGTTCCAGACCCCGTCGTTGTTGGCCGCCCGCACCCGGAAGACGTATTGGCCCGGCGGCAAGCGATGAAAAGTGACAACGGGGAGAGTGCCGGCCTCTTCCCAGTCTTGCCGCATGCCTTCCAACTGGTACTCGAACCGGACCTTCTCCGGTGCGCTGTAGCTGAGCGCCGCGCATTCAAAGTCCAATCCGTAGCTGCCGGGGGGCAGCCGTAGCGGCTGTGCGAACGGTGCCGAAAGGTGGACTTCGCCGGTGTGAAAGTAGGCCTGCCGGCCCCCTTCCCGCGACGGGCCTTTCGCCGGGTGATAGCGCAGTTGTTCAATCTGGACCGGCGGCGGGCATGAGTTCAGCCGGAAGCGGGCGGGGTCCACCACCGTGACCCCTTTCAGCGTGGCCAGATAGATCCGCCCGGCGGGATCACGCGCGCAGTTGGGCTGGCCGAGGGCAAACTCAATGCTCGGCAAGCCTTCATTGTGTTCGAGGAGTTGGAACTCCAGCCGCGACTCGCTGCCATCGGCCACCGCGTTAAGCTGTTTCCGACTGGCACGGAGGATGCCCCGGTTCAATGGCATCCAAAAGCGACCCTGGCTGTCCTCCATAATGCCATGCACCTCCCGGTCGGGCAGCCCGCAGTTCACATCGATCCGATCCATTTTCCCGTCCCGCCAGCGGATGAGTCCGTCCGCAAGCGTTCCCATCCACACCGCGCCATCGGCATCGCCTTTGAGGCAAACCACTCCCGCCAGCGGGTGACTGGAAGTGGAAGGAATCTCGGCGAACCGTTCCTTTTCCTGGCGGAACACGCCTTTCGTTCCCGCCAACCACATCCGGCCAGAGCTGTCTTCGCCAAAACAAACGACTCCCCCCGGCGGCAAACCCGATTCCGGCCCAAGCCGGCGAAACTGACTGCCCTCGCAGACCACGGCCCCGTCCCGGTCGCCGAGCCACACTTGCCCTTTGGAATCCTCGAACAAGGCGCCGACGTGCGCGCCCTCGGTGCGTACGAATGGAACCGGCGCAAACGGTGCTTGGCCGCGGCGCCACCAACAGCTCTCAATGTCACCGTACCACAGACGTCCAGCCCGATCCTCTAAAACCGTCAAGCCGTAAGCGCTCCGATGGCTCGCCGATGGGGCAGGCACCGCCGTAATCCCCGTCCCATCTAAGCGGAGGAGTCCGCTGTCGTAGGTGGCAATCCATAAGGCCCCCTCGCGGGCCAACGAAACGGATTGAACCTGCGGGGACCGCAGTGCACCGGCCCCCAACTCGAAGAATCGCCGCGGCGTGAAGCGTCTCAGGCCGCCGCCGCTGGATCCGACCCACAGGTTTTCTTCCCGATCTTCGAAGACCAGGCGGGTGCCCGGAGCCCCCAATCCGGTCGCAGCCGTCCACCGCGCCACATCCCCGTCGGGTGCCAGTCGAACCAGCCCCGAATCGTAACTGCAGATCCACACGTTCGTCCGGCTGTCTTCGGACAGCGACCAGATCCCCCCCTTCAACCCAGGCACGGAAAGGCGGGAAACCTCGCTGTCCCCACGGAATTTCAGGAGTTCTTGGCCCAGCAGCACCCAGACCCCGCCCCCCCGCGCGGAGGCACAGGCAATTTGCGACCGGCCGAGCGACGAACTGGGAACGAGGACTGAGATCCAGTGCTGGCCGTTCCAGTAGCCTACGAAACCGTGCTGCGCCAACCACCACCGGCCGAGGTCGTCCACCGCGCCGAGGTAGCCTTGGTTCGGCTCCCCCGGAGGCGGTGGCAGCGCGGCGAGTCGGTCATGATCGAGCGCCAGCACGTGGCCATCGAACGTGGTCATGAGCAGATCGCCGTTCGCTCGCTCGGCAAAACTGCGCACATAATTGCCCGCCCAGCCTTCATTGGTGCCCAGCGCGCGCCATTGCATGCCCTCTTTGACCATCAATCCCCCAAAAGTGCTGACCCAGAGCCGATCCCGTTGGTCCGCGTGGAGATTCACAATTCCCACGTCGGGCAAGGGCGGCGTGTTCGCCGGACTGAAGACCGTAAACTTGATCCCGTTCCAGCGCACCAGTCCGTTGAACGTGCCGAACCAGAGGTAGCCGTCCTGGGTTTGGGCGAAGCTGGTGGCCGAGTTTTCCGGTAGACCTTCCTCGGTGCCCCAGGCGCGGATGAGGTACTCGGAACCGACCGGCGCCACCGGCAGGGCCGCCCGCGCCCGCGTGCCCAGGGCCGCCATTACCCCGAGGGTGAAAACCACCGCGCGGGTGCAGCGCCGCACAAATGATGTTGTTTCACACATTGGCCATTGCGGCGGCATCCTAGCAAAAAACAAGTCCCTGCGGCAAGGCGCGAAACTCGCCCGGCTCGTCTGATTCCTTTTGACAACCCCGCCAAGCGCCATAAACCTACGCACGCATGACAACGCCAACCAGTGCTCCCGCCCAACCCTTACGCCAGGAGTGGCCCTTGGTGTTCGGCGTGGCCAGCACCGGCCTGTTTCTGGCCTTCGGCCAAGGGTGGTTGGCCGACCTTGCCAATCCGCTCTGGATGGGGTTGCTGTTTGTCTGGCTCGTCGGCGCCATCCTGACCTCTGCCTTCGGCGTCGTCCGCCATGCGGATTGCGTGGCAATCAAGTTGGGCGAGCCCTTCGGCACCCTCGTCTTGACGCTGTCGGTCATCGGCATGGAGGTCATGATGGTCGCCGCCCTCATGCTCGCCAAGAACCCCGAACCCACGATGGCCCGCGACACCATGTTTGCCGTGGTGATGATCGTCCTCAATGCGCTGCTCGGAGTGGCGCTGCTGGTCGGTGGATGGCGTCACCATGAACAGCATTACAACCTCCAGGGCGCCGTCTCCTTCCTCACCCTGATGGTCCCGCTGGCGGTGACGGGGCTCGTCCTGCCCTATTATACGGCCGCCACGGCCACCCCGGCTCTCACCACGCTCCGCGCCGTGGCGATGATGGTGGTGACGGCGGGCCTTTACGGGGTGTTCCTGGTGGTGCAGACTCGCTCCCATCCGGACTACTTCAAGGAACCGCGGGGCGTAAGGTGGTCGGCTGAGGCCGCGGAAGCCAGCGAGCATGCGAATTTCACGGTCCACTCCCTCCCCTTTCATGCCGCTTTGCTGGTGCTGTGGCTGGTGCCCGTGGTGATGCTGTCCAAAAAACTCGCGGTGGTGCTCGAAACGGGCGGCGAACGCCTCGGCGCACCGCCGGCGCTCAGCGGCTTGGTGGTGGCCATTTTGATTCTTTTTCCCGAAGGCATGGCCGGCGTGCGCGCCGCCCTCGGCAACCGCCTCCAACGATCCGTAAACCTGTTGTTTGGATCCGCCCTTTCGACCCTGGCCATGACGGTTCCCGCCGTAATCCTCATCAGCTTGGTCACAGGCAAAATGATCCAACTCGGGTTGTCCCCGGTGAATCAGATTCTCTTGGTTCTGACGCTGGCAGTCTCCACGATCACCTGTATGACGGGTCGCACCAATGTGCTTAACGGCTTCATCCACCTGGTCCTCTTCGTGGCGTACGTCATCCTGATGTTTGAACGGTGATGGCCTTGCCAATGCGTTAGGCCGACTTCCGGCAGAGGGGCGAATCCGTGTGCCACTCGTGCTCGGGCTCGGCGGGCGGAAGTTTGTGGAACAGTGGAACGTGCGCGGCCCGGCGTATCCTGGCGCGGTGGGCGCGCGACAGATCGCGGCCAAGCTCGACACACTTGGCCGCCTGCCGGGGATGGAAGTGGTAAAAGTCTGCTGAACTCGAACGGATGTTTTGATAACCATGAAGAAACTAAAATCGGCAATACTCCTTGGCTTAAGCCTGACCTTCATCGCGAACGCCGCGGACCTGGAGCGTGACTTTCAGAACCCGCCGCCGGAAACCACCAAGCCCAGGTGCTACTGGTATTGGATGGATGGCCAGATCACCAAAGCGGGCATCACCCGCGATCTCGAGGCGATGAAGCGTGTCGGCATCGGCGAAGGCTACATCGGCATCATCAGCGGCCAGAGCGGCACGCCGACGACCAGCACCTCCAAGGCGCTCACGGATGAGTGGTGGAGCTTCATTGAACACGCCGTGCGCGAAGGCACGCGGCTCGGGGTGGACGTCGGTCTGTTCAACTCGCCGGGCTGGAGCCAGTCGGGCGGACCGTGGGTGAAACCTTCGCAGGCGATGCGCTACGTCGCCCTGCCGGAATTACGGCTCCACGGACCGCAGCATTTCGCGGGCAAGCTTCCGGTGCCGCCGGGTGAGTTTCAGGATCTCGCGGTGCTCGCGTTTCCGGTACCCGCCGGCGAAGGCCAAGTGGCGAAGATCGCCTCGCGCACCGCAATGCGGGTGAGCTTCGAGATGCCGTCGCCCTTTACGGTGCGGAGCGTGACGGTGCAGCCGGTGAAGCTCGTGAACGTCTCGGCTGAGTTGCTGGCGTCGGACGACGGGCAGCAATACCGGACGGTGAAGCAGTTCGCGATTGACCGGCACAACCTGGGTGCGGGCGTCGGCCCGGTGCCACTCGCGCCGGTCGTGGCGACCTTTCCCGCCACCACGGCGCGGTTCTTCCAGTTGCGATTATCGGCGGCTTGCGAACTCGGCGACATCCAACTCTCCCCGGCGGCGCGCGTGGAAAGTTACGCCGAGAAATCGTTGCAGAAGGTGTGTCAGGATCCGCACCCGCTTTATGACTTTTATGCCTGGCCCGCCGAACCCGAACCGGATGCAGCCGGCTTGACGGTCAAACCGGACGCCGTGCGCGATCTCAGCAAGTTGATGGCGGCAGATGGGACGTTGCAGTGGGAGGTGCCGGCCGGCGATTGGATAGTGCTGCGCACGGCCATGACGCCGACCGGCACGAAGAACGGCCCTGCGCCACCGGAGGCGACCGGATTTGAAGTGGACAAGATGAGCCGCGTCCCGTTGCGGGCGCACTTCGACGCGTATGTCGGCCATCTGCTCAACCGCCTGCCCGCGGCAGACCGCAAGTCCTGGAAGCACGTCGTGGCCGACAGTTTTGAGACGGGCCCGGAGAATTGGACCGATGGCCTGGCGGCGGATTTTCAAAAGCGCTACGGTTACGATCCAATGCCATTCCTGCCGGTCATGACCGGACGCATCGTCGGCAGCGTGGATCAGTCGGACCGTTTTCTCTGGGACTTGCGGCGCTTGGTCGCGGATCGCGTGGCGCGGGATTACGTCGGTGGCCTGCGCGACTTGTGCCACGAGCACGGCATGAAAATGTGGTTGGAGAATTACGGGCACTGGGGTTTCCCGAGTGAGTTCCTGCTGTATGCCGGTGAGTGCGATGAGGTCGCCGGGGAGTTCTGGGCCGACGGCAATTTCCTGGACCAGCGGGATACGGGCTATCTGGGTCGGTATGAATTGCGCGACGCATCCTCCGCCGCGAACATTTATGGCAAACCGGTCACGTGGGCCGAGGCCTTCACGGGTGGTCCGCCCTTCATCAACTCCCCCCGCGACTTGAAGGCGCGCGGGGACTGGGCGTTCTGCGAAGGCATCAACCGGTTCGTGTTTCACGTCTATATCCATCAGCCGACCGATGAAAGACTTCCGGGCGTCAATGCCTGGTTCGGCTCGGAGTTCAACCGCAACAACACGTGGTTCGAGCAGTCGAAGGCGTGGATTGACTACTTGCGGCGGTGCAGCGTGCTGTTGCAGACCGGTAAGCATGTGGCGGACGTGGCCTACTTCATCAGCGAGGACGCGCCTAAAATGGTCGGCCCGCAGCAGCCGGCCTTGCCCCCGGGATTTGATTATGACTTCATCAATGCGGACGTGATCGAGCGCCGGCTGGCGGTGAAGGACGGCCGGCTGGTGCTGCCCGATGGCATGAGTTACCGGCTGCTCGCGTTGCCGGAGTCGGCGACCATGCGGCCCGAGTTGCTGAAAAAAATCCGCGAACTGGTTAAAGCCGGGGCGACGGTCGTTGGCGCGCCGCCGTCACGTTCGCCGAGCCTGGCGCATTTCCCGAAATGCGACCACGAAGTGCAAACGCTCGCCCGCGAAATCTGGGGCCCGGCAGACCCGAAGCAGCCGGGCGAACATCGGTTCGGCAAAGGCCGCGTATTTTGGGGCAGGACGCTAAGCGCCGTCTTCGCCGAGTTGGGTTTGCAACCGGATTTCGAAACGTCGGCCAAGCTCGGTTTCACCCACCGGCACAGCGACCACGCGGACATATACTTTGTCGCCAATCCCAAGCCGAAATCGGTGGCTATGACCGCCGCCTTCCGGGTCGGGGACCGCGTGCCGGAACTATGGTGGCCGGATTCCGGCCGCATCGAGCACCCGGCGGTTTACGACGTGGCGGCTGGCCTGGCGCGGCTGCCGCTATCCTTCGGTCCAGCCGGCTCCGTGTTCGTGGTGTTTCGCGAACACGCCGCACCCAAGTCGGAACGTGTCGTGGCGGTCCTGCGCAAAGGCCAGGAGGTTCTCGGCACGACGGTGAAGCCGACGGCTGGCGACGCCGTTATCAGCGACAATCCCAACAACTTTACCTTTGCCGTCTGGGTGAAGCCCGAGGCTAACACTACACTGGTGCGCGAAGCGAATAGCGGCGTCGTTGGTATGGCCGAGCCGCGCAACGATGTGTTCTTCCCGCCGCACGGCAACGGGTTCGGTGGGGAGGCCCACGCCGGCTGCGGTTTGGCAGTCGGGCGCAATGGCGTTTGCGTGTTCGAACATAGCGGGAATTATTTCGCGCCCACCCTGGTTCAGGCCGCCACGCTCACGAACTGGACACAGGTTGCGGTGGTTTATCGCGACGGCCAGCCGAGTCTGTATCTGAACGGCGTGCTGGCCCGAACGGGTTTGAAGAGCACCCACGTGGTGCATTCCGGCGCCGGACAGGGCGGCGCAAAATATTGCGGCCAATTGGACGACATCGCACAATTCTCGCGGTCGTTGAGCGGTGATGAAATCGCCCAACTCGCGGTCTCCATGCCGCGACCCAGCGACGGCGCGGAGGCGTTCCCGCTGCGTTTGACGCGCGACTCCGCCGGCAGGATCACCGCCCAAGGCGGGCTGGCCGGCGATTACACATTGCAGCTCGCGGACGGCCAAACGCGCCCTCTCAAAATCGCGGACGCCGCCACGGCGACCGAAATCTCGGGCCCGTGGGAAGTGAGCTTCTCGCCCGGTCGGGGCGCGCCGAAAAAGACCACATTCGACCAACTCACCGACTGGACGCACCGATCGGAGGACGGCATCAGGTACTTCTCCGGAAAGGCCACTTATCGCCGGACGCTGGATGTTCCCGCAGTCCGCACTCCGCGCTCCGCATTGACCCTGGATCTCGGCAAAGTCAATGACATCGCCGTCGTGCGGGTGAACGGTCGGGAACTCGGCACACTCTGGCAACCGCCGTATCGCCTGGACATCGCCGCTGCCGTGAAGCCCGGCGCAAACGCGCTCGAAGTGGACGTCGTAAACACTTGGAACAATCGCCTCGCCGGCGACGCAGCCCTCCCGGCCGGGAAGCGACACACATCGGTCACCGCGGCAACCGTATCCAAAGACACACCGCTGCTGCCGGCAGGACTGCTCGGGCCTGTATATCTCCGGGAGGCTAACACTACGGAGCTCAACATCACTCATCCCGGCGAATGATGGGATTCCCAGCCGGAAGGTCTAAACAGTTTTCCCCAGCACCAGCTTTTCCCCAAGGGTACGGGCCGGGCATTTCTCCAACCCCTGGAACGGCAATGCAACCAACCAATGAATAGCAAAAAGTTAGAGCTACGACCACTGGATCCCGAAAGAAGCCCTTGAACCGACCAAATGAGCTCCCTGCCTCGGGGCACAACTTTTTCGCTCGGGTGCTTGCCATTTTTGCGCGTTGTGGTTTCTTCGTTATGTGACACTCAGGGCTACGGAAGTTCGTTGGTTGGGGGTGCGGCGCCAGCGGCTGAACCAGGGTTCGGCGGCGAGAGGGTTTGGGCCGGGACCGTTCGGACAACACGTCAGCCGAAGGGGCGCCCGCCGGTGCGGCACCGGTGAACCATGAGCGCACACCAGGGGAACCCGCGGAGCATCCGCCTTGTGGCCTTGGCGGCCCCGGGCCAGCGGGATTGGGTGGCGGAGGTCCAGACCATTCTCGAGCGCATGGGCGCGTCACCTTTTGCCTTGGAGGAGATGGTCGCCCCCGGTCCCGCCGGCGAAAAGGGCGATGTCCGCTGGCGGGAAGCGCTGCTTTGCGAACGGCCGGATGTGCTGCTGGTGGGACCTGGAACGGCGCACCCCGATTGGGGCCAGGAAGTCCTGCGGGCTGCGCGCTCCCGGTCGCCGGAATTGCCGGTCCTGGTCGTGGCCGGCGAGAACGACGCCGAGTTGGTGTCGGCCTGGCTGGAGGCAGGCGCACGCGATTTCGTGACAACTCCGCTAAGACCCCCCGAATTGCTGGCGCGCCTTTGGCGGCTCCGGCCGGCCCCGGCGGAGCCACGCGCGCTGTCGCGCGGGTTGCAGGAAAAGTTGGGCCTCCGGAGTTTCGTGGGCGAAAGCCCGGCTTTCGTGGCGGCGTTGAACCGCATCCCCGCGGTAGCCCAATGCGACGCCACTGTGCTGATCACCGGCGAGACGGGAACGGGGAAGGAACTGTGCGCCCGCGCCATTCATTACTTGAGCGCGCGTTCCGGCAAACCGTTCGTGCCGGTCAACTGCGGCGCGATCCCGCTGGAACTGGTCGAAAACCACCTCTTCGGCCACGAACAGGGCGCTTACACGGGCGCCCACACCGCCAGCACAGGACTCTTCCGCACCGCCGACGGCGGCACGCTTTTGCTGGATGAAATCGACACCCTGCCGCTGGCCGCGCAAGTGAAGCTGTTGCGGTTCCTCCAGGACCGGCAATTCCAACCCCTGGGCTCGAGCCGGACCTTGACCGTCAATGTGCGGACCATCGCCGCCTGCAACTCGGACCTCGAGGCGGCGGTGCGCGCCGGCCGCTTCCGTCAGGATCTCTACTATCGTCTGAGCGTGGTGCCCATCGAGTTGCCGCCGCTCCGGCAGCGCCGGGAAGACATCCCCTCGCTGGCCCGGCATTTCCTGGCCAAATACGCCGCGCAGTATGGGAAACCGGCCACTGAGTTCGGTCGCGGCGCCCTGCAAAAACTGGCGGTCCATTCCTGGCCGGGCAACGTGCGCGAACTGGAGAATGTGGTGGAGCGGGCGGTCATTCTGGCGCGCGGCCGCGTCCTCCAAGGCGAAGACTTGGACTTGCACCTCGCCGAGCCGACGATCAGCTTGGTAGAACCCTTTAAGTCGCTCAAGGCCCAGGCCGTCGCGCAGTTCGAACGTAATTACCTCCAACAGGTTCTCTGCGCGCATCACGGCAACATTACCCAGGCCTCACGCGCCGCGCGCAAGGACCGGCGCGCCTTTTGGCAACTCCTGCGCAAGCACAACCTGGTTACCGCCAGGACAAGAATATCCTAGTC
>Ga0316228_1001338_pt1 | contig 26105 bp, 23 predicted proteins | sample TBH18021metaG_FD_206005 | JGI IMG/M metagenome (GOLD analysis project Ga0316228, IMG submission 206005) | Freshwater microbial communities from Trout Bog Lake, Wisconsin, USA - TBH18021 | ecosystem: Environmental > Aquatic > Freshwater > Lake > Hypolimnion/Profundal zone | place: USA: Wisconsin... | reverse complement strand
GCTGCAGAAGGCATAAGCATTCGGCGGGGATTTGGCCGCCGTCCGGACAATAATGACATCAGGCTTTTGGGTCACAATGAGTTGCTTTGCTTTGGCCAACTGGTCCAGTACCTGAGACAGCGCCATGTTGTCAAAACTCATGGTAACCACGCCGCTGATCGGACCGCACATAACCCTGGACACGTCAGTAGTCTCGGTAAGCATGACAATGGCATCATCAAGATAAAAATTCTCGAACCTGACGCTTACAGGTGAGCCAAGACCGCTGGCCACGACCGTGCAGGTCGGCAGGAAGGCTATAAATATTATCAAAATCAGGCGGCAAAGCCTTTCCATTGCAGTCTTCCTCCCCACTACAGCCTAAGGAATACTATTCTTATTTCTACACCTGGCGAATGTTTCCTTTTCCCTGGCGAAGATTTCATTTCCCTGCTCAGGATACCAATGTCGACTGACTGTTTCGGCGTCTGGGCAAAAAAGCGGCAGTGATGACCGATCCTATGAAACCAATGCCCCCGATCGCCAAAAAACCCCAGTCCAGACCCACCGCTCCTCCCAAGAAGCCGACAATCACCGGACCGATAAACATGCCGACACTGTAAGTCGACTGGAGATAGCCCATAGCGGTGGCCCGCTTCTGCTCAGCAACATGGTTGACACCCAGCTCCATCACCAGTGGAAAAATCAGCCCCCAGCCGAAACCGCCGATGATCTGGGACAGATATAATGTGTTCAGACTTGTCACGAACGGGATGACAGCCGTCGCGGCGCCCATGATCGCAAATCCGGCGATCATCGAATTTCTCACCCCCAGCCATGGTGTAAAGACTGTTCCGCTGAGCGCCGTGGTAATGACCCCAGGCAGCATGAACAGGGTCGGCAGCAGACCAAGCTCAAAGTTATTGGCGCCGATGTTGCGGGCAGCGATAGGCAGAAATCCGTAAATCGAGCCGTAACTGACCAGTTGCAGAATAAGAGCCAGTGTGGAGGCCAGAATCAGCATCCTGTCGGTTCCAACCTCCAGCAGATCAACCACTCTGGGTGACTCGCGGCGAAGCTGCCGGTTGTCGGCGACCGAGAAACTGATTACCAGTCCGATTACGCCCCCCACGGCCCCGAACAAAAAAGTATATTCATCGCCAAAGCGATAGGCCAGCCAGCCGCCTAGAAGCGTTGCCGCCATCTGTCCGCCAACGCTGATTGCGCTCACAATTCCCATTGCCTTGGGCGAATCCAGCGGCGAATAATAGCTGGCGTACAACACCGTTTGAACAACCCAGGTAGTCGCCGCAATCCCGGCTATCGACCGGAACAGAAGCAGCGTCAGCACCCCCGGGAAAAGCCACATTCCCGCGCCGCTGACAACACACAAAACAAAACCGGCGACAATAAAAACCTTCCGCCGATTATACTTATCTGACAGTATCCCCAGTGGTAACCTGAGCAGGATCTGCATGAAACCATACGATCCGGCTATCATGCCGATCATCTCGTAGGAGGCCCCAAGGTCACGGGCATAAGTGGGCAGGATCGGTACATAGGTGTAGAGAGAAAACCAGCACAATCCTATCGCCAGGGCCAATGTGGTTTTTCGCCAACCATCCATGCTGCTTCCCCCTTGCCCAACCGCAAAACCAATATGTAGCGGGGCGTCAGTTTTACTCTACACCGTCATTTGTTGTTATCTGCCTGGTGAAGATTTTTTCCAGCCCGGCGACAAAATGCCGGTCATCGTCATCAGTCCGCTTTTTCGGCCCTTTGGTTCGCCCGCCGCCCCGGCGGACTTTGGCCTTGACTTCCCGCTCCTCCAGTAAAAACTCGATATTGTCGGGACGATACTCGCGTCCGCCCGGACTAAGACAAAATGCGTTTTTCCCCAGCACCAGAGCCGCCAGACCCCAGTCCTGGGTGATCACAATGTCACCAGGAGTTGTCAGGTTGATGACTTTCAAATCAGCCTCCTGGGAAGCGCTGCCCACCACGAAGTGGTGATCAGACACAATGTTATGGTTAAAGCTGGCCACTGTCCACACCGGCACAGCGTATTTCTGACCAATATCCAGACAGGCCTGCAGAACTGCTTTCGGACAGGCGTCGGCGTCCACCAGAATCTTCATCAAAGGATTCCCCACAGTCATTTTTTTTGCGCACATCATTATTAATTTCTCTGTTTCAGTTTTAAGACCTGCCGTTATTTCATTTTTTTATGCCTCCAGACCGGTCCAATGTTGTTTCCTGCAACCAATTGCGGTACAATAGGAGCGAAAATGACAGACGAAAAAGGGAGACGATGGCATGAATGACGAAAATAGCCGCGAATTCTATAGTCAGCTTGGATTTGAAGAAACAGATATGGAGGACTACGTCACAGCGTTGCTGTTTGAATATGAACCAGAGGGCGGCTATGTCCTGATAACCGACGAAGAAGGAAAAACACCGGCATCACTGCGGCAACCCGTGATATTCTCCTGCTACAGGCCGGACGGAGCATTCCTGTGGAGCACCAGCTTCAAGAACTCCTTTCTCTTCAAAGACCTCTGGACAGAAGTGGAAGCCCCTGCGGAAAAACTGGCGGCTGTTCAGAAATACCGCGAGAGTAAGGAATATTATTGAGATTTTCTTTTGCCTTATCCCAGTTAGTACATAATTAATGCCTGAGCCCATATTCTGTGGGTTCAGGCATTTTTGCGTCTCTGCCTCCAGCACTCATCTCACTCGGGGGTTTGCGCGCAAGAAAATATAACATCGTTATACGGAATCCAGGTATGGGTTAAAATCCTTTTCAACGATGTTTTTGTATTGCTCTATATTTTATCTTCTCCTTTTCGAAATTTAGTCCGTGCGAGCGGAGTTCCAGTTGAACAGTCCCTATACTTGCAAGCTAAGGGGCGCACGTTCTAGATCCTCTATGGAATCAGACGCCAGTGTTTTCCTTATGACTTTCGCCGCATATCTGTGCGAACATCCCCGCACATCTCGTCCTGCGCCGTTGGTGACTGCCTCGTCGTCCTGACTCGCCCCCTTCCCTTCCACGCTGACTTCTCCAAGGGACTGTAGCAAAGCGACTATATCGCCGCTGAAGCGTCGTGTATCTGCTTTTCCACAACGTAGCGTCTTGCCTAAATTTCCGCGCTTGGACAAGCGGTTTCTAAGCCTTCTCCGTTCTCCTAACACTGGCCGCAAAGTTGTCCGGCGACGTTGCGTAGGATGTAGGCGCCGTTGGGCTGAGATTGCCTGTAAGTGCGCAGCTCTTGCGCTTCAGCGCTTAGAAATGCGGCCTGCCCCTTGCGGGTGCGACACCGCACGCGCGAACAGGACGTTCGCGCGAGGAACCAACAGGCAAGGATGCCTGTCGGTGACGGTGCGGCGTTGTCGTCCTTAGCAATACGGCGCCTTAATCCGGAGCCCGCTCGTCCGGCGGCTTCGCGACGAAATAGTCGATGAGATTATGGACAAGAAAAGACCTCGTTGGAATTGGCTAGAAACCATTTTCAACGAGGTCTTTATTAAGATTTCGTCAATTTGACGGCAGGAAAAACCTTGCTATCCCCTTCTGGCAATCATCTCGATCTCTACGATAGCACCGCCGGGAAGGGCGGCGACGCCGATGGTGGAGCGGGCCGGGTAGGGCTCGGCGAATTGGGTGGCATAGACGGCGTTCATAGCCGAGAAATTGCCCATATCGGTGAGAAATACATTGACCTTGACCACATCGTCCGGAGTGAGCCCGGCGGCGGTCAGGACATTGAACAGGTTTTTGAAACACTGGCGGGTCTGGGCGGCGACATCGCCCTCAGCCATCTTGCCGATGGCTGGATCAAAGGGGGTCTGGCCGGAGAGATAGACAAATTCGCCTGCTTGTACGGCGTGGGAATACGGGCCCACAACCACTGCTCCCGGGGCGGAAAAGGCTTTCCTGGACATGGTAATCATCCTTTCGTTTCCTAAACCGTTAGGGCATTACTTGATATTTTTCAGTAGAGAAGTCAACTGGGCTACTTCCTCGTCTTTCATTTTGTAGGCATGCTCAGCATCCACCGGGAACTGGCCTTCTTTGACTTCTTTGGCGTAAACGCTGAAGGCATTGACAAGGGTTTCCCCGATGTTGCAATATTTCTTGACAAACTTAGGGGTAAAATTATCATAGAGTCCGACCATATCGGCATAGATGACCAACTGGCCGTGGGTGTAGGAACCGGCTCCGATGCCGAGAACGGGTATATTGGCCCGCTCGGTGATGGCTTTACCTACCGCGGCCGGAACACCTTCCACCAGGATGCTGCAGGCCCCGGCTTCCTCCAGTATTTTGGCCTGTTTGATCAGACTGACGGCAGCCTGGGCGGTGCGTCCCTGAGCCTTGTATCCGCCGAGCTGACCCATAAACTGCGGAGTCAGTCCGATATGGCCCATGACCAGGACACCGGCTTCATTAATGGCTTGCACCCGGCTGGCGATGCGGGGACCGGCCCCTTCCAGCTTGACGCAGTCCGCACCGGCCTCTTTGATAAACCGGCCGGCATTGGCAATGGCTTCTTCATCCGAGACCTGGTAGGACATATAGGGCATGTCACCGATGATGAACGTCCCGGGAGCGCCACGTCGAACAGCCTGGGTGTGACGGATCATATCCTCCATTGTCACCGGAAAAGTCGTGTCATAGCCCAGGGTCACCATCCCCAGAGAGTCGCCGACCAGAATCATGTCCACGCCGGCTTTTTCCTGCATCTTGGCGGTGAGATAATCATAGGCAGTCAGGAAAACAATTTTATCACCTTTTTCCACCATGCTCTGAAAATCCAAAATCGATTTTTTAGCCATTGCCTTCTCCCCCTTCATTTTTTTGCGGTCTGACAGTGCCTTGCGCTTCAAGGCGGCAGTCTGACTTGTGTGCGAGCTGCGGACTTTTAGGATCTTCGTCCTTCTCTGCTTTTAGCTTATTTCTTCGCCGCAAATCTGTCAAGTCTTACCAGGCAGTGCAGGCAAACTGTTTTGAATGACGAATTTATCTATCTGGATGTGACTGTCGAAGAATACAGCAGGAGGATGAATTATAATGAGTAACAGGATGAAAGAAAAGATTCTCCAGGGCCAACCTGCTTTAGGGCTTTCCCTGATGATCCCCTCGCCCCAGTTGGTGGAGATGGCCGGGAAAATAGGTTTCGACTGGGTGCTTATCGACTGTGAGCATGGCTCAATATCACTGGAGACAGTCGAACTTATGGCCATCGCGGCCGATGCCTGTGGAGTCACCGCGATTGTCCGTCCGCCGAAAAACGACCCTGAGATTATCCTCCAATACATGGATAGTGGCGTCCGGGGGATACAGGCGCCGCATATCAATACCTCCGCGGAGGCCAGAGCGATCGTGGATGCGGTGAAATACCACCCTCAGGGCGCCAGAAGCCTGGCGGTGGGCACCCGGTCAGCCGGTTACGGTTTCAACATCAATCTTGCCGATTATACCACCCAGGCCAATAGCGATATCCTGGTCTGCGTTCAGATCGAAGACAAGGAAGCTCTTGTCAACATCGGCGAAATCGCAGCCGTCGAGGGCGTGGATGTGCTGTTCGTCGGGCCTGCGGACCTGTCTCAGTCCCTGGGCTACCCCGGGCAATCCGGCCACCCTGTCGTCCAGGAGGCCATGGAACGCGCCTTTTCCGCCATTGCCGCGTCCGGTCGGGCCGCCGGCACCGCCGGTAATTTCTCCACAGCCGAGCTGCGTCTGAAACAGGGGATCACCTACTTCTACACCCACTTGACCACGGTGTTCGCCCATGGCTGCAACGATTTTTTTCGTGCCGCCAAAGGTGTCCAAAGCTAAACACCTGTTCACTTTTTAAGCCACAAAAGGCCCGGACCCTTTTAAAGGGTTCGGGCCTCATTTACTCTCATAGACTTCTACGATCTACTCAAGGCCAATTCCTTGCGGTCAGCCGCTTGCGGCGGTTGTTCCATCCAGCGGTGTTGTATCATGATTTGTGCTCCGTCTTCACCAAACTGCGCTGTCTCACCCATGAGGCGAACATAGTCAGTCGCCACATCTGCCCTTGTACTTGCCCCTAACGCCACTCCATAGTTCGCCATACTCAGCGCAATCAGGCTAATTATTTGCTGCATCATCAGCTTGTCGGAGAATGGGGCAATAGTCGAATCGGTGACTTCTGAATCCCATGTCGACGGAGCGGATAGGTCATCCCTCCTCAGCAGTGCGCTAAGGACTTCAATATGTTTCTGGGCTATATCCTGACCCCTCACGAAGTACTCGCGAACTTCTTGAGACTTGGCGACTTGAGAAAAGCCGATAAGCAGCACCCGTCCCATGGCGTTGGTCGATATATTGGCGACAAGGTGGGTTAATTCCATTGCATTTAACGGACGATTCTCGCCAAGTACGCTCCCCATAAAACTCGGAAACTGGACAAACTGAACCTGTTTAGCTACCGGAATGTAAGGCGCTCTGATGTAAAGCCCTTTGGATAACAACGCCTGGGTTACCTTCTCGTCCAGTTCCTTTGAAGAGTCAATACACTTCCAAAAATATTTGCGGACATCGGCACGCACGGCTTGGTTCAAGCCCAGAGTATACGCCGCCATTCCACCTGCAGACAGGTGCTTCAGATATCGCAGATAAAAAGTATCGGAAAATAGCGGTGGCGCTTGTAAATCAACATCCTCGCCGGAGCTGCCTACAGGAACCGCCATGCCTTCATTCTCGAAAATACTGGCGATGGTCTGGATATGCTGCTGCGATAAACTCAGGGCAAATTCAACGATAGGGCGTATGTCTTTATCTTTGACCCTCTTAGTAAAATATTGCAGTGAATGGAATGCCACGCAGTCAGCCATATAGTCTGCCCATAGAGTTCCAACTTCGGTCGAAGTAAGCCGAAGACTTTGCTGGTCCATAATTGTATCCTCCCTTTGCCAAAGCTGAAGTCACTGATAGTTTTTACCGTTGGTTTAGCCACTATCCGGATTATTGGCGTATAGGAGGTATCATCGCGTGCTGCTCCGGCCGGTTCCAGGTGCCCAACATCGATCAGCTTGAAATACCATGAATGCCAAAAGGGACACCAACGGTGTCCCTGGTCCTCCCCTTAACAAGTACATGCCAGACGAAGTTTTTCAACAGCCTCTCTTACATAATCGCTCCGCCGTCAACCACCAGGGTCTGCCCTGTCACCATGGCTGCGGAAAGCAGCAGCGGAACAACGACTTCCGCCACATCCTCTGGTCCGCACACCCTGCCGAGAGGTGTTTCCTGTCCCAGCCATTTCACATGTTCCTCTTTCCCTGCTACCCAGCGGGTAAGTACGACTCCCGGGGCGACACTGTTGACCCGCACTTCAGGAGCCAGCACCCGGGCAAGGGATTTGGTCACACTGATCGCCGCAGCTTTTGAAGCGGCGTAGGCAATGGAACTGCCCTTACCTGTAATACCGGCGATGGATGTGATATTGACGATGCTTCCGCATGTTTTCTTCAGGTGAGGACTGGCGGCCCGGCTGACGAAGAACAGTCCCTTTACATTGACCCCCATGACCCTGTCCCAGTATTCTTCTTTGAGGCCTTCCAGATCGGCAAGCTCGACAAAATCAGTTATGCCGGCGCAATTGACCAGATAATCCAGCCGTCCGAAACGGCTGATGCTGTCGGCTATCATTTGCCGCACCTGAATGTCGTCAGCCACGTCGGCTTTGTGCAGCAGACAGGAAACCCCTGTGGCCTGCACTGCGTCGACCGTATCGCTGGCGTCTTTTTCAGAACGGGAATAGTTGACTACAATATCAATCTTTTGTGCGGCAAGGGCCAGCGCTATTGCTCTGCCGATTCCGGTTCCCGCACCGGTGATCAGCGCAACCTTTCTGCTTTCCATCATAAATCCCTCCACCAGTCTTACTTTGCCTGCCAAAACAATCTATGCGTGGGTTCTGATTGCTGACGCTGTCACTTTTTGTGCCAGAACTTCAGCCGCTCGGCAATTTTGCCCTCAAAGCCGCGATCACTTGGCTTGTAGTATGTCACGTTTTTGAGCTCGTCAGGCAGGTATTGCTGCGGGGTAAAAGCGCCTGGATAATCGTGGGGATACCTATAATCTTTGCCGTAGCCCCACTGTTTGGCTCCTTTGTAGGAGCTGTCCCGCAGATGAATAGGCACCTGCCCGATGTTGCGGCCTCGAATGTCGGCCATGGCACTGTCGATACCCAGATAAGCGGCGTTGCTTTTGGGTGCGGTGGCAACATAGACCACCGCCTGAGCCAGGGGAATGCGGCCTTCCGGCAAGCCGATGAACTGCACCGCGCTTGCTGCCGCCATGGCCACCACCAGCGCGTTGGGGTCGGCGTTGCCCACGTCTTCCGCGGCGCAGATGACAATCCTCCTGGCGATAAATTTCACATCTTCCCCGGCCACAAGCATTCGCCCCAAGTAGTGCAGGGCGGCGTCGGGGTCGGAGCCGCGCATGCTTTTGATGAAAGCCGAGATGACATTATAATGGTTGTCGCCCTGTTTATCGTAGGCAATCAGCCGGCTGCCGGCGATGGCTTCCACCGTGTCGCCGGTAATCTCACGGTTGCCGGAGCCTTCCAGCATTGAGGCCGCCTGTTCCAGTAGATTAAGGGCGACCCGGGCGTCACCGCTGGCGATATCGGCGATCAGGGAAAGGACTCCGCGGTCGCAGGTCAGGGCCAGTTTGCCAAGCCCCCTCTCCTCATCAATCAGAGACCTCTCCAACAGCGTCACAACCGCATCATTATCCAGCGGCAGCAGCCTGAATACCCTCACCCGCGACAACAGCGGCGAGTTCACTTCAAAATAGGGGTTTTCCGTCGTGGCGCCGATAAGCACGACAGTGCCATTTTCCACATAAGGCAGCAGCACGTCCTGCTGGGATTTGGAGAAGCGATGAATCTCGTCAATGAACAGGATGGTCCGGCGGCGTTCGTTACGCAGACGCTTTGCGGCGGCGTCGATAATCTTGCGAATATCCGCCACCCCTGCTGACACAGCGTTGAGTTGTTCGAACTGCGAATCAGTTTCTCCGGCGATGATATGGGCCAGCGTGGTTTTCCCTGTTCCCGGCGGCCCGAACAGAATAAGCGAAGGCACAGTGTCGGCATCGATCATCCGGCGCAAGAATTTACCTGTGCCGATAACATCCTCTTGGCCGACGAATTCATCCAGTGTCGCCGGGCGCAGCCGCACCGCCAAAGGCTGCGGCAGCTGGGGCCCCAAATACCGCTCGTCCTCAAATAGATTCATATGCGTGATCCTTTCCCGCTCGCTCTGGACAAAAAGCTTTATTCGTAAACTTTCTTCAGTTTGGCCAGAATGTCCACCGTGTAGTCGATATCAGCGCGTTCGATACCAAAATGGGTCACAAGGCGCACCCTCTGCTCACCGAAGGCGCTGGCTTTTACACCATTCTCACCGAGAGCGGCTACCAGTTTTGGGGCGTAGACTTTCAGCCCGGCGACACTGAAAATCACGATATTGGTCTGAACAGTGGAAAGATCAATTTCATAGCCAATGCTGGCAATGCCGTCAGCCAGTCTTTTGGCGTTTTCGTGGTCCTCGGTCAGGCGCTCGACCATCGACTGCAGAGCCACGATGCCGGCTGCGGCGATGATGCCGGCCTGGCGCATGCCGCCGCCCACCATCTTGCGAATACGCCGGGCCTGCCCGATGAAGCGCTGCGTGCCGACAAGAAGCGATCCTACCGGCGCAGCCAGCCCCTTGGACAGACAAAACTGCACCGAATCGGCGTGCTGGGCGATTTCCTTCACCGCAACCCCCTGGGCCACCGCGGCGTTGAAAATCCGCGCCCCATCCATATGTACCGGAATGTTGTGCTGACCAGCCAGCTGTTTGATCGCCGCCAGTCCAGCCAGGGAATAACACGTGCCGCCAGCCCGGTTGTGGGTATTTTCAACACAGATCAAGCCGGTGTCCGGGGCGTGAACATCCACCGCCCGGATCGAGCCGCGGATCATATCAGCAGTCAGTATTCCCCGGTCACCCGCCACCGGTCGCACCTGAGCGCCCGACAGACAGGCCAGTCCGGCGACTTCGAAGAAATAGATATGGGCTTCGGCTTCGCAAATGATTTCGTCGCCTCTTTTTGTGTGAACCATCGCCGCCACCTGGTTGCCCATGGTCCCGCTGGTGACGAACAATCCGGCTTCCTTGCCCATCATCTGGGCCCCCAGGATTTCCAGAGCCGTCACGGTGGGGTCTTCCCGATAAACATCATCACCCACTTCAGCCTGAAACATGGCCTGACGCATGGCGGCGGTCGGCATGGTCACTGTATCGCTGCGCAAATCAACTATTCGCATAATATCACTCCTATAGATTGTACTTCTAAGAATTTAATTCTGGCTTGTCAGTCAAAACCCTTTGCCTGCATCAAAAAAGCCGGCTCTATTCAGACCGGCATTTTCGGATGTAATAACCCTGGATGGCTTTCAACTGCGTTTTGAACCTGCCTTAGCAGGCAGTGTTTTAATGTACTGCATTAAGCTCTAAACTTCCATCTTTTATTGCTATCTCAGTGGGGTTTCGAGTTGAATAGTTCCTCATTTAAACTTAATCGAAAATGTTGTTCCATTAGAACCAGTTTGGATGTCTAATTGTGCTTTATGGCGCTCAACAATTTTATAGCAGATTGGGATTCCCAGCCCTGTACCATTATCTTTAGTTGTAATAAAAGGCGTTCCGAGTTTACCAAGAACCTCTTGGGAAATTCCTTGTCCATTATCTTTTATCTCCAGCATTGCACAATCTTCAATCATGCAAGTCTTTATGCGCACTGTTCCCTTAGGTTTTATAGCTTCCAATCCATTTCGCACCAAATTGAGAACGCATTGCCTGATTTCATTTTCATCCAATAAAAGATTAGGAATATCACCAAGTTCTAGTGTGACTGTTTTCCCCTCTTTCACTGCATCTGCCTGTATTAATGGGTAGATTTTCGAAATGATTACATTAAGATTATTTGACGCTAAATCGATCTTCTTGTTTTTTGCCAGAGATAAAAACTCAGTGATAATAGAATTGGCTCTATCAATTTCTTCAATCATGATTTCAAGATATTCGCCATATCCTGCCAAATCTTTCTTCGCTTGAAACATCTGTAAAAACCCTCTTACTGTCGTGAGGGGATTTCTAATCTCATGGCCAATACTTGCAGCCATTTCACCAATCATATTCATTCGGTCGAGCCTTGCAATTTTCTGCTCCATTTGTTTGCGTTCCGTTATATCTGTGAACGTAACAATGCCCGCCTTGATGCTTTTGTCATTGTTTACAATCGGTGAAGCATTGGTATTTATAATAACTTCCGTACCGTCATCCTTGCGGATGATATATTCTTCATTCCGAACTACTTCACCCTTTTTGACAACCCGGAACAGTGGATACTCGTTTATTTCCAACATCGTTCCATCCAAATGTAATATGCGCCCTTGCCAGTCTTCGGTTTTAAGTGACGCCGGCTCATCAGAAAACTCACAGATTCTGGCAGCCTCGTTGTTTGCCCTAATGATTCCTCCAGAGGGATGAACGACAAGTACCCCAGCAGGGAGTTGCTTCAAAATCGCCTCAAGGCTTTGGTTCGCAGTCTCTAGTTCAGCTAGTAATCTCTGTCTTTCAGCTTCGCGCTCTATCTTATCGGTAATGTCATTATAATATCCTGTAATACCACCATGAAGACTAGGACAAAGAGATACCTGATACCATCTGCGTGAAAAGGCATCAAATAATTCGCCATGGAAGGGCTCCTGGTCCCGCAGCACTTTTTCATAGGCAAGTTGCCATTCGTTGGGTGTCTCGGTCGGGTAGATTTCCAAGATGCACTTTCCTATGACTTGTTCTCTGGCAAGATTAATGGAGCGTTCGGCCGCTTTGTTGATATATATAAAGCAAAGGTTTTTATCTAAAGAAAAAAAACTTTCTGACATATTTTCAAGCATATCTGCAATTTGATAATTTACCAATTCTGGTTTAAGAAGCTTTTGATCATTCATGACTTCCGTTCACCCCCCATGCAGCAACAACATTAGACATAGTTAGACTATGTTTGACATAATTATCCGCATTTCTTTATTAAATTTACATTTATTCGACTGTAGAGACATCGTTCGACGCGCCTTTACACAATGTACTTCTGTAATATGCAATGCCGCATAATCAGCAACTTTTCAATTGGGGGAGACGTGGATACCCGGCTGTGTGAAAACCTGTGCGAATTGCAAAAACATGCTGGATTTTATTCCAATAATGGGATAACATGGTAAACGCAGTAGTTTTTTGCAATAATATATCGTAGGGGGAAATTTTATGAAAAAGGTTCTTGTTATTAGCCTCGTATTGTCAGCGTTGCTTTTTGGCACTGCCTGGGCCTCGCCGCTGATGGATTATGAGGCTGGCAGAGGTTCTATTGACCTCAACTGGCGAAGCACGGGAATGAACGTTACCGGATATACACATGCCAACTTGCCTGATAACTACAACCTCGACGCGGCAATAACTTTCGGATTAGGCAATAATTTTGCGTTCCAATACCGAAACTTCGAACCAAAATCTCCCGTCGTAACCCCTTGGAATTTCAACGGTGTTTTAACATCCGGTCAATTTACGTTTTCATCCCAAGAATTTAATGTACTCTATAAACTTGGCAAGGACGTTTCAGCTTTTGCCGGAGATGTAAGCGCACATGGGTATCGGTGGACTCCAATTAGTACATATACAACTGCTGCAAGAAATCTATGGCAGATTGGCATAACAGGACGGTCTTTAATTGCTCCCAAGACAACCTTATGGGCCAGCGCCGCAGCTGGTACAGATTTAACCAACTTAGAAATCGGCGTATCTTACGAGTTTACACATAATACTGAATTCAACTTTAGTTACCGAAAAATTGATACAAAAAACCTGAAAGTTTATCAAATATCAGAGAATGTTAAATCAACTGGCTTTGGCTATGGCATCACATACAAGTTCTAAACCTAGGATGAAAGGAGCTGGGGAATTCCCCGGCTCTTTCTTTATTGCCAACACCGAAACTCGAAGGATTTATAGCCAGCAAACAAAAAAACTCCAGCGTAAATGCTAGAGTTCTTTGTTTGTAAGCCCCACCATGCCGTTTACCGGTGTTTTGAACCTGCCTTAGCAGGTGGGTGTCCTCCCGCCTATTTTATGTGTCCCCTCGATCACAGGGCTTACACGCCATAGCCAGAGTCGGACTCCCAAAGTATCTGTGTTGGATCAAAACAACGGCATTTTTCGCACACAGCAGGGTTAGCAACCTTGATACTGTGCGGCTTTTTCGTCTTTTATATTATCAGAGTTATCAGCCAATTGCAAGCTCAGAAACAGCGGAATCTTTTCCCAAATCGAGGCTTGTCGAGCCTTAGCGGTTATTGATCGCCATCTGGCGTCATGCTGCGGCGGTCGATCATCCCCAGGCCGATCAACTCGATGGCTGTGGTAATCATTTCCTCCAGGCTGACGCCGCAAAGTTCGAACATTCCGGTGCGGTTGGACAAAAAAACACCCTCAGCCACCGAGTGAAGATACAGGGCCAGTTTCCGGGGGTCAACAGGACGCAGCTCGCTTCTTGAAACGCCTTCCCTGATGACCAGCACCATAATCTGCACCATCTCCAACGACTTTTGCTTCAGTGTATGCTGGAGCTTTTCCGGCAGATCGATGCCTGCTGACGGATCTGCCGGCAGATGCATGATTTCAAACAACTGGGGTTCACGGTAATAAAACTCCTGATAGGCCTGATACATGTTCCGCAGCCGCCAGCCGGCGTGTTCTTCACCGGCGGCCTCCCGGCGAAAATCGGCCAGCAGCATATCGAACGCCTCACAGCAAATATGGAAAAACACTTCAGCTTTGTTCTGAAAGTGAAAATAGAGCGGCCCGGTGGAGATGCCAGCAGCCTGAGCAATGCCGCGCATCGATGTCTTGTGATAGCCCTGGACAAGAAAAAGTTCGCGGGCTTTGGCCAGTATCACGGCCCGGGTGTCGGGCTGGTCAGCAGTGGTCACCATAGTGCCTCCTTATTCCGGCAAGGTTAAGGTTTCGCAAACAGCTTTTTGAAAGACGCAACCATATGATCCTTCATATTGCTGTTGATGTTTTTGCGCACAGCAGGGATGCAAACCAAAAGACTCAAGAACAGATTACGCATCCTGGTCTTATATTCCTTCTGGGGAAAATCATAAAACCCTGCTGTCTTGTAATAACGATGGTCGGCAGCAAAGGGAAAACGCATCCTTCCCCAAATTTCATCCCGGAAGATTTTCCGCCCCCCCACGCTGAGATAGGTAGGCGGCTTAACATAACCAGTTTTGGCAAATTCGACGCTCCGGACCGCCAGCTCTCTGAGCAGCCCGTCAATTTGCGCCGATTCGGCGGGTTCGTCGCTGACGATGCCCACCAGGTTCGCTTCCTGCATTTCGCTGTAGCCTTCGAAAATTTGCCGTAAATTTGCCAGCTGGCTCAAAGGGCCGCTTATTACATAGGCCAGCTGTTTGCCGCCAAAGTTGGGAATATGGGTGTTGAAAAAGCTGCGGTCAAAGAAGGTCTTCCACAGCGACGACAGGTACCGGTCCTTGATGGTGCCAGCAAAAACAAGTATGTCGGCGGTTTTCAGCCTGTTGAAGAACTCGATGTACCCGTCCTTGCCCTCATACACACAGGTGTTATCATAGCCGCAGTGGATGCAGCCCAGACAGCCGCCCTTGATGTCGATATCCCGCAGGTTCACTACCTCGGCCTGATCTCCGTAATAGGCCTTCAGCCTTTCTGTCATTCTGCGAAGGTTGATCTGGTCCTCTTCGGCGTCAGTCACGATCATCACTTTCCGCTTCTCCGCATCAACGGTATTTTCCTCAGCCCCGGGTGTATACTCGGGGCTTTCCCATACCAAAGGCGGAAATACTTTCGGCGACGGTGCATCGCGGTTAATGGCGTCCAGGAACCCCCGGCTGAATGCCAGAAGCTTCTGTTGCCCCGCCTCTGCCAGCAGGTCTTCCATCGCCGCCGAAAAAGAACCATACACTTTCATGGCAAGATCGTCGCAAATGCCTTGCATATAATTATGGGCCGTATGGTCGTAAAAGTTTATCGATGTTGTCAATATCGCGGCAGGTTTACCAGCGAAAACCGCCTGGACCTGTCGCTCATTGATCAGTTCAATGAACCGCTTGTAGTGGGAATGAACCAGGCAATAGTACAGCGGAAAAGCCCACAACACACCTTCGGCGTCACTTATGGCCTTGGTTATCCTTTCAAAAGTGTTTTGATCGCTTTCGATAGTCTTGATAGCCTGGGCCACATGGTGAATCTGAAATTCATGCTCAGGAAACTTGAGTGCCATAAAGGCGACATACTGCATGGTTACGCTGACCTCACCTTTGGGACTGCCGTTCAAGACAACGATTTTCATGCTATTCTCTCCTCCTATTATGGCAATCCCAAATGTTGTTTCGATTGCCAATTAATATAACATCGTTATTATATCATCAATATAACACCGTTATATTGATTTGTAAATATCTTCATAAAAAAAGAAACGGTAAAAACCGCTTCTTTTTTTATCGTGTTTAAAACTCTCAGCTAAAGGCTGTTCAAAAAGGTCGAGATGCTAGGCGCGACGAGGATTGCGCGGCGACGCGTACTGGACGTACGCTAGCAAGCAACCACAGAAGCAACGACGCAGATTGGCCTTTTTCAACAGCCGCATGTTGGGATCATTTTTTTCCTAGCACATCCAGCTTAATCGACAGCTCTTTCAACTGGCGCTGGGCGACGGTTGACGGAGCCTGACTCATGATGTCGGCTGCACTCTGGGTTTTGGGGAATGCGATGACATCGCGGATGGATGAACGGCCGGCCATCAACATAATCAGCCTATCCAGGCCGAAGGCAATGCCACCGTGGGGCGGAGTGCCGTACTCGAAGGCTTCCAACAGGTAGCCGAATTTCTCTGTCGCTTCCTCGTTGGACAGTCCGATAGCCTTGAATACCCGTTCCTGGAGGTCGCGGCTATAGATACGGATGCTGCCGCCGCCGATTTCAGTGCCGTTGAGCACCATATCGTAAGCCTTGGCTTTGATGCGGCCTGGGTCGCTTTCCAGATAACCCATGTCCTCGTCCCGTGGCGAAGTGAACGGATGATGCATCGCAACATAGCGTTTTTCCTCGGCGTCATACTCAAACATCGGGAAATCGATCACCCAGATAAACGACAGTTTCTTCGAATCGATCAGGTCGAGGCGGCGGGCCATTTCCAGTCTGAGTTGACCAAGGGCCGGATTGACCACTGCCGGTGTATCGGCCATGATGAGCAGCAAATCGCCTTCTTCTGCGGCGGTTGCTGCGGTAATTTTGTCAATTATTTCCTGGGAAAAGAACTTGGTAATCTGCGATTTGATGCCTTCCGGTGTATAGCAGAGCCAAACCATTCCTTTGCCGCCATAATTGCCGACATATTCCACAAGACTATCAAGTTCCCGCCTGGCAATATGGGAGTAACCCTTGACATTGATGGCCTTTACCTGCCCACCGCCAGCCAGAACCGATTCAAAAACTTTGAACTCCGATCCGTTGACAGCGGCGGAAAGATCGACAAGCTCCATCCCAAAACGGAGATCAGGCTTGTCAGAGCCGTACTTGTCCATCGCCTCGGCGTAAGAAAGACGCGCAAACGGTGTCTGGACTTCAGCGCCGATGGCTTCCCGGAAAAGATAAGCAGCCATGTTTTCCATCATTGTCAGTATGTCTTCACGGTCAACGAAGGACATTTCAATATCCAGCTGGGTGAATTCAGGCTGCCTGTCAGCCCGCAAATCCTCGTCCCGGAAGCAGCGCACGATCTGGAAATAGCGCTCAAACCCAGCTACCATCAGAATCTGTTTAAAAATCTGGGGAGACTGCGGCAGAGCATAGAATTTGCCTGGATTGACCCGGCTCGGGACCAGGTAATCCCGCGCCCCCTCCGGGGTGCTCTTAGTCAGCATCGGGGTCTCAATTTCGATGAAACCCTGACGGTCAAAGAAGTCGCGCATCAGTTTGGTGACCCGGTGCCGCAGAATCAGGTTGCGCTGCATCTCCGGCCGGCGAAGATCCAGGTAGCGGTATTTCAGCCGCAATGTCTCATCAACATCGACGTCATCCTGGATGTAAAAAGGCGGGGTTTTGGCGGTGTTCAATATTCTGAGCTCGACACCGTCGATTTCAATCTCACCTGTCGGCATATTCGGATTGACGGTGTCGGCGTCCCGAAGGCGGACTGCACCGACGACAGCCAGTACATACTCGGAACGGACCCCTTCGGCCTTATGGAAAGCCTCCTTGGCCACATCAGGCGAAAAAACCACCTGTACAACACCGGAACGGTCGCGCAGATCGACGAATATCAATCCGCCATGGTCGCGGCGGCGAGCCACCCAGCCGCAGAGTACAACCTTCTGACCGGCCAGGTCCTTGTTTAGTTCACCGCAAGAATGGCTACGTTTCAATTTTTGCATCGTATCCATGTTATTCCTCCATCTCCACTTGTATCTTTTGCCGCAAATCACCAGCACTGATAAGTTCCTGCTGGCCGGTCTGCATATTCTTCAACGCGACTTTACCCTGGGCAGCTTCTTCCTCGCCAATGATGGCAACATAGCGCGCCGGGTAGCGGTTGGCTTGCTTCAACTGGGCTTTCAGGCTGCGACCCAGGTAGTCCATGTCAGCGGAAATACCCGCCAGACGAAGTTCGGCCAGAAGTTTGAACGCCGCCGCCTGACTGGCGGCATCCACTGCTGCGACATACACGGCAATGTCTGTCTGCTGGGCTGGAAGCAAACCCTGTTTCTCCAAAGCCAGCAGCACCCGTTCCAGTCCAATGGCAAAGCCGATACCTGGAGTCGCCTCACCGCCGATTTCCTCGATCAGTCCGTCGTAGCGGCCGCCGCCGCAGACGGCGCTCTGGGCGCCCAGCGGCGGGTATTGGATTTCGAAGGCGGTCTTGGTATAGTAATCAAGACCGCGCACCAGCCGGGGATTATGTTTGTACTCGATGCCAGCGGCGTCCAGAAGCTGGCGCAGTTCATCAAAATGGCCGGCGCACTCCTGGCAAAGGCAGTCGGACAGCGCAGGCGCGCTGCGGGACAGATCCTGACACTTTTCATTTTTGCAGTCAAGAATCCGCATCGGATTGCGTTCAAAACGCGACTGGCAATCGTGGCAAAACTGGGGGAGATTGTCCCGCAGGGCCGTCTGGAGCTGCTCGCGGTATACCGGACGGCAATTGGGACACCCCACCGAGTTGATGTACAGATTCAGGTCATTCAGGCCCAACTGGCGGAAGAAATGAACCGCCAAAAGGATAATTTCGGCATCTACCGCCGGTCCTTTGGAGCCGATGGCTTCGACGCCAAACTGGTGAAACTGGCGGAGTCGGCCGGCCTGGGGACGATCATAGCGGAACATGGGCCCGATGTAAAATACTTTTGTCGGCTGCGGGCCGCTGTACAGCTTGTGTTCAAGATAAGCGCGCACCACCGCCGCGGTATTTTCCGGACGCAGAGTGATGCTTCTTTCACCCCGGTCGTTGAAGGTGTACATTTCTTTTTGAACAATATCCGTAGTCTCGCCGATGCCTCGCAAAAACAATTCGGTGTGTTCAAACACCGGGGTGCGGATTTCTTGATAAACATATGCCCGGCAGATAGTACGCGCCGATTGTTCGACGTACTGCCAGAAGGAAGAAGCCTCAGGCAATATGTCTTTGGTTCCGCGCGGTCCCGTAATCTGCATTCTTACTCCTCCTCAGGATTCCATCAATCTTGCCAGAAGCTCGCGCCGCCGGTCAAGAAATTTATCCAGATGATTGATATATGTACTCAGGTCCTTCGGCATGTACGAACTTGTCAGCCGCCAGTCACCGGGATCCACTGCCTTAGTGGCGGCGGCCGGACCGATGCCGATGATGGTCTGGCGTTCATCGATAATCTGGATATTATACAGGCACTCCCTGCCCGGCAAGGCGTACCCGACATTCTCCAGGTTATCGGCCATATACTTTTGGCGGTATAAATAATAAGGAACCATGCCCTGTTTGCGGGCACAGCTATCAGCAATCGCCAGCATCCGGGCCGCGGCCCCCTCGCCGGGAAGGTCGAACCCTTCTTGGTCGCTCTTCAGCAGCGACCCTTTTTTAATCGCCAGAGTATGTACCGTCAGATTATCCGGAGAAAGCCCGGTAATCTGGTCCATGGTATCCGCCAGTATTCCTTCGTCTTCTCCCGGCAGTCCGACGATGATATCCATGTTAATAATCGGATTTCCCGCAGAGCGGATTTTTTCCAATACTAGTATTATATCGTGTACACTATGCCTTCGTCCAATAAGTTTTAAAGTTTTTTCTTGCATGGTCTGGGGATTGACACTGACCCGGGTCACCCCGGCGCGCTGCATTGCTGAGATCTTGGCGTCATCAATAGTATCGGGGCGGCCTGCCTCCACTGTAAATTCCCGGGTGAGTGGGCTGATAAAGGCACGGCGGGTCAAGGTCAGCAGGCGCTCGAAATCGTCCGCCGCCAGAGCGGTGGGTGTACCGCCGCCGATATATACCGTCTGGACGGTTAACCCATAGCGGTCAATCTCCGCCGCCGCCGCCTTGATGTCCAGCTCCAAGGCTTCAAGAAAAGCCTCTACCTTGCCCCGGTCTGCCGGCAGCACATTGGACGGGAAGGAACAGTACAGACACCGGGAGGGGCAAAAAGGTATACCAATATAGATGCTGACTGTTTTCTTTGCTACATCGCCTGTGAGGTGAAACGAACGCTGACGCAGGGCAATATCTGCTACAAGTTCAGCCTTGGCGCCAGTTACTCCGTAATAATCCTGCATCCGGGTTATAACATCTCCAACAGCAAGGCCCTGATCAAAGAACCGGTGGGCCAGCTTGGTTGGCCTCACTCCCCGCAGGATTCCCCACGGTCCTGGAGTCCGACCGGTAATCTTTTGCAGCAAGGCAAAGATATTCAGCTGCGCCAGCCGCCTGGCAGCCCCCAGCGGACCCTCGTCAGCCTTGGCGGCAGGACTGACTTCTTCCCAGTGCTGCGGCTCGCTGGCGGCAGTGTGTATTTCGATTTCGGTCACCACGCGAAGCGGCCCGGAAAGGGTGCGGTTGCGCACCACAATAGTGTTGCCATGAAGTGGCGCCTCAAGAATTGCGTGCCCGGGACAGGCTGGTATCGCCTGCAGCGCCATGGCTTCGCCGACCGCCTTTGTCAGCTCATCAGCCTGGGGGTAAAGGTATCCGTCTATGTTCATTTTTTGCCTGGCACTGTCCATGTAACCCCCAATTTTCCCCGCAAACCGGCTAAATATTGATTGCCATCAGTCTTTACCAAACTTTAACATAACCATAGTATATCCGAATATTGTAAAAAGCAAAAGCCCCCTAAAGGGGGCTCAGAGTGCCGATAAACCCCAGGCTGTTCAAAAAGGTCGAGATGCTAGGCGCGACGAGGCTTGCGCCTCGCCGCGTACTGGGATGTACGCAAGCAAGCAAACGTAAAAGCAGTCGCACGACGCTTCAGCGGCGATGCGATCGCTTTCAACGACGCAGATTGGCCTTTTTCAACAGCCTGATACCTAATTTGTTTTTGCGCCCCGTCGGTCTTGGCACTCCTGACAATAGCCATAAAACTTCAGCTGGTGGTCGACGATTTTAAAATTGCTTTTTTGGGAGACCGCGGTTTCCAAGGCATCCAATAGATCATCGCCAAACTCCCTTACAGTGCCGCAGTCCAGGCAGATGAGGTGATGATGGTGATGGGGCGTGCTTGTCTCATTGATTTCGTAGCGGTGCCGTCCGTCGCCGAAATCGAGTTTCTGGAGAATATCCAGCTCGCTGAGCAGTTCCAGGGTGCGGTATACCGTTGCCAGACCGAGTTCCGGCGACTGCTTGCGCACAATGTTGTAAACATCTTCGGCACTCAGGTGCCTGTCAGGGTTTTCGGTGAACGCTCTCAAGATGGTCTGGCGCTGGGAGGTGAACTTGTACTGCCGGTCCCGGAATATTTGCCGCAGGTCAGACATGTTGATGGTCAAGTCAGGTCCCTTCTTTCATCAGTCATAGTGCCACAGCTGTCTGAACAGCACCTTTAACAGCGCCGACACCGGCACGGCCATGATCATCCCAACCACGCCGAAGAGCTGCCCGCCCACCAACAGACTGAGGATAACCGTAACAGGATGAAGATCGATGGTATGGCCCATGATTTTGGGCACAATGATGTGGTTTTCAAGTTGATGGATAACCAGGAAAAAAACCGTTACCTTGAGTGCCAGGGCCGGCGACACCAAGTAGGCGAGAAAGATGGCCGGGGTGGCACCAATGATCGGGCCGATGATCGGGATGGTCTCGGTAACGGTAGCCAGCAAGCCCAGAACGAGGGGATAATCAACGCCCAGCATATACATGCCGCTGAATACCATCAGGCCGATGATGAAACTGACCAAGGCCTGACCATGAAGATAACCGCTCATAGCCACAGCCATTTCGGAGACTATAGTTTGTGCTTTTCCCCTGGCCGAAGGAGGCAGCGACTGAATAAAGGAATTTCGCAGGATTTTCCAGTCCTTGAGGAAGTAAAAAGTCAGTACCGGCACCACCACAAGTTCCACAACCTGGGAAGCGAAGCCCACCAAGGCTTCCAACGCCCGCCGTCCGATGGTAAGGGCATAGGTTGCGGAACTGGAAAGGATCTGATCAATAAGAGTGCGCAAGTTTCCTGGCAGCTCAATGGTGCTGGTATGCTCTTCAATCACCCCGGTCAGGTGCTGAATCCGTTCCACCAAACTGGGAAGGTTAGCGACAAACCGGTTGAACTCGGACACGAAAGGCTTAATAATAAAAGTCATTGCTGTGGTGGTTAAGACGGTGAAAAGCAGCAGGGTCACCAGTACTGCCCAGCCGCGGTACATGCCGCGGGAATTCGGCCACAGCCTGACCCGGGTAATGGCGTTGACCATTGGGTTCAAAATAAAGGACAAAACACCAGCTACAATCACCGGCAAATAGATTGAACTTACCTGGCTGAGCAGATACAAGCCCGCCACAACCACAGCCGGTTTAAGCCATATGGCATATTGACTGAACACTCGATCACCTCGGTTCTGCGATTATTGAATAAACGGATTGTGTTTCCGTTCCCAGCCGATTGTGGTTTCCGGTCCGTGCCCGGGCAGCACCTTGACGGCGTCGTCGAGAACCATAAGCTTTTCTTGGATATTACGGATAAGACTGTGATGGGAGCCTCCCGGAAAATCTGTGCGGCCAATGGACTCGGCGAACAAGGTGTCGCCGCTGAACAGGACGTTTCCCGCCAGCAGGGAGATCCCACCCGGAGTGTGACCAGGGGTATGGATTACCGTCAGTTCGAAGTCGCCTACAGTGATCTTGTCGCCCTCCTTCAACACCTTATCAGCAGGGCCGCAGGAAACGCCGCCGCCGATCCAGGCTGACAGGTTAAGCTGAGCGCTCTCCAGCATGTCGGCGTCATCCTCATGAATCAGAATCGGGGCACCAGTGGCCTTCTTCAAGGCAAGGTTGGCCAATACATGATCAGCATGACCATGGGTATTGATGATTGAGTCGACAACCAGCTGTTCATCATGAATCTTGGCGATAATCCGCTCAAGGCTGCCGCCGGGATCAATGACAGTCGCCCGCTTGAGAGTTTCCGAATAAACAATATAACAGTTGGTGCCGAGATTTCCCACTTCAATGGCAAAAATTTTCATATTTTCATCTCCTCAAAACAATCGGCCGCTATCCAATAAAATGGTAACAGGTCCGTGATTTTCAATACTTACCGTCATCTCAGCCTGAAACCGGCCGCTGGCGGTTTTCACACCCGCTGCGCGGCACAGGCTAAGGAAATATTCATACAACACAAGAGCTTCTGCCGGCGGGGCGGCTGCGTCGAAACCCGGTCGCCGTCCCTTGCGGCAATCGCCGTACAGGGTGAACTGGGAGACCACCAAGAGTTCTGCGCCTGTATCCAGGAGCGACAAATTCATTTTACCCTCGCTATCAGGAAAAATTCGCAAATTAACAATTTTTTCCTCAAGGTATCGGGCGTCCTGCTCGGTGTCACCGGCTCCGACCCCTAATAACACGGTCAGGCCTTCTCCGACGGCAGCTATGATCTCTCCTGCAACTGACACGGAAGCTGAGCGGGTCCGCTGCACCACCGCCCTCATACCACTCCTCCTGAGCTGCTGGAGCCGCGCTGCACACTATAGACGTCCTTGACTTTACGCATCTTGGTCATAATATGTTCCATCTGGGTCAGGTTACTGATTTCAAGACTCAAGGTGATGGTTGCCAGCTTGTTTTTGTCCTTATGGGTTTTGGCTTTGACTGAGCCCACATTGGTTTTAGTCTCCGAGGCCACCATCAGGATTTCCGACAGGATACCGGCCCTGTCCACACAAGTGATCTCGACAGGAACACTGTAGAAGTTGCCGATGCCAATATCCCATTCAACCTCAATAATCCGTTCGTACTCTTCGGCATTGTTCATGATATTGCCACAGTCAGCGCGATGAACCGACACACCCCGGCCGCGGGTGATATAACCGATGATAACATCGCCAGGAACCGGGTTGCAGCAGCGGGACAGGCGGACCATCACCCCGGACTCGCCTTTTACCAGGATGCCGTGACTGCTCTTGGATTTGGTGCGTTTGGGTTTTAACTCGCTGAGGGTTGTGACGATATCGGCTGGTGCAGTGCTACGGGTCTCACGCTTATAAGCCTCGATCAGCTTGGTCATGACGCCGTGAAGGGTAACCCCGCCATAGCCAACGGCGGCCAGCAGATCATCCTCACCGGCGACATTCATTTTTTTGGCCAGTTCGGTCAGGCGGTCGCCTTTGACCAGCTCGTGCCAGTCGAAGCCCAGGCGTTTGCCTTCCTTCTCAATCATTTCACGGCCTTTGGCGATATTTTCCTCGCGTTTTTCCTTTTTGAACCATTGGCGTATTTTATTTTTGGTCTCCGAGGATGCGACGATGTTCAGCCAGTCCCGGCTGGGACCGTTGCCTTGCTTGGTGGTGACAACCTCGACGATGTCGCCGTTGTTCAGTTTATATTCCAGGGGCACCATTTTACCGTTGACCCGGGCCCCGACGCAGCGGTGGCCTACATCGGTATGGATGCGATAAGCAAAATCGATGGGTATTGAGCCTGACGGCAGGTCAATAACGTCCCCTTTAGGGGTAAATACAAATACCTCGTCAGTAAGAACATCCAGTCGCAGGGTTTCCATGAACTCCCGGGGATCGCGCAGATCCTGCTGCCATTCCAGCAGCTGCCGCAGCCAGGAAAGTTTCTGATCATACGTCTTGCCGGGGACTTTGCCCCCGGATTTTTCGTCGCTGCCCTCTTTGTAGCGCCAGTGGGCGGCGATGCCGTATTCTGAAGTGCGATGCATTTCCCAGGTCCGAATCTGGATTTCCAGGGGCTGGCCGTTGGGACCGATGACTGTGGTATGTAGGGATTGATACATATTGGTCTTGGGCATGGCGACAAAATCTTTGAACCGGTAGGGCAGCGGTTTCCACAGGGTATGAACTATCCCCAAAGCGCCGTAACAGTCTTTCACCGTCTCGACGATAACCCTTACAGCCGACAGGTCATAGATTTCCGCAAGTTCTTTATGGTCTTTTTCCATCTTTTTGTAGATGCTGTAAAAATTTTTCGGCCGCCCCTGAATTTCCGACTTGATGCCCACGGCGTTCAGCCGTTCATCCAGGGTCTTGACAGCCTCGCCGATAAGATCTTCCCGTTCCTGACGCTTTTGCTTGACTTTTTCCACAAGGGCATAGTATTTTTCCGGCTCCAGGTAACGGAAAGCCAGATCTTCCAGCTCCCATTTGATGCGATAGATGCCGAGCCGGTGAGCCAGCGGGGCGTATATCTCCATCGTCTCCCGGGCAGTGGCTCGCTGTTTGTCAACAGGCATGGCTTTCAGAGTCCGCATGTTATGCAGCCTGTCAGCAAGTTTGATCAGCACTACCCTGATATCCTTGGCCATGGCCAGGAACATCTTGCGGTAGTTTTCCAGTTGTTGCTCTTCTTTTGATTTGTATTCGATCCGGCTCAGTTTAGTCACACCGTCAACAAGGGCGGCGATCTCTTTACCGAACTTCTTCTCCAGAATTTCATCGGTTACGGTGGTATCCTCAACTACATCATGCAGCAGGGCCGCACAGATGGTGGTTGCATCCAGCTGCAATTCGGACAGTATTTTGGCAACCCCCAGCGGATGGGAAATGTATTTCTCACCAGAAACCCGCATCTGGCCGTCGTGAGCATTCTGGGCAAACAGATAGGCACTCTCTATCAAATCCACCGGAGCCTCAGGCTGATAGGTGGTTACTTGTTTGATTAGATCCGCAAACTCGGGCTTCGCACTACTCATCTGTTCACCTCCTGGCTACAGTACTACAGTCAATTGTACCATTAATACTCAATCAAAGAAACAACCTCATATCCCGGTAATGCTAAGCGTCCTTTCAGAAAGGTCAACTCAACAAGAAAGGCTAAGCCGACGACAACTCCCCCCAGCTCTTCTACCAGTTTGGCGGTTGCTGCCGCCGTACCGCCGGTGGCCAGCAGGTCGTCGACAATCAGGACCTTCTGACCGGGTACAATGGCGTCAGCGTGGATTTCCAGCGCATCCTGGCCGTATTCCAGGCTATATTCGCGCCGAACCGTCCTGGCCGGCAACTTTCCGGGTTTGCGCACCGGTACGAATCCCGCCCTCATGGCGTAGGCGACAGGGGCGCCAATGACGAAGCCACGGGACTCGGGTCCGGCAATCAGTTCAATCTTCTGCCCGGCGAAGCGCTGAACCAGGCGGTCGACAGCCTCCCGGAACGCCTCCCCGTCCTGCAGCAAGGTGGTAATGTCAATAAAATCGACACCTTTAAAATCAGCGGTGCGTAGTTTAGTTTTCAGATCCATTCAAATTCCCCCCATCAGGTCGGTTTTGCCGCTCTTTTCCAGAGTACGGTAACAG
>Ga0316228_1001336_pt1 | contig 26123 bp, 14 predicted proteins | sample TBH18021metaG_FD_206005 | JGI IMG/M metagenome (GOLD analysis project Ga0316228, IMG submission 206005) | Freshwater microbial communities from Trout Bog Lake, Wisconsin, USA - TBH18021 | ecosystem: Environmental > Aquatic > Freshwater > Lake > Hypolimnion/Profundal zone | place: USA: Wisconsin... | reverse complement strand
AAGGCGCAACTGATGTCTATGCATTCTTCCAATCGGAATACCCTAAAGCAGGTTGGACCACTGTGAGTGCCGTGAAAGCAAAAACCAGTATTTTGGTTTTTACGAAGGGTGATAGAACGGCAACGGTTGAGATTACTGAGGGCTCTCTTGGTGGCCCTAAATCGGTTATTACAATTACCTCATCACCAAAAAATGCCAGCGTGACTGCGCCAGTTAAACGTTAATCCTTTTGTAAAACTGGGAATAAAAAAGGTCTCGCTAGGAGACCTTTTTTATTTGCAACGAACCTTGTTCAAAGACCTTCGGCTCTGATCAGCCCTACTGCTTGGCCTTCAACAGCAAAGTTTGCCTGACGCGCATCTACTAAGATATTTTTGAAGTCGGGGTTCTCGGCTTGCAATTCAATTACGAGACCATTGGCAGTTTTCTTTTGATTCCAGCGCTTGACTGTCACTTCGTCATCCAGACGTGCCACCACAATATCGCCATTGCGAACCTCGGTGGTTTTTCTCACGGCCAAATAATCTCCATCTAGGATGCCGGCATCACGCATGCTCATACCCTTCACTTTTAACAAGTAATCAGCACCCTTGCTAAATAAACTGGGATCAATCGGCACTTGTTTTTCAATATGCTCGACGGCCATGATAGGTGAGCCTGCCGCCACTCTACCAATGAGTGGGAGAGTGAGTTGTTGAAGTGCGCCAGACGGCAATGACATCTGACGGTATTGGTTCGGGTTGTGTGTTTGGTTAAATCGCTGGGCAATTCGAATTCCACGTGAAGTTCCTGGCGTGAGTTCGATATACCCTTTTTTAGCTAGTGCACGAAGATGTTCTTCTGCAGCATTTGCTGAAGCAAAGCCGAGTTGAGTCGCAATTTCTGCTCGAGTTGGCGGTAGTCCGCTATCCTCGATTGCCTTGCTAATTAATTCCAAAATCTCCCGTTGACGTGGGGTGAGCTTGGGGAGGGCAGTCAGCTCCTCCAAGAAATCGACTGTATTTATGTCCATACTGGGATTGTATACAGCACTTTTTGATAATTCAAGGAATTTTGAAGGGGATAATGAGGTATGAGCTCAACTTCTATAAGCGGTAATGAAAATATCCCCCATATTTTGGTGCTTGGTATGGGGGGAACCATTGCTGGCGTCGCTGCCAACCCTGAATCTAAGCCGATGGAGTATGCGGCTGGCCAACTCGAGATTGGCGCATTATTGACTCATATTCAGTCCGCCATTCCTCAGGGTGTGCATTTGGTTTCCAAGCAGCTTGCCAACATGAATAGTCGCAATCTCACCGAGTCTTTGTTGACCCTGTTGGGGACGAGTGTGAGGGAGGCCCTTGAAAATACAATGGTGAGAGGGGTAGTGATTACTCACGGAACTGACACTATAGAAGAAACGGGAGTGTTTTTACAGCTGACTTGTGGCAAATTTGCCGAAAATTTAGGCAAGAGAGTCATCTTGACTGGTGCAATGCTGCCGGCAAATGCACCTGGAGCTGATGGACCATCAAACCTATTGGATGCAGTCCGTTGGGCCTGCCTTCCTATTGATAATTGTCCAGGCGGGATTTATGCAGTGATGGATGGAAGGGTCTGTATGGCCATGGATCTAGCAAAGCGCCATGCAACTGCCTTAAATGCCCCCATTCAAAGTGCACCTAGTGGTTCGGTGGGCTTGGTCAATCCCTCATGGTTATCCGGTGCAAAGGCAGTGCAGGCAGCTTGGAATGAGGATTTACCTATACCCGAGGAGGGTGAATGGCCTTGGGTGGAGATTTTGACAAGCCATGCTGGCGCACGTGCCAAGACTATCGATCTGTGGCTAACAAGCAATGTTCGCGGTTTGGTGCTTGCCGGCTCAGGCATGGGCGGCTTTCATGATGAGTGGCTTGCCCCACTCAAACAGGCAATCACTCAGGGAATTGCTTTGGTTCGCACTACCAGAACTGGCGCTGGCAGGACTTTACTCAATATTCCAGAAAAAGACCCGCCTGGGTGCATGGCATCAGGCACTTTAACTGCCCCCAGGGCTCGAATTGCTCTGCAATTGGCATTAAATGCCGCAAATTTAGCTCAATCTGAAGGTAAACCACTGACTTGGCAGGATTTTTTTGCTAGAATAGCCAACTTGCCTGAAATCAGGTGAGTGTTTTAAAAGTCTTGTATGTTGTACCTACAATTTGTTACTACCTTGTCACACTGGCGCTAACTTTAACAACCATCGGAAGTTAGCAAGACGCCCAGGTGACTTTATCCTTAAGGAGTGTTTGATGCGTCATTATGAAATCGTCTTTATCGTCCATCCGGACCAAAGCGAGCAAGTGCCTGCGATGATTGATCGCTACAAAGCGACATTAGCAGCAGCTGGTGGAAAAGTTCACCGCATTGAAGATTGGGGCCGTCGTCAAATGGCTTACATGATCGACAAGCTTGCTAAAGCCCACTATGTTTGCATGAACATTGAGTGCGACCAGAAAACTCTGGAAGAGCTCGAGCATGCGTTCAAATTTAACGATGCTGTTTTGCGTCACCTCATCATCAAGACTAAGAAAGCGGAAACAGAGCCTTCCATCATGATGAAAGAAGTGCAACGTGAAGAAGCGCGCAAATCAGCTCAAGCCGACGCTCCTGTAGCGGCAGCCTAAGTTAGAAATTTGAAGAGGAATACACAGACTAGAGAACGTATCTGAGTGGCGGAACGGCGTTGAATCATTTCACCCTAACTGCATTCTTGGTAGCTAAAGACGCGATTCGATTTACACCAGCAGGAATACCGGTGATGCATTGCCAGCTAGAACATAGCGGCGTAGCAAACGAGGTAGGAGTGGCAAGGAAAATTCAGATGAGTGTTGAAGCCATAGCAATTGGTCCGATACAAAAGGATCTTGAGCAAATGGACTTAGGAGCCGAGGCAGTGTTTGAAGGATTCATGGCACCCAAGACCCTGCGTAATCAAAGACTTGTTTTCCATATTACCCATATTCAATTGAAAAATTAAAGAGGAAATCATCATGGCGTTTGGAAAGAAACCCGATTTCAAAAAGAAACCAGCTCAGAACCCATTGTTCAAGCGTAAGCGTTATTGCCGTTTCACTGTTGCTGGTGTTGAACAGATCGACTACAAAGATGTAGACACATTGAAGGACTTCATTGGCGAAAACGCCAAGATCACTCCTGCTCGTTTGACAGGCACAAAAGCAAAGTATCAGCGTCAGTTAGACACTGCTATCAAGCGTGCTCGTTTCTTGGCCTTGTTGCCATTCTCCGATCAACATAAGAAATAATTGGGAGCCCTCAATGCAAATCATTCTCTTAGAAAAAGTAACAAATTTGGGCAACCTCGGCGATGTAGTTCGCGTGAAAGATGGTTACGCTCGCAATTTCTTAATTCCACAACGCAAAGCGCGTCGTGCAACTGAAGCAGCAATTGCTGATTTTGCAGTGCGTCGTGCCGAGTTAGAAAAATTGGCTGCTGAGAAGTTGGCTGCTGCGCAAGCGGTTGGCGAAAAGCTCAAGGACTTGGTTCTTGAAATCAGTCAAAAAGCGGGCGTTGACGGTCGTTTGTTTGGTTCTGTAACCAATCATGACATCGCTGATGCTTTGAAAGCAAAAGGTTTTGCAATTGAAAAATCTTCCGTTCGTTTGCCTACTGGCCCATTGAAGATGGTTGGTGATCACCCTGTAGCAGTAGCTGTTCATACTGATGTAGTGACTGATATCACTGTCCGTGTAGCTGGCGAGCAAGCTTAAGTATTAAATCGGTACACTAGCCTCATGGCTGAATCCCGTTCACGTTCCGTTGCGTCGAATCCTGGCATGATGGGCTCTGGGGATCCAGTCGTGCAGGCTCTCAAAGTACCGCCGCATTCTGTAGAAGCCGAGCAATCTTTGCTCGGCGGTCTACTGATTGACAACACTGCCTGGGATCGCCTGGGCGGCATCCTCAACGAAAAAGATTTTTATCGCCCTGAACACTCTTTGATCTATAAGGTCATTGCTCGTTTGGTTGGCGACAATCATCCTGCTGACGTGATTACCGTGCATGAAGCGGTTAAATCAGAGCAGGGTGGCGATTTAGTGGGTATTGATTACCTCAATTCATTAGCGCAAAGCACTCCTAGTGCTGCCAACATTAAAGGCTATGCCGATATTGTTCGTGATCGCAGCATTCTGCGTCGCTTGATTGAAGTTTCAGACAATATTGTTAACTCCGCATTTGTGCCGGAGGGCCGTTCCGTCAGAACGCTTTTGGATGAAGCAGAGTCCCGCATTTTGCAAATTGGTGAAGAGGGTAGTCGTAAAGCCGATTACCTTGAAATCGAGCCTTTATTGCGCACAGTGGTTGCACGCATTGACGAGCTTTATAACCGTCAAGGTGGCAGTGATATCACTGGAATTGCAACTGGATTTATTGATCTCGATAAACAAACTAGTGGTTTGCAAAAAGGCGACTTAGTGATTGTTGCGGGTCGTCCTTCTATGGGTAAAGCACAACCTTTAGACGCAAAAGTAAAAACAGTTGATGGCTGGAAGCTGATGGGTGATTTGCGTTTCGGTGATCGACTCGCTTCTGTTGATGGCCAACATTCAATGGTGACTGGCATTTATCCGCAGGGCACTAAGCAGATATACAAGGTTACTTTTTCCGATGGCCGTCATGCCGAGTGTTGTGATGAGCATCTATGGCGCGTGATGTATCGTGATTGGTCAGAGCCGCGCGTTATTAATACCGCGCGCTTGATGGAAATGCTTCAATGTGTTCGCTATAAAAATAGATTGTGGATTGATCCAGTCTCTGGCGATTTTGGGCACTCAAATGCATTACCAATTCATCCATGGGTATTGGGTGCATTGCTAGGCGATGGAACGCTAGCCCTGTCTCACAGTTCAGTAATGTTTTCAACTCAGTCTCCAGAGCTTGAAGAGCGCATGAATGCGCTGGCTAGCTATGAGATGGAATTGGTTCACGCTAATGCCTATGACTGGAGATTGGTGTCTAAGGCTAGACTTACCGTTAACGGCGAGCGCCAAGCAGTTCAAGCAAATTACTTTAGATCTGCATTGCAAGATTTAGATCTACTAGGTAGCCGGAGTTTTGATAAACATATTCCCGCTACATATCTTGAGGCTAACAAAAATTCACGTCTCGCATTATTCCAAGGTTTGATGGACACCGATGGCTGGATTGAGAAGTGGGGTTCTATACGCTATTGCACTGTTAGCAAGCAGTTGGCCGAAGACGTTGCAAATTTAGCTAGATCATTGGGCGGCTTTTGTTCTATCTCCAATAAACAATCTAGTTATACCTATAAGGGTGAGAAAAAGCAGGGGCGCTTATCTTATGTTTTGAACATGAGCTTTGCATCTGGCTTCCAAGCTTTTACTTTGCCTGAAAAGAAAGAAAGATTGAGGGCAAGCTGGCATCGTCAACGTAGACTCTCATTTTCGAAGATAGAGCCATCCAGAATATCTGAGGCGCAATGTATTTCAGTGAGCCATCCCCAAAGAACTTATGTAACGAATGATTACGTCGTTACCCACAACACTGCATTTGCTTTGAATATTGCTGAGAACGTTGCCTTAGCTGAAGGTTTGCCGGTCGTTGTCTTCTCAATGGAGATGTCGGGGGAACAATTGGCGGCACGTTTATTGGGATCGGTAGGGCGTGTTGATCAAGGTCGGATGCGTACCGGTAAGTTGCAGGATGATGAATGGCCACGTGTGACCGACGCGATTGCTCGCTTGAGTAATACCCAAATTTTGATTGATGAGACAGGCGCCTTATCTAGTCTGGAATTACGCGCTCGCGCACGTCGTATCGCTAGAAACTTTGGTGGCACATTAGGTTTGGTGGTGATTGACTACTTGCAACTGATGAGCGGCTCTGGTTCTGAAAACCGTGCAACTGAAATTTCAGAAATCTCTCGCTCACTCAAGTCTCTTGCAAAAGAGTTGCAGTGCCCAGTAGTTGCCCTCTCACAGTTAAATCGTGGCTTGGAGCAGCGCCCCAATAAACGCCCAATCATGTCTGACTTACGTGAGTCTGGCGCTATTGAGCAAGATGCTGACTTAATTATGTTCATCTACCGTGATGAGGTATATCACCCTGATACCACTACCGACAAAGGCGTGGCCGAGATCATCATTGGTAAGCAACGTAATGGCCCAATCGGAACTATTCGTCTAAGCTGGCAAGGCCCATATACCAAGTTCGACAATCTTGCAGCTGGATCGATATCTTATATGTCAGGTGGATACGAACCGTTTTAACTTAGGACTCAAGCATATTGAAGTCCAATTTAAATAAAACGAACCTGCAAGTTGTTTTTATTTTCTGAGGGACCCTGGGGTAACACCAAACTTTTTCTTAAATGCTGTAATGAAGTGGTTCACGTGTGAATAGCCTATCCTATGAGCAAGCACCTTCATAGGTATATCAGATTCTAAGATTGCTTGATAGGCTTGATCTAATCTTTGATTCGATAAGAATGAATAAATCGATACTTTATATTTCTTTATGAACTCAGCATTTAGCGTTGCTGGGGGTCGACCAAATTTCTTACCAAGAGAGCTTAATGTAGGCGTTTTCTCTTTTACTTTAAGTAGATACTGATAAACTGGCTCAACATCGAATTTATTTTTTTCTGGGGCAGACGCTAGTTGCTTGACGCTTGAAATCTGTTGACCAATATCAAATAAATGTTGGAGAATTTTGGTTTGTGCGAAAAGGTTTCTTAAGTTTTCATCAACTTCATTTTGTATGCAGCCTCTCAAGGGTTCCGAAATAGTCGTCGGAAATGGATAAAAATTAAATCCCTCACCCTTTTCTAAGCCTAGGGTTTCGAATAGGGCTTGCATATTCTTAGCGCCTAAAAATTTTTTAAGTGTTTTTTCAGGAATGAGTAGCAAAGTTAGTTCGATATCTTCTTCGGTATCGAGCGTCATGGAAATTTTATATTTTTTAGCACGAACAAAAAGATTGAGATTGGGTTTCCTATTGATAATTTGATCGTAGTCGTGTGCATATAGTTGCATTGATCCGGAGTGCAAAATAGAAATAACCAAAGAGGGCTCTTTTAGGTCAACCTCAAAAGTGCCTAGAGAGATAGTTTCAGGGCGATCTTCTGCTAAAAAACGATGTCTTTCTTGAATAATTGTGATTCCATCCATCAGGGCAGTCTGTTCAGAGTAGCCCTCAGCAATATTGATGGGGTAGGGAATTTTTCTTATGATCTGCTGATGGTTTGGCCCCATTTGCATTGTTTGTCCACCATCTTTTGCAATTAACCATTTGATAGTGCGTTCAATCATGGGGTTTATTTGATGCTAATAAAAAATTTGAGCTGAAAATTCAGACTGAGTTGATGGGATAAACTACTTTAGTCATTCAAGATTTTTCTTTACTGCAAGATGCGAATATTAGAGACTTCATTTCTCTGGGCTGATGACATCACTACGGAGAATTTTTTATAGGTTGTCTCGGGATTCACTTGTAGGCTAATTTCACCTTGAGGATTTTCTTTCTTGACATTTGCGAAGTGAGCATCTAAATCTTCCTGGCTTTTGATTAGATTGTTATTCCACAATATTTCACCATTCGAATTAATTTGTACTTTAGTGGTTTCATGTATTACTGCTTTTGTAGCTAATGGATTTTGAGTGGGAAATTTTAGGTCAAAAGAGCTTAGCTTGAGAGGAATTGCGATCATAAATGCAACCACTAGCACCAAAAGAACATCAATGAGTGGTGTTACATTGATATTGGAGAAAACACTGTCTTGGACGCTCTTTTTTTTCATCTGTACTCAGCTAATTTTTTGGATTTTGCGTCAGAAAGCTAATTTTTTTGATGCCAGCTTTTTTGCATGTTGCGATTAACGCGGCAATATTTTTATATTCTAAATTTTCATCTGCACTGATATGCACTTTAATGCCATCATGCTCTTTTACTAGCCTTATCAATTGATCAAGCAAGGCTGTGTTATTTGTTAATCTCTTGTCATCGATAAAGATTGATCCAGATGCATCTTCCGAGATATTAATGTTAAGTGTGTTGAAATTTTTAACGGGGTTGGCTTCACCAGGTAAGTCGACAAAGATATTGAATTTGACCACTGCTAAAGCAATCATAAACACCATCAAGAGGACGAGCATGACGTCAACTAGCGGTGTGACATTGATTTCGGAAATCAGATCATCGGGTTCATTTGACTGAATAATTGCCATATATTTATTCCGTAAACATGCGAATTAGTTATTAGAGCCACCAAGTAAGATCTTTTCAACCTTGGAGGAAAAGCGATGTAAAGAATCTATAGCCGTACGATTTCTTTTTTGCAGCCAGTTATAGCCAAAGACGGCTGGCACTGCTACTGCTAGACCAAGCCCAGTCATTATTAGTGCCTCACCGATTGGCCCAGCAATAATTTCAATAGAGGCCTGCCCATGAGTACCAATTGCTGTTAAAGCATGATATATGCCCCACACAGTTCCAAACAGGCCAACAAAGGGTGCCGTTGCTCCAATGGTTGCAAGAAAGTTGAGGCCTTCAGCCAACTTTTCTTGTATTTCATCAAAGGGGCTCGCCATTGAGATTTCGAGCCAAACATTAAAGGGGATATTTTTTGCAAGCTCACCTTTGTATTCCTTTTTTGCCTGCACACCGCTTTTAGCAATGTAATAGAAGGGGTTAGACGCGTCAGAATTTTGAGGAAGATCATTTTTAGCAAGCATCTCCCAAAAATCTGATTGGATTGTTGTTAATCCATTGGAAATTTTTTTTTGCTCTTTATATTTAAGGACAAATATATACCATGAGTAAATTGACATTGCGAGCAATAGCAGTGTAGTGAAGATGGCAATGATGTTGCCCTCAAATAAAAGGCTCCCGAGTCCATATGAGCTGCTGGTATTTGTAGGTTGGGCAAGCGCATTGCTGATCAAGCTTGCTTGTGTAGCTAAAAAAAATGAGAAGCTTAAAAGAATTTTTCTTTGGTTATTCATAGTTTGCCTTTTTAATTTTTTGATATTAGTGCAGATGCCAAACATAAACTAGATGAGCCCACGAGGTAACTGGCGAGCCATTCTCTGTTCTTGGTATAAATTTGCAAAGACTTAAGGCATCTTTGGCGGCCTCATCCAGTCTTTTAAATCCACTGGTTTTTTCAATCCGACTTTCTTTAATGGCGCCATCAGCTCCGACCAAGAATCCAATGCGCACACTCCCCTCTTCTCCTAAGCGAAGTGAGTTTTCGGGGTAAGTAGGTTTTTGGCAGCCAATTTTTGCATCCAGTCTTGCAACTACAATTACTTTTTTCTCTGATTGGCCTTCGTCGCTTCTCAAATTGGCCGGCCCACCCTCTTGGACAGCAGGTGGAGAGCTATTGGGCTGACTGGTAGACGCATTTTTAGGGGCTTGGTCGGCTGGGGGTGGTGGAGCATCTTCCTTAGCTGGAGGGGCGGGTGACGGCGGGGGGGGGGGGTGGTGCCTCTGGCTTAATTTTCGGGAGCTCGGCCTGGACACTTTTCTCGTGCACTGTCGCAACTGTTTTTTGCGGGGTCTTTTTTTCAGCCACTTGTGGCAGCGGTTTGGGCGGATCTATTTTGGGTTCGTCCTCAATCGAAACTTCAATTTCTGGGACCACATTAGGTCTGTTGGACTGTTTGGCTGCCAACACCGCTATTAATAGTAAGGCGATAAAAATAATATGGCAAAGGACTACTTTTCCCAGTATTTTATGCTTTTCCTCCTTTAAATCAAGGCGTTGTAATGAGGCGAGCATGTTAACTTTGGGTGACCTTTTGCTATTCAGTTTGATATTTCACTACTCAATTGATATTTGACCATATTCCCAAGACAGCATTCTTTGATCTAAATATGTTAATAATGCACTATTTTGGTGCAATCATTGACTTGGATCTAAATGAATCATGGAAAGATACACAAACACACAATAAATTAAAATACTTTTTACAAGTTCAGCTGTAAATGACAATCATATGGGTTTTATTTAAATTAATACAGTAAGATGGTTTTAATTCAATAATTGGTAGATTTAAAAGAATAATTCGTAGTAGATACAGCGCTAATCTGGTTCATTGAAAATACAATACCTTCCTTACATATATTAAAAAGTAACTAATTTAAGAATGTTTTTTTGGGTGCAAAATCGCGTTTGGACCGCTCTATCAGTGGGTTTATACCTATTAACTGCGACTCAGGTCGCTTTTGGTGCTGAATATGGTCCTCCAGATGCTGGTGCACTGATGCAGCAGTACGAAAGGCAAAATCAGATGCCGATCCCGCAGGCTAAAAGGCCTCAATTGGCATTGCCTGGTGAGCTCCGATCTCTCAACGGGGTAACTGTAAAGGTAACTTTATTTAAGTTTGTTGGTAACACTCAAATTAGCTCTGATAGTTTGTCTAAAGTGGTTCAGCCTTGGGTCGGAAAGGATGATTCATTTGAGGATTTGCAAAACGCTGCAATAGCAGTTGCTAATGCGTATCGAGAGACTGGTTGGATCGTGAGAACTTTCCTGCCTGAACAAGATGGGACTGAGGGAGTAATTACAATTCAAATAGTAGAAGCTACTCTTGGAAAGGTATCTGTGGAGAAGCAGGGTGATGTTCGCTTTAGTGAGGGCGTGGCTAAGGACTATGTTGTCAGCGTTCAACCAATCGGCTCTCAAATAAGCGAGGCCGCTCTTGATCGATCTTTGCTATTGTTAAGAGATCTTCCGGGTGTGGACGTTGAGGGCAATCTGAGCCAGGGCGAACAAGACTCAGAGACTGATCTCATTTTAACTTTGAAACCAAAGCCTTTGGTCAGCGGCGTTGTTACCCTCGACAATTACGGGGCAAAAAGTACGGGGGCAAACAGGGAGAGTCTAAATTTTAGACTCAATAGCCCGTTAGGTCTTGGCGACCTTAGTATGGTGAACTATACCCATACTCAAGGCAGCAACTATGCGAGGATAGACGAAATTTTCCCTATTGGCGTCAATGGTTTTACTGCCGGTGCTTATTTCTCAACATTTTCATTCACCAATATTGATCCAGCATTTGCTTCCCTAGCTTTGACGGGTGGCTCTAATAACTTTGGTTTGTATCAAAGTTACCCTTTGATTCGCACTACAGCAGAGAATCTTTATATAAAGACGACAGAAGACCACAAGGCCATGAATAATCAGTCTATGGGCGTCTCCACTAGCAATTACACTATAGATGTTGCTTCATTTAGTTTGGTTGCCGACCGATACGATTCTTTTTTTGGAGGTGGCGTCAACAATGGCTCGTTGGGCTTTTATGTGGGTAATGTTAACTTAGCCGGCTCGCCGAACCAAGCTAGCAATGCTATTGGACCGCAAACCGCTGGTGCATATCAAAAGATTTTGGCATCCATTAGCCGTCTGCAGCAGATCGATGACAAGAATACCCTCTATGGTTCATTTACTGGTCAACTTGCCTCTAAAAATTTAGACTCGAGTGAACAGCTTTACCTTGGCGGCCCTTATGCGGTTAGGGCCTATCCTTCCTCCGAGGGTGGTGCATCCCAAGGTCTTTATATGAACCTTGAGTATCGCCATAATTTGTATGACAACATCGTTGCAGCTGCTTTTTATGATGCAGGTGCTGCAACAGTGAATAAGAATAATAGCTTTGCTGGTGCCGCTATCATTAATTCATACAATATTCAGGGTGGAGGGCTGTCTCTTACGGCTACCAATTTTTATGGATTTAATGCTTCTGCTGTATGGGCTCATCGATTTGGAGAAAATCCGCTAAAAAATTATGCCGGGTTAGACCCAGATGGAACGCTTGTTTTAAATCGCTACTGGGTAAATGTTAGTTACCCCTTTTAATGGATCATGGAAAAATGTCATCTCTGCTTTTTTATAAAAACGTAGCCCCGCTCAATGTCGAGTCGCATCTCAATCTAAAGATGAGGGCGCCCAAGAATTTAGAATTTTGTGCTGACACAACTGTTGTACCTATTTTGGCATCTGAGTTTATTGAGATAGGCAAAAGCATGCCGATTGCATTCTTACGCCTGGAAGATCAGAGCCTTTTACCAGTTGCATTAGTCGGTCTTCCCGACCAGAAAAACGTATTCCTTACTGCTGATTACAAATGGAAGACACCTTATATCCCAGCCTTTGTGAGACGCTACCCATTTATCTTTGCCCAATCTGGCCCCGAAGAGTTAACGCTTTGCGTGGATATGAATTACGAGGGCCTAAATCAAGAGGATGGCGATCTACTTTTTGAGCAAAAAGAAAATGGTGTAGAGCCTGGACAGCTCGTGAAGAGTGCGCTGGAAATGACGGCCGAATATCAGCGTCAGCACATCACCACAACACAATTTGCCAAGCGTCTTGAAGAGCTTGGTTTATTGATTGATTCAACCGCCAAAGCCAACTTGCCTGAGGGTGAGCCTTATGAGTTGACAGGCTTCTTGGTGGTGGATCGTGAGAAATTAATGAATATTTCTGAAGAGCTTATAAGGGGTATGTTCTTGTCTGGGGAGCTGGAATTAATTTATGCCCACCTTCATTCCTTGGGGAATATTCTAGAATTGCTGCGTAAAAATACTGAGTCTGCTGCAGTACAAAAGCCCGCCGAAGAAAATATGGTGTCTTCGGCAATTAAGAAGGGAACTGTTTTGGGTAAAAAGATATTAACCAAACGCGCTCCTGCCAAAGATAAAGCCTAATTTAATTTAGTTAAGAAACTCACGCTAACCCATTCATGCTAAATAAGATTTACCGCTTAGTTTGGAGTCGCTCAAAAAGGGCGTGGGTAGTTGTATCTGAAATTACCAAGAGCTGTGGAAAAGCAAGTACTGTTGTTGGCTCATCTGGAGGTGTGCTTAGGCATGTAAAGGCTGCACTCTCTCAGTCTTTATTGCTGCTAAAGCCCGGCGCACCAATCTTAAGAGCAATCCCTTATTGCCTTTTCTTGATGGGCTTAAATACCGGCGTTTCCTTAGCTGCTGGTTCTGTTGCTCCCAACCAGCTTCCAACTGGTGGATCGATAGCTGCTGGTTCAGCAATACTGAGTCAAACTAGCTCACAGCTGACTGTTCAGCAGTCAAGTAATAATGCAGTAATCAATTGGAATACCTTTAATGTTGGCGCTAACGCCAGCGTTAATTTTATTCAACCATCTACTAGCTCGACAACGCTTAACCGCGTTTTGGATACTCAAGCTTCGCGTATTTTAGGGAGTATCACTTCAAACGGTCAAGTATTCCTTATAAATGCCAATGGTATTTATTTTGGAAAAACTGCGTCCTTAGATGTTGGTAGTTTGTATGCTGGCACTGGCTCGATCTCTGATAGTAATTTCATGTCAGGAAACATGACATTTAATAACCAGGGGTCAAAAGGTGCGGTAATTAATGAGGGAACTATTCGATCAGCATTGGGTGGTTATATTTCTCTCTTCTCTCCCGAGGTGATTAATAAGGGCTTAATTGTTGCGCGCCTTGGTACCGTTGCTTTAGCTTCTGGTGAGGCGGTCAAATTAAATTTTGCTGGCAACGGATCATTGTCTGGAATTATCGTTACACCAGCTCAAATTGGTGCTTTGATTAAGAATAAGGGTGCTGTCATTGCTCCTGGCGGACTCATTATTTTGTCTGCGCAATCCCTTGATCAAGTTCAAGGTGGGGTGGTTAATAATTCTGGGCGCATTGAAGCGACTGGGATGGCCAATCAGTCAGGGCGCATTGTATTAAGTGCCTCCAATACTATTAACAATAGTGGTGTCATTTCAGCAAATTCTGGAAATACTGGACCTGCTGGCGCGATCTCTTTAAATGCGCCTAATGTAATTAGTAATGGTACTGTTTCTGCTGCCGGTAACAATAGGTCTTCGAATATCGCTAACGGCGGTGCTATCAATATCAACGCAGGTAGCATGTTACAAATTGCTGGCAAGGTAAATGTCAGTTCTGCCTTGGCTAGTGGCGGTTTGGCGTCACTCTATTCTGGCGGCAACATCACTTTGAGTTCTGCGCAAATAGATGCATCCGGTACTCAAGCTGGTGGTGCAATTGTTTTGAGCGCAAGCCAGCCGAGCACTCCTAATTTACCTACAAATCCTTCAACGCCCCCAAATACAGTTTTCATTATTGGCGGCAGTGTTTTGAATGTCGGTAGCAGGCGTGGTAAAGGTGGTTCGGTAGAGATCACAGCAAATCAAGTCGGTTTGTTTGATAGTTCGATTCTTAATGCCTCCGGCCTAGCTGGCGGGGGAAATGTTTTCATCGGTGGCGGCCTGCATGGTCAAGATGTGAATATCTCTGATGCCAATGCAGTATACGTAGGAACAAACGTCAATATAAATGCTGACGCTATTGGAATGGGCAACGGCGGTCAAGTTGTTATTTGGTCGAATAAATTCACAAACTATCTTGGTAATATTTCTGCTCAGGGTGGCACCTTGGGTGGTGACGGCGGTATGGTCGAAGTATCTAGCCGTGGCCAGCTCAATTATGTGGGCTCGACCAATACCTTGGCGCCACTCGGAAAAATCGGCACTTTGTTACTTGATCCGGCTGACTTGAATATTGTTAGCGGCTCTACCGATGTCAATGTGTCGGCTAGTGCACCTTTTAGCCCAACTGCTACTGCCTCAAATCTTTCCATTACAACTCTGCAAAATGCCCTTAGTAATTCCAGTGTTGTAGTACAAACGGGATCAGATGCCTTTGCTGGTAGTGGCAATATCACTGTCTCAACATCGATTGGTTGGTTTAATTCGAACTCTTTATCTTTGCTTGCCTACGGAAACCTTGCTATCAACAGCAGTATTACCGCGCTTTCTGGTAATTTGACTTTGAGTGCGGGTTACGGCAACAGTGGTTCATCAAGCAATATCACAATTGGCAATAATGCAAATCTATTTCTAGTATCAGGCGCCCTACAAGCAAACGCCACCGGTGCAATTGTTGAGTCTGCTGCAACTGGAAATGCTTCGGTGGGCGCATTCCAAATCTCCGGAACTTCTGCATTTACAGCGGGTGGAATTGTTAACTTATCTTCCACCTTAAATAAATTTACTGGGGTCACCTCGATCAATACAACAGGGGGTATTGTCCTTGTAAATAATCTGCCAGTTAGCTTAGGTAATATTTCTGCGGGATCTGCCGGCGTTAATATATCTACAGTTGCTGGAACTTCCGCATCAATTGGTCTATCAAATGGTTCGAGCTTCAGTTCATCAGGTCCTTTGATATTTAGCGCTGATGGATCGGGTTGCGTTACTATTGCCAACATTTCCGGAAACGCTACAATTAATTCAGTGACTGCCGGTGGCGCTATTACGCTCGGCAATTCCAATACTGGCGTTATTACTCTTGGTAACGGCAGCACAACTAGTGCTGTAGTTGGTGTTGCTGGAGGCGCCGGCCAGGGAAGTGGTCAGGTAAATATCACCGGCTCATCCATTGTCCTCAATAGCCCTATTAATACCGCTGGCGGTGGAATTTTCTTGAATGCCACCAATGGTACCGTCACTAGCGGCACTAACGGAACTATTGTCACAACAGCACAAGCAAACTCAGGATCATCATCCGGTAGTATTGTTGTCAAAGCAACGTCAGATATTATTTTGCAGTCCCTAAGCACTTTGGGCCAGGATAATAATCAAGGCCCCGCAAGTAATGCCGCACCAATTTTGATTACATCTACGGGTGGTAACGTTACGATAGGCGCTGCAACAGCCTCGGGTGGTAACACCCAAAATGTTTCCTATTCCAGTAACGGCGGTAACGCTGCGAACATTGTGATTCAGGCAGGTTCATCGTCAAATACCATCACTCTTAACGGAAATCTATCCTCTGTTGGTGGTGGTAATCTATCAATATCTGGCGTTGGCCAAGGTCTTGGCGGTTTAATTGAGCTCAAGAGTCCAACCATTCTTACCGCCGATCGGTACATTAATTCAACCCCCTCTGGCGCTGTTATTTTTACATCGTCAATCGATTCATTTAATTCAACCGCTCGTGCATTAACTGTATCTGCGGGCACTGGAAATGTTACTTTCAGCGGCGATATTGGATTAAATCAATCTTTATCAAGTCTGAGTGTTACCTCCGCAACTGCAGTAACCATAAGCGGTAATGTATCTACATCTGGGGCTTCAGGTTTATCAATCGTTGCCGGGACAGGGACAACAGTAGGTCAAATTAATCTCGGTAACTCTAATAGCTCTATCAATATTAATACTGTAGTAGGCAATGGAACCGTAAGTTTTAGTCCAAATACTTATTTGACGAGCTACGGCGTTACCAAACTGCTTGGTTGCGTAACATTTACTCGCGGTTCTGGACAGATCTCATTTAATAGCGAGCTTTATAGTGCTGCCAGCCATGCTTATGATCTAACCTTTAATGGCTCATCGGCAAATGGAACGGTTGGCGGTGGAAATATTTATGTCCAATATGATTTAGGCGGCAGTGGTGCAGGCAACGCTTCTGCCATTGGAAATATATCTATTAATAGTGTTGGCAACATTCAATTTAGTCAAAATGTGGTTGCTTCAAGCCTGGTTTCTCTAAATGGAACTGGAACAGAAAGTTTTGGCTATAGTTATTTAGGTTCCGCCAACAATATTGGCTTTAATGTAGGGACCAATAACACAGCCAGTAATGCCATCTCTATCAATGGCATTACCGTCGCTAATGCGAGTGCTCCCATCTCGCTCAATGCATCCGCAGGAAGTATTTCATTCTCTAACAATAATTTGACAACAGCTGGCGGAGCAGTCTCTTTATACTCCGGCAATACTTCAGAACAGTTTAATCTGCCAGGCAATGGTAATTCAGGTATTGGAATTAATAGTAACAATGGCAATATCAATATTACTGGTTGGGATATAAACGCTGGCCAATCTCAGATTAATGCGGGTAGCGGGAAAGTCTGGTTTAACGGCCTTGGCGGCTGGTTTTATCAAAACGTATATGGCTGCATCACTACTACAAATGCAGACACTCTAGGCACGCCGGCGGTACTCATTTATAACGTAAGTAGTAATAGTCAAACAGCTGTGCAATTGGTCAGCATTAATGCAGCTTGCGGCACGTTGAAGATCGGCCTTACAGGCGACACCTCTAGTATTGCTGCCGGACAAAGCTTGACTGGCTCTGGAAATCTAAGTCTAACTTCAAACACAAGTTTTTATGCCCCTCGACAGATTGCCTTTACTAGCTTGGGGAACGATTCGAACGTGTCATTTAATGTGACCGGTACGGCCCCAAATGGCAGTGTAATATCTCAAACAATTAGCGGCCCAAATAATGGAACAGTAAACACATCATCGCTATTTACATCCGTTAGCAGTATTAGTTCTAATGCTGCAACCCCAAGTTTTGTATCTGTTGGTTTAGCAGAAACTCCAATTGGCGGCTCTCAGGGTGGTGTGCAGCAAAACTACTCTAATGGTTGGAATACCATTATTAAAGTAAATGCATTATCTGTTGCGGCAAATAGTTCATTAAGTATCAACAGCAATAGTAATGTCATTAATACTCTGGACCAATTCCAGATTGGTAGTAGTTTGTTGGTTTATGCCTCGGGTGCAGCAAGCGGTATGCAGTTGACTGGAAACATTTCTGCCACCTCCGTTGATCTTCGAACCGGGCAAGGGCCTTTGGTTCTTGGTAATCTCAGCGTCACCTCAACCTCTGGAAATCTTATCTTGGAGGGTGTCGGTATTACTCAAGGCCCAGGATCTAATATTACCTCTGCTGGAACAGTAACGCTGATTGGTTACGACGTAAATAACTCTGGCAGTAGAGGTGATTTAGCGATGCAGGGAAATATTATTGCTGCTGATACTTCCCAGAGTTCGCTCGTATTCTATGGCACAAATAACGTCACATTAGGTAATGTTACTTTAGGTAATGCGACAAACCGGGGGGGCTTACAGGGAGCCTACTACCTTAATGACACAAACTCCGGTCGTGGTAATCAATACTACATTAACGGTAACGTTGCCCAATACTCAAATACTTCCTTAATTATTGGAAATTTAGACTTTTCTGCATTGTCGGGGAACATCACATTAACCAATTCAGGCAATCAGATTCAAACAACCAGTCAAATTTATCGTAGCGGTAATTTTGCCCTCTATGATTCGATTGCCTTGGACGTTGTCAATAATATTTGGGTATTTAATCAAAATACACAATCATTGCTGATCCAGTCCGCTGGAAATCTTACCCTCTCAAGCGGCTCAAATCTTTGGGCAAATAATGGCATCATTTTGTCTGGGTTAAATATTATTGACCAAGGTATTTCAAACGCCAACAACCAAAATGCTGGAATTATTGAAATCAGACCTAATGGGGGTAATTTCACCTCCTCCGGCTCTTGGAACGTAAACTCAACCCCGTTGTTAATTAGAAACTCGAATAACGTACAACTTGGTTATATTTATTCTACAAATGCAACAGGTTTAGTCTTTGGTGCTGCTGGTGTTAACAACACGATTGCTGCAAGTCAGACCCTATCGGGAGCTGGAAGTATCACCATTAATGGCACTAGTGCAAGCTCAGGTAGTGTCACATTCTCGCTTGGTCAAAGGGTATCGATTACCTCGGGTTCGACTAACTTAACAGGAGTTTCTTTTAACGTTACTGGTACCAACATGTTTGGCCAGACAATTACAGAGTCTGTGAGCGGCTCGAATGCAACTACAGCCACAACAACCAACTATTTTTCTACTGTTACCAGTATTACCTCGAATGCTGCCGTTTCAAATGTCTTGGTTGGATCTGCAACAGAATTTGTTGCTGGTAACGTTACTCAGTCAAGCAATCTAAACCAAGTGCCGCTAATTTCAGGAAATGTTGGTGGATCGATTACCTTGAACAATACTGGCAACAGTTTTTATGCGATAGGAAATTTAACTGCTGGTGGGAATATTAGCCTTTGGGCGAATCAAAACCCGGTGACTGTCAATGGAACTTTGGCATCTACTAACGGGTTCATTAATTTCAATGTACCTTATGGCTTTAACGTAACACCCAATAGCTCGATTGTGTCGGGCGCGAACTCAAGCATTACCCTAACAAGTTATGCTTCAGGGGGGTATTACAACGATATCTATGGAAATATTACTGCCGGCAGCGGAGGTCTTAATATCACTGAGGGCGGGGTTGTTACCTTGCATGGCGGAAGTAATGTTACCTCTGCCGGGGTACTAAATTTAACTGCAACATATTCTGGCTATACAACCAACCTCTGCGGGACTATTCAGGCAAATGCCGCGCTTAATATTACTACCTGTGGTTCATTAAACATCTACGGGAATACTGCAACTAATACCACGTTGAATATCTCAAGTGGCGGCACATTGGGTATTTATGCGCCTGTTACCGCCAACTCTAGTATTGGCATTACTTCTGTTGGCTCATTTACCAATAATGTGTCCGGCAATATAGCAACCACCTTGTCTACCGGTGTTTTCAGTCTATGCGTCTCGTGCACAAGTGCTAGTGTAGGCAACATCACCATTGGTGGCGCCATCACATCTGGTGGCGGTGGAATATCCTTTACCTCGGTTGGCGGTGATTTTGTCAATAATGCAACCGGAATTATTCTTGCTTGCGGTACAGGCGGCGTCAACATCCTTGCACCAAATGCAACCGGCGGTAGTGTAACTTTAGGCGGAAACATCACTGGTAATGGTGGCATCGGAATTAACTCCGGCACCTATATCAATCAAACTGCTGGAATTTTGACTTCCACTGGCACCTTGTATGGTATGGATTACTCTGGGCGAACCAATCTAGGTTCCACAAATCCATCATCAAACGGGAATGTCTATTTCAATATGACCAATAATGTAGCAAGTATTGGTCCCTTCTATGCAAATAGCTCGAGTAGCACTTTTATATTTAATAACAATTATTCAAGTGGCTTAACGCTAAGTGGCAACATTACGACTGCCTATCAAAACATTACTTTGTATGAGGCTGGCGGTCCATTAACAATCGGGACATATTCCCTATCTGCTGGCGTCGCCAGTACTGGTGCAAATATTTATTTGACCGGTCGGGGAATTACCCAGGCATCAGGAAGTTCGATTAGCTCCAATACTCTAAGTCCAGGAGTGAGTCAGGGTGGAACAATTTCATTAACGGGATTTGATGGAACTGCAAAGGGTGCAATTACGCTGAGCGGTAACATTAGCAGCTTCTATGCCTCTGCAGCTAACGGTACGCCAGCAATTACCATTCAGGGTACTACAGCGCTTGCGCTGCCTAATATCTCTGCTATTTCGGGTACTTTGCAGTTGGGCGGGGCGGGTAACCTGTCTATATCGGGCGCGATTACTCAAAGTACCTCAACCAATATCAACGTTAATACCTTAAGCATTCTCAATTCATCAAGCTCCGCTGTTTTGACCAGCACAGGTAACCAAATTAATTACCTAAATAATATTTCAGTAGCTTGCGTTACCACCAATAACTTAACCTATGCACTAGATATTTATGACTCTAGTAATGGCTTGCAATTAGGGAGCAATATCACTAGCGGAGGCGGCTTAAGAATTGCCACCACCACTGGCGGTGGTGTTACTGGCGCGCTTGCCATTGGTGGTTATAGCGTATTGGCAAACGGTGATGTTTATCTTCAAGGCGTTAGCGTAACGCAATCTAACGGATCGGTCATTTCATCACTTGCTAACGGCTCGGGTACCTCTGGGAATATTACCATTGATGGTGGTGGTGGTGCCTCTATTAATCTAGCTGGTAATTTAACCCTGAATGGTGCGGCAACAGCAATTAATGTCATTAATGCCACCAATGCTGTGCTTCATAACCTCAATGCAGTGAACGGGAGTGTTAATCTGGGTACAAGTAATGCCGCCTTAAGTGGCGCTGTATCGCAAGATAGTGCTGGATTGATTACCGCAAATACCTTAACCGGTAATGGCGGCAGTTTTGCTTTGACCAATAACAACACGATTAATAACTTAGGTAATGTCAATGCTACCGGCGCTGTTAATTTATACGATGTTGCAACAACTGGATTAACCTTTACCGGTAATTCTTCGTATGGTGCTGGAAGTAACTTGACAGTTGCAAATGCCGCACTGAATTTGAGTAATTACAATTTGTCCGCATATTCTGCTGGGGTGGGGCAAGATCTAATTCTTTCTGCCAAAGGAATATTCCAGGGCAATCTTTCTAAAATTACTTCGAGTACCGCAGAAATCTTTAGCGGAACTGGAAATATTTCTTTATTCAGCGCTCTCAATAATTTCTTGGGACAGGTTACTGTTAATGGAACGGGCTCATCAGTACAAATTCAAGATGCAACTCAGCTATCACTTAATAAGTTGACAGGTCAACTGGCCAATACAACATCCTTAACTGCTTGGGCTGGAACCAGATTGGTATTAAGTGGTGAGGATTTAAATTTGACAACCGGCAGTATTGACTTCAGATCTTTGAATGGCACTTTGTCAACTCCTGGAAATATCACCACAACAACTGGTAACGTCACCCTGATATCTTGCGGTACATCAAATCAGGTACTGGTAAATAACATTATTACTACCGGCACTGGCAATGTGAATATTCAAGCGGACGGTACCGTTGGTCTATACAACAGTGTGAACACGAGTTCTGGCAATATTAATGTACTGGGTCAATCCGTTTTTCACAGTACTGGATCCGTTGGTACACCTTTAACTTTGCAGGCTGGATCAAATGGTACGATTACTGTCGACGCAACAGGTAGTAGCGGCATATCGATGGGGCAGTTCTACAGCTACCAATCCAATGCCGGTTTGATATCCATGATCTCTGGTGGCACCATCCAGACGGCGAATATCATTAGTAATGGCACAGTAAATATTAATGCCAGCGGCAATGTTTCACAATTGACAGGTAGTGCAGTTACTGCAAATGTATTGTGTATTAGCGCAACCAGCGGCTCATCTATTTCGCTACCTGACAATACCAATAATGTTAATTTTATTAATTTAGCCAGCCTCAATGCAGCTGGAAATGCGACAGGCTCGGGAAATATCACATACTCTAGCGCTGGAGCAGTGGCGATTAGGAGTATTTCGACGCTCGGCAATGTGGCGTTAACTTCAATCGGTAATATCACCACTGATTCAGTTAATGGTACTGGTAATATTCTTGCCAATAATTTAAATGTTCAAACTATCAGTGCTAATGGCGCAGGTATTTCTTTAATTGGATCTGGTAATAATTTCAGCAGCTTAACTGCCTTAGTCACATCTGATGGCTCCAATATCACAGGAAATAGCACCTCTGGATTGGGTGCAATTAAGTTGTCAGATTCAAGCAATCTCACGATTGGAAGTATTAAGACGGGGTACGAAACTATCCTAAATATTAGCGGTGCAGTTTCTCAAACTGGCGCAGTGATTTCGCCTTTGCTGGGACTTTCAGGAGCTGGAAGTTATGTCTTGAATAGCTTAAGTTCCAATGTCCCCATTAACAATGTTTCGTTATTCGCTTCCAATGCTACTGGGGCTGTTAATTTTGATTCCAGTACGGGTTTATCGCTTGGCGTGGTCGGAGCAACTGGAGTGGTATCTCATGGTGCAGCTCTGACTTTGCTTGCACCGAATATTACTACCACCGGTTTTGATATCAACACCACAGCACTTGCTGGCTCTGGTTCTGCTGGCGGACTTGTTTCTCTAACGACAATAGGCACTGGCGTTGGTGGTAGATTAGTTGTTGGAAACATTAGCGCTTCTGGCGGTAATACTAGCTCTGGTGTAGGTGGAGCAGGGGGTGTTATAACGTTGACATCTGCCGGCGATTACCTCAATATTTCTGGGGCTATCAACTCCCGCGGCGCAGGTGGCAGCTCTGGCAACGGTACAAGCGGAATCTTGACTTTAATTGCCCCCAATGCCTCTGTAGTCCAGGCCAATGGTAATGGCAGCAATGCAATTAATGTTGGTAACTTGCGTGTACAGGCACTGAATGCCTCATCTTTCCTGGACCAGCACAATACAGCAGACGATGTTGCTGCTAATATTAGCGGTAGTGGACAATCTTTCACTTATATTAGCGCCGCTAACTATACTGTTGGTGGCGGTTCGGCTAATATTACTGGCATTAGCACTCAGGGCGGTAATGTCATTTTGAGTAATAGCGCAGTAGTGATTACTGCAACCGAACCCATCTCAACTGCTGGCGGTAATTTCACGGCCAATAGTATTTCTGGATTTAACTCTACTACTGTCAGTTTATCCACCTTAGGTAACACTAACTTTGCCAATGGGGCTTATGTGAACGGCGGCCAAATTAGCATTATTACCAATGCTACGGCTGCATCGATTTCTGTTGGTTGCGTAACATCATCTGGTGATCGAAATGCCGCTAACTCGTTAGCTGGCAATATCACCTTAATTGCAAATGGTGCGCTTAAGACTGGCGCTATATCTGCTGTTGGATCTGGTAATGGTTCTGGCGGCAATATAATCCTGACTGGTGGAAATATCTCGCTTGACGGGTCTATTACGAATACTGGGGGATCAAACAGCACTGGCGGTGGAAACATCGCAATTACTGGGCCTGTAACCTTGTTAGCTGATGTTACCCTTCAGCCAGGATCGGGACAGGCAAATGTTTCTTTCTCCAGCACAATCGATAGCGATAGTGCGTTAACGGCGCGTTCTCTCAGTGTGGTCGACGGCGCAGGTAATGTCAGTTTTGTGAGTGGCTTGGGCCAAGTGGCCGCCTTAAATGCCATCAGCGTTGCTAGTGGGGGCAATATTTTATTTAATGGCGCTATCAATGCCGCGTCTTTGATCACTTCAAATAATTCAGGTCATGTTGCTTTAAATGGTATTTATGTAAATACCACTGGCACGCAAAGCTACTCAGGCTCAGTTCTGCTTGGTGCAAATACAACCCTCAATGCAAGTTCGATTTCCACATTGGGCGCATTTAACGGTAACAACTTCAGCTTGGCTGTATTGGGAGATGCATCGTTTGGTAATACTGCCGCTGCTGCCAATAGTACTTTGAGTAATCTTTCGACACTCAGTGTTTCTGGTAATACAACTATTGGCACAACTGCTATTACAACCAGTGGTTCACAAACTTATAACAATTCAGTTTATGTTGCAGCTGGTAGCACTATCACTGGCACTAATATTACTTACGCCGCAAGTATTGACAGCTCTAGCGGTCAATCTGTTGGCCTAAAAATTGTTGATAATGGCACGACTTATTTCAATGGAGCTATTGGCTCTAATACCCCTTTGCTTAATCTAAATCTAGCTTGTGGATCTGGTATCGCTGTATTGAATAATGGTACGGTGATTACTAATACGACTCAGTACTATGCAGGTCGGATTAATTTAGGTGCCAATGCCAATCTTACGGCTAGCTCTGTAACCACCTTAGGTAATTTAGCCGGGTCTGGCTACAGTCTTGCCATCAACGGCGATGCAATTCTTGGCAATATTAGTAACTCAGCAAATAGCACTGTTACCAATCTAAGCTCTCTGAGTATTAGTGGAAATACCACTCTAAACACCAATAACATCACTACTCTAGGTGGTCAGACTTATGGCAACCTCCTGATTTTGGGTCTCGATACGGCTTTGCAAGGCGTCAATATTAGTATTGGTGGGAAAGTTGATAGCGCCGCTAATATATCGGCAAATCTAACGGTACAAGATTCAGGCTCTACTACATTCTCTGGTGCAATTGGATACGACAATGCACTGAAGTCTCTGAATGTGGCTTGTGGCAGCGGTATTGCTGTGTTGAGTAATGGCACAGTTATTACAACTGGTGCTCAAAACTATGCTGGTGGCATATTACTTGGTTCAAATGCCTCATTGACTGGTACCTCTATCACTACCTTAGGCAATTTAGCCGGCGCCAATAACAGCCTAACGATCACAGGTAATGCTGTATTGGGTAATGTAAGTAACCCAGGTAACAGCACTATCAGTAATGTCAGCACATTATTTGTAAGTGCGAATGCAACTATCGGCACTAGCAGTATTGCTACCAGCAGCACTCAAACTTATAACGGTACTGTTTTGCTTGGCTCAAATACCACATTATCTGGTAGTGGCATTACCACTCTGGGTAATGTTGCTGGAGCAAACAACAGCTTAACAATCTTAGGTAATGCCGTGTTGGGTAATGCAAGCAACCCAGGTAACAGTACTATTACTAATGTCAGTTCGTTAACCGTCGGCGGCAATACCACTGTCAATACAAATTTAATAACTACTACAGGTCTACAAACCTACGTGGGTTCTGTGCTCTTGGATGTCAATACCACCTTAAATGCTTCTAATGTGTGGGTTTGCGGCACGATTGATGGAGCGCAAGTATTAAATGTTAGCTCAGGTGCCGGTAACGTAACATTCTGTGGTGCTATTGGTGGCAATGCGACTTTAGCGGCAATTAATATTACTGCCGGTAATTTAAGTATGACTAATGTAACTACTGTTGGCACGCAAAAATATACTGCCGCAAATATTTTAATCAATGATTTGAATCACGCGAACAGTAGTTTTACCAGTGCAGGATATACGATTGATTTTGAGGGAAATGTTTCACTTAGCTACTCAGGTGGCCATGCATTTACTTACATCGATACAACTAATATTGGTAGTGTAGCCGGCGCGAATATCACATTTAATGGTGCAGTAAATGCTAGCGATACCAATGTAGAGGCTCTTTCGATCACGGCAGGCGTCGGTCAGGTTAAATTTGTACAGGATGTTGGGGGTCTTACGGGCGGGGCGCTGGGGCCTCTCATCGTTAATTCAGCGAATTTGACTACATTGCAAAACGTAACCGCTGCCCGTATCAATATCACTAGTTCCAATATTGCTTTAAATGGCAGTAGCTTGTATTCCACTGGATCTATTGGTGGAGCAAATTACATACCAGCACAAATCTATAGTGGCATTGTGACGTTGGGAACTAATGTCACCATGGCTGGCGGTAACATTACTACCTTAGGTAATGTCGCTGGCGCCAATAACAGCCTGACCATTACTGGTAACGCCGTATTAGGCAATGTCTCTAACCCAGGCAATAGCACCATCACCAATGTGAGCGTCTTAGCAGTCAGTG
>Ga0316228_1001328_pt1 | contig 26218 bp, 28 predicted proteins | sample TBH18021metaG_FD_206005 | JGI IMG/M metagenome (GOLD analysis project Ga0316228, IMG submission 206005) | Freshwater microbial communities from Trout Bog Lake, Wisconsin, USA - TBH18021 | ecosystem: Environmental > Aquatic > Freshwater > Lake > Hypolimnion/Profundal zone | place: USA: Wisconsin... | reverse complement strand
GGGCGCTCTAGGGGTGGCGCAGAGGACGGACAGCAGGGCGGACGCTCCGGAGGATCCCGGCATCCACCTGTCGGGCGAGGCGCTGATGGGCCTGCGCCACCTCGCGCGCCGGGGTTCGGCGCCCGTCACCCGCACGCTGGCGGGCCTGCCCGGCGGCATCGTCACCCGGCGGCGCGGGCGCGGTTCCGAGCCCGACGACGTGCGGCTCTGGTCCGAGGGCGACGACATGCGCCACATCGACCGCAACGCCACCGCCCGAACGGGCCAACTCCACACGCGCACCCACCACGACGAGCGCGACCGCGCCGTGGTGCTGCTCGCCGACTTCCGGCCCTCGATGCTCTTCGGCACCCGCCGCACCCTGCGCTCGGTCGCGGCCGCCGAGGCGCTGGCGCTGCTCGGCTGGCGCGTGGTCGGCGACGGCGGCCGCGTCGGCCTCGTGGCGGGGCGCGCGGGCGAGCCCACGGCACTCCGGCCGGCCGGCGGCGAGCGCGCGATGACCGCGGTGACGGGGGCGCTCGCCCTCGCGCACGCGCAGGCGCTCGCAGCCCCCGACACGGCGGACCCGCCGCTGGCGGATCTCGTCACCGTGGCGGCGAGCCTGCTGCCCTCGGGCGGCCATCTCGTCATCGCGAGTGCGCTCGACGCGCCGGGCCCGGACTTCGAGCCCCTGCTGACGCTGGCGGCCGAGCGGATCGCCATCCGGTTGATCCTCGTCAGCGACGCCTTCGAACGGGCGCGGCCCGCCGGCCTCTACCCCTTCGCCCTGCCGGACGGGCGCCGCGGCCTGCTCGATGGGGGCCGCCGCGCACGGCCGAACCCGAGCGCCGAGGAGCGCCTGGCCGACTACGCCCGCCGCGGCATCGCGGGCCTGCGCCTCGACGTCGAGGCGGGCCCCGAGGCCTACGCCCCGCTGATGGAGCGCCTCGATGCGGTGCTGTGAGCCGGTTTTTTTATACGGCGCTGAGCGCGCGTCGCTCTCCCGTCCTCCTCTGCCGGAGCGGGCTACCGCCTATGGAAGGCATGCCGACGCCGCGGTTGCAGAGGCGCGCTGTCTGATCAGCCGTGAGGCGCGGGTCCCCTCTCCCGTGCGGGAGAGGGACAGGGTGAGGGATGAGAACTGTCAGGATGTGTCGCACCGCTGCCGCGGAAACGCCGAGACCTCTTCGTGTAGCTCCGGATCCCTCACCCCAACCCTCTCCCGCACGGGAGAGGGGGCGCGTCGCGGCTCCGGCTCATCTGTTCGGAGCTGGCTGAAGCATTCTCACGAAAAAAGCGTGCGCGTGGGTCTGCTCCCATGAACCCCGAGACCGCCGCCGCCCTCGACCAGCTCCGCGGCCTGCACCTGCCCGGCAACGCCGCCGGCGCGCTGCAGGGCGAGGTCGTGGCCGCCGCCGCGCTCGGCTTCGCGGCCGCGCTCGGGGTCGGGCTGGTCCGCCTCCTGCGCGCCCGCGCCGGCGCCACCCTGCGCCGGGCGGCGCTCAGCGAACTCGCCGCGACGCGCGACCTGCCGCCCGAGGCCCGGCTGGTGGCGCAGGCGCGCCTGCTGCGCCGGATCGCCCGCACCCGCCTCGGGGAGGAGGCCGCCGCCGCGCAAGGCGCCGACTGGGCGGCCTGCCTCGACCGGCTGTTCTCCACCGACCTGTTCAGCGCGGGCGCCGGCCGCGTGCTGGTGGACGGCCTCTATCGCCGCCACGCCCCGCCCGACGCCGCAGCCCTCGACGCGGAACTCGGTCGCCTGATCGGCCGGATGCGGGCCTGACGCCATGGCAATCCTCCCGGCCTCAGCCAGCGCCTTCCTCACCGCGCTCGATCTCGCGAGCCCCGCGGCGCTCCTGCTGCTGCCCCTGCCCTGGCTCGCCGCGCGGCTCCTGCCGGCGGAGGCGGAAGGCTCGAGCGGCGCGCTGCGCGTGCCGGCCTCGCTGGTGCCCGACGCGGGCGCGGCCGGCGCCATCGCGTCGCGCGGCCGGCGCCGGATCTGGCTCATCTGGACCCTGTGGACCGCCCTGGTCGTCGCGGTCGCGGGGCCCCGCCTCGTCCTGCCCGGCATCGCTTTGCCGGCTTCGGGCCGCGAGATCATGCTGGCGATGGACCTCTCCGGATCGATGGAGCGGCGCGACTTCGCCCTCGACGGCGAGACGGTGAGCCGGCTCCAGGCCGTCAAGCGCGTCGGCGCCGACTTCATCCGGCGCCGGGCCGGCGACCGGATTGGCCTCGTGATCTTCGCCGACCAAGCCTACGTCGCGGCGAGCCCGACCTTCGACACCCAGAGCGTCGCGCGCGCCCTGGAGGAGGCCGGCATCGGCCTCGTCGGCCGCTCGACCGGCATCGGCGACGGGCTCGGGCTGGCGCTGCGCCGCCTCGACCCGCGCGATGCCGGAGCGGAGGCCGGCCAGCCCGCGCCGGCGAGCGCCAAGGTCGTGGTGCTGCTCTCGGACGGCGCCAACAATGCCGGCCAGACGGCGCCGCGGGACGTGGCGGCGCTCGCGCGCGACCTCGGCATCCGGGTCCACACCATCGCGCTCGGCCCCCGCGACATGGCCAACGCCGACGGCGAGCAGGACGTGGTCGATACCGAGACCCTGCGGGAGATGGCCGAGGTCAGCGGCGGCCGGGCCTTCCGGGTGAAGACCACCGAGGATCTGGTCGCGGTGGCCGCCAGCATCGACGCCATCGAGGGCGGTCGCGCCAAGGCGCCGCCGGTGCCGCTGCGGCGCGACCTCTGGCCCTGGCCGGCCGCGCTGGCGCTCGTCTGCGCCGCCGCGCTCCTCGCGAGCCGGAGGCGGGCATGAGCGTCGTGAGCCTCGCCCTGCTGCGGCCCTGGTGGCTCCTCGCGCTCCTGCCGCTCGCGCTGCTCGTCCTGCGGGCGACGTGGCGCGCGGCACCGCTCGGGGATTGGCGCCGGGCGGTGGACCCCGCCCTGATGCGGCTGATGGAGCGCCGCGGCGCCGTGCTCGGCGGGCGGCGGCAGGCCAACCTCGCGGCGGCGCTGGCGGCCGGGCTGATCGCGCTGGCGCTGACCGGTCCGGCGGTCGAGCGCCGGGACGCGGCGACCTTCCGCAACCTCGACGCCACCGTGATCGTCCTCGACCTCTCCCGCTCGGTGACGGAGGGCGGCAGCCTGAAGGAGGTCCGCCAGACCGCGCAGGCGGTGGCGGAGGCCGCGGGCACCCGCTCGGTCGCCCTCGTGGTCTACGCGGGCGACGCCTACCTCGCCATGTCGCCGACGACCGACCGCGACAGCCTCGGCACCACCCTGTTCGCCCTCGACGCCGACACGGTGCCGGACCGCGGCAGCCACCCCGAGCGCGGCCTCGCGCTGGCCCGGCGCACGCTGGCCGAGGCCGACGTGGTCGCCGCCGACGTCGTTCTGATCACCGACGGCGACGGGCTCGGCGACGCGGCGCGGCGCGAGGCGCGCTCCATCGCCGAGCGCGGCTGGCGCCTGCAGGGCGTGTTCGTGCCCGCGACCCGCCCGCTCCCGCCCGGCGTGCCGCGACCCGACCGGGGCGCGCTCGACGCGGTGGTGCGGGCGGGCGGCGGCGTCGTGGCCGACCTCGACGCCCCGGGCGCCGTGCTCGAGGCGGTCGGCGCCAGCACGGCCCAGCACCTCGCGGCCGGCGGCTACACGGTGCTGGCGTTCGCCGACCTCGGGCGCTGGCTGCTCCTGCTCGCCGCCCTCCCCGCCCTGCTGCTCTTCCGCCGGAGCGCCTGATGCGTGGTCCCGTCTCCCTTCCGCTTCCCGCCACCCTGGCGCTGCCGCGCCGCTGGCGCCGCCACGCGCGCGGCGCCGGTCTGGCGCTGGCGGGCGCCGGCCTCGTCGCCCTCTGCGCCCTCACGGAGCCGCGCACCGGCCTCGGGCGGCTGCTGATGGGCGTCGGCCTGCCGGGGCTGGCCTCCGGCATCATCGCCGACCCGGCCTGGCGCGGGCCCGCCCTCTACGCGGCCGGCGACTATGGCCAAGCGGCCGCGATCTTCCGCAACGGCGGGCGGCGCAACGCCTACAACCTCGGAAACGCGCTGGCGCGTGCCGGGGATCTCGCCGGCGCCGTCGCGGCCTACGATCAGGCGCTGCAGTACAACCCGCGCGACGCCGACGCGCAGGCCAACCGCGCGCTCATCGCCCGTCTCATGGAGGAGGCGATCGACCGCGGTCCGGGCGGGGGCATCGCCAACGGCACGGCGCAGTACGGCGCGCGCTACAACAACACCCGGAACCACGACCAGAGCGACGACATCAAGGCCACCTCGAGCGGCGAGGGGCTGGCCGGCAACAAGGAGGCCGGGTCGAGCGCCTCGCTGCCCGGCAACAGCAAGGTGGCCCGCCGCGGCCGGGCCGAGCAGCAGGCGGTCGATTCCGGCCGCGGCGAGGCCCGCGGCTCGGCGAGCGACGCGGCCGGGCGCGGGCGCACCGGCAGCGGCTCGGCCATGGTGGCGGCCGCCCCCGAGCGCGAGGTGCGGCGCGTGACGAAGAGCTTCGAGGCCCACGAGATCCGCCCCGACCGGCTCTGGCTCCAGACCCTGCCGGACGATCCGGGCCGCTACCTGAAGCTGCGCCTCAAGGCCGAGCAGACCCGCCGCGTCGAGGCCGGCACCAACATGCCCGCCGGGAGCAACCCGTGGTGATTCTCTTCGGACCCGGCCGCGCGCCTCTCCCCATCCCCTGTGGGGGGGAAGGGATGGCGCGATTCTGCCTCGCCCTCCTCCCCCTCCTCCTCGCCGCCCCGGCCCGTGCCGAGATCGAGCCCGGCGACCTCACGCTCACGGTGACGGCGGAGCGCGCCGGCAACGCGGCGCCCTACGCCCGCGAGATGGTGCTGCTGCGCATCCGCGGGCTCTACCGCCAGCAGATCCTGCTGGAGGAGGTGGTGCAGCCGACGCTCGCGAACTTCAGCTGGACCCAGCTCGGGCGCGACACCTGGCGGCGCGAGCGCCTGCCCGACGGACAGGTCGGGCTCGCCTTCGACCGCACGGTGGCGATCTTCCCGCACCACGCGGGCGACTTCACCATCGACCCGTTCGTGCACCGGCTCACCGTCAACGACCTCGGCACCCGCCGGGTCGTCGACGTCCGCTCGAACCCGATCCCGCTCCCCGTCGCCCCCTGGACGCAGGGTTCGGGCGGGCCCGAGGTGAAGGAACCCTGGTGGCTGCCCGCCCGGGACGTCAGCGTCACCGATTCCTGGAGCCCCGACCCCGAGACGCTGAAGATGGGCGAGACCGGGCGGCGGATCGTGACGGTGGAGGCGCAGGGCATGGTGGCCGAGGGCCTGCCGCCCCGCCCGGTGATGCGCACCCGCGGCATCATCACCTTCGCGGGCCCGGTGACCCGCGAGACCATCCTCACGCCCACGGGGCCGGTGGCGCGCGCCACCTACCAGTGGGACGTGCGGCCGGGCGTCCCGGAGGTGATCCCGCTCGACGCGATCAGCATCCCGTGGTTCGACACGGTCTCGCGCACCATGCGGGAGGCCGAGATCCCGGCGCGCCAGATCGGCGGCGGGCTCGTGGACGGCGCGGACGCGGCCCCGGCCCCGGCCGCCACCGCGCCGCTCGTCGCGGCGGCGGCGGGGCTCGCGGCCTTCGGGCTCGGCCTGCTGCTCCTCGGCTTCGGCCCCGGCGGCGCCCGCCTGCGCCTGACCGGCCCGCATCGCCGCGCCCTGAAACGCGCCGCGGCCGCGAACGACCCGGTGGCCTTCCGGGCGGCGGTCGCGGGGGCGATGCAGGCGGAACCGGAACTGGCGGCGCTCTGGCGCGGGCGGCCCGCCATCGTCGCGGGTCTGGCGGCCCTCGACCGGGCGGTCTACGCGCCCGCCGGCCGCGAGACGCCCGACCTCGCCGGCCTCGCCCGCCTGCTCGGCCGGTCCGAGCGCCCGCCCCGCGCCGCGAGCGCCGGATCGGACCGTCTCAAGCCCCTCGACGGGCCCGCCTGAAACGGAACGGCGCCGGACCCGAGGGTCCGACGCCGCGAAGTCACCGGCGATGCGATGCCGCTCAGGTGTTCATCGAGTCGAAGAAATCGCCGTTGCTCTTGGTCTGGCGCAGCTTGTCCATGAGGAACTCGATCGCGTCGGTGACGCCCATCGGGTTGAGGATGCGGCGCAGCACGTAGGTCTTCTTGAGCGCGTCCGGCGGGACCAAGAGCTCCTCCTTGCGGGTGCCGGAGCGGGTGATGTCGATCGCCGGGAAGATGCGCTTGTCCGAGACCTTGCGGTCGAGGATGATCTCGGAATTGCCGGTACCCTTGAACTCCTCGAAGATCACCTCGTCCATGCGCGAGCCGGTGTCGATGAGCGCGGTGGCGATGATCGAGAGCGAGCCGCCCTCCTCGATGTTGCGGGCCGCGCCGAAGAAGCGCTTCGGGCGCTGGAGCGCGTTGGCATCGACACCGCCGGTCAGCACCTTGCCGGAGGACGGCACGACCGTGTTGTAGGCCCGGCCCAGGCGCGTGATCGAATCGAGCAGGATCACCACGTCGCGGCCGTGCTCAACCAGGCGCTTGGCCTTCTCGATCACCATCTCGGCGACCTGCACGTGGCGGGTGGCCGGCTCGTCGAAGGTCGAGGCGATGACCTCGCCCTTCACCGAGCGCTGCATGTCGGTCACCTCCTCGGGGCGCTCGTCGATGAGCAGCACGATGAGGTAGCACTCGGGGTGGTTCAGGGTGATCGACTGGGCGATGTTCTGCATCAGCACGGTCTTGCCCGTGCGGGGCGGGGCCACGATCAGGGCGCGCTGTCCCTTTCCGATCGGCGCCACGATGTCGATGATGCGGGGGCTGAAGTCCTTCTTGGTCGGGTTCTCCAGCTCCAGCTTGAACCGTCGCGTCGGGAAGAGCGGCGTCAGGTTGTCGAAGTGGACCTTGTGCTTGATCTTCTCAGGCGACTCGAAATTGATCGTGTTGACCTTGAGGAGCGCGAAGTAGCGCTCGCCGTCCTTCGGGCCCCGGATCGGGCCCTCGACGGTGTCGCCCGTGCGCAGGCCGAAGCGGCGGATCTGGGTGGGCGAGATGTAGATGTCGTCCGGACCCGGCAGGTAGTTCGAGTCGGAGGAGCGCAGGAAGCCGAAGCCGTCCTGCAGCACCTCGACCGTGCCCGAGCCGATGATCTCGATCTCCTTGGCAGCGAGCTGCTTCAGGATGGCGAACATCAGCTCCTGCTTGCGCATGGTCGAGGCGTTCTCGACCTCGACCTCCTCCGCGAAGGCGATCAGGTCGGTCGGCGTCTTCGCCTTGAGGTCCTGGAGCTTGACCTCCTTGACGCCGGCGAGCACCGCCGGGACGGGGGTCGCCTCGGGCAGGTCCTCGCCCGCGGCGGCGTCGTCGGTGAAGGCGTCGGGATGTGCAGTCATGGAGTGTCTTGAACCGACGTGGGACGTGGGAGGGAGGGACGAGGGACGTTCGGGGATGGAAGATCCGGGCCTGACAACTCGGGGGTCAGTCCGCGCGGGCCTCGGGATGAGGCACCGGGCATCGGGCTCGCGCGTCGCGACGGGACCCGTGGCATCGGTGGAACGGAGCCGCCTGGGCTCACGGATGCGGTGCGGCGCTCGATCTTTTTGGGAGGGCGCCTGACGCATACCGCGTTTCCGCCGCCGGCTCAAGTCCCGGATTCAGTCCGTGGCGGGGCCCCGAACCCGCGGTCGCGGGGCGCGTTGAGCAAGGCTTTTACGCGAACCCGGATGTCCGATGCCGTCACGCTCCGCCCGCCGCCCGGCCCCCGCCCTCCTCGCGGGCTTGGTCCTCTCGGGCCTCGCCGTCCTGCCGGCCGCGCCGGCCTCCGCCGAGAGTCCGGCCAAGGCCTACCAGTACGGACGCCAGCTCGGCGCCGCCTGCCGGCCGCCGCTGAAATTCGCGGCCGGGGCCTGCGTGCGCCGCTGCCCGGCCGGCTTCCAGGACAACGGCCGAACCTGCCGCCGCCGCACCATGCGCTGGTGAGCGTTCAGCGCCGCCGGAGCCGGACGTAGAGGGCGCCGCCGCCGCCGTGGTGGCGGGCCGCCTCCTCGAAGCCCAGCACGAGGCCGCGCAGCTCCGGCCCGCGCAGCCAGTGCGGCACGCTGCGGCGCAGGACGCCGCGCTCCGAGAACGGGCCGGCGAAGTCGCCCCCGCCCGAGCCGCCCTTGCCCGTCACCACGAGGACGTGGGCGTGGCCGGCCGCGCGGGCGCGCATCAGGAAGCCGGTGAGCGCGGCGTGCGCCTCGCTCTGGATCATGCCGTGCAGGTCGATGCGCGCCTCGACCGCGAGCGTGCCGCGGCGCAGGGCGAGGCGGGCCTGCCGCTCCAGGCCGGCGGGCGGGCGCGGCACCTGCGGCGGCGCCCGGTAGGGCGCGGCGGTCGGCATCGGGACCACGGGCTTGGCCGGCGCGGACTTGGCGAGCGCGGGCTTGGCGAGCGCGGCCTTCGCCGGCGCGGGCTTGGCGAGCGCGGCCTTCGCCGGCGCGGGGTTGGCGAATACCGGCCCGGCCGGCGCAGGGGCCAAGGCGACCTTCGGGACCTTGGCGGGACCGGGCTTGCCCGGACGCTTCGCGGGCGCGGCCGCCGCCAGCGCCTGCGCGAACTCGTCGGCGAGGGTCCGGGATGGAACGGCCGGCGCCGGCCGGGCCGGCATCCGGGCCGGGCTCGTCCCGCCCGCGCCCGGGGAGGCGCCCGGGGAAGACTTGGCCGGGGAGTTGGCCGGAGAAGACTTGGCCGGGGAGGACTTGGCCGGCTCCGCCTTGGCGGCCGGCTCGGCCCGCGGCCGGGCGCGGGCACGCAGGGGCGTGATCAGCTTGGCGATCTCGGCCCAGAGGCGGGCCTCGTCGCCGGAGAGCGTGCGGGGGCGGCGCGGGCGGCGCATGGCGGCTTCCTCAGCGCCCCGGCCCGGCGGCCGGGCCCGCCCCCGTCCCGGAGGCGGGTTTGGGCAGCAGCACCACGAAGCCGACGGCGTCGCGCAGGTTGCCGGCGGCGATCCCGGCCTCCGCGCCCGTGCCGAGGTAGAGGTCGCCCCGGGCCGGCCCGACGATGGCCGAGCCCGTGTCGGCGGCGACCACCAGCCGGCCGGCCTCGGGCGGCGTGCCGCCGGGCAGGCGTCCCTCCAGCCAGAACGGCAGGCCGTAGCGCCAGAGGTTGGCATCGACCGCGAGGCTGCGGCCGGGGCTGAGCGGCGCGCCGGCCGCGCCCTGGGGGCCCAGCGCCGGGTCGGCCACGGGCGCGAGGCGAAAGAAGATGTAGGAGGCGTTGGCGCGGATCAGCCGGCGGGCGGTCTCGGGGTTCTGCCGCATCCAGGCGGTCCAGCGGGCGAGCGTCAGCCCATCGAGCGGCAGGTGGCCCTCCTGCACGATCAGCTTGGCCACCGCCGTGTAGGGCCGGCCGTTGCGCCCGTCGTAGAGCACGCGCACGCCGCTCCCGTCCGGCAGCCGAACCCGGCCGGAGCCCTGGACCTGCAGCACCAGGAGATCGACGCGGTCGCGCAGCCAGAGCAGCGGGCGGGCGCGGGGGCCCAGCGCCCCGTCCTCGATCGCGGCCCGGTCGGGATAGGGTTCCAGCCGGTCGCCGACCGCGCGGGCCGCCCTGAGGCTCGGATCCAGGCCCGGTCGCACCTCGCCGGGGGCGAGGCTGACGAGGTCGTCCGGCCGGGCGAGCACCGGCGCGGCGTAGCCCGGCGTGGGCGTGAGGGACCCCTCCAGCTCCGGCTCGAAATAGCCGGTGAGGAAGCCCGTGCGGCGCTCAGGGTCCTGTCCCTCGGCCGGGCGCACGACCCGGTAGGCGTCGAAGCGCTCGGCGAAGAAGGCCCCGGCCCGCTCCGGCGGCGTCCCGGCGGCGGCCGCGCAGGCGGCGGCGAGATCCGGGGCCGAGCCGGCCACCGTCGGCGGGGCCGGCACGGCCGGCGCGGGGGCCGCGCAGACCCGCCGGAAGGCGTCGAGGGCGGCGGCCGGGTCGGCCCCGGGAAAGCCCGGCAGGGCGGAGGCCGCCACCGGCTCGAGCACCGCGCCACCGACGCGAAGCGGCCCGGCCGCGTGGGCGGCCGGGCCGGCGAGGAGCGTTCCGGTCAGGAGGGCGGCGGCGAGCGCGCGCCCTCCCTGTCTCGACGAGCGTGGCATGGCCGCGTCACACGGGGTTCAGGCGCCCGCCTCGGTCGCGACGAGCTGCCAGTTCGGGTCGCGCGAGCCGAGGGTCCGGGCGAAGGTCCAGACGTCGGGCACCTCGACCACCGTCTCGGCGCTGCCGTCGATGACCGCGCCGTTGGCGTCGCGGGTCGCGGTGATCAGGTTCGAGAGGAAGCGCACGGTGACCTGGGCGACGCGGTTGCGCACCTCCACCGCGACGATCTCGGCCTTGTCGATCGACACGAAGGTGGTCTCGAGCGTCTGGCGGTTGCGCTCGCGCTCGGCGATCGCGCCCTCGAAGGCCTCGCCGACCTCCTTGGAGAGGAGGCTGCGCAGGGTCTTCCGGTCGCCCTTGGCGAAGGCGATCATGATCGCCTCGTAGGCGCCCTTGGCGCCCTCCAGGAACGCGCGCGGGTCGAAGCTCGGCTCGGCCTGCACCGCCGCCTCCAGGCCGCGGGCGACGGCCGAGCCCGGCTCGGCGATGCCGCGCCAGTCGCGGGCGGGCGTGCCCTGGACGCGCTCGGGCGCCGCCCGGTCGGCGCCGGGCAGGCGGACCACGTTGTCGCCCTCGCCCCGGGCCTGCGGTTCCGCGCGCCCCCGTTCCACCGGCTTGAACGGCGAGCGCTCGGCCCCCGTCTTCTGGCCGAGCACCGAGCGCAGGCGCCAGATCACGAAGACCGCGAGCGCCAGGAAGATGATGGTCGTGAGGTCGAAGGTATCCTGCATCACCGATCCGAGTGCCGGCTGCGGCGAGCCGGCGTCCAGAGAATTCCGCGCGGGGATCCTTGAGAACCTATCCCGCGGCGCCCCGTGAGAGTCCCCCGCGGAACGCCGCACCGGTGGACCGGGCAGACGTCGCACGACACTGCTCTTACCCGACCGCCGCGCGAGGTGCGAGCCGGATTCGCCGGGCGAGCCGCCCGGACGATCTCCGCCATATGGGACAGGGGGCCGGTCGGTTCCAGCCGCCCCGGCCCGCTTCGCTGCGCCCGGTCCCGCTCCGGTGCGCCCCGACACCTCGCCCGTCCGCGGCGGCGGGATGGGCGGGATGGGCGGGATGACATCAGGTCGGCGCTCAGCCGGCCCGCTCGCTTGTTCCGCTGGGACGGGCATGTTAGCGGCCTGCCCGCCTGAATCGCTTCCCGCGCGGCCCCGAATACCCGGCGCGCCGCGCAGGACGGTGTCCGGACCCGGCGCCGGCGCGACACTTTGAGGAGGATAACCGCCATGGCCGACTCTCCGGCTCCGAACGGCAACGGCGGCGCGCCGCAGGGCGAGGCTCAGCCCACGATCAACGCGCTGGCGCAGTACGCCAAGGACCTCTCGTTCGAGAACCCGAACGCGCCCCGCTCGCTCCAGCCCCAGGAAGGCCAGGGCCCGCAGATCAACATCCAGGTCAACGTCAACGCCCAGCAGCTCTCGGAGACCGACTTCGAGGTGGTGCTGGCGCTCGAGGGCGACGCCAAGGTGAACAACGAGGTCCTGTTCGCCTTCGACCTGAAGTACGCCGGCATCTTCCGGATGCTCAACATCCCGCAGGACCAGATCCACCCGGCGGTGATGATCGAGTGCCCGCGCCTGCTCTTCCCCTTCGCGCGCCAGATCGTCGCCGAGGCGGTGCGCAACGGCGGCTTCCCGCCGCTCTACATCGACCCGATCGACTTCGTCGGCCTCTACCGCCAGCGCGCCTTCGAGGCCCAGCAGCAGGCCGGCGGCCCGCTCGCCTCCTGACCCGCCGCGCGGGCGCCGTCGAGGATTGCCGACCCCGGCCGCACGCGCGGCCGGGGTTTTTTCATGAATCCTTTTCATGGGTCCATTTCGGCCCGTCCGGGGTTTCTGAGCCGGGCGGCCCCGCTTCGGCCGGGCCGCCAGCCCTTCGCCCGCGGGGACGGCGCCTCTTGGCCGCAGCCGGGCTTGACCGCACGGCTTGGCGGTACAGGTCCCGCCCCGGAATTCCGGAACCCTAGGATCGCATGCTCGCCACCCACCACCTCGCCCTGATCAACGTCTTCACCGGCGACATCCAGGGCGGGCTCGGGCCGTTCCTCGGCACCTGGCTCGCGGAGGCGGCCCAGTGGAGCCCGGCGCGGGTCGGCTTCGTCACCACCCTCGTCGGCGTCGGCGCGCTGCTGCTCAGCGGACCCTTCGGCGCCCTGGTCGACCGCCTCGGCCGCCCGCGCCTCCTGATCGGCCTCGCCTGCGCGGCGATCCTCGGCGGCACCCTGCTGCTGCTGCCCGCGCGCAACGTGCCGGGGGTGTTCGCCGCGCAGATGCTGGCGGCGGCCGGCGGCACCCTGCTGCTGCCCGCCGTCACCGCGCTGACGCTCGGCATCGTGGGCAAGGAACGCTTCCCGAAGCAGCAGGGCCGCAACCAAGCCTTCAACCATCTCGGCATCCTGCTGGCGGCGGGTCTGATCAGCCTGGGCACCGGCTGGTTCGGGCCGGCGGTGGCCTTCTGGGTCCTCGGCGCCATGGCGGTGCTGGCGATCGTCGCCACCGCGACGACGCCCGGCCACTGCTACAACGAGCGCCGGGCCGTGGGCTGGAAGGAGGATGCGGACGACCAGCCGCAGCGGGCCGGCCTGAAGAGCGTGGTGGGCAACCGCAAGCTCCTGGTGCTGGCGGTGGCGCTGACCCTGTTCAACCTCGGCAACGGCGGCATGCTCTCGCTGCTCGGCCAGAAGCTCGTCGCGACCGCCGCCGACGCCACCAGCTGGACGGCGCGCTACGTGATGGTGGCCCAGCTCGTGATGGTGCCGGTGGCGCTCTTCGCCGGCTCGCTCGCCGACCGCAGCGGCCGCCGCAAGCTCCTGCTGCTCGCCATCGCGGTGCTGCCGGTGCGCGCGGCACTCTCCGCCTTCATCGACGACCCGTACTGGCTGATCCTCCCCGAGATCCTCGACGGCGTCGCCTCCGGCATCGTCGGGGTGGCGGTGCCGATCGTGGTGGCCGACCTGACCTGGGGCTCGGGCCGGACCCAGACGGCGCTGGGTTCCCTCAACGCCGTGCAGGGCATCGGCGGCGCGCTCTCGGCCTGGTACGGCGGGCTCGCCCAGCAGTTCCTGGGCTGGACCGGCGCGTTCCTGGCGCTCGGCGCGCCCGCCCTGGTGGCGCTCGCCCTGGTGATCTGGCTCGACGCGACGCCCGAGCCCGGCCGGCGCGCCCGCCGTCGGCAGGCCCGCGCGGCGCCCCAGCCGGCCTGATCCGGCCTCACGAAACGTCGAGGTGCGGAACCCCGGAGGACGGGGCCTGTTGCGCCCGAGATGTCCGCCCGGCGCCGCCGGGTCCTTGTTTCGCCGCGCTCTACCGTGCCGAACCGGCGTCCGCGTCGGCTGGGAGCGCGCCAGCCCGAGTCCCGAGGCCCCGATGCTCGAGAACGCCACCGGCCGCACGCTGGTCACAGAGGAGCCGCGCGAGACGCCCTGGCTCAGCGTCGTCCTCGGCTACGGACCGATGCTGCCCTTCGTGGCCGGCGCCGCCGCCGCGTGGTGGCAGCGTGGGATGTGGGACGAGCTGATCCTGCTCGCCACGATCCTGTACGGCGCTGCGATCCTGCTCTTCCTCTCCGGCGTCCGCCGCGGGGTCAGCTTCCGGACCGAGGGCGGCCCGACCGTCGTGCAGATCGCCACGATGTTCGGCCTGTTCTGCCTCGGTCTCGGGGCCCTGCTCACGGTGGTGATCCTCGGCAACCGGGTGATCGCGCTCGACCTGCTCATCGCGGGCTTCGTCGCGATCGCGATCCTCGACCCCATCGCGGCGCGCCGGGGCGAGGCGCCCCTGTTCTTCGCGCGCCTGCGGCCGCTGCAGATCCCGATCGCGGTGCTCAGCCTCGTGGCGCTGCTCGTGCTGAAGCTGACGGCGCCGTACTGACCGAGCCTCGCGGGAGGCGCGGCCGTTTCACGTGAAACGAACGGTTAAGCCTGTTCCGCCGGGTCCCCTGCCGTAGGGCGGCCGGGGCCCTCTCACTTGCCGATGCAGAAGCTGGAGAACAGGCGGTCGAGCACCGCCTCGACGCCGACCCGGCCGCTCACCTCGCCGAGCGCGCGCGCGGCGAGGCGGAGATCCTCGGCCACGAGTTCCGGCGGCGCCTCCGCGCCGGCCCGCGCGACCCGGTCGAGATGGGCGGCGCAGCGCGCGAGGGCCTCCCGGTGCCGCTCCCGGGTGACGATCCCCTCGCCCCCGCCGAGCGCCGCCTCGGCGCGGGCGCGGACCGCCGCGAGCAGGGCCTCCATCCCCGCGCCCGTCAGCGCCGAGACCGCGAGGCCGCCGGCCTCGCCCGCCGCGCCGCCGAGATCCGCCTTGGTCCGCACGCGCAGGAGGTCGGCCGCCTCCGGCAGCGCCTCCGCGGCGCCCTCGGCGTCGAGCAGCAGCACGAGGTCGGCCTGGGCGATCCGGCGCCGGGTGCGGGCGATGCCCTCCGCCTCCAGCGCGTCCTCGGTCGCGCGCAGGCCCGCGGTGTCGACGAGCAGCACGGGAAGTCCGCCGAGGTCGAGCCGCACCTCGATCACGTCGCGCGTGGTGCCGGGCTGGTCGGAGACGATGGCCGCGTCGCGCCGGCTCAGGGCGTTGAGCAGGGTCGACTTGCCGGCGTTCGGGGGCCCCGCGAGCACGACCGTGTAGCCCTCGCGCAGGCGCTCGCCCCGGCGCCCGTCGGCCAGCGCCGCCGCGACCGCGTCGCGCACGGCCGTCGCCCGGCCGGTCAGGGCGCGGTCGATGCCCGCCTCGTCCACGTCGCCCTCGTCGGAGAAGTCGAGGGCGGCCTCGGCGCCCGCGAGGCAGGTGAGGATCTCCTCCCGCCACGCCTCGACCTGCCGCCCGAGCGCGCCGTCGAGCTGGCGCAGGGCCTGCCGGGCCTGGGCCGCGGTCTCGGCCTCGATCAGGTCGGCGACGCCTTCCGCCTCCGTGAGGTCCATGCGCCCGTTGAGGACCGCGCGCCGGGTGAAGGCGCCGGCCTCGGCCGGGCGGCAGCCGGGGAAGTCCGTGAGCGCCCGGATCACCCCGGCGCGCACCGCCGCGCCGCCGTGCAGGTGCAGCTCGGCCATGTCCTCGCCGCTGAAGGTGGCGGGCCCCGGCATCCAGCAGACCAGCGCCCGGTCGAGGACGGCGCCGTCCCGCGGGTCGCGCAGGGTGCGCAGGGCGAGGCGGCGCGGCGGCGGCGGCGTCCCGCCGAAGGCCGCGAGCACGGCCGCGCAGGCCGGCCCGCTGAGCCGGATCACCGCGACGGCCGCCCGCCCGAAGCCGCTCGCCGGCGCGAAGATGGTGCTCTGGTCGTCCATGGTCCCCTGGCCGTCCGCGCCGTTGCGCCGAGATCCGGTGCGCGCTCTATCACACCCGGCCCCGCGGCGTGCGCGCCGGCACCGTCGCGGCGCGGGCCCGGTGCAGGATGACGCGCCGTCGCGGCGGCCGCGACAGGGAGGACGGATCATGATCCAGGCAGGCTCGGCGCCCACGCGCCGCGGGATCGCGGGCTGGCTCGGCGCGGGCCTCGTGCTGGCCGCCGGGCCGCTCCGGGCGGCGGGCGGAGAGGCGGCAGGCGGAGAGGCGGCCGCGGCGCGGCTGGCGGCGCTCGCCGCGCGGGTCGGCGGCCGCGTCGGCGTCGTGCTGCGCGAGAGCGGCGGCGAGACCCTGCTGGCGCTCGGCGCGCAGGAGCGCTTCCCGCTCTGCAGCACCTTCAAGGTGCTCGCCGCCGCCGCGATCCTGGCACGGGTGGAGCGGGGCGCCGAGCGCCTGGAGCGCGCGCTGCCGCTCGGGCCCGACGACCTGCAGAGCTACGCCCCCGTCGCCCGCGCGAAGGTCGAGGCGGCGGGGGCCGGGACCACGATGAGCCTGGAGGAGGCCTGCGCGGCGGCGCTGGTCTGGAGCGACAACACGGCCGCGAACCTCCTGCTCGACGCGCTCGGCGGCCCGGAGGCGCTCACCGCCTTCCTGCGGGCGCAGGGCGACGCGACCACCCGGCTCGACCGCCGGGAGCCGGAACTCAACAGCGCGCTGCCCGGCGACCCGCGCGACACCACCACCCCCGCCGCGATGGCCGCGACCCTCGACCGGCTGCTGCTGGGCCCCGCCCTCGCCCCGGCCTCCCGGGCGCGGCTGGAGGGCTGGATGGTCGGCTGCCGGACCGGGCTGAAGCGCCTGCGCGCCGGCCTGCCCGCCGACTGGGTGGTCGGCGACCGCACCGGCACGGGCGACAACGGCACCGCCAACACCGTCGCCCTGCTGCGCCCGCCCGGGCGTGCGCCGCTCGTCGCGGCGGTCTACATCACCGGGGCGGCGGGGCCGGCCGAGGCGCGCGACGCCCCCCATGCCGAGGTCGGCCGCATCGTCGCGGCGCGCGTCGCAGGATCCTGACCCGATGGCCAAGGCCACCCCCGCCACCCGCGCGCTCGACAGGATGGGCATCCCCTACAGCCTGCACGCCTACGCGTACGACCCGGAGGCGCCCCGCATCGGCCTCCAGGCGGCCGAGGCGCTGGGCGTCGGCCCGGACCGGGTGCTCAAGACCCTGATGGCCGCGGTCGACGGGAAGCCCGTCTGCCTGCTCGTCGCCTCCGACAAGGAGGTCAGCATGAAGCGGGTCGCGGCGGCCTTCGGCGGCAAGGCCGCCGCGATGCTGAAGGTGCCCGACGCCGAGCGGCTGACCGGCTACCACGTCGGCGGCATCAGCCCGCTCGGGCAGAAGCGGGCCGTGCCGACGGCGATCGATGCCGGCTCCCTGGCGACGGACGCGGAGATTCACGTGAACGGCGGCGGGCGTGGGCTGCAGATCCGGATCCGGCCGGACGACCTCCTGCGGGCGCTCGGCGCGCGGACGGCGGCGCTGACCTGAGGGTTTAACCGCTCGTTTACCCTGGCCGCCGCACGGTCGGCGCGAGCGAGGCCGGGGGAGCAGGGTGCGGGTGAGGATGCGCGCGAGCCTGGCCCTCGGGATCCTGCTGCTCGGAACCGCCGCCCTCGGCGCGGCCGACCTGCTCGACCGGCCGCCTCCGCCGCCCGGAGCCGGTCCGCGCTGCGCCCCGCGCTACTTTCCCCGCGGCGACGGCGAGGAGACCGTGTCGCGCTGCGTCGCCCCCGTGCCGGTGCCGGCCGGCTGCGTGCCGCGGCGCGCGCCCGTGCCGACGGACGCGCCCGACGACCCGAGCTATGCCGGCTCGGCCTACGGGCTGGGCAAGCCGAGCTACTACGGCTTCACCCCCCCGCTCGGCTGGGACGACCCGTTCGACCGGGCGGTGCTGCCCTACTGCCCCTGACGGGGTGCCCCTGACGGGGTGCCCCTGACGGGGTGCCCCCACGGGGCAGCGGGCTGGTGCGGCGCGGGCGCGCGGATTAAGTCACCGTCACCGTCCGAGCCGGAGCCCTGTCCCGTGTCGAGCCTCCACCTGCCGCCGCAGCGCTTCTCCGACCTTGCCGCCCTGCGGGCGCAGGTCGCGGCCTGGCGTGCGGCCGGCGACCGGGTCGTGCTGGTGCCGACCATGGGCGCGCTGCATGTCGGCCACCTCGCGCTGGTGGCCGAGGCCAGGCGCGCGGGCCGGGCGGTCGTCAGCATCTTCGTGAACCCGACCCAGTTCGGCCCGAGCGAGGATTTCTCGCGCTATCCGCGGGATGTGGAGGCCGACCTCGCCCGCCTGGCCGAAGCGGGTGCGGACGCCGCCTGGATCCCTGAGGTCGCCACCATGTACCCGCCGGGATTTGCCACCCGCATCGAGGTCGCGGGGCTGACGGAGGGGCTGTGCGGGGCCTTCCGGCCCGGCCACTTCTCGGGCGTCGCCACGGTGGTGACGAAGCTCCTCAACCAGGTGCGGCCCGACATCGCCCTGTTCGGCGAGAAGGATTTCCAGCAGCTGCAGGTGATCCGCCGCGCGGCGGCCGACCTCGACCTGGGCGTGGAGATCCGCGGCGTGCCCACGATCCGCGAGGCGGACGGCCTCGCCCTGTCCTCGCGCAACCACTACCTCACGCCGGAGGAGCGGGCCGCCGCGCCCCGGTTGCACGCGGTGCTCGCCCGGGTCGCCGAGGCCGCGCGCGCGGGCGCCGAGACGGCCGGTGCCTGCGAGGCCGGCACCGGCGACCTGGAGCGGGCGGGCTTCCGGGTGCAGTATCTGGCCGTCTGCGACGCCGACACGCTGGCGCCGGTCGCCCGCGTCGCGGGCCCGGCCCGGGTGCTGGCGGCGGCCTATCTCGGCCGGACGCGCCTCATCGACAACCTGCCGGTCTAGCGGCCGCTCCCGGAGATCGTTCCATGCCCAACACCACGGACGTCCCGGTCAGCCGCTACCCGGTCCCCGCGCTCGACGCGATGCCGGAGGACATCCGCGCGCGCATCCTGCGGGTGCAGGAGAAGTCCGGGTTCATCCCCAACGTCTTCCTGATGCTGGCCTACCGGCCGGACGAGTTCCGCGCCTTCATGGCCTACCACGACGCGCTGATGGACAAGCCGGGCGGGCTGACCCAGGCCGAGCGCGAGATGATCGTGGTGGCGACCTCGGCGGCCAACCAGTGCCAGTACTGCGTCGTCGCCCACGGCGCGATCCTGCGCATCCGGGCCAAGGACCCGCTGATCGCCGACCAGGTGGCGGCGAACTACCGCAAGGCCGACATCACGCCGCGCCAGCGGGCGATGCTCGATTTCGCCCTGGCGATCGCCCAACGGGCCCAGGAGGTCGGCGAGGCGGACAGCGCGGTGCTGCGCGAGCACGGTTTCGACGACGACGACATCTGGGACATCGCGGCGATCGCGGCCTTCTTCTGCCTGTCGAACCGCCTGGCGAACTTCACGAGCCTGCGCGCCAACCCGGAATTCTACGCGCTGGGACGCGGCCGGACCTGAGATCGTCCGGGCCTTCGCGGCGCGGACGGGCCCTCGGGAGGGAGACGGCATGACCGACCTTGCGCGGAACAAGGCCAACGTGATCGCCTTCTACGAGCTGATGTTCAACGCCTGCCGGCCGCGCGAGGCCCTCGCGCGCTACGCCGGCGCCGAGTACACCCAGCACAACCCGCACGTGGCGACCGGCCGGGACGGCTTCGTCGCCTATTTCGAGCGCATGGCCCGCGACTGGCCGGGCAAGCGGGTCGAGGTCAAGCGGGCGATTGCCGAGGGCGATCTCGTCGTCCTGCACTGCCTCCAGCACTGGCCGGGCGACCACGACTACGCCGCCATCGACATCTTCCGGCTCGACGCCGACGGGAAGATCGTCGAGCACTGGGACGTGCTGCAGGTTCTGCCGGAGACGTCGGCCAACCCGAACGGGATGTTCTGAGCGAGCCCGCGGATCAGGTCCGCGGAATCCGGTGCAGGGCGAAGAAGTCCAGCATCGCCCGGGAGGCGTCGGGCCCGCGCGGATCGGTGTAGCTGCCGCGCGGGCTGCCGCCGGACCAGGCGTGGCCGGCGCCGCGCACCCGCCAATCCTCCACCAGCACCCGCCCGCTCCGGTCGCGGTAGCGGGTGCGGGTGTAGGGATGGCCCTCCCCCGCGAAGCGCTCGGGCGCGGCGTCGAGCTCGGCCGCGCCGGCCTGGGCCAGCACGAGGTCGGCGTTGCGGGCGCTCACGGTGCCGTCCTCGTCGCCGTGGAACACGATGGTGGGCACGCGCACGGCCCCGGACGAGCCCGGGCCCGCGATCTCCGCCCCCCCCGCGCCCGCGCGCATCGCCATCAGGGCCGAGGTGAGGTCCCAGGCGCAGCCCGCCGCGAGGCCCGAATGGACGCCGACCGCCGCGTAGAGGTCCGGATAGGCCCGGGCGACGTTCACGGCCGCCGCGCCCCCCGCCGATAGGCCCGCGATGTAGACCCGGGCTGGGTCGAGCCCGTGCTCGGCCACGAGCGCGCGGGTCATGTCGGCGATGATCGCGGACTCGCCGGCCTCGCGGCCCTGGTCGCGCGGCTCGAACCAGTTCCAGCAGCGCTGCCCGTTGGCGCGGCGCGACTGGCCCGGATAGACGACGTAGAGCCCGTCCCGCTCGGCCAGCGCGTTCATGGCGGTGCCGGCGGCGAAGTCCTCCGGCGTCTGGGTGCAGCCGTGCAGCATCACCACGAGCGGCGCGGGCGCGCGCGGCCGGCTCGGGACGAAGAGCTTGTAGTCGCGCCCGCCCGCCGCGCAGGCGAAGTGCCCGTCCGTGAAGCTGCCGCCAGAGGGTTCGCCGGGGGATTCGCCGGGGACTTGGCCCGGGACCTCGCCCGGCATCCCGGCCGGCCCGCGGGCGCGGCCGCCGGCCAGGCTGTCGAGGCCGAAGCCCTCCATCCCCTTCAGCACCGGCGCCACGCCGCGCCCGAGACCCCGCACGACGCCCTCGACGGCCGCGCGCACCCGCTCCGGCGACAGCACGGACTGGAGCGGTTCGGCGGTCGTCCTCTCGGACGGCGCGTCGCCCTGCGGCGATGGGGGCGGCAGGGCGGGGGTGCCGGCCGGTGCGGGCGCGCGCGACGGGTGGGCGCCGCGGCCGAACAGCGTGCGCTGGATCAGCGCCGTCGATTCCTCCAGGCGGCCGAGGCCCGTCAGGCGGGTCGCCTCGAACATGGCATCGAGAGGAGCATGCCTCCGGTCGTCGGAATCGGTCATGGGTGCCTCACGGCTCGGGGGAAGGGATCGGACGGCGCGGATCTCAGCGCAGCCGGTCGGCCAGCGCCGCCCGGACCGCCGGGCTCGCCTGCAGGCTGCCCAGCACCTCCAGGGAGGCGATCGCCGCGCGGGCGAGATCGGGGCCGACGTCGGGCGCGATGCTGGCGAGGCCGAGCACGCGGATGTCGAGGCGGCGGCCCTCGGCGAGCGCCGCCTCGAGGTCGGCGCGGCCGATCCGGCGCAGGCCGAGCTCGACGCTGCGCCGCGCCACGGACTGGCGCGTCACCTCGGCGTGGCGCTCGATCTGGTTGCGGATCGCCGTGCGGATGAAGTCGCTGCGATTGGCGTAGACCCCCTCGGCGACCAGCAGGTCGAGGTGGCCGAGATCGATCGGGCCGAGATTGATCGTGATCTTCTCGCTGTCGCCGGGCCGGGCCGGCGGACGCGGCCCGGATGGGCTGGCCGTCCTGTCGGGCTGCAGGTCGAGCATCGAACCATCTCCACACCATCCACGGGGATGGATATGGGATGTTCGTTGTGCAGCGCAATAGCCGATGACGCGACGCAGCAAACCGGCGCGGTCAGGCCGGCTCGTCGGCCCCGATATACTCGGCCCAGATCGCGCCGGCGCCCAGGCTCGCCCGGAAGGCGTCGTGCCGGGCGCGCTCCTCCGCGGTGAGGCGCTGGCGCAGCGGGCGGGGCCAGCGATCGACCGGCCGGGCCTCGCCCGCCGCCGTCTCCACCGCCCGCGCCTCCACCGCCCCTTCGAGGGCGAGGCCGGTCTGCTTGCCGCCGAGCAGCTCGATATAGACCTCGGCCAGGATCTGCGCGTCGAGGAGCGCGCCGTGCTTGGTGCGGCGGCTGCGGTCGATGCCGTAGCGGTTGCACAGCATGTCGAGGCTGTTGCCGGCGCCCGGGTGCTTCTTTCGGGCGAGGATCAGCGTGTCGACCACGTCCTCCAGCCGGATCGCGGGCGGGGCGCCGGCCCCGAGCCGCCCGTACTCCATGTTGAGGAAGCCGACGTCGAAGGGCGCGTTGTGGATCACCAGCGGGGCGTCCCCGCAGAAGGCCACGAAGTCGGCCACGATGTCGGCAAAGAGCGGCTTGTCGGCGAGGAAGGCGTCGGACAGCCCGTGCACCGCGAAGGCGTCGGGATGCACCGCCCGCTGCGGGTTGACGTAGCGGTGGAAGGTGCGCCCGGTCTGCACGTGGTTGACGAGCTCGACGCAGCCGACCTCGATCAGGCGGTCGCCGTTCTTGGCGTCCGTGCCGGTGGTCTCGGTATCGAGAACGATCTCGCGCAGCATCATCCAGCACCCGTGGCCCGGCCGAGCCTAACCGATAGACCGGGCGGGGTTAACCGAATGCGCGCTCGGGATGGCGCGAGGGCGGTGGGACCGCGTGTCCGAGGTCGCGGGCCATCGCGATCCAGGCCTCGATCGCGTCCTGCACGTTGCGGAGCGCCTCCTGCGGGCTCGCGCCGTCGGACATGCATCCGGGCAGGTCCGGCACCGTGGCCGCGAAGCCGCCGCCGTCCTCGACGGTGAGGGGGGCGATCACGACCGGGTAGACGCGTTCGCTCACGGGACGGCTCTCATATCGATTCCGGTCGAAGAGTCCGGTCTGACGCAACGTCTCAGGACGAAGCGCGGGTCCCCACTCCTTCAGGGCAGGGTGATCGCATATGGCGAGACACCCTGCCTCGGCTCGCGCCTGAACCGCACCGCGCCCCCTCTCCCGTGCGGGAGAGGGTTGGGGTGAGGGATGAGAACTCTACTGAAGGGGCTGGCCATCGCCGCGGAACCGCTGAGCCTCGTCCGTAAAGCTCCGGGTCCCTCACCCGGCTTTCTGCGAAGGCAGACCTCTCCCGCACGAGAGAGGGGACCCGCGCCCGATCCGTGTTGGGGCTCGCTCGGCATAGGCAATCGCTCTGCCTGCAGGGCTACCGGATCCACACAACGCCTGCGGAGACCCACCCCGCTCCCCTCCCCCGCGGAGGGGGGAGGGAGGACATCGCGGTTCAGGCCTGTGACGAGGATGCCGCGCCGCCGACCGCGGCGATCACCCGGTCCACCTCGGCCTCTGCCGCGGCGAAGCCCCGGCTCGTGTCGATCACGAAATCGGCCCGGGCGCGCTTCTCGGCGTCCGGCAACTGCTTGGCGAGGATTGCGTCGAGGGCGGCCTCGCTCATGCCGGGGCGGGCGAGCACCCGGGCGCGCTGGACCGCCGGGGGCGCGGTGACGACGAGCACCGCGTCGCAGCGGCCCGCGCCGCCGGTCTCGTAGAGGAGCGGGATGTCGAGGAGCACCAGCGGCGCCGCGGCGTGGCGGGCGAGGAAGGCCTGCGCCACCTCACCGACCAGGGGATGCACGATGCGCTCCAGCGCGGCCAGGCGCCCGGGATCGTCGAGCACGGCCGCGCGCAGGGCGCCCCGGTCCACGGACCCGTCCGGCGCCAGGGTGCCGGGGAAGGCCTGCCCGATGGCCGCGGCGGCCGCCCCGCCCGGCCCGTAGAGGCGGTGCACGGCGGCGTCCGCGTCGTGGACCGGCACGCCGCGCGCGGCGAACATCGCGGCGGTCGCCGACTTGCCCATGCCGATCGAGCCGGTCAGCCCGAGCACGAAGGGGCGCTTCGCCGCGCTCATCGGGCCGCGAGATCCGCCACGATCGCGGCGCGGAGCGCCGGCGTCACGTCGGGCCGGAGCCCGAACCAGGCCTCGAAGCCCGGCACCGCCTGGTGCAGCAGCATGCCGAGCCCGTCGACCGCCGCGAGGCCGCGGGCGCGGGCGGCTTCGAGCAGCGGGGTCTCCAGCGGCGCGTAGACGATGTCGGCCACCGCCGCCCGCGGCGGGAGCGGCGCGAGGTCGATGTCGAGGGGCGGCTGCCCCGCCATGCCGAGCGCGGTGGTGTTCACGAGGAGACCCGTCCCGGCGAGCGCCGCCGGGATCCCGGCCCAGGGCAGCGCCTCGGCGATGCCGGGGGCGAGCGCGGCCACCGCCTCGGCCCGCTCCGGGCTGCGGTTGGCGACGCGGATGCGCGCCAGCCCGCGCTCGGCGAGACCAACCACGATCGCGCGGGCCGCCCCGCCCGCGCCGAGCACGAGGGCGGTGTTCCCGGTGCGCTCCGGCCAGTCGGGCCCGAGGCTCTGGTCGAGATGGGCGACGAAGCCCGGCGCGTCGGTGTTGTCGCCGAGGACGCTGCCGTCCGGCCGCACGACCAGCGTGTTGACGGCCCCGATCCGCTCGGCCCGCGGCGTCAGCGCGTCGCTGAGCGCGTGCGCGGCCTCCTTGTGCGGGATCGTCACGTTGCCGCCCGCATAGCCCGCGGCGGCCAGGCCGCGCACGAAACCCGCGAAGGCCTCGGGCGCCACGTCCACGCGCTCGTAGCGGCCCGCGAGGCCGTGGAGGGCGAGCCAGTGCCCGTGGATCAGCGGCGAGCGCGAGTGGGCGATCGGGTGGCCGACGACGAAGGCGCGTTTCATCGGAAGAATCCGGTCAGGGGTGGCAGCCCGCATCGAGCCGGCAGGCGGGGCCGCCGGCCTCCTCGATCTGCAGGGTGGCGTGGTGGATGCCGAAGCGGGTGCGCAGCGACTCGGCCGCCTCGACCAGGAAGGCGTTGCCCGGATGCCCGCCCGCCATCACCAGATGGGCGGTCAGCGCCGTCTCGGTGGTGCTCATCGGCCAGATGTGGAGGTCGTGCAGGGCGGCGACCCCCGGCCGCGCGCGCAGCCAGCCCTCGACCGCCTCCGGGTCGATGCCGGGCGGCACCGCGGCGAGCGACATGGTCACGCTGTCGCGCAGCAGGCCCCAGCTCGCCCAGACGATCAGCCCGCCGATGACGAGGCTGACGGCGGGGTCGATCCAGGTCCGGCCCGTGAGCCAGATCGCGAGGCCCGCCAGCACGACGCCGGCCGAGACCGCGGCGTCGGCCGCCATGTGCAGGAAGGCGCCGCGGATGTTGATGTCGCCCTTCGCGCCTGCCGCGAAGAGCCAGGCGGTGAAGCCGTTGATCAGGATGCCGATGCCCGCCACCACCATCACGGTCACGCCGGCCACGGGCTCGGGATGGACGAGGCGCCAAGCCGCCTCCCAGAGGATGGCCCCGACCGCGACCAGCAGGAACACCCCGTTGAACAGGGCGGCCAGGATCGAGGAGCCGCGCAGGCCGTAGGTGAAGCGCGCGCTCGGGCGCCGCCGCACCAGCACCGAGGCCGTCCAGGCGACCGCGAGGCCGAGCACGTCCGAGAGGTTGTGGCCGGCATCGGCCACGAGCGACATGGAATTGCTGGCCCAGCCGTAGCCGGCCTCGATCAGCACGAAGGCGGTGTTCAGCCCGATGCCGAGCGCGAAGGCGGTGCCGAAGCTCGCCGGGGCGTGGACGTGTCCATGCCCCTGCCCTGCGCCGCTGTGGCTGTGCCCATGCCCGTGTCCATGACCATGGCTGTGCCGGCGGGCGGGCGCCTCGTGGCCGGCGCCGTGATCGTGGTGATCGTGCAAGCGGGCCGCTCCTCAGAAGCGCAGCCAGCCGTCGGCGCGCAGATGCGCCAGCAGCGGCAGCAGCGGCAGGCCGAGGATCGTGCTGTGCTCGCCCGCCACCGCCTCGAACAGGTGGATGCCGAGCCCTTCGAGCTGGTAGCCGCCGACGCTCGCGCACACCCGGGCCTCGCCGGCACAGGCCACATAGGCCGCGATCTGGCGCTCATCGAGGGGGCGGATCGTGAGGCTCGCCGTCTCGACGCCGGCTGCAACGAGCGCGCCCCCGTGCGCCAGCGCGAAGGCGGCGTGGAGTTGGTGGGTCCGGCCCGCGAGCCGGGCGATCTGGTCGCGGGCGGCCGCCGCGTCGGCGGGCTTGTGGAAGACGGTCCCGTCCAGGGCCAGAACCTGGTCGGCGCCGAGCACGAGCCGGTCCGGACGGCGGCGGGCCACCGCCAGCACTTTGGCCTCGGCGAGCCTGCGGGCGAGGTCGGCGGGCGGCAGGCCGGCGCTCGCGGCTTCGACCGCGCGCTCGTCCACCTCCGGTGCCTCGGTCTCGACGGGCAGCCCCGCGCCCTCCAGCAGGGCGCGGCGGGTCTGGCTCGTGGAGGCGAGGAGGAGCGGCCCGGGGCCGAGCCAGGGCGAGGGCTGGGTCATCGGCCCAGTGTCACGGTTCGCGGGTGCACCGCAAGCGGCGGGGGCGCATGCGCCCCGCGAACCCCGCCGCCCCGAGGAGGGAGGGGGCGGCGAGGCTGACGGGGAGCCGGTACGCGACGTGGCCCCCGAGGTGAAGGTGCCAGGACGGGGTTAGCCAAAGGTCAACGGGGGTGGATGGAGGTCGTCCCAAGGGATGCGGGACACCCGCGCGCTCCCCCTCCCCCTCTGCGGGCAGGGCGATCGCATATGCCGAGCGAACCTAGCCCCGGTCAGGCGCGGGTCCCCTCTCTCATAGGGAGAGGTCTGCTTTCGCAGAAAGCCGGGTGAGGGGTATGAGGCTTCCGGATAAACGCGGTGCTGAACGCGCGTCGATGGCGTGAGCTGTCCTGATACGTCATACCCCTCACCCCAACCCTCTCCCTATGGGAGAGGGGGCGCGGCGCGGTTCCAGTG
>Ga0316228_1001325_pt1 | contig 26293 bp, 25 predicted proteins | sample TBH18021metaG_FD_206005 | JGI IMG/M metagenome (GOLD analysis project Ga0316228, IMG submission 206005) | Freshwater microbial communities from Trout Bog Lake, Wisconsin, USA - TBH18021 | ecosystem: Environmental > Aquatic > Freshwater > Lake > Hypolimnion/Profundal zone | place: USA: Wisconsin... | reverse complement strand
TGCACGAAAATATCTGCCGCAAACCGTTTCGTGAAATTAACAAAGGAAGCAATAAAATCGGCAGGGTAGCAGTTATTAAAAACCTCATCCGCTACGTCGCCCTCACACACGCTTCGCAATGTGTTCATCAATTCGACCGGTTCAAAGGGTTTTTGCAGAAACTTCGCAACCCCCTGGAGCTCAGCCGGTTTGACTGGTTCGCCAGCCTTGGAACTGCCTAATATAACGATTCGGGCGTCCGGCTCCTCGTCGACAATCCGCCGGGCAACCTCCACTCCATCCATTTCCGGCATATCGATATCCATGGTAACAACATCAGGCAGGTAAGTCCGGTAGCTGTCCAGAGCCGACCTGAAGCCATCAGCAAAACCGACAACCTCAAACCAGCAAGGATCAAGAAAATCAGCGATCAAATGACGGCTAAAGGGAGAATCATCCACAATCAGTACGCGAATTCTTTCGCCAGGTTCTTTCATAAAGCATCTCCTTCCCAGGTGGTTGGCATCATTAACAACTCCGCCAAGAATTCATTGAGAATTTCTTTTACCTTCGACATTAAATGACAGGGCTCCTTTTTCCATTGCGAGTTTTTTAGTAAAATTTTACTCTCCTGGACTGAACCAGGCACAAGGCAAAAATACAGGAAGGCCTGAACCCATATTCCATAGGAGCCGGGCCTTCCTTCGTTATTGCCGGTGATATTCGGTAATGGCGGATTATGTCGTCTATAGGAAAAGACTACCATAAAAGTGAATTTCGTGCAAGTTAACATTTTGTTAACCGTCCGCCTGCTCTGGCTTTGTGGTCACTTTTGCCAGCGGCAGCCGCTGTCGGCTTTAATCAGAATTCGCGATCCAGCTATTACGGCTGAAATGCTCCCGCAGCACTTTCGCAATCATCGAGCGCCTACCGGTCCGTCACACTTCCACAAGCTCCTGGTGTTTTGTACGACTTCCTTTTTCTCGTAAGAGTGCTGAATTTATCTGCCCATCCAGCCGCCGTCGACCAGCATAATATGGCCATGAACATAATCGGCGGCATTGCTTGCCAGAAAAACAGCCGGACCTCCGAGATCAGCCGGTTTGCCCCAGCGGCCGGCCGGAATCCTGGCCATAATCTGAGGATTGCGGACAGGATCGTTGATCAGCGCCGTATTCATCTCGGTATCGATATAGCCGGGGGCAATGGCGTTCACATTGACGCCTCGGGAGGCCCATTCATTGGCAAGGGCCTTGGTCATCTGGGCGATACCGCCTTTGGCGGCGGCGTAGGCCGGGATAGTCAGGCCGCCTGAGAAAGAAATCAGGGAAGCCATATTGATGATCTTGCCTGATCCCCTTGCCAGCATCTTGCGCCCAAAAGCCTGGCATAAAAGAAAGGAAGCCCGCAAATGAACCTGCAGCACCAAGTCCCAGTCACCCAGAGGAAACTCAGCCGCCGGATGCCGACGCTGGATACCGGCGTTATTCACCAAGATACCCACCGGTCCATACTTGCTTTCGATTTCCTCCACCAGCGGATTGGCGTCTTCCAGTTTGGACAAGTCGCAGCTGACTCCATAACATTTGCGGTTATACTGCTCAACAAGTTTTGTTGTCTCGTCACACTCACCGGCCTGGTGGATAGATACAACATCGGCACCAGCCTCGGCGAAGGCAGCGGCAATGCCCTGTCCCACTCCTCGTCTGGCTCCGGTGATCACCGCCAGCTTTCCCTCAAGCGAAAATTTTTCATTCCCCATCACTCACCACTCCTCAAAGAAGAATTGTTATTATTTTCTATTTTTATTATACTGCAAGCCGATGTCGGTCAACAAGTTTTATGTCGACATGTTTGCAGAAGATGACTATGGTAAAATATCGGAAGTCAGATTGTATTTAAATATGCCTTCCGCTATTAACGGAAGGCACTGGGTCAGTAGGATTTCCCCCGGTTCTCACCGAATTTGTACAACAGGAAAATGTTGGAGGACGTCATGGAAGAATTGGCCCATTTTTTCGCTTTTGTCTGGACAATACGCCTTCAGTTGCTCCAGCTTAGCGGCGAACACCTTGCCATGGCCTTGACAGGGATTGGCGCCGGAGCGGTTGTGGCAATCCCGCTGGGAATCTGGATTGCCCGTCACCCCCGGATGGGATCGCCGCTCATCGATCTCGCCAGCTTGCTCTACACAGTGCCTTCCCTGGCGCTGCTGGGCCTTCTGATTCCCTTTCTTGGTCTCGGCTGGCCTCCAGCCATTGCCGCTCTGCTGATCTATGCCCTGTTGCCACTGCTGCGAAACACCTATGTCGGCATCAGTGAAGTCGATCTTTTCGTCAAGGAAGCGGCCGTCGGCATGGGAGCAACCAGACGACAGCTGCTCTGGCGGGTAGAACTTCCCCTGGCTCTGCCGTTCATTATGGCCGGGCTGCGCACCGTAACTGTGCTGACTGTCGGAATCACCACCCTGGGAGCGCTGGTGGGGGCCGGCGGTCTCGGAGTACTGATTTTCCAGGGAATCCATATGATGGATACAGGTTATCTTCTGGCCGGCACGCTGCCGGTTGCCATCATGGCTATAGCCGCGGATCAGGTTTTGGCCACCGCGGAATATAGACTGCGACAATGGATAGGCACAGGCAGCGAGACTCTAATCTGAAATCGGGAGGACTTTTCATGAAAAAAGCTCTTCGGCTCATCGCCCTGTTTATCGCCCTCTCTCTCGCCGCGCTGCTCGCAGCCGGCTGCGGCCAGCAGGCCGCAACCCCAAAACCCCCTGCCAAACCCAAGCTTGTCCTGGCATCCAAACCGTTCGCCGAGCAGTATATTCTCGGCCATATGGCGGCAGAATTGCTCAAGGTGAAAGCCGATGTCGACGTGGATGTCAGTAAAATTGGCATGGGCCCCAGTGAGTTGCTGCACCCTGCCATGGAAAAAGGCCAGATCGACATCTATCCCGAGTATACAGGCACCGCCTGGATGGCTATCCTTAAACAGCCAGTGGAATACGACAAGGATGTTATGTATAAAAAAGTCAAAGATCTTTACTCCCAAAAATACAGCATCGACTGGCTGCCGTCCCTGGGCTTCCAGAACACCTTTGCCCTGGCAGTGACCAAGACAACCGCCGCCAGACTGAGCAGTAAAACCATCTCCGCCCTGGCGGATCAGCCGGGTCTGACCCTGCTGGGGGACGCCACTTCCTTCACCCGGGACGATGAATATCCCGGCCTGAAGAGGGTGTATGGCCTTGACGGCAAACAGAAGGTGGTGGATGTCAACTTCTATTATGAAGGCTTGAAGCAAAAGCAAGCTGATGTTGCGCTGGTTTTTTCCACCGACGGACGGCTGAAGCAGTATGATCTGGAACTTCTGGAGGACGACAGGCACTTTTTCCCACCCTATGAGACCGCCTTCCTTGTCCGCAGCGAAATTGCTCGAAAGTATCCCAAGGTTCCGGAAGTGCTGAATCTTTTGTCCGGAAAAATCAGTGAAGCCGCCATGACCGAACTCAACTACCAGGTGGAAGTGGAAAAGAAAGACCCGGCCGATGTTGCCAAGCGATTCCTTCAAGATCAAAAACTGCTGTAACGATATCCGCAAACGAGGTGGCTCAATGGTTCGCCTGGAAGAAGTCAGCAAAAAATACGGCCCGGATACCGCTGTGGACAGCGTCTCCCTTGACGTGCACCCTGGTGAAACCATGGTGGTGGTCGGCCCGTCCGGCTGCGGCAAAACCACGCTGCTCAAACTGATTAACAGACTGATTCCTCTCACCTCCGGCCGGATCTTGATCAACGGCCGCGACACCGCTGGCGCCGATCCTGTTCTGCTGCGCCGAACGATCGGCTATGTCATCCAGCAGATCGGCCTGCTGCCCCACCTGACGGTGCGGGACAATATCACCTTCGTCCTTGAGTTGACCGGGGTGACGAAAGACAGACGTAACGCCCGGGCCGAGGAACTCATTCAGACCGTTGGCCTGCCAACAGATTATCTGGATAAACGCCCCCAACACCTGAGCGGCGGCCAGCAGCAGCGAGTGGGGGTCGCCAGGGCTCTGGCCGCCAACCCTGAAGTCATCCTGATGGACGAACCTTTTGGGGCCCTGGACCCCATCACCCGCCAGCAGTTGCAGGAGGTCATCCTTGATCTGCAACAGAGAATGCGCAAAACCATTATATTTGTCACTCATGATATACAGGAAGCTTTTAAACTCGGCGGCCGCGTCGCCATTATGCGCGACGGCAACCTGGTTGCCGTCGGAACAGCCAAACAGCTGATCAACAGCGACCAACCTTTCATCCAGCAATTCCTCGGTCCCAGGGCTATTTTCGATGTGCTGGCCACCATCCCGGTGCTGGCGGCCCTGGACGCAACAGCGCCGGTGCTCGGGCTCAGGTCAGGCAACCGGCCTGGCAGCAGTCGCTGGGAGTATGCCTTGATGACCGACGCTGCCGGACGGTTTCTCGGTATTGTCGAAAAAAACGTGGCATCCCAAAGAGGTAATAACCTGCGTCCGGAAGATATCCGCCCCTTCACCGCCACTTTGGATGCCGCTGCCTCAGCCGCCAGTGCCATTGAAAAAATGCTGACAAGCGGTAATTGCTGGCTGCCGGTTGTTGATGGCGACAAATTGGCCGGGGTGGTTACCTTTGAGACCTGCGCCAACCTGCTCAGAATCAAGGAGGTGTAGTATGGAGTCGATTACCGCACAGACCCTCCGCTTCCTCCACGACAAGCCCGGCGTACTGCTGGACGCCTTCAACAGTCAGTTATACCTGGTTCTGGTGTCAAGTTTGCTGACCACCGTCATCGGCGTATCGCTGGGGGTGGCAATCCACCGCCTGCCGGGCTTGCGCCAGCCGATACTCAAAATTGCCGGCACCCTGTACACCATACCCATTCTGGCACTGTTCGGCCTGCTTATACCACTGCTGGGCATCGGTAATTTCCCCGCCCTGGTGGCGCTGGTCATCTATGGCATCCTGCCGGTGCTCTACAACACCCGGGCCGGCCTGGCCGACATCGACCCGGCGGTGATCGAAGCTGCCCAGGGTATGGGCGCCTGCAGCTGGCAGCTGCTGCGCAAGGTCGAACTGCCGTTGGCCTTTCCCAAAATCATCGCCGGTATCCGCACTTCGGTGGTAATGAACATTTCGGTGGCCACTTTCGCTGTTTTCATTGGCGCCGGCGGTCTGGGGACGATCATTCTCCAGGGTATCCGCACCTCTCAGGACGGCATGCTGCTTTCCGGGACGCTGCTGGTAGCACTCACCGCCGTGACCGCCGAACGCGGCCTGGGCTGGCTTCAGACCCGGGCCACCCAAGCTATAAAGGGAAAGGTTGACTAAATATCAGGGAGGTTTTACTGTGATAAAAGCTTACTTCAATAATACCCTCATCGCCCAGACTGACAGCCCCATCCTGCTGGAAGGCAACTATTATTTCCCTCCTCAGGACGTGAAGATGGAGTATCTAAGGACCAGCGACCATCATACTGTCTGCCCCTGGAAAGGCGACGCCAGTTACTACAGCGTGGAGGCTGGCGGCCAAACCGACCAAAACGCGGCCTGGTACTATCCCGCTCCCAAGCCAGAAGCCGCCAACATTAAAGATTACATCGCTTTCTGGCATAGTGTGAAAGTCGAAAAGGATTAGCTGGGTGACATTGACAACCGATTATTATCCTGCTATATTACAGTTAGTATCTATAGGGAAAACGTGATGCGCGGGATAGTACGCCGGTTGTGGCCTTGCAGGTTTTCGCCCGTCCCTGACCGGGGACGGGCTTTAGTTTGGTTTTTCACTAGAAGGAGGTTTGCCAATGACAGTACTTGACACTCTGAAAGAGCGGGGCTATATCCAGCAATTGACCCATGAAGACGAAATCGCCGAACTTCTTGCCAAAGAGAAGATCACCTTTTATATCGGCTTCGACCCCACCGCCGATAGTCTCCATGTCGGCCATTTCCTGGCGATGATGGTCATGAGCCATATGCAGCAGGCCGGACACCGCCCCATCTGCCTTATCGGCGGCGGGACAACCATGGTTGGAGACCCGTCCGGCAAAACCGACATGCGCAAGATGATGACCCTGGAAGAAATCAGTCAGAACGGCGAACGTTTCAAACAGCAGATGCGCCGCTTCATTGACTTTTCCGACGGCAAAGCCCTGATGCTCAACAACGCCGACTGGCTGCTGGGACTCAACTATGTCCAGTTTCTGCGGGAGATCGGCGTTCACTTCTCGGTTAACCGCATGCTGACCGCCGACTGCTTCAAGCAGCGGATGGAAAAAGGTCTGTCTTTCCTGGAGTTCAACTATATGCTGATGCAGGCCTACGACTTCCTTGAACTCAGTCGCCAGACCGGCTGCGTGATGCAGATGGGCGGCGATGACCAGTGGTCGAATATCCTCGCCGGGGCCGACCTGATCCGGCGCAAAGAAAGCAAACTGGCTTACGGCCTGACCTTTACCCTGCTGGCCACCAGCGATGGACGCAAGATGGGCAAAACAGAGAAAGGCGCCCTCTGGTTGGACGCCGTCAAGACTTCTCCCTATGATTTTTATCAGTATTGGCGCAACATCGACGACGCCGATGTGGAAAAATGCCTGGCCCTCCTGACTTTTCTGCCGATGGACGAAGTCCGGCGGCTGGGCGCTCTCCAGGACCAGGAGATCAACATCGCCAAAAAGGCTCTGGCCTTTGAAGTGACCAAGCTCATCCACGGTGCCGACGAGGCCGAGAAAGCCCGGCAGGCGGCGGAAGCTCTGTTCGGCGGCGCCGGCGCGCTGGATAACGCCCCGACGGTAACCATCGCCCCCAGCATGGTCGGCGGCAAACTCCTCGACATCCTCGCAGCTACAGGCATCGTACCCTCCAAGGGCGAAGGGCGTCGGCTGATCCAGGGCGGCGGCCTCTACCTCGGCGACAGCAAAGTAACCGACCTTGATCTGCTGCTCACTGCCGACCTGTTTACCGACGGCAGCCTTCTTGTGCGCAAAGGCAAAAAGACCTATCACCGCATTGTTGTCGAATAGCCTTAACAGCAAAGAGAGACTGAAAAATTCAGTCTCTCTTTTTTATTTGTTATCCAGAGTCTCAGGATTTTTCCGCTGTTACTGACTTCTTCCGTTCGTCTTTGCGTATATTATACCCGTTGTCACCGTACGGCTGCACCGTGTCCAGCCACTTTTCCTCCAGCGCGGAAACGGCTTTACGCCATTCATATTCCGGAATCTCCTGCGGCTTGATGGTTTCAAGAATAGCGAAGACAAACGCGTCCGGTCCGTACTCATTCCAGTCTGCCTGCACCGCCTTGTTGGGAAAGCTGTTCAATTCAAGCTGAAAGCGGGAGCTGTTATCTTTTCCCGGCAGATTCATGCTGCTGCCAATCAGGATTTTGCCGCTGACAGTGTTCTTTATCTGGTACACCCCCATGGGACGGGGGTTAAGTTTATAGGCTAATTTGAGCTCTTTTCGCCTATCCATCATTCTTCATCTCCTTTTCTTCTTCAGAACATTTCAATCACAGTTTTACCCAGTACGAGCTTCCGTCGTGGGTCCGGTCCAAAAAGCCATAGTCGATCAAATTGCGGCGCAGCAATACATAGTCATGGTAGAAGGGTTTCAAGATAGCGTTGACTTCCTTCTCGTGGTAGGATTTGTCTGCATCAAAGTATTTTATCACATGCCGCAAGATAGCCACCCGCTTCTTCTCCTTCGTTGGAAAGATGTCAAGAGGGCCGTCCGGTCCCTGTTTCAAATATGCGGCTAAGATTTTCTCGTTTTCTTCCTCGGTTATAGCAAAGCGGTCATCTACTTTTTGAGAGTTGCGCGGAATATCGATAAAGGAATCTTTCTTCGGCAGCCGCTCTCCCAGCAGCTCCATAATGGCTAAAAATACTTTTGCCTGTTTTTGTTTTTCCCTTAAGGTGAAGCGATGATTGCGAATTGTTGAGATGCTGCCGGCGTTAAGTTCTTTCGCCACCTCATTGTCGCTAAAGCCGTCATAAAACAGCCCGAGAATGGTTTTCTGGTGCTCGGTCAATCCGGTCAGTTTCTTGTCAAGGTTGAGCAGAACATGGAAGGCTGAGCGATGACACTGGGCAATATGAACCTTAATATATTTAGAGGCTTCATACAACTGGCCGTCGCTGGGGTAAATGATACCGTTAGCAAAGCTCTTCCCGCAGACAAGGCAAACGAATTCGTCGCTTTCCTGCCGAAAAATATAGCCTTGTTTTATATCCTGCAGCGAAGCTTGCCAAAACAACTCGGATGCGTCAGTCATTTTCAACACCTCACACGGTTATTATATAGATATAATACAATAACATCTATTAAAAATCAAGACGCATATAGTTTTTATCTATAATTAAAACTAAAGACAGCTTGTATTGTCAGTTTCCTGCCGGAGCATTGAAAAAGAGACTAGCTAAGCTAGTCTCTTTGAGTGTATTGCCAGAGCTCCGTGCGAAGGTTAAAACTGCGCCGGCCCTTGTCCGAACCACAGCATGCCTACAAGAACGGCGATGCCGAACCAGAGAAAAAGGGTAACAAGATAGACCAGCAACCCTTTCCAGGGGGCGAAACCTGCGGCTGCCGCGATGCCGACGGCGGTGATGTATATCGACCAGCCGATGATGAGATTCCCTGCTATGCTAAGCAGCTGCGAATCCGGCCCGAAAAGCACCGCAAGTCCAACATTTAAAAGCCCGAGTATTACCCCTGGGATAACGGTGGTATAAGCATTAACCACCTGCATGGCCGCCACCTGGGACCGGCCGCCGAACCAGACGCTGGTCTTGTGCAGAAGGTAGCTTTCAGCAACGAAATAAAGGTAGGACAAGGCGAAAATAAACGGCGTGGCAATAACCAGCTCAATCCTGGCCTCCACCCTATCGAAGCTGCCAGGGTAGATCATCACCGCTAAAAACAGGATGACAATCAACAATGCCGTGAAAGACAGCCACAGCGTTCTGGCCGATTGCTGCGTTTCGTGCTGCAACAGCCAGAGCATGGTGTTTCGCGGCCGGTAGAGGATAGCCAGCCAAGGGTTGCCGCCCTGCGGCTCAGGTCTGATTTCATCGTTGCGCTCTGCCATGATTGGCTCCTTTGATGCTGCTATTGGTAACAAATAATATTTCCCGCCGCCCAGGCTAGAATCCTGCTTTGCAGTATGATCTCCTCTAGCATCCCTTAAGCAGTTCGCGGCGGTTATGACTATAGCGAAATTCCGCGGTCATGACTGCGGCCCGGGTTCGCGCAAAGTCGGTGTCTGCGTCGGTTGAATTCCCGCGCGATCGAGCGATCTGACGCCAGATGACCAGCAGGAGTTTCATGCTATGTTCCAGTCCATAAAGATAGAATATCTTCTTGAAGATCAAATTTACGAAAAAATTCTCCAACAGAAGATCGGCCATACTGACAGAGGCTTTTCCGGTAGAAGCCGCCTTGATGTCAAGCAGTTGGTAGTTGGCGTTCAATATCCCGTCAAGGCCCTGCCGGAAAAATTCATCCGGCTCTAAAGAAATGATCTCCAGCACCGTATCCCGGAGCAGCAGCAGTCGCTGCTTCATCGTCAGGCCGCGACACTGCATAATGTCACAGAAATGATGCTCCAGTTCAAAATAATGACCCAAAGGAGTATGTGGCGGCTGTTGCTCCGGGTACACCTCAGCAACGAAACTGTCGGGGGGCAGGGCAAACGGCGGCTGCTCAGAACGAATGACTTCCAGCGGCGCTGTCCTGCACGCCAGCCGGAGAACCTCCGGGCAGCTGAAACTAAGGGTCAGTTCGATGCCTCTGGTGGTGTTCATCGGATAACGGGGGAACAACTGACAGACGCTGTCCAGGTGGCTGTGGCCCGCTGTACGGTGCAGACGGCAACGATGGGTATCTTCCAGAAACCAGCAGTCGCCTCCCGGCTGTTTGGCGATATAGGCGTGCTCGCCGGTACTTGACCCCGGCAACAGGACAAAGGCTTGCTGGAACTCCTCCTGGTTGCCTGTTTGGGCAAAAAAGGCTGCGTTTCGCCGGTAACCGGCCTCATCCACCGTCACCAGCCAGTCGGTTCGGCAGCATTCGCCACACATTGCGCAGCGAAATTGGGTTAACAGGTCAATATAGATATACATCATTTTACTTCCATTCTCCAGGCTGTTGAAAAAAGGCCATTCTGGTATTATTTCTTGTTAAACACGTATCCTCTAACTCCTCTAATTTCTAAATATAACCTGCCAAAAAAACAAGGTGGCTGATGCCACCTTGTTAATGTCTCGGATTGTTTTTGCGGAAGCAGTCGCTGCAGTAGACTGGCCGATCGCCGCTTGGCCGGAACGGGACTTGGGTTTCCACACCACATTCGGCGCAGGTGGCTGGATGCATTTCACGTTGCTGATAACTGCCGCCACCACGGCTTGATCCCCCGCGGTCATTTTGTTTGCGAGCCGCCCGGCAGTCGGGGCAGCGTCCAGGGATGTTGGTAAAACCTTTTTCAGCGAAGAAATCTTGTTCTGAAGAAGTAAACGGAAACTCCTTGTCGCAATCGCGGCAAGTTAGTATTTTGTCCTCAGCCATGCTCCAGCCTCCTCAAGCTTTGCCTAAAATAATAGCCAGCGAAATGATTTCCGCAGGCTTAAGGGGAAAAGAGCCTATAATAATCTACGCTACAGCCTGCATCGATCATTGCATACCTATACGCAATCTTTCGACTACCCACAGGCATTACACAACCGGTGCACACCTTTGCTCGACTGCCATAGATAGCTACTGAACCTACTGCAATCTCCCGACTGCAGTAGACCCATAAAGTTCACAACCCATGACAATCTTAGCTCGACCAACATAAATCCCTTGGGACCATACGACAACAGTTGGGCTGCCGTACCGCCTTTCAAGACCCATGCCAGTCTTCCCTCCGACTAATGCCGAACCTTGCGACCCGACAATAATCTTTGGCCGACTGATACCGAGCCTCACGACCCGACACCAATCTTGGCTCAACTACTATAGACCCTTTACGAAACATATTATCGGCAAAAATTGCGGCGGCCATACCTCGAAGATAATATTTTTTTAGGTTTTTTTCGCCATACAAGCTCAAAAGCTACTCCTGCCAATAATAAGACCCGGACATGAGATCTTCGCGCCAGATGGCGTACCTCGTATCCATTGAACCGGCCTTATCTTCCAGCTTAAAGGCATAATTTGCCCCGGAGTTATTGTCCCAGTTGCCGGCCAGGTCCCGAAAACAGATATTGAGAGTGCTCACGCCTTCATGGAGAAAAATCGCTGTTTCAAAGCCCTGAGGCGTTCTTCCCATCTGATAGTCCCGGGCGTTCTCCCAATTGGCGTTAAACCCGACATGGGCAAAAACTTCCGGGGCCCCACTTTGAGCCAATAAACCGTTGTAAGTGATCTTAAACGTATCATGGGACAAAGCGCAGGCGGGATCGATACTCACTCCATTGGAAAGGTATTCATTATATTTCGCCATCAATTCTTCTCTCCTTTTCGCAAGTATAGCCATAGTATTCCCCCGGACAACGCGCCGAAGTCTTCCCAGAATATGAAAAAGAAGCAGTCCTCGGACTGCTTCTCAAAATATCGGCAAACCTCAGGCTGTTCAAAAAGGTCGAGATGCTAGGCGCCGCGAGGAAGCGCTCGAAGACAGTACATTGGGGGTACGGCGAGAGCGCTCCCGGAAAAGCAGACGCACGATGCTTCAGCAACGATGCGATCGCTTTCAACGACGCAGATTGGCCTTTTTCAACAGCCTAAGAATTCATAGCACGATCATGTAAATCGGTATGGCGATCGCGGCTGCAGCGGTGGCGGTGGCGGTCAACAGGGTGGCGTATTCGGTGTCAGCCTCATAAACTTTGGCGACAATCGCCACCAGCATCATCGGCGGCATCGCCGACTGGATCACGAAAACTTTTCTCATAAGACTCGGCAGAGGAATAAACCAGGCTACCAGCAGCACCAGCAGGGGCGATACAACAAACCGGCCTGCCAGAACGGCAACAACATCCTTATTGATGCGGACGTCCTTCCATTTCACACCAAACATGACGACACCGATATAGATCAGCGAAAGGGGCGTTGTCATGCCGCCCAGATATTTAGCGGTATTGGCGGCGAAATCAGGCAGGTGTATTCCCATCAGAATAATCATTGTACCTGTCAGGAAGCCGATGAGTGGCGGGGAAAGGATATTCTTCAAGCTGGCGAGGCTGAGGAGTTTTATTTCGGACATTTTGCCATCCCTGCCGATAAGAAAATTCCCCACCGTCCAGAAGAAAGCGGCGTTAACGAGAATATACAACATGACATAGGGGGTGCCAACATCGCCAAACAGGGCCATACTCACCGGTATTCCGATAAAGACGGTGTTGGAACAGAAAAACAGCACACAGAAAACCCCCTGGCGATTCGGGGCCACTTTGAGCAGTTTAGCGGTAAAAAAGCCCACCAGGCAGCTAAGCAGCATCGACAGTAAGGGAACTAACAGCGCGTATGCCAGCGGCAGCAGCTTTTCTTTGTCAAAGTTGCTGGTCAGATTCCAGACCATCAGCAGCGGAAGGGAAACGAAATTTACCAGTTTGGGAATAAGTTTGGCGTTCTCCTCTTCAAACCATCCTTTGAAGGTGAGGAAATAGCCTATTGCCACGATAATCATGACACTGAGTATCCCTTCCATTGCCTGAAAGAAAGCCATGTCGCCCTACACCTTCCTATTATGTAAGATCAGTGATTCCCGGTTGTTTCTACTAGTCCATTCTGAGCTGCTGCTTCTCCAGTTCCCGCAGCAGCTCACAGCGATAATCCGCAGGCAGGCCGTCGGCTCCCCGTCGAAGCGCCGCGGCGTATCTTGCCGCTACCGGCAGTCCTGCTGCTGTGTATTCTTGCCTGGCAACATGGACGACGACGGAAGGGTATACCGAGTCACCGACGATAACATCGAGATATTCCTTAAAATAGTGCTGCGGATAGCCCTCCCGGCGGTTGAGATATTGTTTTTCCGCCCGGCCGCTGATCTGGTAGAGCAAGCCGTAGACCGCACCGTCCTGGGCTGGCTCGATGTTAGCGGTAGCGCAGTCGTCCATCCCCCGTTTATTCAGCCGGAATTTCCAGCCGTCAAGACGGGCCGGCCCGATCGGCTCAAAATCTGCTGCGTAGTCGCTGGCGGCGACGCATCTTTCATCCATACAGGAACCATAGGCGAAGTAATAACGGTCCAGAACGTCGTCCGGGCGTTCAGCCATAAACTGCCGCCAACAGCCGCCGGTTAGCCGGGTGCCGATCCTCGCCAGCAGTTCGGGGTGTGACCAGATGTATACATAGGCGAGTACCTCTTCACCATCCGGCGTTTTTACCCGGCACTCGCATCGCTCATAGTTGTTGTCGGATCGGCCCGGACCGTGATATCCTTCTAAACGGTCAAGCACCGGCAGAGCCTTATCGACATCAGACAGCCGCACAAGTTCGCCCTGGACAGTCGCCCCGCCACCCCCGGCCACCAGCGCCGGATAACCGTAAGTCAGGTGAAACAGTTCTCCCGACGTTTCCCCGGGCTTGATAGCTGCGGCATACGGCTCGATCAGGTGAAAATTATCCTGGCCGCGCAGAAGCGTGCCATAGACAAAAGCATGCTTGATTGTCAACAAAATCCCCCCTGTTACAAAGATAAAAGCCCGCAGGCAGACCCGCAAGCTCCGATGCTTCCAGTCAAGATGCGCAAGATTCCGCACTGTTTTTATTATATAACCGAAGCAGCTGAATCCGCAAGCTAAGGGGCATCGCTTTTCTGGACAACCGCCACAGCGGCGATAATGACCGCCATGCCGACTATCTGCCAGCCGCTCAAGGCTTCACCGAAGACCACAGTGCCAACCAGCGTGGCTACGACAGGCTCCAGGGTAGCGGCCACGGCCGCCCGGCCGGGTTCGATATAGACCAGGGCCACGGTGTAGCAAAGGTAGGCTAAAACAGTGGAAAACAGACCAAAGCCGGCGCAGTAGCCGACTACCTCCCAGTGGGCGAACAGTTCCCGCGCATCCCACAGGCCGCTCACCGGCAGCATGACCGCGGCAGCAAACACAAAGGTATAGGTTGTCACCGTCAGGGCCCGGTAACGCTGCAGAGCGAACTTTCCAAGAATACTGTAGAGGGCGTAGCCCACCCCTGCCCCCAAACCGGCCAGCAATCCGGATAACGAAATCGTACCCTTCAGTCCGGGCACCACTCCCACCACCAGCATACAACCAAGAAAAGTCGCGGCAAGTGCCCCGACTTTCCGCTTGGTCAGTTCTTCCCTGAAGAAAAACCGGGATAGAACGGCGACAAAAGCAGGCGCGGTGTATAAAAGGATGGCCGCCACCGCCACCGAGGTATCCTGAATGGCGGTAAAGTAGCACCAGTTGAAGAAAACGACACTGAAGATGCCTGTGCCGACAAAGTACTTGCTGTCCGCCAGTTTGATTCTGAGCAGCGTCTTATCGGTGCAGGCAAGATAAACGGTGAGAATAAACGCGCCCATAGCCACCCTGATGGCGACGATCTGAAGGGCGGAAAAGCCGTAGAAAGTCAGCCCCTTCACGAACAATGATACTACGCCCCACAGTGTGGCCGCCACCGCGATGAGAGCATACGCCCAGCCTTTCATAATCCGCCCCCTTCTCGGTTCATCACCTGCCCAGCAGTATGGCGTTAAGAGTTCGGCGTCGCCCGGTCTCAGACCTCCCTGCAGCTAAAAGGAAAACCTGCCACGTTCAGCGGCAGGTGCAGAGTGTAGAAATATAGAGCCTGTATTCTTTAATCAAACAGGCTGTTCAAAAACGAGCATAAAAGCGCTCTGGAAAAGCGGACGCAAGGCGCTTCAGTGTCGATGCGATCGCTTTTCAACGACGCTAGGCGAAGTTTCTCACAACCTGAACTTGAAGCATTCACCCGATTTCGTCTGACCCCAGAATCTCCAGGAATAAAGGCACGATCTGAGGGTCGAACTGCTTACCGCTGCAACGGGTCATCTCAGCCAGTGCCTGTTCCTGGCTCATGGCCTCGCGGTAAGGCCGCTCGCCGGTCATGGCGGCAAAAGCGTCGATAATGGCGATAATCCGGGATTCGAGGGGTATGGCCTGGCCTTGGAGCCCCAAGGGGTACCCGGTACCGTTCCACCACTCGTGATGTTTTAGAATCCAGTCGGCGATAGGCGCCAGTTCGGGAATGGACTGAGCCAGCCGATAGCCGACCTCGCTGTGCCTGCGAATCTCTTGTTTTTCCTTATCAGTAAGTGGTCCGGGTTTGGATAAGATCCGATCCGGAATACCGACTTTGCCGATATCGTAATATTTGGCCAAAAGACGAAGGTCAGCGATGGCGTGCTCTTTAAGCCCGAGTCGGACGGCCAGCAGCTCAATCAGACTCTGCCGCCTGTCGCCGTGGCTTTGGAGGACATGGTCCCTGGCCCCCATCGCCTTCATCAGTCTCTGGACAATGGAGTTTCGAATACTGTTTTTACGGCGCAACTTTTCCCGGTACATATGGTTGTCGGCTTCTCTGTACAGCGACCTCATGTCCGGGAACTCCTCCGAACTGACGGCGGACCCTATCGAAATACTGAGCGGCAATCCGGGATTGTCCCTGATATGCTTGTTAAAGACTGTCCTCAGTCGACGGCAGGTCTCTTCCACCTCGGCTTTCGACTTATCTGGCAGCAAGATGGCGAACTCATCGCCGCCTACCCGGGCCACGATACCCTCATCGCCGAATACGCTGTGCAGCAGAAAACCGGTGGTGGTCAAAAGGGTGTCTCCAGTCTCATGACCAAGAGAATCGTTAATAAATTTCAGCCCGTCGATATCGCAGATGATCAAGCCGGCGCACTGGCTGTCAATCCCCTCCAGGCGCTGCATTTCCTGCTCAAACCGGTTCCGGTTGAACAGCCCGGTGAGAGAGTCATGCATGCTCAGAAATTCCAGACGGTTTTGCAGTTCTTTGCGTTCGGTTACATTCCGGATGATGGCCAGAAATTGATTCTCCCCGCTGGTGCCGATCCGCACCTCCCACTCTGTCCCATCAGCAATGCTATATTCAAAACTGAGAATACTATTGGCCTGGTTGGCCAGTCGCGCGTGCCGCAGGATGTTTTGAGCCATCTGGGATGACATGATAGTGTTAAGGTGTTGGCCGACGGCTTCATCAGGAAGAATCCAGGAAACCTGTTCCTTCCCTGGACGGATGTCCAGCAGCACACCCTGATTGTCGAAACGGAAAATAGTGTCCGGTATGGCAGTCAACAAGGCTTTGTTATCGGCTTCACTCCGGATGAGCGCCGCCTCAGCCTTCTGCCTTTCAGCCAATTCAGCCTGTAGCGCCGTATGCAGCCCGGCGTTTGCCAGAGCGATGGACGCCAGCTCGGCAAACCGGTTCAAAAGCTGAAGCTCACCTTCGCCGAAAGCCCTGTCTTCTTCCAAGTGGGCCAGGCCAATGGCGCCGACGATTTGCGACCCGGATTTCAGGGGCACTTCCATCAGAGCCCGCACATCACCAAATGGCGCCGAAATCCGCTGCGGCCAGGCGGAATAGTCATCCACCATCACCGGGCCGCTGCTTTTAAGCATTTCACCGATCAGGCCCTTGTCCAGCGCCCGGCGGCTTCCGATGTCCTGTTCATAGATACCCAGCCCATGACTCCTGACGAACATGCCTTGCTCCTGATCCAACAGGAAGATAAAACCATGAGGTGTACCAGCAAGTTTCGCGGCACTGGCAACTGCCTGGTTGAGTACCGCATCAAGATTAAGATTCATAAGCCCGAGGGCCATCTGGTGAAGCAGGGCCAGATATTCATTGTGCTGAAGCAGCGTCGTCTCGGCGACAGTCCAATCGGCACCTTCCTCCAAATCCCGAAAGCCCCGTGCGGCCATGTCAGGCGTGGCAAAACTACTGTTGTCCATGGCTCCGGAAACAGCGCGGGAAGTCACCAATATTTTATTACCGACCTGTCCAAGAGAATGAATTCTGCCGTCCTCGCCCACGATAAATCTTCTCCTCAACAACCATTCCAGCAAAGAAGTTCCTTTATATGGGATATTGTATTTAACTTCGGTCTATTGATCTACAAATCCTTTCATAATATCCAATAAATTGGTAAAATTGCATAATTTTGAAAAATCTACTTCAGATTCCTAAAAATTTTCGGTGCAACATTATTCGCAACGTATACATAAAATTATTTATTTTCAGGTACGATAGTGCATTGACATTTCGGCGCCATTCAGGTAATCTAATAACCATCAACTGCAATTACACAGCGGTGTCAGACCCCTTTATCGGCGTTGTATTTCCTTGCTGCACAGACATTATTTGCAATTGTCTCCTCAGGAGAAATACACGTAATCATGCATATTCATTCATTGCTTTGCGCTAAGCAAGCCCTGCACCGGAACTTCATCTACAAGAAAGAGGCGATATTTTTGAAGCATACCGTAACCCTCATTCCCGGCGACGGCATTGGCCCGGAGATCGCCACCGCGGTGGAGCAGATCTTTGCCGCCGCTAAAGCTCCCATAGTTTGGGACATACGCACCGTCGGAGAAGATGGCCTGAAGCGCCACGGCAACCCCCTGCCGGATGAAACGCTGGAAAGTATCCGGACCACCAGGCTGGCGCTCAAGGGACCGCTTACCACCCAGATCGGTGAAGGATACCGCAGTATCAACGTCACTTTACGAAAAACTTTCGACCTATATTGCAACCTGCGGCCAGTCAAATCGCTGCCTGCTGTAAAAACCCGTTATGAGAACATTGACCTTGTCATCTTCCGGGAAAATACCGAAGATTTATACGCCGGAGTGGAGCACCTTGTTGGCAGCTCGGCCGCTGAATCGATCAAAATCATCACCAAGGAGGCCTCAACCCGTATCGCTGAAGCCGCCTTCCGGTATGCCGTGCAGCACACCCGCAGCAAGGTGACGGCTGTCCACAAAGCCAATATCATGAAGCTGACCGACGGGCTGTTTCTGACCTGCGCCAGGGAGGTAGCGAAAAAATTCCCTGCAATCCGCTATGATGAAGTGATTGTCGATAATCTGTGCATGCAGCTTGTCGTCAATCCGGAAAAATACGATGTGCTGGTCGCGCCCAATCTCTACGGCGACATCATCTCTGATCTGTGCGCCGGACTTGTGGGCGGACTGGGCGTCGTCCCGGGAGGCAACATCGGTGCCGACTGCGCTATCTTTGAAGCTGTACACGGCACAGCCCCGGATATTGCCGGCAAAAATGTCGCCAACCCCTGCGCCCTGCTGCTGTCCGGACTGATGCTGCTGGAATATATCGGCGAGTTGTCCGTCGCCGCCCGCGTCCGCAGCGCTCTCGACACCGTGCTGCTTGACGGCACGATACTCACCCCCGATCTCGGCGGTACGGCCACCACCACCGAATTCACGGCGGCCATCATCGCCAGGCTCTGAAAAGCAAGTAAGCCGATTTACCAAAACACTCTGCTTCCTACCCTTCCGCATTTTCAATTTCAACATAAGAGAAATGATTCATAGTTTCTAATCCCAAGGCTGTTCAAAAACGAACATAGCAAGGCGCACCGGCGGCGTACTGGCAAGTACGCTGAGGATGACAGCCGAGGAGCAACGACGCTGGGCGAAGTTTTTCTAGCCGCCTGATGTTTGTCATACTTTTGTCATCACTGGGGCGTATATTGGTTTAGAGACAACTTCATAGATAATGACGATATGGAGGTGATTACATGAAAAAAAACTGGAGTCTGATCATTGCCTTCTTGACTCTGATGTTGGTGCCGGTGATCGCAAGTGCCCACGACTGGCACTATGATAACGACAACAGCTGGCAGCGCACACATCACGGCGACTATCAGACCGAGAGCCAACTGCCGTTCAAGTGGCATGAACGTTTCGATGCCGTGGAAAACCACCGCCAGTTCGAGCCAATCCGTGACCGGGAGTGGGAACGCAGATTTCCCGGGCTGCATGCTTATCGCTGGCATGGACCGGGTTTCTGGCATCACGGACATTATGTGGACGATGCCGTCGTTTTCTTTGACGACAATAATGAACTGGTCAGCATCGGATACATGGCCGATGGGGTATTCATCCACTTCCGGGAAGATCATGACGTCTTCGAAAGTCATGACTCCTTCTTCGTTTCCTGGTGGCGCCGCTAACCCCTCGACAGCTGATGCGCCGTGAACCATGATACCGCTAATGGCTGAAAGCCAGTTGCCCGCAAGGGTAACTGGCTTTCAGCCATTAGCGGCAACAGGGCCCGGTCAACACGATCCTTCTACCTGTAACCATTCTATTTTGAAGGCATATCATGAAATAACGCGCTAAAACATTGCCGTGACTGAGGTGAAAGTGATGTCAAAACATGACCTCTGGGAAACTCCCGGTTTTGTGCTTTGGGAAAACCAATCGACCCGCCCGCTGTGCCCCCCGACATGCCGTCCAACCTGCACTCCTGATTTGCCGATTTGTCCCCCTTCCTATTTCTGCAGCCCGTCCCAGTTAACTTGTCACCCGTCCTGCGCCCCCAACTGCGCACCGTCTTGCGTGCCGGCATGCTATCCTAAGTGCAATCCTGCGGCGCATCGGTCCAGGTAATATAGGGCTTCGCTGCCATTACATTAATTAACAACGATTCGCTAACAGGAACGATGATGGTTTTGAAGAATTAAATAGGGAATTGCCTTTTGTATATATAGGGGGTGAAGGGGTGCTGTCCAGGATATATGCGATTATCGCTGTGACTTTATTGGTGCTTTTACATTTAAGCAATCCCGCAGCAGCCCAATACCAAAACGGAATACCGGTTCTGCTTTATCACCATATAAGCGATGACAGCACCGATATGCCGGAGCTGACTATCTCTGCGGCGGAATTCGAACGGCAGATGCGCCTCTTGCAAGATACCGGATTCCAGACCATTTCTGTGGATGAATTCTTGTCCTATATGAAAGGCGAACAGGTTAAACTGCCTGAAAAGCCTGTTGTCATTACTTTCGATGATGGCTATGAAGATAACTATACCAAGGCCCTGCCCATTCTGGAAAAATTCAGATTCAAAGCAGCTTTATTTATGGTTGGCATTAACTTTGACCGGGAGAAACGGCTGTCCAGGCCCCGGATACGCGAAATGGCAGCCAACGGCTTCAGCATTGAAGGGCACTCGATGACCCATCCTGATCTGACCACCCTGAGTGATGCCAAACTGCAGCACGAGGTATCGGAGTGCAAAACGTTAGCCCAGCAGGTGACTCATAAACAAGTTGAGGCTTTCGCCTACCCTGGCGGCTTCTATAACCTGGAAACACTGCAAGCAGTTGAATCAGCCGGGTACCAATGCGCGTTCACGGTGCTGACAGGATTAAACCGGCCTGATCGGGATAACCTTTTTCTGCTGCGACGGATTCCGGTATTCAGCTTTACTGACTTTGACAAGCTTGTGGGGCTGTTGGCGGCGAATCAACCGAAAACCTCATTGTTGGAATATGATGTTACTCTGCCTGAAGAGCTGCAGTCGCACTAAAACCTGCGAAGCCGAATAAAATGTTGAAAGAGCCTGTTCATATGAACAGGCTCTTTGTTATTGCAGTTCAGACGGTTCTTGCTCTTCGGCCTTACTTTCCGCCCGAGCCTCATCGTCGCGGACCTCGTCCTCTGCCTCTATATCCAGGGTCGAAGCAATCAGCGTGGCCAGCGGTATACTGGAAAAATTGCCGCTAATCAGTTGCTTTTTCACAGCCTATCCCTCCCACAACCTTTGTCTGATGATAGTTTGGGCTGTGACAGACGTCGTTATTCCGGAAAAAATGCCCTTTCCGGCGAAAGATGCAAAATAAGCGAGAAATTAATGGTCACCGGCCGGCAAGGAACGATGTGCCAGCCCCACTGCAACTTCATTGAGATTAAGTACTCCCACCCCGAAGTAGATAGCTACACAAAGATGCTCGCCGTAACGGGCGACGCCGATTTTACCGCCGACATTAAAGCCGACCGCTTTCGGGGTAATCTGCTCCAGCGCCGCATGGGCCGCACCGGCTACCGCGCCTTCACCCACATGGTTGGCGCTCACCAGCCCCTGACGCTGGGCGGCCACCACCGCCCGTTCGATAATTTTCTTCACCGACGGCAGATATTCACCACCGAAATCGACAGCCACCGCCAATATGCCGCGCCCGCTCAGGCGCTGGCGCACTTCCTGCTCGTCCTGCCGATCGGCGCTGATGGCCATCGACAATGCGGCCCGACCGACATCAATACTGCTGACTTCCAAGTTATCCGACCTCCGTATTGGTTACTACGGCGATTTTTTCTTTATCCACAGCGGCGACGATAAAGAAGGCAATCAGACACACCAGCCATTCCATATAGATAGGATGGGCGAAAATCTGGACCTCCGGGAACACCTGCCAAACAACCAGCGTCACCATGCCGGCCAGAGTGGTATAAAAGGCCGAATTGCGTCGACAGAGCTGCGGCGCGAACATGGTGAACAAAAAGACTAGGGTAAAGGCCGTCGTCAAACTGAGGCCGATCAGCATCGTTCTAACAATACCTACGGCGTTGAAGGCCAGCCATAGAGTCACAATCCCCAGTCCGAGGATGGCCAGACGACTTATCAGAGTGTACCGGGCATCGCCGATATCGGGATTGATGAACCGTTTATAGATATCCTGGGAAAACAAGGTCCCGGTTGCCAGAAGAATATGACATGCGGTAGAAACGTCGGCCGCCCAGAGCGCTGCCAGCGTCAGCCCCGATATGACCGGATCAAGTCCCATGATCATCTGGGGCAGGGCCATGGTCGCCTTGATGCCCGGATGGGCCGCCCGGGCAGCCACACCCATAATGGCGCATAGAAAGCCTACAGGAAAAATCAGCAGTGCTCCCCACAGGAATCCTTTGCGCGCGGATTTGCTGTCAATCGCCGCACAGGCCACCTGCACCGGCCCCTGGGCTGTAACCGCCTGGGTCATCATTACCGCGAACCAGCCGATTACGGTCGCCAAACCCAGTCCGCCCACCGGCCCGAACCAGTCGACCCCGGGAGGCAGTGAAGAGGCGATGGCACCAATCCCGCCCTGATTAGATACGATGGTCACGGTGCTGATGAGGACCCCGATATAAATCAGAGTCACACTGAGAATATTGGACAGGCCGGAGGACCACAGGCCGCCGATGATGGTGGTACCTATAAATACAATCGCGCTTGTGATCATGCCCCCCTGAAAGGAAAAGATGTCCGGCAGCAGCGAGGATAAGATGGCACCGCCGGCCAGATACTGCATTGAGGTAATCACCAGTTGTATGGTAATCATTCCCAGTACGGCGATGACCCGCCCTTTTTTATCATAATAGCGTTCAAACAATTCCGGGATGGTGGTGCAATTCATCTTGCGGTATTTGCCTGCCGCCACCATCGCCATCAGCACCGCCCCCGCAGCCCAGGCGACGTTGTACCAACCGGCGGCGATGCCAGAGGAAAAGGCGTTCTCAGCTACACCGATGGTGGCTGCCGCTCCGATAGCTGTGCCGGCGATATTGGTCGCCACCAGCAAAGTGGTCAGTTTGCGCCCGGCGAACAAAAATCCGGTGCTGCTCACCGCCCGGCGTTTCACATAGATACTGATGGCAAATAAAACGATGATATAGGCAATAACGATAAACAACTGAATACTCATTTTCCATCCTACCTTTCTACCTTGTTTTGTAAATCCCGGCGAAAATAAAAAGCACTCCAGGTCAGGAGTGCACGCTTGTTTTCCCGCCATCCTGCCATACTACAAAAAATCACCAACCAGGACACAACCCTACTTCGCTACATGATAATGTTACCAGCGGCGGCGGTAAGATGTCAAACGTTTTTCCCAAAAAGAACAGGACAGTCTGTCTCAATATTGTGTTATATAAAGGAAGACAAGGCAGAGGCGGCGTTCTTACCCGCCGCCCTTGCTGCTTGACTTCCGGCCTAGCCATTTGAGCTTTTTTTCCCCTGATTCAGCCGCCTTTTTCCCGCCCCACCACTGGCGTCCGCCGCGGACTTCGGGAATATAGTTGCAAAGTTCCTGCCAGATTGCTTCAGCCATATCCCGCCGGCGGCTGACGAAGCGGACCAGTTCTTCCCGTTCAGCCTCCTCCGACAGCCACTCACCGGGTATTTCCCCCACTATTTCTTTGATTCTCGCGTCGCTGATTTGGGCCACTTTCTCCATATAAGGCAGAAAGTCATCCGGCGACAGGTGATCTTTGAGCAGCCGTCCGTAAGCATAGCGATAGTAGGGCTTTATGACGCTGACAAGTTTCTGGAGCGACTGCTGCGTCCAGCGCCCCGACCTGAAAAGGTGGGAGTTGTCGATGGCGTATAACTTATAGCCGTAGTCCTCCTGCCGAAGCAGAAGATTTTTGCCGTTGGTGGTACGGTCAGAGTTATGAAACATATGGTCAAACAGTACAACGCCGGCCATTTCGGCGGCATTAACAGCTTTTTTCAAATTGCCCCGGCTCACGTATTGGGTGCGGTTAAGAAACCGCGAGGCGAAATGCCGTCCCGGATCAACCCCCAATTCCTGCAGATGTTCGCTGCCTGCTATCATCTCGGCGCTTATTTCGATGATCCCGGCGGGCGGAAAACACAGACCGATGAGTTCACCCAACTTGGCTGCCAGCAATTCGCTGACAAGTACTTTGGGGCCAAGGATATTATTTTGCAGTTTGACAACATAGATGTTTCGGTCATTGGCCCTGAACAGCTGCGGTACAGTGACTCCCGCCCCGACCTGTCCAAGGTAATTCACCGCCATGAGCATTCTATGTTCCTCCATTTTTGCCGCTAATCAAAAAGACCCGGCAAAAAGCCGCCGGGTCCTTATTATTAAGGATTCTGTCGCTGCTCACTGGAGCTAAGCCCCGGTAAAGCTAAATGTAGTCCCCGCATCGGGGATTATGGCCGCGGAATCAACACCGCCTGAACTAAGTCGGTAAGAACTAACTGCGCCGCGTTGAAACTGAAGTGATAGCCTCAAGGTTAACTACCGCCGCCCGCAGTTTGGTATCGGAGATGGAGGAACTGGTTCCGGGAACGAAGATCTCGGCCACTGTCAGTATCGCCAATTCATCGTCAACATCGCCAAGGGTTCCTTCAAACACAAAACCGCCAAGGGTTCCAATAAACACTCTCTCGCCAATTTCACGCCTTAGAACATGGATCAAGCAATGGCTTTCCTGCCTGCCTGCAGCCGGGACTACCGTGGCTGTCAGAGGTGCAGTTTGGGGACGCGGGTCGAGAGGATCGCTCACTATCGCGGTGCCTTTGCCCACCAGCGGCCACAAATCAACCCTGGCGAAGTCTACATGGAGAACCTCGCCACCGGCGGTGAGAATTTCAACTGAGCTGGACGCGGCTTTGATTGCCGGAGCAAGAATAGCGATCCGGCCGTCTTCAATCCCCTGCAGATTGCCGAAATAAGAATTGCCGTCAAAGCCGAATAGTACGATGTCGGTGTTCAGTTCGCGCGAAAGTTCCCGGATCAAGCATTCATTGCGGAGTTCCGCAAAAATCGCCATAAAACATATACCTCCTATTCGAGTTCATTTTAACTTACTATACTGTATGAGTGAGGAGCTGTCAGTGTTACTGTTTAATCACTCAGAACATAAAAAAGGGGATTGCCTTGAGCCAGGTTAAAAAGAAAAAAGGATGCCCCTCTGGCATCCTCACGGCATGAGCCGCTCTTTCCCAAGGATCTTTGACTACAGCGTCAAAGATCCTTGGGTTACAAGGACGGTATGGCCGCCTACCCTAATGTTGGTAGCCGCCGCACCATTGATTTCGGCGCTGATGAACATTTTGCTCGGTCGCCCCATCTCCAATCCCTGTTCCACAACCACCTTCAGCGATCCATCTGCGCAGCCTGGCAGCCGGCCGAGATACCCGGCGAACGCCGTCGCTGCGGAACCTGTAGCCGGGTCTTCGGTAATCCCCAGGGCCGGGGCCAGCATCCGGGCGTGAAAATCACAATCCCTGGCGACAGTTCCGGTAGTGAACAGATAGATTTGCCGCGCCCAGGCGTCTTTCAGCCCTGCTTCCCACTTCGCCGGATTCAGCCTTATCCGCTGCATCGCCGCCAGCGTCCTGACAGGCACAAATAGAAACGGCAGACCGCAACTCACGGCTTCCAGCGGATAGACCGCCAAATCCAGATCGGCGATTTCAAGGGAAACCATTGCCGCAACATCGGCAAAGCTGACAGGACACGGCCTGAACTCGGGCGGCCTGGCTGCAGAGAGCTCGGCATACCACCCTGATCCTGTTGTCTTTATGGCAACAGGAACATCGCCAACCCCTTCTTCCAGTACAATATCGGCCGACTGGTCTTTAAGGACGACCTCGCCGATGGCTGCAAGTACACAGGCAGTGCCAACGGTGGGATGCCCGGCAAAGGGAACTTCCTCTCCCGGGGTGAAAATTCGCACTTGTTTTGTATTTCTGGCGTTTTGCGGCTCGAATACGAAAACCGTCTCAGACAGATTAAACTCCCGGGCTATTGCCTGCATCTGCTTTTCGTCAAGCCCGGTGGCCCATGGAAAAACAGCCAGTTGATTACCGCTGAACCTCTGCTCGGTAAAAACGTCGGCAGTATAAAAAACCTTTTCTATTTTTCAGCCTCCTTCGAAACATCCTTTTCATTATTGTAGCAAATAATGGAAGAAGGTGCGAGCCCTGAGAAACTCTCGCGTTCTCGCCAAGCTGCAGCCATCCGGATTCAGGCTTGGCTACACCCGGATTTTGATCAAAACCAGCTTATTTAGACATATTTGCGATGTTTTCATGTTTTTTTCAGAAACACCGTGTACAATTCATTTTAGACATCCATTTATTACACGGTGACTCACCCTCTCGTGTCCTTCGGGTAACCGGAGGTTTTTTTTTTCGGCTCATGCCAGGCACATACCAAACGCCATCAGATTATAAAAACTGCTCTTAGCGCCTCTAATACCAAAAGCCAGTATTTCACGTAAAGTGAAATACTGGCTTTTGGTATTAGAGGCTTCTTTGGGGGAAGCCTGCACATCAATAAAGGTTTATCAATCCTGCTCCGGTGCGGAGGGGCTAAACCGAATGTAAAAGGTCGTTCCTCTTGTACCTGTCGACACAATTATTTTCGCATTATGCCTTTCAGCAATTCGGTAACACACCGAAAGGCCCAGGCCAGTCCCCTTTTCTTTGGTGGTTATGAAGGGTGTGCTAAGTTTTTCATATATTTC